>ERZ857629.378-NODE-378-length-64557-cov-7.539270_pt1 | contig 64557 bp, 80 predicted proteins | sample MGYA00519700_ERZ857629 | MGnify/ENA primary metagenome ERZ857629 (study PRJEB31778, sample SAMEA3449351) | human gut metagenome | biome: human gut; feature: human-associated habitat; material: faeces | place: United Kingdom | collected 2010/2012 ... | reverse complement strand
TTCGGAAAAGATAATCCTACTGGGATCAACTCAGCGAATTACCGAACACAGTTGGTTGGTGTGGACATGTGCCTTCTCCTTATTTTTAAAATTATAAATATAAGCCCAACCCGGAACGGCCCCGTGACATCCAACGCATAGTTTCCGAATCCAGCGGACGTTGAGTTTATATCTATGGATGGATGTATAATCCATAGATGGGAACCGAAGAAGTCCTGAAGAAGATAAGATCCCGCGACGGCGTTTTGGACGCTTTCGTCATCGACGAGGACGTCCTCTCGATGATCGAAGGAGAGGAATCTAACATCAGGACATCCGGGGGTCTCGTCTACGAGAATCTCGGGATAGACAGGAGCAAGGAGATGGATACGCATGTGTGTGTCTTCTCCAAAGGCTTCATTACAGATCCGAAAGGCCCCATGGTCGTCATGACGGACGATACTGGGGCGATATACGGTCACAACGTTCCAAGAAAATGCAAACTCTCTTCCTCAGCAGTAAGGAACGGTGCCGTATGGATCTCGGACGATTTCGTGGTCTATCCCGACATAATCCCCAAATCGGAGCCGAAGTTCGTGGTGCTGCCCCGCAGCGTCGACTTCCTGGAGACGGAGACGACCTCGTACAATCCGGCCCTTTCCACCGACGGTCTTCTCAAGGAGAGGTTCGGGTTTGGGGGCCGCGGGGATTTGACCACGACCATCGTCGCATTCAATTCCGGGGCCCAGACATTTTAATGGTCGGAATCCTTTGCAGGTTGTATGTTCTCCATTTCTGAAGTGGTCGGAAAACTCGGGTCGATGCCTCAGATAGTCTCGGTGTACATCCCCGATGAATCGGATATCAGGACATTCTATGAGGAGGAGTCGAGGGTCTCCACCATATCCGACATGCCCATGGAGAACGAGGCCATGGCCGTTTCCAAATCCAGGAAGCACCACCTCATAGTCGTTTTCACCGAGGGTCTGGAGAATTCCCCGCACCACGAGGTCGTCATGAAGGACGGAGACGGGAATCTGGTGGGGTGGGACGTCCCTCCGGGTCTCGAGTACGAGGTGGAAGGGAGGGACGACCTCGTCTGGATGAGCGAGGATTTCGTCATGGACCCCTCGGCCATGGAAGGGGAGATAAGGGTGGTTCTGGTGGCGCAGAGACTCACGGTCATCGGGGAGGACGACGGGGTCAGGGACCCTGTGGCGATGTTCCCCTCCCCCTCCACCGACATGATGATAAGGGAGAGGTACGGGATCACCTTGGATTCCAGATGCGCCACCGCCATAGTGGGGTTCGACGAGGTCTGATCCCATCATATGGGGTTCTTTTCCGGGTCGTAACGGCCGTCGTCGATGCGTGCCTGCACTATAGCAGGGACCTTCTCGAGATATTCCGTCGGGAAGTATCCTGATTTTATGCTCTTGCTTCCGGTGGTGGACAGCAGGCACACGGTACAGTGCGATACTCCGAAATGCCTCGATATGGGGTCTCCCGATATCTTGGATATCTGGATTCTGTCGTACTGGATCATCACCCATTCGCGGTCCAAAAGGCCGTTGCGCATGATCATCTTGTCCTCTCCCAGGCCTATGCGGCGGAGAAGGTAGGAACGCCATCCGCGCCAGAACGCGTATGCCGCCGTGAGTATGGTCAGCACCACGGGGGCTGCACGGATCATCGCCATCAGGACGTCGCCCACCCCCTCCATCATATCCATGTGCCAGATCGTCCAGCACGGCCAGGCTGCGACCGTCACCAGTATCGCATCGAAGACGACCGCCTGGCACAGCATCGTCTTCCATGCGGCCTTCGGAGGGGAAACCTCCGGTATCTCGCAGTCGAATTCCGGGAGGACCTTCTTGATGAGGGCCTCGGCCTCCGCATCCGGCATCAGGAGGCAGAGCATCGGCGTCGCAGTGCTGGTCGCATCGATCCCGACCACTTCGGCCTCCAGGCTCGATCTGTGCATCATCCTGGCGAGAAGCGGGCGTCTAAGCCTTATGGCGTTGATCTTGGCCACGTCGAATTCGGTACGGTAGTTGTGTAGAGCTCCGTACTGGAGACATATCGTATCCTCGTCGCGGTACATCCTGAATCCGAAGTACCTTAGCAGGACCGAGACCACGGGGATGACCTCCTGGACCGCGAACATGAGGATACCTACCATCAATCCGCCGGAACTGTTCATGAATATCGATACGACCGCTATCGCCAGGAATATCCCGGCCCATACTATCTGCCACGTAGGCTGCGATATTATGCTGTGGACCACCACCTGTGCAGGGGTGAATGATACGACGGATTCGTGTTCCTAGTCGCGGTCCACCTCCGATCCCGTATGGAATGTGCGGGAGTAGACGTAGTCACGTATCTCGTCGGCGAGTTCTTTCTTGAAGGAGAAGCAGGCCTCGGGAGTGGCCGCATTGACGGAAGAGTTGACGTTGAAGCTCAGAGTCTCCGTCCCGGCGATCCTGTCGAAGATGTTGCGAGTTATGTTGACGGATGCCACTCTGTAATAGGGTACGACCTTCGTCTTCCGCGATATGAAGTTGCGGCGTACCGTGAAATCCTGGTCCCCGAACTCTATGGATGTCATCTTCCAGAACATCACGATGAAGAATGCCAGCAACGCGATGAGGGCGACCATTCCGACGGCGCTCATGTACGATCCTCCGTTGCTGACCATCCCGAATGCGGCCATGGCCAATACCAAGACGGTTATGGTCAGGTTCTTCACGATGACTATCGGGTGGTTGATGTACGGCCCCTTCACAGCATCGCTCATGCACGTCCCCTTGCCCTCAGTACCTTGTTCACGATCTGTCCCAGATCGTTCGCCACACGCTCCGCCTCATCGGGTTCCAGATATTGGATCTGCGCCACCCCTCCGGCGGTGGTGACGACCACGTCCGCCAGGCCCCACATGCGGTTTATGGGTCCGTGTGTGACCTCCACTTGCATCACGCGTTCGATGGGGACGAACGTGTGGCGGATGAATATGACGCCGCACACGACATCGATCTTCTCCCCGTCCAGGAGATAGCGGTAATGGCGGTAGAATACAGGGGGTGCCACCAGACAGTATATCAGGAGGATTGCGAAAAGGGCGATCAGCGTGATACGTACCTCGCGGGAGAAGTCCGTTTCCCCGACGGAGACGTATATCGCAGCCACGAAGATGCCGACCAAGGCCAACAATGCGGCATAGCCGGTATACATCGAGGCCATGCATCTGCGGTTAAGCCTATGGTAGTTTTCGGTGCTTTCCATTTTATCAGAGGTCTACACGGGGATATCCCATATATAATAGTGTATGAAAATGTTCATTTAAGTAGTTTGAAAAGGCGTTTCCGTGATAATGTGCCAGATCAGTCGTTTCTGACGCCTATGTAATGCAGGTGGGCAGTGGCCTTCGATGCCATGGTCAGCTTACATCTGAGGACTCCTTTGAGCGATCCGAGGTCGTTGGTTATCTGCTTAAGTTTACCGAGATCGCCCTCCAGTGCTATGACCTCCATGCATCTGTCATGGTCGAGATGCATATGGATGGTGGTCCTGATGTCCTCGATGGAATTATGCTGGATCTCTGTGATCTTCTCGCTGAGTCCGGTGGTGTCATGGTCGTAGATCATGGTGATGACTCCGCACATGTACTCCTTGTCGTTCTTCCACTCGTTCTCGGCGAGGGAGTCGCGGACGAGGTCGCGGATCGCTTCGGATCTGCTGACATATCCTTTCTTAGCGATTATCTTGTCGAACTCGGTCAGGAGATCGGGTTCCAGTGAAACACCGATGCGCGTTACGCCTTCCATGTGTCTAATATGTATATCTTGATAGTTAAATCTGTTGAGATGACATACGATATGGATACGAATTTGTTAATCAGGGGATACTCCAATCCAGTCAGATTTAAACGGGGCATGGATATCTGCCACATATGACCGAACTGTCCGAAAGCGTGGCCTGCGCATTGGACTCTGCAGCACAGAGGCTCCTCGGAGGGAAAGACGTGGCCGTCGCATTTTCCGGAGGCATAGACTCCGGGATAGTCGCCGCCCTTACCGTCAAGTATGCGAAGAATGTAAGACTTTACACCGCTGGCACATCGGGTTCCCACGACATCGAGGCCGCCTTGGCGACGGCACCTCTCATCGGTGCGGACATAGAGACCATCGAGATACACGATTCCGACATAACGGATTATCTGAGGGAGGCGATGGCGATCACCGGGACGGACAGCCCGCTCACCCTCGCCTTCGAGATGCCCCTGTTCTGTGTGATGAAGACCTGCAAAGAGGATTCGGTCACCGGAGGACAGGGTTCGGACGAGCAGTTCGCAGGATATTCGAAGTATGTCGGCAAGCAGGACATACAGCTCAGGGAAGAGATGGTCAAAGACATGGCCAAACTCTACAAAGAGGCCCTCCCCCACGAGAAGAAGGTGGCGGAACACTTCGGGAAGGGGATCGCATATCCTTATCTGGACAAGGATCTGGTCGCTATCCTTAGAAGTGCACCTATGGAGGCGATACGTCCCGTGGACCAGGACGTCCGGAAGAAACTCCTGTCCGATGCCGCCAGGGACTTGGGTCTCGGGTATTTGGCCGACCGTCCCAAGAAGGCGGCGCAATACGGTTCCGGAATGATGGATGCGGTAAAACGCATCTGCAGGAAGAGGGGCATCACATACAACAAGTTGGTGGCGGACCTCAGGAAGGAGATGGACGGATATTCGAGGATGTGAGTGGATATGTCCGGCAAAAGCGGAGGTAACGATGTAGAACGTCATCTGAGATGGCTGTACGGCCTCCAGATGAACGGGATAAAGCTGGGTCTTACGAATATAAAGGAACTTCTCCGCAGGATGGGCAATCCCCAAGGTTCCTACAGGTGTATACATGTGGCGGGGAGCGATGGAAAGGGTTCTACGAGTGCCATGATCGCATCCATCCTCAGGAAGGCGGGTTATTCGGTCGGATTGTACACTTCCCCCCACATATTGAGGTTCAACGAGCGCATAAACGTCGACGGTCGGGACATATCCGATGAGGAGGTGTCGGAGCTCACAGGATATCTGAGACACTTCTCCGACGACATGTGCGAGAGTGAGATGTTCTGCACATTCTTCGAGATAACGACTGCGATGGCGATGCAGTACTTCAAGGACAGGAAGGTGGACTTCGCAGTTTTCGAAGTCGGCATGGGTGGCCGTTTCGATGCTACCAATGTGATCGTGCCAGAGGTGTCTGTGATCAACAACATCAGCATGGAGCACACCGAATATCTGGGGGATACGATAGAGAAGATCGCACTCGAAAAGGCCGGGATAATAAAAGAAGGCGTCCCGAGTGTGACGATCAATCCGGAGCCGGCGTTCGGTGTCATAGCATCCGTCGCGGCAGAGAAGGGTTCGGGGCTGAAACGTGTGGATCCCGAAGACATCGAGATCGTATCCAATATCGGAAAAGGTCCGGAATTCAGATATCTGGGTCATAAGTATTTCGTCTCGATACCCGGAAGGAACGAGGCCAAGAACGCCGCTGTCGCCATAGAGGCCCTGAGGGTGCTTCCGGAATTCACGGACAGGATAGAACCGTATGTCGCCGACGGTCTCGCATCGGTGAGATGGCCGTGCAGACTGGAGAACATCGGTAACGGATTCATAGTGGATGTCACACACACCAGGGCGGGGTCGGAGGGACTCGCATCGGATGTGGGAGAGATCTATGGGAAGGTTGTGCTGGTGTTCGGTATACTCTCCGACAAGGATGCCGATGACATCTGTCGCAACCTCTCCAAGGTGGCATCCAAGGTCGTGGTGACACAGCCCCAATGTCTCCGTGCGAAGGCCGCAGAAGAGGTGCTTTCGATAATGAAGAGATATGTACCGGATGCCGAGATCAAACCTGCCGTCGGGGAGGCCATCGAGAGGGCTGTGGAACTAAGGGACGACGGGGAGGAGGTCCTTATAACAGGATCTTTCTATATGGCAGAGGAGGCCTTGAGATGGATGGGCAGGACATCACAGTGATATTGGACAGGATGTCGGAGGTGTACAACCAGGGGGCGTATCCGGGCAGGAACTCCGAAGGCCTTAATCCGGAGTGGCCGGCCGATCCGTTCCATGTATTGATCGCCACCATATTGTCCCAGAGGACCAAGGATGACAACACCCGCAAGGCGTCCGACAATCTTTTCCACAAGTATCCTTCGATCGGTGACATCGCAGATGCCGATCCGGAGGATGTCGCATCCCTGATCCGTCCGGCCGGGTTCCCGTCTCAGAAATCCAAGGCCATAGTGGAATGCTGCAGGATACTCCGCGATGTCTACGGAGGGGTAGTCCCGGAATCCACGGAGGAGCTATGCTCCCTTCCCATGGTGGGCAGGAAGACTGCGGCCTGTGTACAGACTTATGCCATGGGCATACCCGCGGTCTGTGTGGATACACATGTCCACAGGATATCCAATCTGATGGGTCTTGTGAAGACGAAGAATCCGGAGGAGACGGAGTTCGCATTGATGGAGATCACCCCCCGCGAGCGCTGGGCCGACATAAACAGATATCTGGTCCGCCACGGGCAGGTCTGCTGTCTTCCCCGTCATCCCCACTGCGAGAGATGCATGGTCCGCGACCAGTGCGAATACGGTATACAGCACAGTGATTGAGACATTCGGGCGTGGGACAGTTTTTAATCCACCCTGCCATACCATTGTGCGATGCATGAGGCCTCGGTGGTCGCGAATATCGTGGACGCCGTTCTGGAAGAACTTAAGAAATACGACGTCACGAAGGTGAACGCCGTCACCATCGTCGTAGGGGACCTCACCCAGCTGGGTATCGAGCAGATGGAGTTCGCTTACGAGGTATTGTCCCAGGGGACGGTCCTCGAGGGTTCCAAACTCCTGGTGGAGCCGGAACACATAGTTCTGGGATGCGACAAGTGCGGATACGAAGGTCCGGCCAAGATGATCGATTTCGGGGAGGATGGTTACGGACATGATATCCCGGTCCTCAGCTGCCCCAAGTGCGGAGGCCCCGTGAAGGTGTTAGAAGGCGAGGCCTGCCGCGTGAAGAACATGGATATCGAAACGAGGGATGACTGATGTTCAAATACAGAGACGAGCAGACCGCCAAGAAAATCCTGGCGGCCATCAAGGACATGGGAGTGAAAGGCAGGTTCATGCACATCTGCGGGACCCATCAGGACACCATCGTGCGTTTCGGTCTCAAACCGTTGATGGACGATGCCGGGATAGAGGTCCATCAGGGTCCCGGATGTCCCGTATGCGTCACGACCAGCAAGGAGATCGCGGATGCGATCACCCTCGCCAGGAACGGTGTGACCATAGCCGCCTTCGGCGACATGATGAGGGTGCCGACGACCATAGGCTCCCTCTTCGATGCGAAGACCGACGGTGCGGACGTGAGGATAGTCTACTCCGTGGAGGATGCCGTGAAGATGGCGCACGAGCAGTCGGGTCCCTTGGTATTCGTCGGGGTGGGATTCGAGACCACCGCACCTTCCACGGGCGTCCCCCTCCAGAAGGGTCACCTCCCCGAGAATTTCAGCATATACAGCTGTCACAGGTATACCGCTCCCTGTGTGGAGGCTCTTCTGAACATGGGCGAGAGCAAGATAGACGGATTCATAATGCCCGGACATGTGGCCGTGGTCACCGGTACGGAGCCGTTCAACTACTTCTCCGAGAAGTATAATCTTCCCCAGGTGGTCTGCGGTTTCGAGCCTCTCGACATGCTGATGTCATGCTACATGCTCTGCAAGCAGATACACGAAGGCCGTGCCGAGGTGGAGAACGAGTATTCCAGGGTCGTACGCCCCCAGGGCAACGAGAAGGCCCGGAAGATAATGGATGACACCTTCTATGCGGTGGATACCAAGTGGAGGGGATTCCCGGTCATCAAGAAGTCGGGGATGGCTCTGCGCCCGGAGTTCGAGCAGTACGATGCGACCAAGGTCCACGAGGATATTCTCAGGAAGACCCCCGATGTGGAGGAGGAGGCCAGCGGATGCAACTGCGGTTCCGTCCTCAGGGGACTCATCGATTCGGAACAGTGCCCCATGTTCGGGAAAGGTTGTAAACCGACCTCCCCAATGGGACCGTGCATGGTCTCAGCCGAGGGTAACTGCAACATCGCCTACAGGTTCAGGGGGAAGCTCTGAATGATGGAGAAGGCTTATCCCAAGGCCCCCACCCTGGTCCTGGTCATAACCAACGACTCCACCGTCATGCTCAAGGACGGCATATGCAGTGCGTTCGAACTGTTCGGCGGCCGTGCCCAGGAGGTCAAGAATCTCGTGGCGAGATTGGATCTGGCCAAGAAGAAGGACGGGTCCAAGCTCTGCGAGGTCTCATTCGGGATGATAACAAGCCATTTCGGTTATGTGCCGGCCGATTATACGGTCATGAAGTATCCTGCCGAAGAGGTGATGTCCAAACCGGAGGACTATGAGCGTGTCCAGGGTCAGAAGGATTACCTGGGGAAGATCGAGTACACCTCCAAGCTTTTCGACAGGATCGTGGTCTGCGTCCCCAAGCACATGATGGAGATGATGATGGAGAAGGACGTCCTTCCGAAAGGGAGGGTTATCGCTGTCACCAGTCCCGATCTGAAGGAGGAGTGCGAGGCCAGGGACTGGATGTATCTGGAGAGGCGCGGACCCCGTGTAGGTTCCGAGAACGCGGACCTCATAATGAACGAGATCGTCAGGATCTCGCCTTGAATCCCTTAAACCTTTCTTTCAATCTTTCCTTATCCGCGGCCGAGACCCTGAACGAGTCGCGGATCTTTCTTACAGTCATCCTCAATATCTCGTTGCTGGCACATATGGAGAACATAGCATCTTCGGTCTTTTCCGGGTATGATATGTAGCAGCACGAGAGTGTCCATGCGGCACCCATGTCGTAGTAGTATCCGGGACTCCGTACCGTGCACATGAGCCTTATGACCTCGTCTATGTGACGGTCGTCCAAGAAATGGTCCAGCATCATCACGGCTCCGGCCCTCATGGGAAACTCCTCTCCGGTGTCCAACAGTTCCACACACATGTGCCAGAGTTTTTCTGAAGCGTTCCCGGGCCCTGTTCTGAACGCTCCGCAGAACGTGTCGCACACCGCCCAATTATCTATTTCGGGGACGAATCCGGCCATTCTTTCCAGCCTCTCGTCCGCATCCATCTCCGCCGTTGCGATGACGAGGGCCCTTATCATGGATTGTTCGAAGCTTCCCGTATCCTCTTCCAGGAAAAGGCGCCAATCGCCTTTTATGACGTCTTTCGCTATGGATCTGAGGGCGGGCATCCTTACGCCGTACATCTTCCCTTCGTACGGGACTATCCGGGAGTTGAACTCCTTATACTCCGGGTCCGATCTCTCTTCGAGGATTCTGTCGATTTCTCCGACCCTCATCTGTATTCCTTTTCTATGGTGAGGAGTCTGATCTTGAGCGCCCTTCCGCCGGCATAGTTCCCGGTACTGTCTTTGGGGACTACGCGGTGACACGGTATGATAAGTGGTATCCTGTTCAGTCCGCAGGCGGTACCCACCGCACGTGATGCGCCGGGACGGCCGATCGTTTCGGCGATCTCCCCGTAAGTCGCGGTCTTCCCATAAGGTATGGTGCATACGGCATTCCACACATCCATCTGGAATTCCGTGCCGTCCTGATATACTGGCACATCGAACTTCTTCCTTCTTCCGGAAAGGTATTCGTCGATCTCTTCGGAGGCTTGGGAGGTTATGTCGTCCTCTCTGTCCTCCATCGCCGGGAGATTCTCGCACGGGAGGTAGACGGCGGTCACGCTATGGCCGTCGCTGCATATGCTGACCATGCCTATGGCCGTCATGTACGTGTGGATGTGCTCTTCCTGCATAACGGTCCAGTATTGTCCTGAAAACTACTTATGTGATTCCACTGTTGGAACATACATGATAATATGCGCCAGCAGACGTACCGACATCCCTGCTTTCCATGCCGAGTGGATGGTCAACCGTCTCCGGGCGGGCTACTGTCTGGTGCGCAATCCGGTCTACAGGCAATTGGTCTACCGGGTGGACCTGACCCGTCGCAACGTGGACGCGATCGTATTCATCTCGAAGGACCCGCGGCCGATGGTCCCTTATCTCAAGGAGATCGGGTCCATGGGTCACATGTACATGTTCCAGATCACCATCAACCCCTACGGAAGGGATCTGGAGCCAGGGGTCCCGTTCAAGGCGGATGTGGCCGATTCGTTCAAGGAGATATCCGACAGGATCGGGAAGGACAGGGTCGTATGGCGTTACGACCCCATAGTGATAAACGACAGGTATTCCATAGACTGGCACAGGCGTAAGTTCGAGCTTCTCTGCAGGGAGCTGGAGGGTTATACGGACCGCTGTACATTCAGTTTCATAGACATGTACGGCAAGCTGGGGAAGTTCGGCGACCGTCTGCGTTCGGTCTCGTTCTCGGAGATGGACCGTATGGCGGAGATGATGGTACCGATAGCCGAGAGATACGGGATGAGATTGGGATACTGCTGTGCCCACCGCGACCTGTCTCAGTACGGTATCGAACCCCGCGGATGTATCGACAGGCAGACGATGCGCTCTCTGGACATCCCGTTCGAGGAGATGGATACCCCTCTCCGGGAAGGGTGCAGGTGCGTAAGGAATATCGATATCGGGGAGTACAACACCTGCAGCCATGATTGCCTGTACTGTTATGCCAATACGAACGACCCCTCATCCAGGACGGAAAAGGTATACGACTCGGAGGGGGAACTCCTCTTTGGGACGTTGGGTCCCGAGGACGAGGTCGTACCCCTCAAGGGGAGGGAGACACCCCGTCTCTCGGATTATTTCGACTACAGGCAGTATTGATTCATTCCCAGGTCTGATGCAGGCCGGCCTCCCTGTCCGCTTCCAGCTCCCTGTTCATGCGTTTCTTGGAGAACAGGACGGAGTCCATGAACGCCACCCAGATGATCTCGATCACGATGGATGCCGCTATGGGCACCATTGCGTTGCCGATGGCCGGACCAGTCATCACGGATACGCAGAGAGCTATGGCTATGCCTTTGTTCTTGTAGGATATCATCAGGATGTCGGTGACCCTCTGGGACCATGGTATCCCGGACTTCTTCTCCATGACCTCCGTGGCGGATCCGAGACCGAAGTCCCTGAGGAAAGCGACGAACATGAACACGACCAGGATCACCATGTCCTTGGGGAAGTTGGTGGAGCTGACCGACAGCCAGACGAGGAATGCGATGACACAGTTCAGGACGACCGACATGACCGTCTTGTCGATCTTGACCTTGGTTATGAGTCTGGAGACCACCAGAGGCACTCCGATGAGCTCTATGACGGTTATGACGACCTTGGTCATATCTACGATCTCCCCGAGGGTGAGCCATATGATGAATGGAATCCATATCAGGGAGATCACGTAGACGATGATGGTGGATCTGAGGGCATGTTCCAGATCCCCCCTGAGGATGAGGGAAAGCGGTCCTACGGATGCGGCGAACGGAGTGGCCGCCAGGAATACGAGCCCCTTCGCATACGCCTCGTATCCGTCCATGCTGTTGAGGATGTAGTATGCTGCCAGGGGGATGACGGATGCGAACACAAGACCCAGGAGCACGGCCCTTATGACGGACCTGTAGTTCTTTACAGGGTCCAGGTTCCTGAACGGGATCCTGGATAGGGTGATGGTCAGCATCACTGCGAGAAGGAATATGGTAAGGTTGCTGCGGACGTCCGACGTCAGGACATCGTCGGGGAATATGCCCGATACGTTCGTAAGTAACGATATCACAAGTGCGGCGCCCATCATGAACGCGGTGCTGCATACAAGGTTTATCGCTTTCATCGGGCAAGTAAAGTGACATCCGTATATACGGAATTCGTTGATATTATGCGATGGACGTCGTTATTCTGGACAATGGGGGTTAATGTATTGTCCGTGACCTTTGGTCTTATCCCCGTATTGTATGGCGAAACTGGGGCACCTGTGCAGGCATCCGAGACACATGACGCAACTGTCCATGGTCCATTCCGGTCTTCCGTCACACATTTTTATCGCATGCACCGGGCAGAACTCCGCACATCTCCCGCACCCTGTGCAATGTTCCTCCACTGTGAGGTTCTCGGTCCTGCGGGCCTTTTCGTAGAGGCTGTAGAACATCTTCGATATGAACTCCGGGATGCGGTCCTTCATGAAGACCCCTTTGGATCTGGATGCTATCTGGCACATCACCTCCTCCAATTTCTCGTCCGCCGTCTTCACCCTCTTGGAGATGTTTTCCTCATTCGTCAGGTCGAACACGGGGGTCCATGTGTCGGGCATCCTCACCTCGTATGACGCATCCATGTCCACCCCCTTGTCCTTGAGTATCCTCTCCGCCACCTGGGTGATGGCACCGTTCTTGGTGCCGTAGGTGGCGACGAAGAATGTGTACGGTCTCTCTTCGAACGACAGCTCCAGTCTTCTCAGGAAATCCTCGACGATCGTCGGGAGACCCCAATAATATGTGGGACTCACGAACCCTATCATCTTCTCCCCGGATACGTCGAAGGAAAGCTCTCCGGACGTCAGAAGGTCCGGGATATATGCCAGTCTATCATCGTTGGCCTCTGCGATCGACCTCGCTACGTGCTCGCTGTTCCCCGTGGCAGAGAAATAGAATATCATTCGACCATCCCCCAGATATGTCAGGACGATTACTTCAACTGAATATATCCTCTTTACGTCATTATTTAACATATATTGGGTTATGATAATGGTGCGGGTCCAAGGTTTATCTATCCTTTTCATTATCCTCCCGGCATGGCGGACGTGAAGCCGGTGAAGGCCGGATGGTTCAACGTTTTCAGACCGTGGACGCTCCACGGGGCGGTCGTCCCGGTCCTCATCGGAGGGGCGGCGGCATATCATGACGGGGAGTTCTGCTGGTGGATCTTCCTGATGGTCCTGGTGTGCGGATGCCTTCTGCAGTCCGCGGCGAACATCCTGAACACCTACGGTGATTTCGTAAAAGGCACGGATACCGTGGAGAACGAGACCCGCTCGCCCGAATTGGTCACCGGGACCCTGTCCCCGGAGAAGGTTCTCTGGGCAGGATTGGCGTGTCTGGGTATCGTCGCGTTATGCGGGCTTGTCTTCATCTGGTATATAGGGTGGGGCATACTGGCGTTCGGCATCGTAGGGCTGGCCGGGGCAGGCCTCTATACGGTGGGAGCATCCTACAAGTATCACGGTCTGGGACAGATAGGGGTGTTCGTCCTGATGGGCATCCTCATGCCTCTCGGCACGTACTACGTGATGTCCGGAGATCTCTCCTGGGAGGTCTTGTTGATGTCCCTGCCCAATGCGTTCACGATCACGGCCGTTCTGAGCGGCAACGAGACGAGGGACTACCACGAGGACAAGAATGCCCACGTAGGGACTCTGTCCAGTCATATGTCCTACGAGAACAGCATGCGCCTGTATCTGTTCGAGAACACGGTGGGATTCGTCATACTGGCACTGTTGATCGTCACAGAGGTCCTTCCCTGGATGTGCGCCTTGGCCTTCATCACCTTGTATGACTTGTACATACTTTACGCGAACAGCAGGCTGGCACCTTCCGATCCCGGGAACAGCAGGCTCCTGGTGCCTATGGCGTTCAGGCTCAACTGGCATTTCGGAGTGCTTCTCGTGATAGGATACCTTATAGCGTATTATATATTCTGAGGGCTCATAATGACTGACGAAGAGGTAAAGATGAACGGTACCCAGTTCGAAGGTAAAGAGGTCTATGTAAAGGACGTCTTCACCGAGATCGCGGGATACTACGATGAGATGAACGAGATAATGTCCCTCCGGATGATCCAGGGCTGGCACAGATACATGATGAAGCTGGCCGGCGACATCAGGGGGAAGAAGTGCATCGATATCGGCACAGGTACCGGGGAGATCGCCTTCCTCGTCAAGGAGAACGCCGGCCCGGAAGGGAAGGTCATAGGTCTCGACATCACCCCCGAGATGCTCAAGTACGCCGACATGAAGATGAGGGAGAACGGACGCCCCGAGGTGGAGTTCGTGGAAGGGGATGCACTGGATCTTCAGTTCCCGGAGGGATCGTTCCATCTGGTCACCTCCGGATACATGCTGAGGAACGTCAACGACGTCCAGAAGGCCATAGACGAGATGTATCGTGTCCTGGACCACGGGGGAAAGGTCGTAGTCGCGGAGATGGCGACCCCCGACAACCGTTTCATCCGCTATTTCTACAACCTCTATATGAAGAACCGCGTACAGAAGATCGGTCGCAAGTACGATAAGGGCGAGAAAATCGACGGCAAGATGCCCGCGTACGACTGGCTGGTCAACTCCATCAAGGGATTCCCACATGGAGAGGTCATGGCGGAGAAGTTCAGGAAGGCCGGTTTCAAGGATGTGAAGGCCCATTCCAAGAACTTCGGTGCCGTGAACATATACGAGGGCACCAAGGAGTGACCTTCGGTCTCTTTTAATATATATAATAAAAATATGAAGAAGGGGAGGGGGACATCCCCTCCCCGGTTTTCTTTCTCAGATGGTCTTGGGCTTCTTGTAGTTGAAGTATGCCAGGACGGCTTTGTACAGCATGTAGTCGTCGGCCTTCGAGGTGACCTCGAGGGGCGCATGCATGGACAGTACGGGTACACCCATGTCGACGGTGTCCAGGTTGTGTACGGAGATGTCCACGGCGATGGTCCCTCCGCCTCCCACATCCGTCTTCCCGAGTTCTCCGACCTGCCACTGGACCTTGGCCTCGTCGAGTATGCCTCTGAGATATCCCATTACCTCGGCGGAAGCGTCGTTGGTGGAGTACTTACCGCCGCTGCCGGTGTACTTGGATACGACGGGTCCCCTTCCGAGGAAGGAGCAGTTGTTCATCTCGAATGCTTCGGACCATGCCGGGTCGACGGCCGCGTTGACGTCGCAGGACAGACACATGGAGCTCCTGAGTACGTGGCGGATCGGGCAGTTCCAGGCGGATGCGACGTCCTCCAGGAAGTCCTTCCAGAATACGGACCTCATGCCGGTGGGTCCGTCGGATCCGGTCTCCTCCTTGTCGGCGAAGACCATCATGGTGGTGAATTCCGGCTCCTTGGTGTCCAGTTCGGCTTTGAACTGGGCGAAGGCGCAGACCTTGTCGTCCTGACCGTAGGCGGCGACCATGGATCTGTCGAATCCCAGGTCCCTGGGCTGGAATGCGGGGCATGCGCACAGTTCTGCGGAAAGGAAGTCCGTCTCGGTGATGCCGTATTTCTCGAACAGGATGTTCATGATGTTCAGTTTGACCTTCTGGGACACCTTGTCGTCCTTGAAGGGCCAGGAGCCGATCAGGATGTTCATCTGTTCGGCGTCTATCATCTTGTTCCCGGGCTTGGAGACCTGGTCGCGTGCCAGGTGGGGGAGCAGGTCGGTGATGCAGAACTGCGGGTCTTCCGGATCCTCTCCGACCCTTACTTTGACGGTCTTGCCGTCCGCAAGGGTGACCACTCCGTGAAGCGAGAGGGGGATGGCGGTCCACTGGTACTTCTTGATCCCGCCGTAGTAGTGGGTCTTGAAATAGGCCATGTCCGTAGATTCGAACAGGGGGTTGGGCTTGAAGTCGAGCCTGGGGCTGTCCACGTGGGCGACGCTGATCCTGACACCCTCGATGACGGGCCTCTTTCCGAACGTCATCAGAATGAGGTTCTTGTCGCGGTTGTTGAAGAAGACCTTGTCCCCGGCCTTGTATTTCGTACCGAGTACGAACTCGGTGTAGCCGTTCTCTTTCGCTATAGGGAGCGAATAATCCAGGATCTCGCGCTCTGTCTTATGTTTGAGGAACTCCTTGTATTCCTCTCCATATTCCATAGCCTCTCCGAGGAGACCGTTGTCGGTCTCTCCGAGGACCTTGGGCTTCATCAGAAGCTTTTCCTCGAGTTCCTGGCCAGCGCTCTTGTCCTCTTTTTTGCTAACCATGCTTTTCTGCATGTTTAGGCGGATATTTGACACATTCGCAGGAACGGCTTTTGGATGACGTCGATAATGGGTTGATATTTCCCAATGAATTGGTATATAAATCTATTTACGAATGATGTTTATTTTGCAATTATTATATTTAATGTTAACTTTTTGAAATTCGTCCAAAATTTATAATATTTAAATATTTTTACTTACAATCGAAAATCCTTATATATTGAGCATTCAAATTTTACATCCAACAGCGAAACTGGGGTTACAGCTCTTCCGAAATGTTACTCAACTCCTCGCTGCCGCCGGTCTGGCGACCGGCTGTGTCCGCCCTCTTACTCTCTGGCGGACACAGAATCTCGTCAGGGATGCAAATAAAGTGATTTACTATGTCTGAAGAAACGGGTGTAGCCGAGGGCGGTCTGAAGCGCTCGGTAAGCTGGAAGCAGGGGATGTTCATCGCCCTAGGCGTGCCTCTGCTGATCCTTCCCTCATTATATGATGTAAGTAGCATCGTATGGGGGCTTTGTATTGTTGTGTGGTGTCTTTCCGTCATCCAGGGATTCCTGCAGAATCTCGCATACGGTGAGATGGTCACCGTATTCCCTAATGCCACAGGTCTTCCCGGGTGTGCGCAAACGGTTTTCCAACCTAAGAATAAGTCCAATCCCCACGATCTAAGGAAATTCGTCGGGGCCTTCAGTGCCTGGTGCTATTGGTTCGCGTGGTGCCCGGTGGTCGCCATCTTCACCATGCTCATCGGCGACTATCTTATCAGGATGTTCGAGATGGATCTGGCCGGATGGGCAAATCTGGGTCTTTATCTCGCCATCGGTCTTTGTATCGTCATTCTCATGTACGTCCTCGGTTCCCGCGGACTCGAGGGAGGTGCCAAGCTCGGTACCATTCTTGCCATAATATCCATCGTCCCGATCGTAATAATCATCGCAGGTGCGTTCGTCACTGGGATGTTCGACCTGGATCTCATCACCGACCGTATGACCGCTCCCGGATGGAGTTGGGGATTCGAGGACCTCGTCCTGCTGTTCGGATGCTTCGGTCTGGCACAATGGAGTGCCTGTGCCTGGGAGACGGCCGCCATCTACGGGCCCGAGTACAAGGAGCCCGGAAAGGACGTCCCCAAGGCCCTGTTCAGCTGCGGTCTGATCTGTCTGTTCATGTACTTCTTCGTATCCGTCGGTGTGTACGGGTCCGTCGACAACCTCGACGCATACGGAAACGCCGCCCTCGTCCCCATCGCTGAGAAGGTGTTCGGAGACTTCGGGAAGTACATCGCACTGTTCCTCCTCATCGTCGCTATGATCCTCGTCATCCAGACCGGGTTCCTCGGTTCCTCCAGGACCCTGTTCTCCATGGCACAGGAGAAGAACCTGCCCAGCTGGTTCCTCAAGGTCAACAAGTTCGGCATGCCTACCAACGCCATGCTCTTCGTCAGCGTGTTCAACATGCTCCTCGTGCTCATCGTCGGTTACAGCGGATGTGTGGCCGGATCGGGAGACACGAATATGACGATCCTTTCGGCATCCGCCATGGGATACTGTATCGCCAACGGAATCGCTCTTGCCGCGTTCGTCAAGACCAGGAGGGATGCGAATTTCAAGGGTCTCGACAGGCCGTTCAAGGCACCCAGGGGATGGGAGTATCTGATCGCCGTCATGGTCGTGATACAATTCTGTGTATGGCTTCCCTGCCTCATCTACTGGAGCTACGACCTGTCCGGAGGACTCATGCCCGCGATCCTCGGTGCCGTCATCCTCCTGCTGTTCATCCCGCTTTGGTGGTATGTGCAGGACCACAAGGACGACGTGTCCGAGGACAAGTGCTCCGGAAAGGAGTGATAAACCCCAACAAACCCCTTAAAAGGGGGGCGCATAGCCCCCAATATTTATAAAATAAACTACACACATGGATTATAATTGATGGATGATTGTTACATCCAATCGGGTGTTTTCGATGGGATGTTACTTAACATGGGTGATGTGACATCGTCATATCCGACGCCTTCATCCGTGAGATCCGCTCTTATTTCTGTTTGTTTTACATATTATATTAAAAAGAGATGTGAATTGCATATCGATGATATCGGTTTTTAACGAAATGGGGGTATTTTGTCAATATAAAATCTGGAGCGATCGCCTTATGCGACGGGAGATTTGGCCAGATCTGTTCTGTTCCAACCTCTTAAACACGGTTTGATTCTCCGGTTTTTTACTTGTATGTGGAAACGTACAGTTACTGGGTGGTTAATGGTTCCAACCATCAGTATATAAAGGTATCTCTTAACTATGATTGAGCTCGCAGGTATCTAATATATAAATGTTTGTTTACAGTCCCGATTAAGGTTAAATACATCCAACGTCTTCCTAAATCCAACGGTTGCGTAGCAGCCGATTGTGAGGAGAGAGAAAACATGGCAGGATTTGAAAACGAGAAAAAGGCCCTGCAGGATGCAATGGTTGCATACAAAGTACCTGGAATTCTTGACGCAGTCGAGAAAGCCAGGGCAGCCAAGATGCCTGCAAACGACATCATCAACGCAATGGGAGACGGAATGACCGAGGTCGGAGTTCTCTTCGAGAGGGGAAAACTCTTCCTGCCCCACGTTCTGTCCGCAGCAGCTGGAATGACCAAGGCCATGGAAGTCCTCGGCGAGGACCTTAAGGCACAGGGTGGCGCAGAGGCCGCAAAGAAGGCATCCGTCGTCATGGGAACCGTCGAGGGAGACGTCCACGACATCGGAAAGTCGATCTGCTCCACCATGCTTCAGTGCGCTGGATTCGATGTCCACGATCTCGGACGTGACGTTCCCAAGCAGAAGTTCATCGACGAGTGCAACAACGGCTGCACCATGTGCGGAATGTCTGCCCTCATGACCACCACCATGACTGTCCAGAGGGACGTCATCGAGATGATGAAGGAAGCAGGAATCCGTGACAAGATCGTCGTTATGGTCGGCGGAGCACCTGTCACCCAGTCCTGGTGTGACAAGATCGGTGCGGATGTCTACGGAGAGTCCGCTTCCGAGACTGTCTCCAAAGTAAAGGACCTTTGAAAACGTAATTTACAACCTAAAGAAGGAAATCCAATGGCAGCACAGGAATTCTACACAAGGATGGGTGACGGAAAGAGGGTCACCATGACCAAAGAGCAGATCATGGCAGACCTCCAGGCCGGAACCGCCGACGCGGCAGATATGGGATCCATCCCCGCACTGACCGCAGACGACCTCGAGAGGCTCGCAGACATCATCTGCGACAAGAACAGGATCGTAGCAGTCAAGCCCGGAAACGAAGTCGTTCTCACCTACGACATCGGACAGCTCGACTTCACCGGAGACAACGGAAACTCCGGAAACGGAGTCGACATGGGCAGGCTCGAGGCCGCCCTTATCCACGAGAGGGCCCTCGGTGCAGACACCTTCGAGCTCGCTCACTCCGACTACTCCATCAAACCCGTGAAGCCTGTCATCGCAATGGAGATGCAGACCATGGAGGAGATCCAGCAGGAGATCGTTGCACCTTACTTCTACGGTGCGATGCCCAACATGGGACTTTACTACGCCCCCGACGGACCCTACGGAAACCCCGCAGACCTCATGAGGGAGTTCAAGATCGACGAGTCCATGCAGCAGTCCGAGCTCGCAGCAGAGCACATGGCAAGGGACATCGAGTACGTCGGAAACAAGATCATCTCCGCAGGAGCCGACGGATTCGACTTCGACACCATGGCATCCGCCGGAGACGCCGACTTCGTCGGTGGACTGAAGGGAGTAGAGGCACTGAGGAAGGCCAACCCCCTGGCATACATCAACACCGGAATGGCCGGAGAGTCCGTCATGGGAATCCACGGCGGAATCGAGTTCCATGGCAAGACCGTCGCAGGACTCTTCCCCCACCAGCAGGTCAAGATGTGCGAGGAGGCCGGAGCCAGCGTCTTCGGAGCCGTCTGCAACACCAACACCAGCAAATCCCTCGCCTGGAACATGGCAAGGGCAGTCACCTTCGTCAAGGAGTGCGTAAAGCAGGCAAGCATCCCGGTCCACTGCGACCTGGGAATGGGAGTAGGTGGAATCCCCATGTTCGAGACCCCGCCGATAGATGCGGTCACCAGGGCCAGCAAGGCAATGGTCGAGATCGCAAAGTGCGACGGTGTATAGATCGGAGTGGGAGACCCTGTCGGAATGGACATGGCCCACATGCTTGCATCCGGAATGGGCGGAATCCGCACTGCCGGAGACCTCGTTGCCCGCATGGAGTATGCGAAGAACATGAAGGTCGACAAGGCAAAGGAGTACGTCGCAAAGAAATTAGGCTTGTCGACGCTCGACATAGCAGATGAGCACGTAATGAGGGACCTCAGAGAAGAGCTCAAGATCGGCGTCGTTACAGGACTTCCTGGAGCACCCAGGGGAATCGCGGCAAAGATGAACATCGAGAAGCTGCTTGACATCAAGATCAACAGCTGCGAGAAGTTCCGCCAGTCCCTGAAGAACTGAGGAGTAAAACACTTACAAAATAAAGGAGGAAGAGAGTAATGGGAGTAACTACACCCGAGTATCCCGCTCAGAACATTCTGAACGGAATCAAATTCGAACTGTTTAGCGACGATGAGATCCGCAGGATCGACATGGCTACCAGGGATGTCCTCGAGACATACGGTGTCCAGGTTTCGGACGTTGAGGGAAGGGAGATCTTCAAGGCAGCGGGATGCCCCGTTGACGAGGAGACCCAGATGGTCAAGATCCCCGGATACGTCCTCGACAGGGCACTTTCCACCGTCCCGAAGAAATTCTACCTGTACGGACGCGACGAGAGCAGGACCTTCACCCAGGAGTGGAAAGGCAAGGTGCACTACACCTGCTTCGGAACTGGTATCCAGGTCTGCGACTACAAGGGCCACGGCAAATTCGAGACCAGGGACTCCAACGAGGAGGACCTCGCCAACATCGCAAAGCTCTGCGACTGGTGCGACGGACTGTCCTACTTCTCCCTGCCTGTTTCCGCAAGGAACTGGGCTGGAAAGGGAGCCGAGGATGTCCACGAGTGCCTGACGTCCATGATGAACACCACCATGCACTTCCACCACATCGACCCCGTCGCTGGAAACGTCGAGTACTACCGCGACATGGTCCTCGCATACTACCACGGCAACGAGGCCGAGGCAAAAGCGAAGCCCATCATGTCCATGCTGGTCTGCCCCACCTCCCCTCTCGAGCTGTCCTACAACGCAGCTCAGTGCATCATCAAGGGAGCAAGGTACGGAATCCCCGTGAACGTTCTGTCCATGGCCATGGCCGGCGGATCCTCTTCCGTCTTCCTGGCAGGAACCCTCGTCACCCACAACGCCGAGGTCCTTTCCGGAATCGTTCTGTCCCAGCTGACCTGCCCCGGTGCAAAGGTATGGTACGGATCTTCCACCACCACCTTCGACCTGAAGAGGGGAACCGCACCTGTAGGATCTCCCGAGCTCGGACTGATCTCCGCATCCGTCGCAAAGCTCGGACAGTACTACAAGTGCCCCGTCTTCACCGCCGGTATGTAGACCGACGCCAAGGTGCCCGATGGACAGGCTGGTCACGAGAAGACCATCACCTCCCTCCTTGCAGCACTCTCTGGCGTCAACATGATTTACGGATCCGGAATGCTCGAGCTCGGAATGACCTTCTCCATGGAGCAGATGGTTATCGACAACGATATCATCAGGATGGAGAGGAAGGTCATGGAGGGTGTCCCCGTAACCGACGAGACCCTCGCCGTCGACGCAATCAAGGAGATCGGAGTCGGAAACGACTTCATCGCCCACCCCTCCACCATGGAGAACATCGACCTTGCGTCCGACCCCCTGGTATTCGACAGGCTTATGCTCGGAGACTGGAGGAACAACGGCTACAAGGATGCAGCCGACGTTGCCCACGAGATCGTCGTCGACGTCCTGAAGAACCACGCTGTCAAGCCCATTGACGCCGATGTTCTGAAGGAGATGCAGGCCATCGCAAAGAAGGCCGATGATGCGTACCTCGCCCGCGCAAAGGCTGAGGAGAACGAGTAAACCCAGTAATCAAACGCCTTACCTGCCCCGGCAGCGATGCCGGGGCGAAAAATGAGGAGAAGAGTGAAATGACCCAGGAAGAGCTTAACGAGAGAGCAAAGAAAGCAGTTCTGACCTACAACATCAACGAGTCCAAGAAAGTAGCGCAGGATGCACTTGACCAGAAGGCAGACATCGTCGACCTGATCCAGAACGGATTCACCGTTGGAATCAACCAGGTCGGAGACCTCTACGAGCAGAAGAAACTGTTCCTGCCCCACATCATGGCGGCAGCCAACGCAATGAACGCAGGAGTCGACATCCTGACCCCCCACCTCGGTGCACAGGCCAAGACCGCCGACAACCTCGGAAAGTTCGTCATCTGCACCATCGAGGGAGATATCCACTCCATCGGAAAGGACATCGCAGCCATCATGCTGAAGGTCGCCGGATTCGACGTCATCAACCTCGGCCGTGACATCCCGCTCAAGGACATCGCCAAGGCGGTCGCCGACAACAACGCCATCGCAGTCGGAACCTCCGCCCTCATGACCTCTACCATGGTCAACCAGAAGGCCTTCGAGGAGATCATGAAGAAGCAGGGACTGAAGGGCAAGTGCCTCACCAACGTCGGTGGAGCACCTGTCACCCAGCAGTGGGCTGACGAGATCGGAGCAGACGTCTACTCCGAGAACGCTCAGGACTGCGCAGCCAAGATGGTCAAGGCCGTCAAGGGCTGATTTCGAACAACAGGTCGCATCCGGTGGGTGCGACCTTAATTTCCCTTACATAACCCGCCACACCGATGTGTGACGGAGGTGGTAGTAGTGGATGCAACAAATAACGCGTCGGCCGGAGTGCCGATCAGTATTGAAGAATTCAAGAAAGCGGATCATAAGAAGAAAATCCGCTTCGGACTCATCATGGGTATATTCTGTGCTCTCTATTGGGGAGTATGGTACGTTCCCGGATACGCTATCTGGGGATTCGACACTTTCCTGTACCCTGACATGTCTGCAAAGAACGTAAGTGCAGACTTGGAGACCCTGCTTGATTGTCTGTTCTTGACATGTATTAATGCGACTGCCTGTGCACTTGTCCTGTTCATTTGGAACGGTGCTCTTGGAAAGTTACGCGAATGGAAGAGAACTCTTATCGAAGTAAAGGCTGCAAGCAAGTACTTCATGCTTGCTGGACTTTGCGGAGCATGTGCCGTGTATGGTACATATATCGCAGCTAACTTCCTCAGCCCTGGATTCGCTGCCGTCGCCGGACTGCTGTACCCGATCATCGGAACCATCATGTCCGTGCTGTATCTGAAGCAGAAGGTTTCCAAGAGAGGATACCTGTCCATCATCGTGCTGCTCGCCGGTGGAATCACTCTGTACGCTGGATCTATGATCACCGGAGGATCCGTAGGTAGCAATGCTGCGCTCGGAGCCATCGGAGGAATCATGGCCGCAGTCGGATGGGGATTCGAAGGAGTCGTTGCCGGAAAGGCGCTGGATGTCTGCGAACCCGATGTGGGTCTCCACCTCAGGTTCTGCTTCGAGGCCATATTCTGGTGGATCGTCATGATCGTCCTGATCTGCCTCGGATACCCGATGCTCGATACCATCGGACAGATCGCCAACCCGAGCGTATTCCTCGCAGTGCTGCTGATCGGTCTGTCTTTCGCCTGGTGCTATGTCACCTGGTACAAGTCGTTCCCGTTCCTTGGAGTCGCAAGAGGACAGGCTGTAGGAAGTCTCTATGCCGCATGTGCAGTTATCTTCCTCATCATCTTCTTCGGGCCCGTGAATGCACTGGGTTACGATGACGATTCGATGCTGATAATCGTAGGATCCACTATCGCCGGTCTGATCATCTGTCTGATCGGAAGTTTCCTCATCGCAACGGAGGATACGGAAGGAATGGTCAGCCTGAAGGATACGTCCAAGATACTCGGAGGTGACAAGGAATGATAAGAGATGCACCTGTCAAGTTCCGCATAATGGAGATCTTCGAGGAAGGAGGGCCCCAGTGGAACTATGAAGTGGTCCCTAAGATCATGGAAGAGTATGGAATGCACTCTCACCACGAGCAGCAGATGGTCAACTACGACATCATCGAGATGGTCTCTGCCGGTTTCCTGGAGGAAGGAGAGTCTGTGATCGATGAGGAGGGGAAGTTCAACAAAGGACACCTCCTCACCAAGTACACGATCACTCCCTTGGGTATCGCCACCGTGGACGATCTGAAGAAGAAGGTGAGACACTATGAATGACTGGAGCGGATACGCCGACTACTTCACTAACGGCATTCCCGCCGGGGACATAATCAGCTCGGTGTTCATCGTCGGACTGTGCGCCCTCGGTGTGATCGTCGCAAGGTGGATGTACAACCAGCTCTGAAAGAGAAGTCTGCATCTTCCTTTCCAATAAACAGAAGGGGCTTTTGCCCCTTCATCCAATTTCCTTATGTGGACTTCCGTTTGTAAAAATCATCTAATCATCCAATCTATTTTTCATATGTGCCAGATGTGGGATTTTTGAGTAATCTCCTATGGCAATTGATGACAATTGGTGTATAATTTCAACGAGGTAGCCGCGTTCCGGATCGATCGTGCTACAGTCTTTTGAATGATCTTTTCCAGACATCCTGTTCATTCTTTACAGGTTGGCCGGATTGTGGGTCTTGGGAATCTATAGTTCTTATTATATGTATAATGAGGAGAGGCGGGAATTTATCGGACACGTATGCCATAGGGCATCGTATTGCGTATGGCGGAGGTCATTTTCCAAATCACCTCGTCAATATGCATTTCCGAGGGTGTTTCTTCGATCCTATTTCCTCTAAACCCCATTGGGGATTTTCGGTCCGATCCTGAGAAAATGTGTTGGTCTTCCAACCTTCTTTGGATGTACCGGGCCTTGTTTTAATTATATTTATAAACTTTTCTACTAACGACATTGATGACTTTTAGAAGTGATATTTAAATTTAATTAATCTTTATTTTTGTTATTTGTAAAATTTATAATATGGACTCCTATATTTTAGACTATTAAACAATTATTAACTGTTTATTTTTCTTATAATTAGACATATGTCTATTGACATGAAAAAACATTAGAAAAATCATATAAACAGTAAAGTATAAATAATAGATTTAACAAAGTAACATTGTTTGTAGAAAGTATTAAATACTGAACATCAACATAAAGTTATCAGACAAGAAAGAGCCGCAACCATGACAGTAAGGTTGTGGCGGGATTCTGTCGTCTGGAGTGGTATAAAATGGCAAACGACGCAATTATTGCTGATCTGAAAAAGTCCATCGAGACCTGGAACGTAGCTCTCTGCAAGGAGGCTACTCAGAAGGCCATCGATGCAAAGATGTCCGTTTCCGAGATCATGGACAAGGGTCTCGGAGAGGGAATGGCAGTCATCGGACAGAAGTTCAACGACGCTGAGATCTTCCTTCCTCAGGTCGTCGCAGCTTCCAAGACCATGGAAGTCGCCCTCAAGATGCTCGAGCCCCTGATGTCCGGTGGATCCTCCGCCAACAAGGGAACCGTCGTCATGGGAACCGTCGAGGGAGACATCCATGAGATTGGAAAGAACGTCTGCTGCGCAATGCTGCGCGGAGCCGGATACAACGTCATCGATGTTGGACCGGACGCAGACTCTCAGACCTTCCTGGACGCAGCCGAGGAGAACGACGCAAAGGTTCTCGGAGGATCCGCACTCATGACCACCACCCTCGAGGCACAGAGGGAGCTCGTCATCGCCAACAACGAGGACGGCAAGAAGTACAAGTGCATCTTCGGAGGAGCACCCTGCTCCAAGGAGTGGTGCGACGAGATCGGCGCAGATGGATACTCTGCAACCGGATCCGAGATTATCGAGCTCGTGAAGTCCCTGATGTGATCGGAGAACGATCGAATATCAATCTACCAAGGTGATAAAAAATGGCAGCAACAAGAGCACTTACCGTCTGCGACACCTACGACAGGTTCGTAAAGGGAAAGAAAGTCGACGAGGCCGAGTGGGACTATACCATCATCCCTCAGAACGCGACCGAGCTGAAGAACAAGTACAAGCTCGACTTCGGGAAGACCTTCATACCCGAGGACAACAAGACCAAGAACGACCTGTTCCAGGCCGGACTTGAGATGCTGGTCAACACCGGTTTCTACAACATGGATCTCAAGAAGGTCATGCATGTGACCGAGGAAGAGGTATGGGAGGGAATCAAGAAGACCCCCACGAAACTGATCCTCGGTGAGGGAAGGGACATCGCTCGCTTCTACCCCAGGCACGGAAACAGCCCTGTCAAGCCCATCATCCAGGGAGGACCTACCGGATCCCCCATCTCCGAGGACGTCTTCGTCCAGGTCATGCAGTCCTACGCCCAGGAGGGTGTCGTCGACGACCTCGTGGACGGAGTTATGACCACCATCGAGGGACACCCCGCAAAGGCCGGAACTCCCTACGAGATCCGCGCCACTATGGCGGAGCTCCGCGCAACCAAGGAAGCGCGTGAGAGGGCAGGACGCCCCGGACTCGGCGTATAGGGACCTGAGACCCCTCTGACCGAGGCAGCAAGGCTTGCCGCGGACATGGTCCACGCAGGACACAGGGTCACCGACGCACACGAGTGCTCCCAGCTGAACGAGCTCAAGATGGACATGACCGGACTGAACATGCTGGCCGGATGGACCGTCAACGGCGACACCATCATGATCGAGCAGATGCCCATCTTCGGTGGATACTGCGGCGGACTCGAGGAGACCGCTATCTGCGACGTTGCGACCACTCTTGCATCCTTCGCCCTGTTCAACGGAAACTTCCACCTCGACGGACCCATCCACATCAGGTGGGGAACCACCACCAACAGGGAGTCCCTGCAGATCGCAGCCCACGCAGCAGCAGCAGTCGACGCCAACACCGACCTGCTCCTGGCCAACCAGTACTACCCGATGGCTGGACCCTGCACCGAGATGTGCCTCATCGAGACCGCATGCCAGGCTATCAACGACACCGGTTCCGGAAGGGAGCTTCTCTCCGGATCCGCAGCCGCAAAGGGAGTCGTCCAGGACAAGACCACCGGAATGGAGGCCCGCGCCATGGGAGAGGCAGCCCTCACCGCAGCCGGAATGAAGGTCTCCGACCTCAACGAGATCATCGAGAAACTCGTCTCCGGATACGAGCAGCACTACAACGATGCTCCCGCCGGACTGAGGTTCCAGGAGTGCTACGACGTCAAGACCGTCAAGCCCACTGCCGAGTACCTCCAGGTCTACGACAACGCCATGCAGCAGCTCCGCGACGCCGGACTGCCCATCAAGCACTGATCGCAGATCGAATCTCTCTAAACTCTCAAACAAGGGGGCGAAAGCCCCCCGCACTTACCCCCCGGGTCGCCAACGCGGAAACGGTGGCCCGGAACACATCAATATCGTTGATGCGGAATAGTGGATGCTAAACGACTTAAGCAAACATTTTATAGCAAACTGGGAATGGATTACGTATGACTGCCTCGAGGCCTGTGGATATCTTCGAAGCGTATTCACGTTTCAACACGGGCAAAAGGGTCCGTGAGGATCAGTGGGACTACATCACCGTGCCTACGAACGCCCTCGCGATGAAGGAGAAGTATCAGATCAGTTTCGGTGATACGATAATTCCCGAGGACGAGGATCTGTCGGACCGTCTTTTCCATGCCGGTCTCGACATGCTGGTCACCACCGGTTTCTATAACACAAATCTCGGCAGGGTCATGTATCTCACAGAGGATGAGATACTAGAAGGGATAAGGAAGGCACCCCGCAAGATAACCATCGGTTCCGGGAAGGACAAGGTCAAGTGCAAATCCCGTCACGGGAACAGCAGCAGGGCGCCGATAATCGAGGCGGGACCGACAGGGGCTCCAGTATCCGAGGAGATATTCCCGGCGATGATCCAGTCTTATGTGCAGGAGCCTGTCGTGGATACGTTGGTCAGCGGGGTTCTGAACACCGTCTGCGGGGAGTCCGCCACCACGAACACTCCTTGGGAGATCCGTGCCACATTGGCGGAGATCAGGTATGTGAGAGAGGCCTGCTCCATGTGCGGAAGGCCGGGTATGGGCATATAGGGTCCGGAGACCCCTCTGTCCGCGGCAGGACGTCTCTCATCCGATCTTACCGATTACGGCCTGAGGAAGCACGACCTCCACGAATGCTCGCAACTAAACGAGATGAAGGTGGACATGTCTCTCATGAACATGATCGCCGGATGGAAGACCGCTGGCGACCTTATCATGGTGGAGCAGATGCCCATGTTCGGAGGTTACTGCGGAGGTATAGAGGAGACGGCCATCTGTGACGTGGCCGCCACATTGGCCTCGTACGCCCTTATGGATTGCGACATCCATCTCGACGGACCCATCCACATCAGATGGGGTACGACCACCACCAGGGAGACACTGCAGATCGCAGCGCATTCGGCCGCCGCCATCGATCTCAACACGGACCTCCTCCTGGGTAACCAGTACTACACTCTGGCCGGGCCCTGTACGGAGATGTGTCTGTTGGAGACTGCGGCACAGGCCATAACGGACACCGCTTCCGGAAGGGAGTTGATCTCCGGTGCCGCATCATCCAAGGGTGTCGTGAAGGACAGGACCACCGGGATGGAAGCCCGTATGATGGGTGAGGCTGCCATATCCGCGGCAGGAATGGACATCCAGGAGGCCAACGCCGTATTGGATAACCTGGTCTCTCTGTACGAGAGGAATTTCTCCCGTCCGCCGGTAGGTAAGAGGTTCCAGGATTGTTATGACATCACCTCGGTGACTCCGAGCAAAGAGTATCTCAAGGTCTACGAAAAAGCGATATCCACTTTGAACAAATGCGGTCTCGATATCTGAGTCTGGCACATGTGCCAGAGTGTGTCCCACCAAGGAAAGATATTTAGATATTGGGACAGATTACCCACCAATGGGGGACGGTCCGGCGACCAGCGGGTCTCTAAAACCTAGCCAGCGGGGTTCGACGCCCCGGTCTCTCGCCATTCTTACATTTCAAGTGATAGTATGACGGTAAAGTATACGGATGCACAGATACAGCGCCTCAGGGAATACGGCAACGGGACCTATGAGCAGAAGGTCTTCGAGGACCTCGCATCGAGGGATGCTGCCTTCTCCAAGGAGATGTCCGTCGCCTCTACCGACAACGAGAAGAAAATCAAGGGGATGATCGCCAATCCGTCCCGTCATGGATTGACCCAGCTGATGAACGACATCGCCGACGCATTGGTCGCCGAGGGTTTCATCGAGGTCCGTACGCCCATATTCATATCGAAGGATGCGCTGGCACGTATGACCATCACCGAGGACAAGCCCCTTTTCAAGCAGGTTTTCTGGATCGACGAGAAAAGGGCGCTCAGGCCTATGCTGGCACCTAACCTTTATTCCGTCATGAGGGACCTGAGGGACCATACGGACGGTCCGGTGAAGATCTTCGAGATGGGTTCCTGCTTCAGGAAGGAGTCCCACAGCGGGATGCATCTGGAGGAGTTCACCATGCTGAACCTCGTGGACATGGGTCCCCGCGGAGACGCCACGGAGGTCCTGAAGAACTACATATCGGTCGTGATGAAGGCGGCCGGTCTCCCGGACTACGACCTCGTACAGGAGGAGTCCGACGTATACAAGGAGACCATAGACGTGGAGATCAACGGTCAGGAGGTCTGTTCCGCAGCCGTCGGTCCCCACTATCTCGATGCGGCCCACGATGTCCACGAGCCTTGGTCCGGAGCGGGATTCGGTCTCGAACGCCTGCTGACCATCAGGGAGAAGTACAGCACCGTGAAGAAGGGAGGAGCCAGCATCAGCTACCTCAACGGTGCGAAGATCAACTGAAGCTTACATAGGTCCCTGCAAGGGGATACGGAAGAGAGAAACAGCGAAAGAAGGAATAGAAATGAGCGTGAGGAGGGAGTAGACTGAAATTGGGTATTGTTGGAGGTGCCCTGCAGGGTATTGAGGCGGCTTACCTGGCCAGGAAGGCAGGTTATGAGACCGTCGTCTTGGACAGGAGAGAGGACGCCCCGGCGCGCTCCCTCGCCGACAGCTCCGTGACCGTCAATGTGGTCGAGGAGCCGGAAAAAGCGAAGAAGATACTCGCCGACTGTGACGCCGTCATACCGGCGCTGGAGGAGATGGATGCCCTGGTGGCACTCGACTCCATGAAGGAAGATTTCGGCGGGCCGTTCCTTTTCGACCTGAAGTCTTATAACATCTCTTCGTCCAAGCAGAGGTCGAACGAGATCATGGGCAGGTACGGCGTCCCCATGCCTAGGCCGTGGCCCGAATGCGGTTTCCCGGCCATCGTCAAGCCGTCTTGTCAAAGCGGTTCCGTAGGTGTCTCCGAGGTGGAGAACAAGGAGCAGATGGATGCCGCCCTGAAAAGAGTGGAGGAGCTGGGGGACACACCCGTCATACAGGAGTTCGTCCACGGGAAGAGCATATCGATAGAGGTCATCGGCAACGGGACCTCCGCCCGTTCATACATAACCACGGAGGTCGTCCTCGACCGCAATTACGACTGTAAGCAGGTACTCTGCCACCCGGGGATCCTCTCCGAGGAGGAGGATACGAGGTTCGGGCTCTGTGCGAAGATGACCGCAGAGGACATGGGTCTCAACGGACTCATGGACATGGAGGCCATAGACACACCCAACGGATTCCGTGTCCTGGAGATAGACGCCCGCATACCTAGTCAGACCCCGGCCTGCATACTGGCGGGAACGGGCATCAATCTTCTGGATGAGCTTTACAGGGCCTGCAGCGGGAAGGAATCCGCTGCGAAGAAACAGCCCGGGGCATCCTCCTACGAGCATTTCCATATCGTAGGGGACAGGATGTACACCACAGGCGAGAAGGAGTTCTCCCACGTGAGCGACCCGCAGTACTGCGAGGGTCTTTTCGGTTCCGATGAGATGATCACCGACTACCGTCCCGGTAAGAGCGAGTGGAGATGCATCATGATAACCCACGGGAAGGACAAGGACGAGGTCTTCTGGAAGAGGAAGGATGCCATCAAGGCCATCATGGACGAGTGCCAGATCGACGAATACATCGACCTTTCCCCAGAGGTGGTCTGAACGACCAGACTCACCCCCAACATGATATCGGGCCTCTCGGACGGGCTCAGCGACATAGACCGGATGCTCATGAGGGACACCGGGATGAACCTGCTGACCCTCGGATTCCGTGCCATAGGGGCGGACGCCTCCGAAGTGGACGTCAAAAGGTTCAAGGCCGCATCGGTGCCCATAACATCGGGTCTCGGTATAATCGGCGGTTTCTCCAGATCGGTGGCGGATATCGTCCGCGACATGGGGATCGACTGTTTCGTGACCGAGCATACCGACGTCTGGGGCTTCGGAGAGGCCATCGACAGAGGGGCCGACATAATACTGATGGCCGACGACGAGCAGTACATGGCATACAGCGTCGCCGCCGGAAGATACGCCAACAACTCGTTCTGTACCGCGGCTGGCTATGTGGAAGCCCTCAGGGGCGCCGTGGGCGGCCTGCAGGGGAAGGAGGTGTTCGTCCGCGGGGCCGGAAGGGTCGGGAGCAACATGGTCTCCCTGCTCTGCGCCCAAGGTGCCAGACCGATAGTCGCGGACGTCATCAGGGAGAAGGCGGAGGCCGTGGCGAGGGCGAATCCGGGTGCTACAGCAGCAGAGGGCCTGGAGGAGGCCACCGCCGAGGCCGGACTGATACTCAACGCGTCACCTGTTCCGATACCCGGTGACCTGATACGGGAGGGGGCGGTGGTGTCCACACCGGGCATACCGCATGTGTACGACGAGGCCACCCTCAGGAAGGCCAAGTTCATCCACGACCCGCTCGCCATTGGTACGGCACCGATGGTGGCCCAGTGTATCATCTATACCATGGAGAAGGAGAGAGAACAATGACCGAATACGGAATTGCATTAGATATAGGAACTAGCGGTCTCCGCTGTCAGGCGATAGACCTGGAGACCGGAGAGACCGTGGCGACCGCCATAACGCAGCGTCATCCCATTCCCGGGATGAACGTCATCGACCACGTCAACTTCGCATTGAAATCCGGGGAGGACGTCGCGAACAAACTCCTCATCGGGTGTGCCAACCAGCTGTTCGCCTCCCTCGGCATAGACCTGTCGAAGGTCAAGAGGGTGGGTGTGTGCGGGAACACGTTCCAGATGTCGCTGTTCCAGAACATCGAGATCAGGGACCTGGCGTACGCCGGGGAGAACATGCTCAGAGAACTGGGCGTCGTTCCTCCGAAGAGGGACGGGGCCATCCTGAAGGCCTCCGACATGGGCCTTCTGGGTATGCCCGATGCGGAGGTCATCATACCTCCCGCCGTCAGGCACGAGATCGGTGCGGACGCCATCGCCATGCTCCTCATCACCGGTGTCGCCGACTCCAAAGAGCCGTGCCTCGTCGTCGACTACGGGACCAACGCCGAGATGGCCCTCATCTGCGGTGACGGCAGGATAATCACCGGTTCCGCCGCCGCCGGACCCGCCATGGAGGGACAGGAGATCGAGAGGGGTATGCTTGCGGCCCCCGGTGCGATATCCGATGTGGATATCGACGGGGACGGATGGAAATGCACCGTCCTCGACCAGTCCATGATCGACAGGGACGGGGACACCGTGGATCCCATGACCGGCAGGTCTCTGAAGAAAGGGGAGGCGGAGGCCATCGGTATCACCGGTACCGGTACCGTGGCGGCCCTTTACAACGGTATCAAGACCGGCATCATCGTCCCTCCGAAGATCAACACCGAGGATGGGAAGCTGCATCTCCAGAACGGCATAGACATAACGTCCCACGACGTCGACGAGGCCGGTAAGGCCATCGGTGCCATGAGGGCAGGTTTTCTCACCCTTCTCCATGAGGCCGGTATGTGGACCGGGGATGTCAAGATAGCCTACATGTCCGGTGCGTCCGGACTCTATGTGGATGCCATAAAGGCACTCGGGATCGGCATGGTCGTCCCCGGGGCCACCCAGCTCATCCAGTTCGGAAACACGTCCATAGAGATGGCCAGGCGCATAGCCATGGGCAAGGTGAACATGGACGACCTGAAGTCCTTCGCGCAGAAGCTGAAGGCGGAACACTGTATGTTCGCCACCTCGGAGACCTTCAAGCAGCTCTACTCCATCGAGTACGCCGTCTGGTGCACCAGCATGCCCATGAGCATGTACAACGAGATGCTGGATGTCTACCAGCTTCCGCACCTCAGCGAGCCCTCCGAGGAAGTGACGGTGGAAAGGAGGTCCATGACCGACCTTCCGGACACCGACAAATGTCCTGTGAAGGTGTTCGAGTCGGGTACGTATCTCACATACGAGGTCGAAGGATGTATATTCTGCAAGAAGTGCGTCAAGGAGTGTCCCGAGAAAGCTCTGGACATGGTGAAGAAGGGAGACAAGGTCTACTGCCGCGTAAGTTCCGACCGCTGCGGCGGAACCGCCTGCAGGCGCTGCGAGCGTGCCTGCCCCAAGAACGTCCTCCACCTCGATCTCGCCAAGGTAGAGCAGTGAGGAGGGGTCCGGGACCGTCCGAAAGGACGGTCCCGTCCCCGTATCATTCCTCTTCGGGAAGTATTTTCCATCCCTCTTTAAAAACACATATAAACAGGTTCTTAATATCCAACCCCAAGAACGTTAATGGTGTCCGCGGCCGTCGCGGACCGTTTTAATTTTCTATTCATCTCAAAAGAGAAAAGTGAAAGCTATGACAGAAGGCAAGTTTGAGGATCTAGGCATCTCGGAAGACGTTCTGAGGGCCGTCAGGTCCATAGGGTGGACGGAACCCACCCCGGTCCAGATTGCCGCCATCCCGGTAGGCCTAGAGGGGGCGGACCTCCTCGCGCAGGCACAGACCGGGACCGGAAAGACCGGTACATACGGTTCCATCATCCTGAGTAAAACCATGTCGGGCGGTACAGACCCCTCGGCGTTGGTTCTCGTGCCTACTAGGGAGCTTGCAACACAAGTGTGCGACCAGATCGACGCTTTGTCGCAGTTCAGCGGCCATAAATGTTTCCCCGTATACGGCGGAGTCAACATAGAGAACCAAGTCAAACAACTTAAAAAAGGGGCTGACATCCTCGTCGCGACCCCAGGCAGGCTCAAAGACCTCTTGGAGAGGAAGGAGATCTCTCTCTCCTCGATATCCATAGTAGTCCTCGATGAGGCGGATCGCATGCTGGACATGGGATTCGCACCCAGCGTGAACATGATCCTTTCCAAGGTCCCGAAGAAGAGGCAGACCATGATGTTCTCCGCCACCATGGAGGACGACATCAAGAAGCTCGCCGTGAAACACATGATCAATCACAGGGAGCTGCTCATATCCAAGGACGAACCGACCCTCGACCTGACCGCGCAGTACTTCATAATGACCACTCGCGAGTCGAAGAGGGATGAACTCGTCCACATCATCGAGGACGGATATCCCAAGATGATCGTGTTCTGCAAGACCAAGAGGAAGGTCGACTACCTGTTCCGTAAGATGAAGAGGGACGAGTACAGCGTCTGCGAGATCCATGGGGACATGGTGCAGAACAAGAGGGAGAAGACCCTCCGCTCGTTCGTTGACGGTGATGTGGAGGTCCTCATCGCATCCGATGTGGCCGCCAGAGGCCTGGACATCATCGATGTGGATGTGGTCGTCAACTACGACGTACCGGCCGATGTGGAATCGTATATCCATAGGATAGGAAGGACCGGAAGGGCCGGAAAGAACGGAAGGGCCATCACTTTCGTCACCGAAGACGATATCAAGATGCTCAACGCGATCGAGAAGAAGGTCGGCAGGAGGATCGTCGAGATCGCTCCCACCTCCTCTCAATACAGCGAAGGGCCGAAGCCCGACGAGACTCCCAAGGCCCGGGCGAAGCAGATCAAACAGAAGCAGGCGGCCAAGAAGGTCGCGGCCGAGACCGCACTCAAGGCGGAGACCGTGAAAAAGGAGCCTAAGCGGGTCCCTGTGAAGAAGAAGTTCCAGGAAGAGGTTCCGGCGGAGACCTCCGGACGTACCCTCAAGGGCAGATTGGACAGAAGGAACCGCACGAAGGCCGAGATCGAGGACGGGGCCGTAGCACCCAAGAAGGCTAAACCCGCCGTCTCCAAGAAGCAGCCGGCCCAGGCTCCGGCGAAGACACCCAAGGCCCAGGAGCCCAAGAGGGAGGGGCAGCCCTCCAACGGCCAGAGGACCCAGTATCCCAAGCCTCAGGGCATACCGGAGCATCCGAAGCCTCTGCACTCGTATGTCAAGATCGACAAGGCACTCCCTCCGGAGAAGGACATGTCCTTCGACAGGATCGAGATAAGCATCGGATCAGACGATGGGGTCGATCAGCAGAAATTGGTCAAATTCGTCACCAAGACATCCGGCATCCGTACTCAGGACATCGGGAACATACACATCTATGAGAACAAGTCCAGAGTACAGGTCGTCAGGTGGAGGTCCCAGGAGGTCGTGGACGAACTTTTCGGCCAGACCTACAACGGCAGACGCGTGATGGTCTACAACCTCAGCGACAAACAGTGACGGAATACGGGTCCGGGAGGGATCGTACCTCCCGGACCCGTTCATTCCTTTTTATCGAAACGGCCGGTAAGGTCATCCAGCACCAGATATCTGGCACTCAGGATGTCGGCCAGTCTTTTGGCGTAGTTTATGCGACGGTATTTTTTACCGTTGTCTATCAGGATCCATTCGGTGTTGGGTATCTTCATGATGGCGGCGATCCTCTTCAGTTCCGCCCACGGCTCATATCCTTCGACCACCGGCCTGTCGGCCTCCGCATCTGTTATCAGTATGATGAAGCACTTTTCGTCGGGATTCTTCCTGACATAGTTCGTCATATACTTGTTTATGGTGAGGAGAGCCTCTCCTAGAGGGGTGGATCCGCCGGTGACGGTCCTTCTGAGACTATCGAAGACATTCTCCACATTGCGGGTGAACGGTACGGCAAGATTGATGATATTCTGTCCGAATGTCAGCAGTGCCACGCGGTCCCTGCGGACGTATCCGTCCTCCAGCATCGCCCTCACCCCTTTGATGGCCTCGTCGAGGGCCCCGGTGTTGACGAGGGATCCGCTGACGTCGACGGCGAAGAGGAACGAGCAGGAGCTCTGCTTCGTCCTTATGTTCTCACGTATGTCGTCCGGTACGATGGTTATGCTGAGGCCGTTGGAACGTCTCGTCTTCTGATACGGTGCGGCGGCGCGTATGGTCGCACCCAGGGCCGGGTCGGAGGTCCTCCCCTCCGGTATGCGGAATCCGCTGGCGCGCCCGTTGCGGTTGCTGCTGTTGACCCCTCTGGGTATGTGGCCCACCACGCTGTTGAGACGGATCGATTCTATGCGGTCTATCTCCGCCAGGTCGTTCCGTACCTCGTCCAGGACCATAGTGAGTACGTCTACATCGGGGATGGCGGCATCGTCCGTGTCGGAAGTGTCCGGATCCGGATCGTCCTGCTGTGTCTGGGTCATGTCTGCGGATGTCTCGGGCTGCATGGCCTCGACCCTTTCGATCTCCTTCTGGACGTCCAGTCCTTCGTCGGTCGACATCTTTGTCAATTTGGCGATCTCCGTGTTGGAGATATCCATATCGTCATCGGAGATCTCCGCATCTGGCACATCGTCGGATGTCACGGATGCGTCCCCTTTTGTCTTGGATTTGAGCTTGGGCTTCCTCCTGTGCAGGAGGCACATGACCGATGCATCGCGTATGTCGTCGGCGGTTATCCTGTCCCTCCCGTCCAAGGCGCACAGGGCCCTGGCCACTCTGGCGCATGCGAGGTCCCCGCGGTGGCCTACGGCGTTCATCTTTGTGCATATGGTCACGATGTCCTGGATGTCGCGACGTGTGACCTTTATGGAAGGTATCAGGGATCTGGCACATTCTATCTTATGCCTTACCTCCGCATCATCCCCCACGAACCTCCTGGCGAAGGATTCCGGGTCCCTGTCGAAATCCAGTACGCTTGCCACCACGTCTCCGCGTTTGACCGCATCCGTCTCCACCGTCATCGAGACACAGATGTCGAATCTATCGGCCACGGATTCGGGCAGGTCCCTCTCCAGAGGGTCCATGGTGGCGACAACGGAGGCGGAACAGGGATATTCGGCGGATATGCCCTCCCTTTCTATCTTCACAGTGCCAGACGACAGCGATCCCATGATCGAGTTGAGGGTCCTCGGGTCCAGGAGGTTTATGTTGTCTATGCAGAGGATGTTCCCGTTCGCACGGCTCAGTATACCTCCCTTCATCACCGACGATCCGTCTTTGACGGCCCTCTCGAAATCGATCCCGCCGAATATGTCCTCGTCTCCCGTTCCGGCCGGGAGGTCGACGATGGACCTGTCCGTAAGGGCGGTCATGGATCTCACGAGGACGCTTTTGGCCGTCCCGGAGGGACCTTTTATGAGCACTCCGTTGAGACGGTCGTCGGCCAGGAGGCACATGAGCGCTCTTTTGGCCGTGATCTCCCCCATGACGGCGGAGAAGGGATAGGTCAGATTTCCTCTAGACATCTGTGAACATCGTCCAGGTCGTAGTCGGATGTCTTCTCGAAGGGCTTCTTCTTGAGCCTATGTCCCAGTACGAGGGATGCCACCGCCTCGAGGTCGGCCTTGGTGACCTGCCTCCTCCCCTCGTATGCCGCATTGGCCCTGGCGGACCTGATCATGGTGATATCCGCCCTGTGCCCTTCCATTCCGAAATAGACGGATAGGTAGGCGGCCGCGTCTATGATCTTCCTGTCGACCTCTATGTCCTTGATGAGTGCGCGGGCATTGGCTATCCCATCCCTTATCCTTGCGGTCTCCTCCTCATAGGATGCGGTGAACGTTTTGGGGTCCTGGTCGAACTGCAGCCTTCTGGACACGACCTCGCTGCGCTGTGCCAGATCCCTTTCTCCTTTGACCTCGACCGACATTCCGAACCTGTCCAGGAGCTGGGGTCTGAGGTCCCCCTCCTCCGGGTTCATGGATCCGACGAGGACGAAGCGTGCCGGGTGGGTGAATGAGACCCCCTCCCTCTCGACGTAGTTGGTCCCCATGGCGGCGGAGTCCAGAAGCATGTCGACTATGTAGTCCTCCAGAAGGTTGATCTCGTCTACGTACAGCAGGTTGCCGTTGGCCTGTGCCAGTATACCCGGTTCGAACTTCTTCTTCCCGGTCTGGAGGACGGCTTCCAGATCCAGCGTCCCGGCGACCCTGTCCTCGGTGGCGCTCAGCGGGAGCTCTATGACATCGGTGGGGACGGTCTCCGTCTCCAGTTTCTCTCCTGCGGCGGCCTTCTCGGCGCAATAGGGGCAGAATCCCTCGGGGCGTCTGGGATCGCAGTGGAAGGGACATCCCTTGACGACCTCCTTCTTCGGGAGTACCTGCTCCAAGGAGCGTATGGTGGTCGATTTGGCGGTACCCTTCTCCCCCTTTATGAGGACCCCTCCGATCCCCGGGTCAATAACGTTCAGGATCAGGGCCTTCTTCATAAGGTCCTGGCCGACTATAGCGGCGAACGGAAACATCATCGCATGTCTGCTGGCCATTTTTATCACATTCGGCTTTCGGTGAGCCTTAACCGAATGTTTCATGAAACGATATGTAATAAAACATCGGGTGGTTGGATTGGGAATAAGTGATCCGATGAACCCTCGGACCAGGTATCGCCGACAGATGGAGATCGTCATATCGAAGGTCATCGAGGGCATGTCGGAGAGTATGGAGGACAAAGCCGTCTGTGGGTGAGATGATGGGGGACGGGCTTGGATGGTATTCCGAACAGAGCCCGTCCGACAATATCGTCATAGGATTCCCGCTCCGGTCACAACTCCCAATACAGAAGGGCAGACCAACGTTCTATACAGAGTTCTCCATCCGAGTATGAGGACAGGACTTCGTCAATCCTCATGTTCGCCTCTTCGGAGCCGTCGGTATAGCGGAGGCAGCGGTTCTTTATCACCGGAAGGGTCATAGTCTCCCGTTCTTCGAGGAATTTCACGATGGATACGTCGTGTTCCATAGAACGGTCTTCGGCGACCAGTTCGGCGTCAACGGTCTTCATCATCCTGACACCGGCTTCATCCAGGATCTCGGTGATGACGGAGTCCGGAGCCAATGTAGGCATGATCAGTACGCATGCCTTCGATGCGAACCGTTCGATTCTTCTGGCTCCCGGAATTCTGTAGAACACCGGACATGCGACGAGCCGTATTCCGTCATCATTCTGATTCCTTCCATGATTCTATGAGTTTGTTGACGACCCTGTCGTTGCGGGGTCTGGCATATGAGGTTTCGGTGGTCTTGGACGAGCTATGGCCGAGTATGATGGCAAGCTCTTCGGTGCTGAGGCGTTCCTCATCGAGGATGTATTGGGCATATGTCCTGCGGCATGCCCTGAAGTCGAAATCTATGCCCGTCTCGCGGCACACTAAGAGGCGGTCGCGTGTGAGTTGCATGGTCGACAGCATGGTCCCGTTCCGGGTGTGGAACAGGAATCTGCTGTTCACCGAATCGACCTCCATCCAGATCCTGACGGCATGCAGGCATTCGGGGCGTATGGGCACCGTACGGGCAGACCCATAGGTCCCGCGGCCTTTGACAAAATCGAGAAAAACGGAGGACATGTCCGGAGAGACGTTGTCGACCAGGATATGCTGCAGCTCCTCTGTCCTGGGGCCGATTCCGAAGGCCAGCATGACCTCGGCGTAGGCACGGATGCGTCTGGGATCAGATTCCGCCGTAAGGGTCTCAGACATCTTTTTGATGACCTCGAACTGCGGACGTTCGACCACCGGCAGGCGTTTGTTCTCTCTTTTCGGGAAAAGAAGAGGATAGCGGGCGCGAGCCTCGAGGACTGCTGCAGAGTTTCCCACATAATTGCAGAGATTGGCGATCGCGGAGATGTCGTGGGAGATGGATGTGGGTTTCAGTCCGCGCTGACGTTGGAAACGGACGTATTCCTTGACGTCCTCCGGCGTGAACCTCCCCGGATCGGTCGTGGAGATCCTCCCGTCATCGAATAGGTTCTGCATCTGTCTTCCGATTTTGGGGTAGCGGCGACGGAGTTCGGCCATCATCCCATCGGAGTAGACGCCTTCATACGATGCCAGGAAGTCGCGGTAGGCGGAGACGAACGGATATCTTGTCAGGACCCATGCCTCCTACAGGTGACGGCGAGCGTGACCGCGGACCAGAAGCATGTACCGGCGAAGCCGACGCAGAGAACCAACAGGGTCAGGCAGGCGAAGGCAGTCACATCCTCACTCCCTTTGAGGTGTTGACGCGGGCGACGATGGCGAAACGGTCGCCGTCCATGAAGATCTCCTTGTGTCTGAAACGGGGATCCGCCTTGTAGGATTCGATGCGGGACATGACCTCGCCGAGGGTGAGGGACGTCCCTTCGAGTTCGATCAGAACCTCGTCGTTCACAGAGGCACCTCCGGACAGGGGAACATGTGCTGTACCGGGGGGACAGGTCCCAGGAGGATGCGCTCGCAATAGGGGCACAGCGTCATGTGGGAGAAGCCCACGCGGACGGAGACCGCCCATCCTCTGACACTTGCGGCCCTGCTCAGGTTCTCCGGGGATCCGTTGCCGTCGAAGCGCTGCATCCATCCGCAGTAATCGCAGGAGAGGGCGGAGGAGGGCAGGACACCGGAATCGACGAACGCGTCGGTCATCGATCCCGCCTCCCAACGATAATGAAAACACCCCTTCCGACGTAGAGGGCATGTTCATTTCCTGCTCCTCCTTCTTCTATCGTCGGAAGAGTGAACAACCGCCTGGACGTTCCCTTCTGCATGCTTGACTTTTTGGCCTTTGAAAATTTTAGATAAGTAGGGGCCGTGCATCGTTCTTGAAGAGATCTCTGCCGAATCCCCTTTTATTATGGAGCCTGCGGGCGGACGTTCCATGTCGGACTCCTGTTTCGGATATTGCTGTTCGATGCAAATCTTCACATCGCCTTTGGCCGTGGTATGGAATGCATGATGAGCGGTCGTCTGCCTTATCTTGCTTTCTTTGGTGAATCCGTCCGCGTGTATGGAGGCTTTGGAAGCCACGATCTTTCTGGAAGAGCGTGACATTTTCAACACTCCCTCCAAAGTTTTTCCGCCGTTTCCAGATCCACGCCGTACTCCGCAAGGTCCATGTAGCTGAAATCATCCGTATGGGCCTTGGCGTATGCGACTATCTTCCTGAGCCACTCTTCGGTCGGTTTCTCACCGAGATCAGGTATCGCCCAGCGGGAGCCGTCCCTGGCGAGGGATTCCACCGTAGCTACGAACTCCGCATGTCTGGTCTCTGCCTCGACCAACCTGATGACCAATTCGTCCTTGGACATCTCGGCATAAGTCTCCCATTTCGTCCTCTTCTCCGTATTCTCACCTCCCTTTACAGTTGATGTGTATCCTTTACACATCGGGGATTCAAAACAGTTGCCACATTCCGCGGCGGCCGCCCTCATTCAGAGACCTCCGCACGTCTCAGGAAATCCTCCCCGGAGGGAGTGATCCTCCACAGGTAGACAACCCCGTCCGTCTTCGTCCTCTCCAGGTATCCGCAGTCGGCCAGGGCGTCCAAAATGCCTCTGCGGTCTTTCCCGGAGACCCCGAGTTCCTTCAGATGTGTGTTGAAACTGCTGGTCTTGACAAAACCGTTCTTCTTTGCGAACGCTAGAATCGTCGCAATTTTTCCTTCGCTCATATTTCCAGCTCCTTTTTCCGAGGAGGGCGAAAAGGTGGTAGGGGGTCCGGGGCACGGCACAAGAATTGGACGATGCGTGCCTTGAAGCCCGGACCCTCATGGATGGGATGCAGTTTTCCGTCGTCCTCGGAGTCCAATTCTTAGTTTTATCAATAACGTAAATCATATTTAATCATTTACGTAAATGATAGAAGATGAATTTGTTAATTAAATACCTAAATGATAAAAGGGTGTGAAAAACACCGATATCCTGTTTGCATCACATTATCGTGAGATTCTTCAATTCGTCTATGAAAAAGGAGAATCGAAGAGGGATGATATCTATCGGATTCTTCCAGGATCATCGACTACGAAGAAGAACCGTGTCGACGATCTTATCGAGTGTGGATTCCTAGTCGAAGTACGACACGGTCTGCACAATGTGAAAATGATATCGCTTACAATGGAAGGAGAGAGGATCTGCCGCCTCCTCATGGAGATCGAGGGCGGAGACGACAGGCCCCATCCGCCGAATGCAGACAGCCTGCCGGAACTGGAAAAAGCCTGATTTCATACGACTTCATCTGAGGCGATTCATGTGAGACCTTTCGGAATATTCGATGACAGTTTCCTGATCTACGAGAACAAAAACGGGAAGATCAGGAGTTTCAAATTCAAGACCGCAGACGAAAAATGGAACGAAGGATGGAAAAGGAACGGATTGGACCGCATCAAAGAGCTTCTGGAATCGTTGGAATGCTACAAGGGAAGGGATTCCGACCGTTATCCAGTCGTCATCCGCTACCGCACCCGGTTCTTCGATGAAAAAGGAGAGGATGAGATCTCGCTCGACATCGGGATCGTCCGTGCGTCCGACGTCGAAGACGCCGTCAATGTATGCACGATCATCCACATCCAATTCCCCGAGACGATATTCGAGATCCACATGTACGACGGCGCCGACGCCATTGATTTCCAAGAGCTACTTAGGATGCACGACCAGACGAAGGAACCCCGAGGGCGAGCAGATCCCGTCTTCGACCGCAGACAACCTGCCGGAACTGGAAAAAGCCTGATTTCATACGACTTCATCTGAGGCGATTCATGTGAGACCTTTCGGAATATTCGATGACAGTTTCCTGATCTACGAGAACAAAAACGGGAAGATCAGGAGTTTCAAATTCAAGACCGCAGACGAAAAATGGAACGAAGGATGGAAAAGGAACGGATTGGACCGCATCAAAGAGCTTCTGGAATCGTTGGAATGCTACAAGGGAAGGGATTCCGACCGTTATCCAGTCGTCATCCGCTACCGCACCCGGTTCTTCGATGAAAAAGGAGAGGATGAGATCTCGCTCGACATCGGGATCGTCCGTGCGTCCGACGTCGAAGACGCCGTCAATGTATGCACGATCATCCACATCCAATTCCCCGAGACGATATTCGAGATCCACATGTACGACGGCGCCGACGCCATTGATTTCCAAGAGCTACTTAGGATGCACGACCAGACGAAGGAACCCCGAGGGCGAGCAGATCCCGTCTTCGACCGCAGACAACCTGCCGGAACTGGGAGAAAAAGCCTGACCTCGTCCAGATGCACATTAGGCGATTCTTACGAGGTGCTGTTGAATGGATGACGCCATGGATGCGCAAGATGCCGAAAGGTACGTTTTCAGCAAATACATGGTTCTGAGGGAGCGTCTGCCCGGAGAAGAGGTGCGTTTTATGGAACGTGCCGTTAACATCACGGTTGCGAAGGTCGCGAGGATCTTCGAGTGCAGGAACTGTGGCAGATGCTGTGACGAGAAGTACGGTGTGATGTTGAACAGATTGGATATAGCCCGCATGTCAGAGGCGCTTGGAATTTCCCAGAACAAATTCGTCGAGATGTTCGTGGTAGAGGTTGACGGGGTTCCCCATATAGCTGTTTCCAAAATGTGTTCCTTTAGAGAAGGCGGTCTTTGCAAGCTATACGCGCACAGGCCCCAGGCTTGTAAAGACTATCCTGTCAAATCCCTGCTTACACGCGCTGCCCTTTTCGTCGCCCTCTACGACGGATGCAACGACATCCCCGTGCTCAACCCCATCATATGTCCAGCCTACAGGGATCTCGAGGACAGTATCTATGAGATCCTTTTCGACACCTTCCGTAGGATCCACAGGCGAATCATCCAAATCATCGCAATCGTGACGAATTACATGAGTTGTCGGTTCGGAGGTCGGGTGTGCTGAAACCATGATCCTGCTCCCGTGTTTCTTTATTTTTCCGAATTGACCGCATCCTCGGGCCTGTCCTTCTTCCGGTGGTAAAGTCCGTCTTCGGGACAATACTCGTAGTCGTGCTCGTCCCAGTCCTCGTCCAGCGGATATACTTCGGGACGGCCGCCGTCTATCCACTTCATGTAGACGGCATCCTCATGGAGTTCCGCCACAGTGCCGACGAAGCAGTCGTCCTCCCCCGCGTCGACGATCTTCTTCAAAGCGGAGTTCATAGCCCGCACGAAATCCTCGGGTGTCTTGTCGTGACCCCTCGTCCATCTGAGCATGAGGTTCCCGCGGGGGTCCACATGGATCATGGTGAAGATGCTGGCTTCCTCTTCGGTGAGACCGATTTTCTTGTATCTTTTACGGCAGTTCTTCTGGATCTCCCTGATTGTATTGATGTGAAGACTCATTTACCGTCACCTCTTTTGGAATTCCTTTTCGGCATTATTCTATTTTTCGTGTCGATGGCCTTCGCGCTGCCTTCCAGGGACAGCTCCTTGATATTGGTCCTATCGAACCTGTCGAGGGTGTCTTCCCGGTAGGTCCCCTTCCTGACGGTTTCCGAGTCTCTCAGCAGTTCGTGGTCCTGCTCCTTGAGATCATACGGTTTTCCGAGGTCTTTCAGATACTGATAGTATCCATTCTGCACGACGCTCAGTTCGTCTATGCGAGAAAGGGCTTCCGCCTCGACCAATGCCTCGTTCAGGGTTTCCATATTCTTGCTCGTTTTGGATTTTCTGACCACCTCTTTCTCCTTCTCAGGGCGTTTCGGGTCAATGTGCTGGAGGACATGCACGGTCTCGTGGGTGAGGGTCTCCTTGTTCTTCAACTCCTGCGGGAGCACCTTGACCACGAACCTGTCGCCATCGATCTCGGTCCTGCCTATCTCGTCGCCCGGCAGATGATTCACGACGACGAGGTCTATCCCTCCGACCCTCTCGATCAGTCCGACCTCGCGTTTGGTGAATCCCGTCCGGATGAGTTCGTCGTACTTCTTGGCGGCATATACGGGGTCGCGGCTGCTGTCGAAGGGGACATGGGCGCGTACGACCCCGACTTCCGCCTCCCTCGGTCTGCTCCGGTTCTTCTTGTTCCCCTTTCTCCGGGAGGATGCAGCCGCTTTCTTACTGCGGAAGAGGATGGATGTCTTCTCCTTCTTCGCGGGGCTCTTCTTCCACCGTCCGTCGCTCTCGCGTGGCTGTCTCTTCCACGGAGTTCTCTTCAGCAGACCCATCCGGATCACTTCTTTCTCGCTCTGGAATAAAGGGTCGTCTGTCCGGTCTTCTTCTTCGGTTTCTGCGATGTGCCAGTAGGCTGTTTTTGTCTGGGTTTTGGTTTCGTTTTGGTCTTCGGTGCCCTGTTGGAGATCTCTTTAACTCCGGAGGAGGGCTTGTTGCGGGCCATCGTGTTGATCGCCATGCAGCGTCCGAGCTTCAGTCTCGAGATGTGGCTATCTTTCCAGTGCTTCTCGACGGATCTGACGGCCTCGTCCCCTGTCAGCGGTTTTCCTCCGGGGGCGAAGAGCTTCCGGTCTTCCGCCGCCATCTTCACGGCCTCAGCCTGGGTGGGGTTGCGGTATCTCTTGGTCTTCGGGTCGAAGACCTGGACGTTCATGTAATACCCGGAAACGTCGTCGTTCTTCTGCCTGGCCATCGACTCCGCCACGGTACAAGATTCCTCCACGTTGGAAGCTTCATGCATCTTGTACCCCTGAATGGTCGCTGGATTGTGCGACTTTCCGGAATACTTCACATCGTCGGCGTTGAAGCTCTTCACGATCGGGGATCTCCTGTCCCTGTCGACCTGACGGAGATGATGTACCCCTTCATGGACGACCACGGTGTTGGTCTCCCCCGATTTCCCCCTCTTCAGGGAGATGTTGTTCTCGCAGTGGGTTCCCAGGACCCCGCTCTGAAGGGGCCTCGACTCGATCTCGATCCTTCCTCCGGACACGAGCTTCTCGCGGTCCCCGAGGTCGAAGGCTCCGTCGATGGTGTCGCGGATGGATTTCTCCTGCCCGGGTATCGCGTAGACATCGATCTTCTTGTGGACATCGAGGTTCTTTCCGCTGCGTCCGAAGTAGTGGCGCTGCGGAGATCCTTTCACGTCTACGCAGTCGATGTCGCACTTGTCGGGATCCGCAATCCATGCAGCTGCCTGTCTCGGGGTGAGGTTCGCGGGAAGGACGACATCCGCCTTCTTGTTGTAGTCGTTGAAGGATTTGGTCGACGCCATGTCCTGAGCTCTTGCGAGAAAGTTCAGATTGACGTTGCCGTCGGGGCCTACTGGCACCCTTACGGTCCTTCCCGAAGAAGGGAGGTGGACGCTTACCATTCCGGGAGCTCCCGCAGGCCGTGCGGGCGCTTCGGTTCCGATGTTCTTCTGCACGCGCTTCTTCCTTCTCGCGATCATCTCTTTCCCCTCCTGCTCTTCGACATCGCCACCTCGCGGCTCTTCCTCTTCGCCGTCTTCTTCGGCATCGCCTTCTCGTAGAACACGAGGGTGACCCCCATTCCGCCTTTCTGTTCGCGGATCTTCCTCTTGACCTCCGCATCCTTGATCTTCTCCTCGCGCCTGATGTTCGCGATCCTGCGCTTTTCCTGAGCGTTCTCGTCGCGTTTGACCTTCAGCTCGGCCCTCCTTGCTTCGAGGTCCTTTTCGATTTTCGATTCGTTTTTCTCTGACATTTCTTCGTTTCCCGCGGGCGATATTATCGCCCGTCCCTGCGTTCATTATCCTGCGCGCGTACACGCGCACGCGCGACCAGCAGGGAGCGGGACCCCCCGTTTTTATCGGTGTAAATCGGTCCCGTACTCCCTTGTTATCGGCCTGTTATCGCCCTGATTTTTTCACGTTCACCCCAGGTATTTAGTGTCATTTTTTCGCCAAAAGCGCCTTGACCTTCGAGATCGCCTCGGAGACGTATCCCTGACGCACTCCGAGCTCCGCGGCAATATCCACCTGACGTTTCCCATCCAGCGAGAGCTCGTAGCAGCGTATCCTCTTCGACCATACCGGATCCTCGCGGTACTTGTCGAGAATGGTCTCGGTCTCCTCTTCGTCCTTGAAGTGGTCCTCGTGCCTGATCATCTCGGGCATAACGCGATCCACCATCTTCGACCTGTAGATGCCCACTCCGAGCTTCTGGTCCAGGGATGCGATGCGGCCGACGGAGACGCTCTTGATCGCGTTGTTCCCGCGGTTCATCTTGTCCCATATCTGCCAGAGGATCCTCGTGTAGAACGGCCCCAGGAAGCCCTCGATGGTCCTTCTCTCCGAAGGCTCGGCTATCCCGGTCTTGAAGATCTGGACGTCCGCCTGTCTAAAAGAGGGGTCGAGCTCGCCGAAGCGCTGCCAGGCCCAATCGTAAAGGATCAGTCCGGGCTTCCCGTGAAGACGCTCCTCGAAGACGTGCCTCGACTTGTTGTAGGTCTTGACGATCTCCGTCTGCTGGAAGACCTCCCTGGAGCTCGCGTAGGTCATCGCGTCGTCGATGATGAGGTATTGTACCGGCTTGTCGTCGATGAGGTCCAGGGCAACACGGATGTCGTCCGTGTAGATCACGTGGACGTTCTCCCTTCCGTAGATGTGGTTCGCGGTCCACACGCGGTAGTTCAGGAGCTCGCTCTTTCCGCAGCCCTGTCCCCCGACGATCGAGCAGGAGGCCTTCGCCACCTGCGACCCCTTCGGGACAGGGATGAAGAATCTTCTGTCGAGCTCCTCGGTGATGTCCCTGAGACCGCCCGCAGGGAGGATCTCCTCCATGGAGATCCTTGAAGGGGTTTCGTCACCGAACGACAATCTGCCCGTCATAGATCATCTCCTCCGGAGAACATGGAGAAGGGGTCGACATCATCCTCGGAAGCGATCTTCAGGTTGGAGACCGCCGCCGCGGTGAGGTAGCGGTCTCCGCGAATCAGGTCGCGGATCTCGGAGATCCCCTTCAGGATGTTGTCGTTGTCGACATCCTTCAGCTGCTCCTGGGTGGAGTCGATGATCTTCTGATAGATCGGCATGAGATGGGTGCTGAAGAACAGCCCGAGCATGTACCAGACGAACTCGCGGCGCCCCTTCAGGCCCTCGACGGAGTATCCGGTGACTGATCCAGATTCATCGTAGAGCACGGTGATCTTTGATTCCCCGAGCTCCACGGTGTAGACGTTTCCGTCGTGGGTGATCACTCCGCCCTCATCGTAGAAGTCGTCGATGTGCTTCTGCATCCTGTTGATCCTGTACTGAAGGATCCCGATCTTCTCCTGAAGGAACTGATAGACCGTCATGTAGTCGTCGTATCCTTCTCCGGAATGGACCGCCTTCTTCAGATCACGGCTGAACCTGAACATCGGCTTCGCCGTCGACATTTTCATCCTCCTGTCCTTTCGATTCTTTCGGTTCGTTTCTGTTCTCTTTCTTCCTGTTCATCAGATTGTACATGCGGTTAATCGGAGAGGTCGCTCCGATCTGCGCATCTATCGCTATCGCGGCCTCCATCAGCATCGGGCCCTGTCTCGACCTCAGATCGTCCACTTCGGCGGCGAGGTCTATGTTCTGCTTCTGCAGCTTGCGGAGGTATGATTCGTCCTGGGCGAGTTGCATCTTCGAGACCATGCCTGCGTAGGCGATCACCATCTCGGTCGAGTAGCGGCGGACGCTGAACCTCCAGAACGCGTGTTCCGGAGTGTAGGAGATTCTGCTATCCTCGACCATGACGGTCTTCCTCGAGAACAGGGGGAACATGGGGTACTTTGCATCCACTCTCCAATCGAGGTCCAGCGGAACGTTGGAATAGAGCTCGTGCTTCACTCCGAAGATCAATCTTCTGAGCAGGGCACGGTTCGTCTGTTCCTGGATGAAGGTGTGCGTTCCCTCGTTCCAAATCACAAGAGGATACTGCTCGACGTGCTTCCCCGCGAGATCCATCTCCATCACCATGATGTACGACGTGCGGCCGACCACCAGGTATCCGGTGATATATCCGAAGAGCAGGGATGCGTACCACATCGGCTGTATCCCCGAGATCCCCGCGACAAGATCCGCTGCGATCAATGTCAGAATAGAGATCGTCAGGCAGTCGTAGGGGTAGAGGAACCTGGCGCATTTCTGCACTTTGGATCCTACGAATACCCCTGCGACCACCACTGCGATGACCTCTGCCCACATGACAATCTCCACGTTCACCACCCCAGGATGAACGTGGCCACGCAGGCTCCGAGCGAGATGATGGACTTGAAGATGTTGCGCTGCCAAAGGTGGTAGGCGCACATCGTCAGAAGTCCCACACGAAGGGTCGTAGGGCCCCACGTCTGGATCGTATCGACGACTCCGCTCATATCCATTTGAACCACTCCTTTGCCCCCATAAGGTCGTCGATGAGATCGGCGATCTGATTGTGGAAGATCAGTCCGGCTACTATCAGAACGGCGCCGATGATCAGCATGAACAGCTGTCCGCGGCGGATCCCGTCGAAGAGGATCGCAGCACCCGCGAGGGCGAGAAGCACCATGACTATGGTCGCCAGGGTACTGTCGTCAGGCATGGGCGTCGGGTCATAGACGTGATCGAATCCGGAAAGAACCAGGTCCATCTGCTTGACCTCGAGCGGCATGGCCTCGACGTCTTTTCCCATGTAGGTGATGGTGTCTATCTGGGTGGTGTATCCTGCAGACATGTAGACGAGCGACATGTTCGCAACGCTGAATTCCCCGTCGGTATCTCCGGCGTTGCCCCAGATGATAGCAAGGGCCTTCTGTGACCAGGTTGTCGTTCCAGTGGCTACGCGTGCGTCATGGAGCCAGACGAGCGGTGTGAAAACTACGTCGGACTTGACGACGTTTCCGAGGTCGTCGCAGATCGTACCGACACACTTCAGATCCAGCGAGGATTCGCTGATCTTGATGTCGGAAGCGCTGATCTGGGTGCTGTTGGACCCATACCACTCGGCGTTCTGGATCTGGGCAAGGAGCGCCACGGCATACGACTGTTCGGCGGTCATTTTCAGATTGTCGAGGCCGGGTACGTATGCGGTAACGGACGCAGTTACGTTGGCGGATCCGATTGTGTCGAACAGCATCCACTGTGCCTTGACGGTCTTGACGACGTCCTGGGCCAGGGTTTCGTATTCTCCGATAAGGTTGTCCCAGGACCTCAGCAGGGAAGCTGCGGATCTGGGAGTGTAGACCTCATTGTCGTTCTTGTCCTGGTAGGATGCGTACTCTCCGAAGTCGGACACGGTTCTGGTGACGGATCCGTCGCAGTATGTGTATCCGGAGGAGTTCGGGACAACGTATCCGTAGGTCGACCCATCGATACAGGTCACCAAGGCACCCGTTAGGGAAGCATTGTTGACTCCTGCAGGAAGGAAGGGTCCGACCCACATTCCGTCGTACATCGTGCAGTAGCCGTCGACGATGCCCAGGTCCCCGATCGAGTAGCGACCGGGGGTCAGGTACTTCTTCGCATGGTACTGGTTGCCGTGGTCGTCGACAAAAGTCGCATCCAGGTATCCTGCCTTGTAGACGTATATCGAATCCATTGCCTGTGCCGTACCTTCGAGACCTGTGCCTGCGGTCGACAGATAGACGGTGTTCTGTTCGTTCTGTACGTCGACATAGGTTCCGGCATCGAACGACATCGTGGAAGTGGATTCATAGCGCTGATCGTCGGCGTAGATTCCCCATGCGATCTTGTCGTAGCCGTTTGCTTTGTTTAGTGCCGGGACGTTCTCCATCTTCTCGAAGGGGGTATCGATCACGGATTCCCAAGATCTGTAGTGGGTACCGATGTTCTCCAGGAATGTGCTGGATTCGAGAATCGCATTGATGTAGCCCTCGACATTGCCGTTAACGGACCACGCTTCAGCAACCTCTACTTCAGCCAGGCGGTTCCAGTACATCTGGGTCCACTTCAGTGTCTGAGTATCTATTCCCAGTCCGCCGTTGAGATCGGCGAGGTGGGTGTCGACGAAGAGCTTGAAATCTTCGACCTGTTCGTGATTCTCGCCATCGGTGTCGACGGCACCTCCGTTTCCGCTGTTTGCCTGAGTTCCTACCCAATATGCAGCGATTGCAGTTGCAACAATCGATGCGATCCAAAGTCCTGCGACAACGGCTTCCGCAATAGCATCACTGTCATCGGCAATCAGGCTGTCGCCCGTATAATCCTCGTAGGCACTGTCTACCGCAGGAACGACGGCGACCGCCAGCAGGACGGCCACCGCCATGGCGGTAAAGAGTTTCGTGCCATTCGCAGTAGCGTTCATACCTACCTCACATTTCGAATACGAGCAGTCCGGAAGTAGGGCTGTTAGTGGGAGCCAGGGCAGACTTAACAGTAATCGTGAACGATGCGCTGGAAGATCCAGAATGGACCGTAACATTGTAGGTTCCGACGGCGGGCGCGGTTCCGTAGATCGTTCCGCCGTTGAAGTGCAGCCAGTCAGCACCGTCGATGGAAGTGATGTCCTTGGTGCAGATGGTCTTGCTGACATTCTGTCCGACATACGCATCAAGATCGGAAACGGTGAATTTCACGGTCTGGGCGACAACAAGCCTTACGGTGTTCTCGTTGTGGGTAACGTCCTCCCCGTCGATGAAGTCGTAATCCTCAGCCCAGACATACTCGATCACAGTACCAGGGGACGCGGTAACGGTTCCGGACAGGTTTCCATTGGAATCGACGGTGAGACCGCATCCGGGTGTGACGGACAGGATCTTGTCATAGTTCAGGTAGTAGGAAGTCTCGTCGGTATCGTCGTGGATGGCGGTGTAGGTCACGCTGCATCCGGGTGCAACGTACAGGGTATTGGCGGAGCAGTAGCCGCTCAGTTTGGAGATCGGCCAATTCTCGCCGGAATGAAGAGTGACCCAGTGCCTCCCGTTGCTGCTGTCGCGCAGGACAAACTGCATGCATGTGTCGGTACAGGTCTCGGGAACTGTTATCGTCAGCACGTGGGACGACGGGTCGAGGGTTCCGGGAACGGCATTCGACACGGAATAGACTCCGGAAATGGTGATGACATCACCGGCGGTTGGATAGATGTCGGATGGACAGCTGCCGATGTCGTAGGACGAGGATGCCGCATCGGAATCGTCGGCGAACACAGTGGCCATGGAGATCATGGCTACCGCCACCATCAGGGCGGCGGCCCCGATGGTTTTGGTCTTCTTCATAGTCAGAACGGCCATTCAATCACTCCGCAGTGGAAGATTACGGTCATTCCGACAATGGCAATTCCAGCGATCGCGACGATCGGATGTCTGGTAACGGCACCGCCGATAAGAACGAGCATTCCAACGATTCCCACTCCCGCGATGATCATGGTCTTGCTGCCATCGTTCTCATCGTGGTGATGGTCATCGTCGATGACGACATCGTTTCCGTTGGAACCGATCCATTTCGCATACAGGGTGGTGGGGGCGTCGATGCCCTCTCCGGTGTACTGGACGGTGCATTTGGCGTCGGTGTACCATCCCATGAATGTCAGTCCGTCGGCGGTGGGGTCGGCGGGCTTTTCAGCGGGGACGCAGTAGGCGGACTGGGCCTTGACGATGTTGTCGCCGTGCCCGTTCATGTTGTAAGTGACGGTGGGGAATCCGTTGATCTGGACCTTGTAGTAGGCAACGGTGGAACCGATGTCGTTGGTACTGGTCTGCTTGACGTAGTAGACTCCCTTGTTAACGAATTCGTGGTCGACAATCTTCCCCTCTTCGGGCTCGGATCCGTCGCCGAAATCCCAGGTAACGGTATCGGCACCCTCGCCCGTATAGACGAAACGGCATGTCATGGAGTAGAAATCCCCCATGTCGGTGTAGTCGTCGGGGACCTCACTTTCTGCAGCCACGGGAATCGATCCTACCAGGGCGATTCCCAGAACGGCCAGGGCGATCAGGGCGCAGATGCCCGATCTGACAGTTGCATGATCGGACATCATCATACCTCATAGATCAGAGCACCAGCGGTCGGCAGATCGGTGGGTGCGAGCTTGGTTGCGACGTGGAAGGAGACGGTCTTGCTGGCGGTTTCTCCGTAGTTGTTCTGGACCTTGATGGTAAAGGAGACGTCCCCGGGAGTGGCGCTGGTTCCGGTGACCTTTCCGGTAGAGGAATTGATGGTAAGCCAGGAAGGTGCGTTGCTCAGGCTGTAGGTTTTCGTTCCGAGTCCGACAACGGTCGGAGTGATGGATACGGCGTCGCCTGCAGTGATGTTGGACTGGCTGGCCTTGGTGATCGACAGGGACGCGTTCACGTGGAACACGATGTAGATGTAGTCGGTCTGGATCGGGTTGCTGGTGCTGGCCTTGATGACGACCGAATAATCGGTGTTGGCGGTCGCATTCTTGGGGATCTTGACTACGATGGAGTTTCCGGAGACGGACGCGATGGTCACGGCGGTTCCGTCGGCGGTGGTTCCGGTAGTCTGCTTCTCGACGGTCAGGGTCGGCGACAGATCGGAAGGCCAGGAGGGGGACCACGAGTAGCGGTACCCGGGTGCGACCTGGATCGTTCCGTCGACATCGCCGTAGATGGAGGACGCTGCAGAGGAGTCGTCCGCATTGAACATGCAGACCCCCGCGCAAGCGACCGCGACCATCAGGGCGACGGCCATGAACGCCATGTTCTTCTTGTTCTCGCATTTCATTTCAAACACCGTGGCGTCCTGATCTGATGTCAAAACGTCGGCGGAACGAGATTCGCATGGATGCTTTTCAATTGGTCAAAATTTTAAAAAACGAAAATTTGGAAGGAGTTTATATAGTGCCGACGAGCGCCTGAAGTTCTTCGACCGATCTGCAGGAAGAGATCTTCTCGAGAGCTTCCGGACCCGCGAGCTTGATGTAGAGCGCTGCGAGGCGGACGGCCATCGCGACGACCTCTGGCTTCCTCTTCCCGGTGACGAGGGACATCTGGTCCACCAGGTTCGCCACCGAAGGAGTTCCGGCCTTCTCTTCCCAGGTATAAGTGCGGGCTACGCTCTTGGGTCCGAGAAGCTGCAGGATCTTCTTCTCGTCGGCTTCCGTGAACTCGAGCGTCAGTTGCATGCGGCCTCCTTAATGTCGGACCTTCTGATGATGTCCCTGAAGAGCTTCCGCTCTTCGAGATCCGTTTTCCTCGGGACGTTCTGAGAGTAGGCAGGAACGACCCCGATCAGGAGGGAAGGGTCGGCGCTCCCGCCGTAGAGGGTGCACTGTCCGGTCATGGGTCCTCCGCAGCCTCGTATTGCCTGACCGTACGTCCGGTGAGCCGGTCGCGCTTTGTCCCGACGACCCTGATGCTCCCCGCCTTCAGCAGCTCGGTGATCCTGTTCCGGACGTTCCACGGTTCCATGTGCGCGATCCTCGCGATGTCGCAGGAGGACGCGCCCGGGCATCTCTCGATGGTGCGCAGGACCTTCTCCTGGCGCCTCCCGAGGTCGGGGATGGCATGGTAGGCGCGGATCGAGGCGTCAGACGTCATAACGATTGATCCCTCCGTAGAAGCGTCTGGCCAGCTTACAGAATCCGTGCTTCGTCAGCCAGAGGCGGTCGATTCTGGCGCACTCGTCGATGCACTCGTAGCCGGGCTCGAACCACCTGAGGGCCGCCCTCTCGGAGAAGAACGTCTCCACATAGTGGTCGCCGGTCCATCCCTCGGAGACTTCGAAGGACTCGGGCCTGAGGCCGTCGTCGTCCCCGTCGATGGGGGCCGTCCGCTCCGGCGGATAGCGGGTGAGGAAATTGCCCGGAACGTCGGGATAGCCGAGCTCCCACCTCTCCAGGAGCCTCGCCTGCCCCTCGGGGGCGATCTCGGCGATCAGCACCCCCCTGTGGAACCTTGTGCGGATGACCTCGATGTCCAGGGCGGCCAGTCTCTCCCGGAGGAGGCGGGCCTCGGCATTTTGGATGGCCGTGGTCATTCCTCCGCCTCCCCGTCCAACGCATCCCGGATGGCCTTGACCAGCGCCTCGGCGTCCGGCACGGTCAGTCCGATCTGCTGTCCGGCGACGTCCACGATGATGTAAGGGACGTCGGGGTAGCGCAACATGGTCTTGCGGGCCCTCATGTCCCGTCACCTCCTTCCGCCGACATCCGCCGACGTTCGGCCATGGATTCGCGGGTGACCCTGCGGTAGACGATCTGGTCCTCGCGGAGCTCCACGGACGCCTCCTCCCTCGTCATGATCTTCCACAGGCTCCATCTGGACGGCGCCTTCTCCGTGGTCTCCTCCTTCTCCTCGAACCCTTCCATGAGGGACCTGGAGCATGAGTTGTATCTCTTGTTAAAAGCCCAGTAGAGGGATTGGATGGATGCGGGGGAGGTGAAGTCGTCCATCATGGCCAGCATGGCCTTCCTGACGTACTTCTTGAGATATTGTCCGCCGTCCGACCTCTCGGAGCCTTTCGCATCCGACGGGCATCTGGCGGAGTTCCAGACCCATTTGTATCTGCCGGGCTGTCCGCGGATGCGGACCGCCTTCAGGGAGTAGATGTAAGAGACCTCGCCCTGACCGACGCGGCGCCACTCCATGGCGATCCTGTCGATGTCGGCGAGGTATTTGACGAACATCAGGACGTGGATGTGCAGGAGCCCGGAATCGGTGAACTCGGAGGCGGATATGTATTGGGGCCTGCGGCCGAGGATCTTCTTGACGTACGACATGAAACGGTTCCATGCCGGGGCGAAGCTCCTGTTGGCCTCCCAGTTGGACCCGAACCCCTCTGGGTCCCACCTGTACTCCCACCTGTTCATCTTCTTCAGACCGAGGACGGCGCGCTCCTTGGTGCGGACCCCTATGCGGGGGTCCTCCAGGAGGAGACGGAGCTCCTTGGCGTGCTCGCGGTCGGCCTCGAGGGAACGGAGGCGGGAGAGGTCCCGCTCGGAGGCGGTGCCGGCATCCCTCCTCCTCTCCAGCTCGGAGATCTCCGCATCCGGGCCCATGGCCTGCCAGTATTGCCTGACGACGGCGTCGCGCCTCTTCCCGGACAGGGTGGGGGAGGAGAGCTGCGCCTCGAGCTTCCGGACCTTCGCGGCCTTGATCTCGGCCCTCTCCGCATCGGTCAGATTGGGATCGGTGGTCAGCGTCAGGAAGACGGCGCGGCTGTTCTCCTCGAAGCTCTTGTCGAGGGCGAAATCGAACCTCTTCAGATTCCTGGCGGCCTTGGCGAGGTCGTTGAAGCGGGTGGAGTATTCCGCACCGATCGTGTCCCCGGTGGAGGGGTCGAGGAGGGCGATGATCTTCTGCTCCGTCCCGTCGAGGTAGCGGAGGAAGCGCCAATCGATCTCGCCGTGGTCTTCCTCGGAGAGCATCTTCACACCGGTAAGGAGACGGCAGGCGCAGAGACGGTCCCCGGAGGCGTTTCGGGGAAGGTCGAGAGGATCCGCCTTCGGCCTCCTCGGAGGTTGGCCAGCAGGTAAAGTTTGAATTTCGCAGGGTACCTTCATCAAGTAAATGTCGTCGGGCCCCCCGCGCCGCTTCGCGGCCGTTTCGGAGCGGATGACGGAGCGGATCCTCTCCCTCGAAACCGTGAGCCAAACGAGGCCGTCGTCCTTCTTTTCGACGGTCGCGAGACCTCTGGTATATAAACGGGAGAACGCACGGCCCATGGCGACCTCGGTCCTGTGGTAGGTGCCGTCCCTGTACTCCGCGGTCTTGTGGAGGTCGCGGGAGGCGGACGGCAAACTCACAGAATCCTTGTGCTGCAGGGCGTACAGGACGGCCTTGCGCTCCTCCGCCGTGAGCTGGTCGATGGCCGTCACGGCCTTGGCGGGGTCCACCTCGGCCATGTCGAGGAGGCGGGACATGTCCCTCCCCATGGCCCTGCGGGCCTTGGCGGAGACCTTCTCCGCGACGGCCTTTTCGGCCTTCCGCATCGTCTCGAGGATGTCCTCGAGGACCTCGGGGTCGGCGCAGTAGACCGGACCGTCGGCGGTCATGACGCCGATCCTGTTCCCGTCGGCGTCGAGGATGGGCTCGCCGATCTTGGCGATCTCTTCCCACTCCGTCATGGGCGCACCTCCCTCATGGCGGTGCGGACGCACTCCGGACAGAAGCAGAGGTCGAGATGCACGCGGGGGACGGAGGCGAAGGCCCATCCCTCGGCACGGCCGAACTCCCTGGCCTCCCTCGAAGAGGAGGTGGGGAAGGCGACGGCCCCGAAACATCCGCAGGAGGACCCGTCGCATTCCAGGACGGTGTCGTTCCGGGAGACGATCATTCCTCCCCCTCCGCGAACATGGCGTCCTTCTCGGAACCCGACGGTCCGCAGACCTCCTCCGGGCCCTCGGCGAGCTCCGCCCCGCAGAAGGGGCAGAAGCGGATGGGGACGAACTCGGTGTCCCACTCCTCCTCGATCGGTTCGTTGTATCCGTCGCCGGTGACCGAGCAGATCCCGACCGACAGGAGGAAGCGTCCCTCGTCGAGGCAGACGGATGATCCGAAGGCCTCCCGGAAACCCTGGCAGCAGTCCCCCTTGCAGAAGTAATCCCCGAAGCTCTCGCCGTCGGAGCAGTAGCTGACCGTGTGTCTTCCGCTCATGCGCTCACCCCAGATAGGCGGAGTCCGGATCCGAGAGGTCCAGCCAGAGCCGGCGGACGAAGTCCTCCAGCATGTCCTCCAGCTCCTCCTTCTTCTCCATGGACAGATGGGGGGCCCAGACGGAGACGCGGACGAGTTCCGCGCTGTTCCCCAGACATTCCATGTTGACGGACCTCGTGATGTCCGGGGTCCGCAGAGCCTGCGCTGATGCTTGTTTTTGATTCATTGGTTGTCACACCTATCGGATTTAATCCGATTGAATATGAATTACTCACAACGATATTAATAATCTTGGGTGGGACTAAATCTGATTTAATGGCAGAAAATAAGCCCCGTTTGAGTGTGACCGTCGACCAGGATCTGATTGATTGGATCGATGAGCAAATAAAAGAAAAGCGCTTCGCAAACCGTTCACATGCGGTGGAAGCGTGCCTGTACTGGTACAAAAACAGGGGTGGACAGTCGCCATGATTCAGGTGTGACATCCTAAAAATTAGTGACGGCTGCCCATTTTTCTTCACATCCCCATAGGGGATGCAGTCTTTAATCCTGTTGATTGAAGAGAAGATCATCTCTTCAACCTCCTGAGCTTTCCGAAGATTTCTACACGGCCAGAAGCGATTCCTGTTTCTTTTCCGTCCGCGTCTTTTTTCTTGATGACACGGACACCGCGAGCCTCGATCTCGACAGGCTCTTTGTCCGATTCGGGGCCCGAAAAAACGGTTCCGGGAGACGGACGTCTGTCCGTACCCCCGGAATCCTTGTGTTGCTTTGTGACGGCGATCTTCACTCTTCCGCTGGCGGTCATCCTGTTTCCGCCATGGGTGTTTCTCGCGTGGAAGTATCCTTCGTCCCTGACCTCGTCCGCTTTGACCTTGACGGATACAGCCTCGATGTCGGGTTTGCGGCGAGAGGTCATTCTCTTCCCCCCTGGTCGACATCGATCTCGGTTCCTTCGGGAACCTTGAGTTTTCCCTCCGCATAGAGCTTCTGACACACAGAGTACGCCTGGTCTTCGGTAAGGCCGTAGTCCATGAGGTCGCACCAGCAGAACAGTCCGTCCTTGGGGTGCATCGCTCCGTATTGAGCGATCTTCTCTGCCCACTTCTTCGTGGTCTGTTCCCCGGGCTCTTCCCCGGTCCTCATCGGTTCGACCGCATACCAGGGGCAGTTTCTGTCCCCTTTCTCATCGCGCAGGGTCGCATAGAGGTTCTTCCAGAGAACCAGTTGTATGATCAGATCGTCCTTGCTCAGTTTCTCGAGCTCTTCCCATTCGCTTGCCATCTTCTTTTCACCTCCTTTTACAGTCGTTGCTTCTTCGGAGCACCTTCCGTGTTCAAGTGCTTTGCTCATTCTTTCACCTCCGGAACGATGCTGCGGATCCATTCGGAATCGAGGGAGTAGAAGTCGGTGTGACGCCACTCTCTGCTTTCCCAGTCGTGTGTCCTTCCGGTGGCCATGGTCCCGACGCGGACAAGCGCTGCGGGCTTCAGGTCGTCCATCGTCATTCTCTTCAGGACGGGCTCCGCGGCACGGAGGGATTCGGAGGAGCGGACGTAGAAAAGGATCCTCTCCTTCGTCCAATAGGACATGGGTAGCTCGGCATCCTCGGGGGTCTTGGCGCCCCAGAGGTCGTACATCCTCTCGAGCTCCTGCCCCTCGAGGTCACCAAGAGCGGTCACGAGGCGGGCCATGGGGTCGTCGAAGTCGGCGGCGGTCCAGAACAGGGGGTGGCTCATTCCGGCACCTCCCCGGGGTAGAGGCCCTTGCCGATCAGCGCGAGGAGAACGTAGCCTGCGACCGCGGCATCGGACATCGCGCGGTGCTTCTCGGGGCCGTTGAGCCCTGCAGGGTCGTCGGGACAGAGGACCCTGTACGAGTTCTCCAGGGATGCGTAGCAGTTCCCGTCGTTGTGGCGGCGGCGCGGGATCGAAGGATCCTCGGTGGCGGCCATCATGATGTCGGGAAGAAGGCGGACATCGAGATTCCAGGGCCTGTGGTCGAGGAAGAGCCCGAAATCGAACGGAGTATTGAACGAGGTCGTCGGAGTCCCGTTAAGGAAGTGGCGGACCTTATCCGCGACGAGATGCGCGTCGGGTCCGTTCTCCACTTCTTCAGGAGTGAGGTCGGTGTGCTGGAAGACCCAGCTTTCCGCCTGCGTCTTGGTGAGCTTGGCGCCTACGAGGGACTCGTAGAAGGGAGAGACGGTCTTCTTCACTGTGTCGACCTGTACGATCCCTATCTCGACGACGAGATCTCCCCCGAGAGCTCCGTTCAGCCCGGTGGTCTCCGTGTCCACCACGTAGACGATCATTCGACCGCCTCCCTCGGTTTGATGGCGATCGTTTTGCCGTTGCTGAGGCAGATGTCGAGGGTTCCGGACATGTGGTGGTTGATCTTCACCACGGTTCCTTCGCAGCTGCTGGAAGTGGCCTTGACGGTCGGTTTCTTCCTCGATTTGGTGTAGAACAGGACCTCGCGGGCGCGCCAGCCGATGAAGATCTTGAAGTTGACGATGAGGCCCGCTTCGTCGATGTCGTGGCGCTCTTCTTCCGGAGGGAAGAAGAAGGTGGCGACGCCCTTATTGTCGCTTGTCCCGGCAAGCGCGGTTCCCATGAGGTCGGCCATGCGGCCGATCGTCTCGGCATCGAGGACGTATGCGCTCAAATGCGCACCCCCTTTGCCATGCGACCGACCACCCTGATGGACAGAACGGCGTAGCCCTCGGGGATGCCGTCGGCGAAATCCGCATGGCGGAGGATGTAGACGACCGCGACCTTGCATTGGCGTCCGGTGTGGCCGGAGCCGGGACGCCATTCGCAGAGAGTCAGTGTGTCCCCGATATGGAACATGCGGTCGTCCTCTCTGCGAAGCTCGAACGTCTTGCGGCCGTCGACCACCGCCTGAAAGAACTGCGGCAGGATCTTGAGATCGTGGCACGTCATGCACGCACCCCCGTGGAGATGAGGCGGGACAGGAAGGCGTCGCGGGGGTTGTCATAGATCTCCCTCCACCTGGGACACGATCCGCATCTGCAGTCGGAGACGACGTCAGGGGTCCCGGCGCAGCATGCGAGACCGTCCTTGAGGGGGCATGCGACGAGCCGTATTCCGGTCAGAATAAAGCCCCCGCGGAATATTCAAAATTTTCAAAGCTGGCCGAAATCATTGAGCCGGGGATTTCGACTGCTGGATAAGGGTTGTAGGTGCGGACGCCGGGATTCGAACCCGAGTTCTAACCTTGGCAAGGTTAAGTGATAACCAGCTACACCACGTCCACACGTGTAAACAAGGGAATGACTTATCAGATATAAAGGTTTTGAATGGCCGGTCCGCCGGCAAAGCGGAGTCTGGCACATTCAGTTCCTGTACAATATCCTGTCCTGATGAACCGGCTCGCAGGTGACGTTTATCCCCAGTTTCCTGAGGACGGAGTTGTCCTGCGGATAGAGGACGACGGACCCATGGAGGTCGCATCCCCTGAGCTTCTTCAACTTGCTGAACGCCCTTTCAGACTCGGTGCTGGTCTTGGCGCTTATGGCCAAAGCGATGAGCATCTCGTCCGCCCTGAGCTTGGTATCGTTTCCGAGGACGTCCGTCCTGAGGATCTCCACCTGCTTGAGTGTCTCGGGAGGGATGGGGTTGAAGTTCCCATCCACCGCGGCGATGACCTTGATCGCATTGAGGATGGCAGCAGACACCGCGCTCAGGTTCCCGGTGGCCTTTCCGGTGACGACGGTGCCGTCGGGGAGTTCTATTCCGGCCACCGGGCCGTCAGCCCCATCTGCCTGTCTCCTCACTTCCCTGTACAGGAGGAAGTTCTCGGGGGATGTCTCCGCCTTCTTCATGAGGAGGTCCACTCTGGATACGACGTCCGCCGGCACCTTCCCGTCGAGATGGTCGCATGCCACACGGAAGTATCTCCTGACGATCTCCCTTCTGGATGCCTCCTGCACCGCAGCGTCGTCCGATATGCAGAATCCTACGGTGTTCACCCCCATGTCGGTGGGGGACCTGTATGGCGAGTGGCCCATGACGCCGTCGAGTATGGTCTTCAGTACGGGGAACGTCTCCACGTCGCGGTTGTAGTTGATGGCGCTCTTCCCATAGGCCTCCATATGGAACGGGTCGATCATATTGACGTCGCCGAGGTCGGCGGTGGCGGCCTCGTAGGCCAGGTTGACGGGGTGGTTGAGGGGGAGGCTCCAAACGGGGAACGTCTCGAATTTGGCATAACCGGATTTGATCCCCCTCCTGCCGTCCTGGTAGATCTGCGATAGGCAGACGGCCATCTTCCCGCTTCCCGGTCCGGGTCCCGTGACGAGGACGATCGGCATGTCCGTGGATACATAGTCGTTCTTCCCGTACCCTTCGTCGCTGACTATGAGGCCGGTGTTGGTGGGGTATCCGGGTATGGGGCGGTGGAGACTCACATTGATGTTCCTTTCCTTAAGGAGTCTGACGAAGGAATCGGCGGCCGGCTGGCCGGTGTACATGGTGAGGACGATGTTATCGGCCTTGATGCCGTAGCTGCGGTAGAGGTCCACCATGCGGAGGGCTTCCAGGTCGTAGGTGATCCCGATGTCCCCTCTGACCTTGCTCTTCTCTATGTCGTTGCAGTTGACGCAGATGACGGCCTCGAGTTCGTCCTTCATGGTGGAGAGCATGCGGATCTTGCTGTCGGGCCTGAATCCGGGGAGTACCCTTGCGGCGTGGTAGTCGTCGAAGATCTTTCCGCCGATCTCCATATACAATTTCCCGCCGAACTTCCCCAGTCTGTTCCTTATCTCGTCCGCCTGCATCCTGGCATATTTCTCTCCGTCGAATCCGGTCGCCGCCATGGTAAATACCGATTGTCTTACAGGTCATTATTAAAAATATCTTTTGGTCCCCTTCCGATCCCGGGTTCCTTTCCGGGTCGATTGCAAACTATGAATATGTATTATCGTCTGCACGCATACATGGAAAAGACCAACCCCATGAGGATATTGGACAAGGCGGGGATACCTTACGAGGTACACGACTACACATCCTCCGGTGCGATCGCAGGCGCAGATGTGGCGGCGGCCATGGGCGAGGATCCCGAAGAGGTCTTCAAGACCCTGGTGACCCAGGGGAGGTCGGAGAGGTATTACGTCTTCGTCGTTCCGGTAGATAGGGAATTGGATCTGAAGAAGGCCGCTGCGAGCGTAGGGGAGAAGTCCGTGGAGATGATAAGGTCGAAGGATCTCCTGCCTACCACAGGATACGTCCACGGGGGATGTTCTCCTCTGGGTATGAGGAAGCAGCTCCGGACGGTCATAGATTCTTCCGCCGCGGAGCATGAAAGGTTCTATGTGAGCGGAGGGAAGGTCGGGCTGCAGATCGAGATGGATTTCGCCGACCTGCGGAAGGTGCTCGATTACCGTCTCGCCGACATATCCCGGTGATCAGTCCCTCTCCAGGACCTTCACCGAGACCTTCTTTCCGCGGTATCTCATCTTGGGGACGTCCATGAGCATCCTGTTGCCGAAGTCCTTGTGGACCTCGACGGTGGAGCTCTCCTCCCCGATCTTTATCTTGCCGATGGCGGCGTCGATTATCCTGCCCGCACGCATGATGTAGTCGGCCAGTTTCACCTTGCCGATGCCGTCCGCCTTCCCGAGGCCGACCTCGAACATCACCATCCCGAAGGGGTCCGAGAGTTGGTCGTAGTCGGTTACTTTGCGGATGGTGTCCTTGGACCCTTCCTCCGCTTCCGGAACGTCCCTCTTCTCGATCTTCATGCCGGTCCTCAGTTCGAACTCGCGGATCAGGTATTCCTCCTCGGAGGTGACGAACGATACGGCCGTCCCTTCCCTGCCTGCACGCCCGGTCCTGCCGATCCTGTGGATATAGGTGTGGATGTCGTCTGGCATATCGTAGTTGATGACATATGAGATGTCGTCGATGTCCAGTCCCCTGGCGGCGACGTCGGTGGCGATCAGCAGGTCGGTCTTGCCTTCCTTGAAGTCGTCCACGACCCTCTCCCTCTTCTTCTGGGGCATGTCCCCGTGGAGGGCCTCCACCTTGTAATGGTGCTCCTTCAGCCTCTGTTCCAGGATGTCGACCATCTTGATGGTCTGACAGAATATCAGGGCCTTGGGTTCGTCTATGTCGAGGATCCTGGTGAGTGCCCAGGATTTGTTCCTCCTTCCGACGGAGATGTAGTATTCCTTGATGAGGTCGAGGACGACCTCGTCCTGGGAGACGTTGATCTCCTTGGGCTTTCTCATGTAATCGGTGGCCAGCCTCTTTATGTCCTCCGGCATGGTGGCGGAGAACATGAGCATCTGCCTGTCGGCCGGGCACTGTTTGAATATGAATTCTATGTCGTCGATGAAACCCATGTCGAGCATGCGGTCCGACTCGTCCATGACGATCACCTTTATCCTGGACAGGTCCAGATATTCCCTCTCGATCATGTCCTTGACGCGGCCGGGGGTACCCGCTATGATGTCCACGCCCTCCTCCAACTCGTCGACCTGCCTCTCTATGCTCGCCCCTCCGTAGATGGGGACGCATACGTGTCCGCTGAAGTCGGACATCTTTCCGAGCTCCTCGGAGACCTGGACGGCCAACTCCCTGGTGGGTTCGAGGACGATGGCGGACGGGACCTTCTGTCCGCTGGGTATGGTACTGAGTATCACCGAGCCGAAGGTTCCGGTCTTCCCGGTACCGGTCTGTGCCTGGGCTATGAGGTCGTATCCCTTCAGTCCGGCGGGGATCGCCGCCTCCTGTATGGGCGAAGGTTCCTCCCAGCCCATCTCGTCTATCGCTTTTGCCACGTTCTCGGCTATGCCGAGATCCAAGAACTTCGAGATCATTTTCCATCACGTGATCTGACTTTACAGCCTGCGACCTATCCGCAGACAACAGTCATTTTCGGACATCCGTATCGAAGGAGTTCTTATATACGTATGCCCAGGAAGAACTGTGTTCGGTAATTCGCTGAGTTGATCCCAGTAGGATTATCTTTTCCGAAT
>ERZ857629.373-NODE-373-length-65577-cov-12.759638_pt1 | contig 65577 bp, 103 predicted proteins | sample MGYA00519700_ERZ857629 | MGnify/ENA primary metagenome ERZ857629 (study PRJEB31778, sample SAMEA3449351) | human gut metagenome | biome: human gut; feature: human-associated habitat; material: faeces | place: United Kingdom | collected 2010/2012 ... | reverse complement strand
GTACATTAAATAATATTTCCTTAATAGATTAATTATATTATACAGTATTTTTTTAAGTTTGTCAAATTTTTTTTATTTTTCTTTATTTCTATTTGCTGCTGGTGAGTTTGATGGCAAGCGCTGCGAATGCAAGAGTTTCAGGATGTGACCTGAGTTGAGAAAGCCGCAGCCAATGAAATGATTTTTCTCTGTTGGTTTAAATTGATTGAAATTAAGGCCGTCAACGATGAACAAAATTGTTCTGTATGGGGGCTGGGGTTGGAGGGTTGCGCGTTACTCAGATAAAAAGTCCGTAAGGTTCATGAGTGTTTATCTGATGAAAGCTGAGAGAAGAAAAGGTGGGGTACATTTTCAGGAAAATTTTTTTTTGAAATTTGAAAAAACGTTTTGCCTGAGCAACTTTCTGTCCCAGAGTTTTTTCAAAACCAAAACACAGTAATATCAATTCTCTTTCTTCTTCTTAGGCCGACCCCTCTTTGGCTTTTCATTAAATATAAATTCATACACTCCAGTAGTTGCTGTCATAGTGGCTTTTCTTTTCATATTTGCGGCATAGCTGCCCAAAATTCCACGAGGTTTTCTCATTTTTTAAAAACTACGCTTTTTAAAAAGCGTATTTCCTTTCTTATTTTTTATATATAAATTATATATTATTTTTAAAATTTTATCAATTTTTTCTCAAAAAACTTGACATTGCATCTTTTTCATGCTATAATAAAATAAGACTTAGAGTGAAGTCTAAAATTTCGGGGCGAAGCCCCGAAAGGAGGTTCTAAAAAGCTTTTGATAAAATTAGATTATTCTTTAGAAACTCCAGAAGAAAGAGTACAATTAGTGGAACAAATTTTGGCTGAATAGCCTAACCCTCCACAAAAATACATAGAAATTTTAACTGATTATCTAGTTATGTGCATGGAGCGTCAAGAGCGCCGCGAGCGCAAAATATTAACTGAAAATCGCTTAGCCACAGTTAATAAACGTGAAACTTCTTTTGAAGGCCTTGTATCACAACTAGAAAGTGGCGAAGATGGAATTTATAATTTAATCCATGAAAATAAAAATCAAATATTTAAACCAAAAGTAAAGATAACAAAAAAAGATTTAGAAGAAATACCTGAATTACAACAAATAAGAAATTCCATTGAATTTTGGGAAGAAAAAGCAAAAACTGCGCAAGGTCGCGAAGCTTTTATTATACGAAAAACAATTATTGAATTGCGAAAAGATCAATATCTTGTTAAAGATTCTTTCCGATAGCCTATCCAAGCAAGTGCAACCGCGCATTCCCGCGGCATCTATAAACTTACTTATGATGATAAGACTTGCGATTTTGATGAAGAAGGATATCCAATTCCTTCAGGTCTCTCTCTTTTGGACCCGAACATTTGTTCGACAATTTTATGTTTATATTCCAAATTAAAACAAGATGGTTATAGTGAATTTATTGGAGATTTATATTATCTTATGGAAGATTTTGATAAAATTTCCACTATTGCGCTTGCACCCTATCCCATTTATCAAAAATTAGTGTTATATAAAATAGATGGTCGGCAAAATGTTGAAATACAAAATTTATTACAAACGGAATTTGGTATTACTCATAGCCTTGAATATTTATCAAGTCTTTGGCGTAATAAAATTCCTAAATTAATAGCAAGTGCCGCTGAAGATCAATATTTAGATTGGTATTATCTTAATATTGAAAAAGGAAAATATAAAAGATGCAGTTGCTGTGGACAAATTAAATTAGCTCATAATAAATATTTTTCTAAAAATAAAACTAGCAAAGATGGCTATTACAGTATATGTAAAAAATGCCGCAATGCTAAAAGTAAAAAGAAAAAACAAAAGGAGAAATAATTTATGGGCGAATTATATTATTGCAAAAAATGTAATCGTACCATGGATGGGGAACAATTTTATTCTTCTAATAATTTAGAAAAATATCCTAACAATGGTAAATTCGATATTTGCAAAAAATGTATGACCATGCATGTTGATAACTGGGATCCAAATACCTACCTTTGGATTTTAGAAGAGGCTGACGTACCTTATGTTCCTGATGAATGGAACAAGTTAATGGCAAAATATGCTGGCAATCCAGAAAAATTAACTGGTATGACCATTATAGGGCGTTACCTTTCTAAGATGAAACTCAAGCAATTTAGAGATTATCGATGGAAAGATACGGCTTTTTTACAGGAACTTGCGCAAAGTAAAATAGAACAAACGATGAAACGTTCTGGATATGATGCTCAACAAATTGCTGAAGCTATTAATAAGGCTACTTTTACATTTGATGAACATTATGAACAACCCCAGATACCCACCTCAAATGGTGATGAGTTTGGCTCATCACAGGATTACTTTGACTAGCAAAATAATATTGAAGTCCCTGAAGAAACATTTGATTTAACTGATGAAGAAAAATTAATGCTACGTCTTAAATGGGGAAAAACTTATAAGCCTGAAGAATGGATTAAGCTTGAACAATTATATAATGAATTTCTTTAGTCTTATGACATTCAAAGTGCCGGTCATATTGATACTCTTAAATTAATATGTAAAACCTCTTTAAAGGCCAATTAGTTGATTGATATTGGGGATGTAGAAGGTTTCCAAAAAATGAGCCGTGTGTATGATAACTTGATGAAATCGGGAAAATTTACCGCCGCTCAGAACAAAGCAGAATCTGGTGAATATGTTAATTCAGTTTCTGAACTTGTTACTTTATGTGAATAGCAAGGTTTTATACCGCGTTATTATGTATCCACACCGCAAGATAGAGTTGATGAAACTTTACAGGATACTAAAAATTATGTGCGTACTTTAGTTACAGAAGAAATGAACTTGGGCAACTTAATTGAATCTTCAATACGCACAATGAATTACGAAGAAAATAAAGAAGAAGATGAAGATATCGAAGATGAAATAATGGAAGATGTAGTTCCAGAAATTACTGATGCAGATTTTATGGAGCAAGAGGAATTTCTTGAGTCTGAGCAAGAAGCAGATGCGCGATTGACTGAAGAATTAGCCTTGGGCAAAAATAATTAATGGCATTACAAGAACTTTTAAATTTATAGTCTCGATACAATAAATTAGGGCTTTCCGAAGAGCGCGTGACCGCAATTCTTCCAGTGGTGCGCGAGTATGTGGCATTCTGGCGCGAATACCCAGATATGTTTATTGACTTTCTTTTGGAAGCAGGAAATCCCCAAAATTTTCATCTTTATTTTTATCAACGAGTCTTTTTGCGTGCGGCAATGCGACACAAATATGTGTATGCAGTCTATCCTCGTGCGTGCGCTGACGCGCCAATGTAGAATTTGATTCTATTGGACAAATCTCTTTAATTGCGGGAATCCTTTAATCTGGAAATCCGCAGGCAAGAATACATTTTAATGTATTAAGCTTCAACGACTATCCTGAAATAGTTTCCGAGGACTAAAAATAGAAACAATAGGAGTAGGGCCTAAGCTAATGAGGTGGGTGAAAATCCCTTAAATCGAAATGGGAGAATTTAATTTTTAAATTAAGTGTGAGATAGTCTATTCTTATAAGAAATTATAAGCAGTTCATTAGAGAACGATATAAATGTTGCGAATTTATATGAATATTAAGATAGCAAATCATTTCTTGCAATTATGATTTTAATGATTCGTTGCATCTTGTATCCCAAGTGCAAGCTCTTCGTCACTTCGGGTGGCAAAGAATAGGCAGCCGGAATCATAAAAGAAAAGGTGCAAGAAATATGTAACCTTATTCCAGCTATGGATAAGGAAATTGATTATAGGCCTGGTCAAACTAGATTTAGTAAAGACCAGACTACAATAGTATTTAAAAATGGCTCTTATTTTGATAACATTGCAGCGCGTGAAACCTCTCGTGGTAAGCGTCGTCATGGTGGAGTCATAGAAGAATGTGTTGGAGTCGATGGCGATATATTGTCTCAGGTTATTATCCCTAAATGGTGGGGCTTAGCTGCGTAAGCAACTAATGAAAAATCGCGTGAACTTATGACAAAAAGGTGTGCTTTTAACGATATAGTAGCTATAAGAAATGATGGCTTAATAAAAGTGCTAACGGGGGAGAGTCAAGAATCCCGTGCTAAGCTTAATGTTTTAATTAAGAAAGTTTAGAGACTATGGATGATGAATGTAATCCAGTAGGGTAGATTTTGTCACTACTCGAAGCGCGCGACAAGTATTTTTGGACAAAAACTGAAAAACAAATATTTTTATTTTTCATATTATACCGAGAATGAATATTCATAGGGGGTATAAAAAATGGAAATTTGGAAATAGATTATTATTAATGGTGTAGAAACTTTTTATAGTGTAAGTACTAAAGGACGAGTAAAAAATAATAAAACAGGCAGAATTTTAAAATAGCAAGATACTCATGAGTATAAAAGAGTAGCAATCTCTTTAGGTTATGGTGTAATGAAAAATTGCTTTGTACATAGATTAGTTGCTGAAGCTTTCTTATAGAATCCTGAAAACAAAGAAATAGTTAATCATAAAGATGGCATTAGGTTTCATAATGATGTTGAAAATTTAGAATGGTGTTCCAGCTCTGAAAATGCTATTCATGCTCATCAAACTGGATTGGTTGGAGCTTAGAAAAAACGTCCTGTAAGACAATTCAATTTAAATGGAGAGTGGATGATGGATTTTGAAAGTGCCACAGAAGCTGCTCGCCAATGTGAATGTCAACAAAGTAAAATTACTGAGACTTGCGGTGGAGGAAGAAGAACTGCTGGTAATTATCAATGGCGTTATGTCGATAGTGGGATAAAAAAACTAATGCCAGTTGCTATTCCTTCTTGTACTAAGAAAAAAGTTGCACAATATACAAAAAATGGTGAATTAATTGCAATTTATGAAAGTTATAAAGCTGCAGCTCGTGCAGTAAATGGTACTTCATCAGCAATTAGCCGTATTTGTAGTAATACACCAGGTTTACATACTCATAAAGGTTTTTGTTGGAAAATAGTTGAAGATATAGTCCAAGAAGAAATTGATTAATTTCTTATGACAATGAACATTTCACGTATGTGTATGGATGGAACGACATAGCCTGAGGAAACGCTCAACAAGTCCCAGATCTACGTGACTACAGCTGGGTACAAAAACACGTATGCCTACGACAAACTCATCCAGTTGTTAGTTTGGCAGATCGTGAAGCCAGAGCGCTCAATTATACTTGGAGGTACTTACCGCATCCCTGTTCTTATGAAGCTTCTGGATAAAAGCTTTGTTCAAGATTTACGCATGGATGGCACCTTTAATGAAAGCGCGTTTTAGCGAGAATATAAAAATTTGTATTCTTTAATTATTGTGAATTGCTGGAAAGCCCTTAGAGCTTTTTAAACTACAACATAAGGATGAAATAAGCCTAAATGTGAACGTTTTAAAAATTAAAAAGATTGGGTAATCAGCAGCTAAGCTCTGAATAGGAGAAAGTTCAACGACTAAGACTCAACATTGCGTTGAGCAGTGCAATACTACATTAAGAAAGGTTGTTATTATGAAAAATATTATTATTGATAATATCAGTACCTCATATTTTATCACTGAAGATGGAAAATGTTATAATTCAAATACTAACAAATTTTTAATAGGTTAGGAAAATTATAAAAATCATTATTTTTCTTATAATTTAACAATGCCTGATGGGAGTAAAAAAAGATGTTATGCACATCGTCTTGTTGCAATAGCTTTTTTAACACCTCCTAGTAAAAATCATACTGAGGTTAATCATAAAGATGGCAATAAATTAAATAATTGTATAGATAATTTAGAGTGGGTTACTCCGAGTGAAAATCAAAAACATGCGATTCAATCTGAGCTAAAAAAGTTTAATCATGTATTTTGTTTTTCTAAAGATAAACAATTGGTTGCAGAATATTTAAATGTTCCAGAAGCTAGTACGGCAACTGGTTTATCTTTATCTATTATTTCTCAAGAATTAAATAAGCCTATAAAAACTTTAAGTGGGGGCTTTTATTGGAGCAAAGAAAAAATACTTGGAGAAACTAAAAATTATCAAAATAATGGAAAGAGTAAAGCTGTTAATCAATATGATTTAAATGGAAAATTTATTATGACCTATCCATCAACCGGCATTGCCGCAAAAGCAATAGGAGTAAAAACCCCTTCACATATTGGGGAATGTTGCCGTGGTAAAATAAAAACCTATAAAGGTTTTATTTGGAGATATGTAGAAGATATAGTCTCACCTTCTAGCGAAAGTTAGAGAGATATAAGCAATATATCGTAAGATAGTGGAATCGAAATGGTCTGGAACGGTGGAGGATGCATTTTTCAATCCTGAGGTTTTTGAACGAAACCGTATTCTCAATCAACCAGAATATGAGCCATCTGGACGTGCATCAAAACAGTCTTATTATATACTTTCTGTGGACGTGGGCCGCAAACAATGTGATACTGTTGTTTGCGTTTTTAATGTAATTCCACAATAGCAGGGTACATCAATCAAAAAATTAGTTAATATATTTGTGTTAACGGATGAGCATTTTGAAGATTAGGCAATAAAATTAAAATAGTTATATTATAAGTTTAAGGCGCGACGTCTTATCATAGATGCGAATGGTCTAGGTATTGGACTTGTGGACTACATGATAAAAACGTAGGTTAATCCTGAGACAAATGAAACTTATTATGATTTTGGTGTTTATAACGATGAAGATAACTATTATAAAAAATATAAAACTAATTTTACAGAACAAGATGCAATGTATTTAGTTAAAGCTAATGCATCATTAAATACTGATGCTCATGCAAATGCGCAAACTCAGTTATCTTCTGGAAAAGTAAAATTTTTGATTGATGTATAGACAGCAAAAGCAAAATTACTTAATACAAAAGTTGGTCAAAATATGACGCCCGAACAAAGGACAGATTATTTAAAACCATTTAATTACACTTCCATATTAAAAGAAGAAATGTTGAATCTTCGTGAAGAAAATGAAGGTATTAATATTATTTTAAAATAGGTAAATCGTGGGATACGAAAAGACAAATTTTCTGCGTTTGAATATGGATTATATTACATTAAACATGAGGAAGATGACAAGAAAAAACGTAAAAGGTTTAATGCAAAAGATTGGGCCTTTTTTAATTAAAAGGGGAGGATGCGAAAATGCGAGCTTCACGAGCGGAAATCAAGATTGAGGAGATATTACGCGAAGCAGGCTTAAACTTTAAAATGGAATATATTTTTCCCGATTTAAAAAGTCCTAATGGGCGTCCTTTACGTTTTGATTTTGTTATTTTTGATGATGATGGACGCATTGATTTTATTATTGAGTATTAGGGTAAACAGCATTATCAACCAAGTAGTAAATTTGGTGGCAAAAGAGGTTTTTACCAACAGCAATATAACGATAATCAAAAACGTCGATTTTGTGCTTTACATGATTTTAATTTAATAGAAATACCTTATAATGAAGAGAATTTTATTTCTTATGATTATATTATGGAACGAGCTGGATATTAACAGCAAAGGAGGTGCGTAATTTGAATAAATCCCGCACATAGCAAATTCATGATAAAGGTTTTGCGATGGTTGATGGATATGCATATTATCGCACAGACGCACCTAATGAATATAAGAAAATTCGCATTGGAGTAAAATCTGTTGAAGATGCTGTTCTTCAATTAGGTTCTTATTGTCCTAATCCAAAAGATAAAGGTAACCATGGCCCAACAATTAATAAAGGCATGGTTATTAAAGCTTTAATGGAACATGATGTTAAAGAACAGCGAAGAATTTCTAATCTTTTTTATGAGATAAATGGTATTTATCAAAAGGTATGTAATTACTTCGCCTATCTTTATCGTTATGATTGGTATGTAGATCCAAAAGTTTATGAAGATGCCAATGTCGAGAAAGTTCTGAAAAACTTTGCTAGTGTATTAGATTTTCTTGATAAATCTTATATTAAAAAAGTGTGCGGCGATATAGCTTTAGAAGTAGTCAAAAATGGCGCTTATTATGGATATATTGTTAATATGAATAAAAGTTTAATATTACAATAGCTGCCAACTGACTATTGCCGCTCCCGCTATAATGTTGGTTCAACTCCTGCAGTAGAATTTGACATGAGATACTTTGATACGTTTAGAGATACTAATTATCGTATGCGTATTTTAAAGTTATTTCCTGATGAATTTTCAAAAGGATATTTACTTTATAAATAGGGTAAATTACAACCTGACTTTGCTGGAGATAATTAGGGAAGCTGGTATTTGCTTGAACCAGAAAATACTGTAAAATTTAATTTATTGCATCATGACTTACCAATGTTTGTAAATGCAATTCCTGCGATTCTTGACTTGGATGCCGCCCAAGACCTGGACCGCAAAAAACAAATGCAGCAATTGTTAAAAATTGTTGTACAAAAATTGCCGCGAGACAAAAATGGTGATTTAATATTTGATGTTGAAGAAGCTAGAGATATACACAACAATGCAGTAGAAATGTTGCGTCGTGCTGTTGGAGTTGATGTTTTAACGACATTCACAGATGTTGATTCTATTGATATGTCTGATAAAAACACTTCAACTACCAAAGATGATTTGGAAAAAGTTGAACGTACTGTTTATAATGCATTAGGTATTTCGCGCAATTTATTTAATACTGATGGTAATTTATCTTTGGAAAAATCAATTCTTAATGATGAATCTTCTATACGTAAGCTATTGCTTCAATTTGAATAGTTTTTTGATCGTATCATAAGTCAAAAATATAAAAACAGTAAGTGTGTTTTTAATTTTTGTATGTTAGAAACGACTCAATATAATTATAAAGAATTGGCAAAATTATATAAAGAACAATCTTAGATTGGTTTCTCAAAGATGTTGCCTTAGATTGCTCTTGGACATTCTTAGAGTTTCATTTTGAATTCTGCCCACTTTGAGAATGATATATTAAAGTTATATGAAATTATGATTCCTCCGCTTATGAGTTCTACTATGAGCAGTGATTTAATTTTGGGTAACAAAGAGCAAAGTAATTAGATAAAAAATCAAACAAATTAGGATAGTAAAGAAATTGGCCGTCCAGAAAAATCTGATGACCAAAAGAGCGAAAAAACTATCTAGAATAAAGAATCTATGAGTTAAGGAGGAATATTAATGCATAAGAGTATAGGCATTGAACAGTCCATCGAATTCATTAACGTGACTCCGCTCAATCCTTTAATTTCTAAATGTCAAATAAAAGTTTGTTATGTTCAAGATGAGCCTAACCGCAATAAGAGCATAATTACTAAAGATGTGGCGCGGAAGCTCGCCAATTCGTTGCCAGGAAGTCCCATTGTTGGCTATTACAATGAAGCTAATGGTGATTTTGAACAACATAATAAAATTATAGAAATTTCTAATGGTCAATTAACCTTTAAAAAAAATACAAGGCCTTATGGCTTTGTTGATTTAGGTGCTAAAGTTTGGTTTTAGAAATTTCTTGATGATGATGTAATAGAGCGTGAATATTTAGTAACAGAAGGATATTTATGGACTGGCCAGTATCCTGAATGTCAACGTATTATTGATATAGGCAATAACCATTCAATGGAACTTGACGATACAATTTTAAAAGGACACTGGACAAAAGATGATAAAGGAAAACCGCAGTTTTTTATTATCAATGAAGCAATAATTTAGAGTCTTTGTATTTTAGGCGAAGATGTAGAACCTTGCTTTGAAGGGGCTAGTATTACAGCTCCTATTCAATTCTCATTCGAGGATGGGTTTAAAAAGTAGCTCTTCTCAATGATGAATGAGTTAAAGAATATTTTGAATGAAGGAGGAGCGAAAGTATTGAATACTTATGCCGTTGATATTGGCGATAGTCTTTGGTCAGCCGTATGGGATTATATTCATAAGACTTATAAAGATCCTGCTGATGAATGGTCTTCTTTGTATAGCATTGATAGCATTTGCGAAGAAAATGGTCAAAAATTTGCAGTTCTGAGAAGCGCTGATACAAAATACTATCGTTTAAATTTCTCTCTTTCTGAAACAGAGGGCTTCCAAGCTTCTGACACTTTAATTGAAGTAACTAAAAATTATACTCCTATTAATCAGTTTGCAGAAGCCGATGTTGCAGCTTATATGGAAGAATATAAGAAAAAGAATACTAAAGAGCCTTCTGAGGATGAAGAGAAGCCCACTGAGGATGAGAAAAAGTCAGAAGAAGAAGAAGATAATTCTGATAATGAATCTCAGTCTGATGATGAGGAAGATAAGAAGAAGAAGAAAACTTCTTATTCTATAGAAGAGTATAATACTGTTGTTGAACAGTTAAATACTTTACAAGCTCAGTATAATGCCTTGCAGGAAACTAATAATGAGTTAACTGCGCAAGTTGAGTCTTTGACTCAGTTTAAGGTTGCGGCCGAGCGCAAGGATAAGCAGGCTATGATAAATAGCTTTTATATGCTGTCCGATGATGATAAGAAAGATGTTGTTGATCATATTGATTCTTATTCTTTGGATGATATTGAAGCAAAACTTTCTATAATATGTTTCCGCAATAAGGTAAGTTTTGACCTTGATGAGGAAAAGAAAACAGATGAGAATGGGCCTATTATTTATAATTTAGACCATGACGAAGTTGATAATACTCCTGCTTGGTTAAAGGCTGCATTTGCTGTTGCAAAATCTAGAGAAGAATAATAGTTTTAAGGAGGATAAACAATGCTGGGTGAGTTTTTAAAGAAACACATTACTAGCCAGGCAGATTCCGCTAATGGCGGCTATGTTGATTATGGTTATGGCCAAGTAGAACCTAACCATCTTTCAGCTCAGAGGACTGGACAGATTTATGGTCAGCTGCCTGCTAATAAAGATATTAAAATTTTAGAAAATGGTCAGTTTGTAAAATATGATTATGCTGCCGCTAATGGTGGTGAGGTAAATTTCGCTGGTAAGGGCGAATGGATGCTTGTTTATAATGAGATTAAGCTTTATCGTGAACATCAGGTTGACGCTGAGTTCGCCATGCTGAAAGATAATTATGAAGCTCGTGTTTATAGTCCTTATGATTGGGAAAAGCCTGAAGAGGATAAGTAGACTCGTTACTACAATGGTGTAGATAATAATGGCGATTCTAGCATCGAGCTTGGTGGCAAGACTTACAATTATGATGACGTAACTGCTGGCCCTGATTATTATGAAATTCATTATAATGAAGATCCCTTCCACATTCTTGGTAAGCATTATGAGCGCAAGATGCCCGAAGGTACTAAGATGGTTCCCCGCGTATTTAAGACTAATGTGGGTGATATCTTTACCACTAACATGATTGCGGAATCTACTCTTGCTCTTGGTGATGAGCTTTCTCCTCGTGCGGCTGATGGTATTCTCAGCAAGTCTGGTGATGGCTCTATGAAGTGGCAGGTAGTGCGTCTGTATACTATGCCTGATGGTCAAAAAGGCGTTAAATTAATGCGCATAGCGTAAGAAAGGAGAAAAATATAATGGCTTTAGATCGTAATAATCTTGTTGCATTAATGAAAACTGTAGCTAAGGCTAAGCCTGCTTCTCCTATTGCTTATAGCTGGGATGGCAAGAATTTAGACTATGATACACTTAATGAAACACTTCGTATGGAGATGAATGAACTTGCGGGTTCTTATTCTCTTTATCGTGAAAATAAAAATCTGATTTTCTCCATTATTGAAGAGACTCTTGATGATGTTCTCCCCAAGAAGGTAGAAGAGCAGTATAATCAGTTCGCTGAAGTTAAGACTTTTAAGCAGGGCGATAAACCCATTTTCCGTAGGAAGCTTAACACTCGTCAGCGTGCTAAACAGTTTGTAACTCGCGTTGGCCTTGCTGGTATGTATGAGGTCTTTAAGCTTGGCGTAGCTGAAGAGGCTTTTGAAGTGCGCACTAGCGCGATTGGTGGCGCTGCTCAGATTGGCTTTGAAGAGTTTCTTGATGGCCGTGTTGATTTCGCTGAAGTTACCGCTATTATTATGGAAGGTATGGATGAACTCATTTATAAGGAGATTGGTGCTGCCTTGAAGGCTTCTATCAATCAGCTTCCTCCTGCAAATCGCGTTGCGGCCGCAGGTTTTGATGAGGCTTCCTTTGATCGCCTTTTAACCATTGCTTCTGCTTATGGCGAACCTACTATTTATTGTACTTATGAATTTGCTGTCAATATGATTCCTCAGGAAGCTTGGCGTTATACTGAGTCTATGAAGGATGAACTTTGGCGTACCGGCCGTCTGGCTAGCTATAAGGGTAAGAAGGTTGTTATTCTTGAACAGGGCTTTGAAGATGGCACTAATGAAAAGAAGGTTATTGATCCTGGTTATGCTTGGATTATTCCTACTGGCGCCGATGGCAAGCCCGTAAAGGTTGCTTTTGAAGGCAATACTATCGTTGATGAATATAATAACTATGATCGCTCTCGCGAAGTTCAGGTCTATAAGAAGGTTGGCGTAGTGTGCATGATGGCCAATAATATTTGTGCTTATGTTGACACTGCTCTTCTGGGTCAAATGGATACATGGCATCTTGATGGTGCTTCCAATGTTGCTTGGCAGTCTAATGTTGTTATTGGTAATGACAATCCGTAATTTTTAATATAAGGGGAGAAAAAAGGGTACTTTGTATCCCTTTTCTCCCATTTTTTGCTATGAGAAAAAGGAGATAATAAAATGGTTGGTAATAAAAATTTTAATGTAAAAAATCGTAGTGCTAGTGTAGTAGTTTATAAAATTCCAGAAGAAAATATCCGTAGAGAGTTCGCGCCTGGCGAAAGTAAGAGAATTTCTTATGCAGAGTTAGAAAAACTTACTTATCAACCTGGCGGTCGCGAATTGATGGCAAATTTTTTGCAAATTGATAGCGATGAAGCAATCAATAGCTTAAATATTTATGCAACTCCTGAATATTGGATGTCAGAAAAGAATATTATAGATTTAATTAAAACTGGCCCACTTGATCAGTGGCTAGATGCTCTTGATTATGCTCCCGTTGGTGCTATGGATTTAATTAAGAAATATTCTGTGTCTTTACCTTTAACTGATACTCGTAAGATAGAGGCTTTGCAGAAAAAGACTGGTTTTAATGTTACTGCTGCTATCCAGCATGATAAAGAATCTAAGGAGCCTGATGAAGTATTTACAAAGACTGAAAAGAAGGAAAATACTGAAACTGCTCATACTGCACCTACTGGACGCCGTACTACTGTTGATTACAAGAAGAGTAACGAAGAAACTCCCACTACTCCAGTTTATAAAGTAGTAAAGTAATAAATAAATAGGAGGCGAGTTTACACTGTGGATGGAATAACTGAATTTTCCAAAGTATATAATCGCTTTCTTGGTAAAATTACTGATGATATGTATATTGAATTGACTCCAGAAGATACATTAAAAGATTTGCAGAATCTTTTAATTGAATCATTGCCAGGGTTTGAATTTCCTAGGCATGATATTTCTTCCTATGTCATAAAAACTGAAACAATTCCAGAAGATATGGTAACTTCTGATGATTTTGTAGTTGGTGTTTTATGGGGAAAGATACCTTCTGGGTCAGATAATATTCCTGATGTAATTATTGATAAATCTTATTTTTTAGAATCTTTAACAGAAGAAGAAATTAATATTATAGCCATTTTAATGATGTGTGCTTGGGTAAATAGACAAGTTGCGTCTATTGAAAATACGAGGATGAAGTATTCAGGATCAGATTTTAAATTTACTTCCCAAGCTAATCATTTGTCAAAAATGTTAGCACTATTATCAGAAACATAGCGCCAATCAATTCATATGCAAAGGCTTTATGGTCGCCGCAAGAAAAATGCGCGAGGTGCTTATGAATCTAATTGGTCTATATTACGAGAAAAGAGTGCGTTAGATAGACAATGATGACTAAATATGGTTTTACTATTACTGAAGAGATTATTAATAAAGATTTATTACGTTTAACAAATTAGATTTGGAAATTAATTCCTATGCGCGAACATGAGGAAGATTGGTTAAAACAATTAAATACGATAATTGTAGAAATCTCTGGCTTGAATGAAATATTTGCGCCAGAGCTTTCTTTTACTATTTTATTGAGCAAATTAGAAGGCTTAAAGATTGAAGAACATTTAGATTTTTATACTTATCGTAAAACTGTTTTTGAAGCTATAAATTTATTATAGGAGTTAAAACATGCATAATGCACATGTAAATTCATTAATGCGCGGACGTCTTGGTTTATATTCTTAGTAGCCAGGACAAGATGCTGGTGTTGAAACTCGTGACCAATAGTTTATATAGCGCGGAGGATATCATCAGCAAGAAAGAATGATTAAAGATAAGCGTCGCAGTTTGGATAAAGCCACCCTTTATTCTTACTAGGCTGCTGATGTGCGGGACATTAATGCAAAGATATTAAATACATATCGCGCTTTAATTAATCCTAATAAATTAAAACAAGATTATGATGATAAGATTGTTTCTGTTGGATTTGAGTCTAGATTTTAGCCAGGCACTGTTTTTGAATGGGTTGGTACTCACACTTATTGGTTAGTTTATTTGCAAGATTTAACTGAATTGGCATATTTTCGTGGCGATATTCGTAAGTGTTCTTATGAAATTGTTTGGAAAGATGATGATGGTGAGCATAAAACCTATGCAGCAATTCGTGGCCCTGTAGAAACAAAAATTAATTTTATTCAAAAACATGGAATTAGTGTGGATGAACCTAATTATTCTTTGAATATATTAATGCCTAAAAATGAAGAAACTTTAAAATATTTTACCAGATATTCTAAATTTTATTTGTAGAATGATCCAGTACAAAAAAATAAAATCTGTTGGCGAGTTGAAGCTGTGGATTGGATTAGTATGCCGGGTGTTTTAGAAATAAATGCAGTAGAATATTATAGTAATAAAGTTGAAGATGATATAGAAAATGGTATTGTAGGCGGATTAGTAGTTGAAGAGAAAAATCCCAATACCGAAGAAATAGAGGACACTATTACTGGTGAGACATTTATTAAGCCCAAAAAGAGATATAGATATCAATTTACTGGCTCTATGATTTCTGATTGGAAAATAAAAACTGATTTGCCGTTACAATGTTGGGAAATTGATGAGCATTGTATTGAATTAATGTGGTTAAAACCTATAAGTGGATAGTTTACATTAAGCTATGGTGATTTTGAAAAAGTAATAGTGGTTGAGTCTCTGTTTTAATGAGATAAAGGAGAAAAAGTGTTATGAAAGTTATGAGCTATATTGAGCCGAAATCTTCTTTTTTATCGTTAGAAAAGGATTTAGCTATCATTGTAGATAAGATTTTGGCTGATGTTCGGTTAAAAAAGTTATTGTATTATCCTTCAAAGGATGCATTAATTAAGCCGGCATTAACTGAAGATTAGAGTATTGAGCTATTTGGAAAGCAAATAAAAATTGTACCCAAGCTTTATGTTGATTCTGAAGTTTTTGCTTATTTAATTATTTCTTTTGATAATTTTTTAACAAATGCAACGAATCCGCAATTTAGAGATAATGTATTAGAAGTAGATGTTATTTGTCATTTTGATCAATGGCAATTAACAGATTTTAAATTGCGACCCTATAAAATTGCAGCGGAAATTGATTCTATGTTAAACAATCAAAGATTGACTGGAATTGGTTTAACTGAATTTTTAGGCTGCAATCAAATAGTACTTAATGATGAGTATGCGGGATTGTGTTTGATGTATCGCGTTGTGCATGGTGAAGAAGATAAGAAAAATATGCTTACGCCGCAAGATGAAAAAGTATTCTTGAATGATTACTTTAGCATGGACACTATTGGACCTGATGATGAAGATGAGGGTTAATTATGGATTTGCGGCTAGCCTTAATATCTGGTATAGATATTGCGGTGCCTGAATGTCCTTTAATTATTCACTAGCCGAAAATCAAGGAGATAGCTTATTTGGGCGAAACGCCTTTTTTTACTGGTGTTTAGACTCTTTGTTTAGATAAACGCATGTTTGCTGAGAATCAAGAAGAATTGGCTACGGTTAATAACTTTTAGATTGTCATGACACTTTTAAATAGTCCAGAAGGGCAAGATAAAAAAATACATGTGAAACAATTATTAAATATGATATGTCCGAGCTATAAAATTAATTTTACCCCTCGGTCAATTTTTTTTAATAAAGAAGATACAAATATCATATTAGATGAGGGTAATTTTGATTCCTTTCAAGAAATTTTACGTCAAATTTTTTGTGTTAATTCCGGGGCGATGGGTGAAACTGCTTTCAATCCTGCAGATGCTAAAGCAAGAGAAATTGCGGAAAAGCTCATGCGAGGGCGGCAACGAGTTGCAGCGGAGAAGGGAGAGGGTGCGGGCAGCATCTTTGCCCAATACGCATCCATCCTAACAGTAGGCCTTAACTCAATGTCTTTACATGATGTTTTAGATTTAACTATGTTTTAGATGTATGATTTAATTGAAAGACTCTCTCTGTATACTAATTGGGATCTTGACGTCCGAACTAGATTGGCGGGAGGTAAGCCGGATCAACAACCCGATAATTGGATGAAAAATATTCATTAAATATTAAGGAGGAACAAAACACTATGAAGTTTGGTGTCCGCGAGATTTGTGACGTCGTGTTAAAGGCGAAAGCACCTCAAAAAGTGGGTAATAAAATATTCTATAAAAATGAACCTGTTATTTATTTTGATACATTGAAGACCTCCAGCATGGAAGGCGCTGCAACCACAGTTTACGCGCAAGGCGGACGTGGTAATACACGTCTTGTAGCTTGGGAAGGTGAGCGCACAGTAACCTTCACTATGGAAGACGCTCTGATTTCCCCTGCGGGATTCATGATTCTTTCTGGTGCTGGTCTTATTGAAGCTGGTAAGGGCGCTCCTATTTATGTTCATACAACTGAACAAACTGACCAGGTTATAGTAGATGCCGATAAGGTTACTATTTATTTGAAAGAAAAGCCCTATTTTGCTGATAATAATGAGGATATGGTTTATGTTATGCTTATGGATGGCGACGAAGTTGCCACTGAGCCTTATATTCCTGCTAAGCCCGAAGGTTACAGCAATAAGGAAGCTGATAATACTTATGTGAAGGTTACTGAAGAAGTCGAAGGTATAACCTATTCTGGTTATAAGATTACTTTGCCCATTACTCGTACTGCTGAGGGTGCTGAGGCTGATGATCTCACTCCTTTCAAGGCTGGTTGTGTTGTGTTGGTAGACTATTATGTAGCCAAGGAAAGTGGCGCGCAGCAGATTGAAATTACTGCCGATAAGTTTGGCGGTAACTACTATCTTGAAGCTTCTACTCTGTTCCGTGATCGCAATGGTGTAGATATGCCTGCGGAATTTATTATTCCTAACTGCAAGATTCAGTCTAACTTTACTTTCACAATGGCGTCTTCTGGCGATCCTTCTACTTTCACCTTTACCATGGATGCATTCCCTGATTATACTCGTTTCGACAAGACTAAGAAAGTCCTCGCCGCAATTCAGATTATTGAAACTGCGGGTGCTTCTGATATCGAGCGTCTTAAGACTGATCATATCAAGGCTCATGAGGAGTATTTCATAGACTAATGATTATACACTCGCGTAAAAAAGCAAGTGTGGGAAATGCTACTAAGGTGGTAGAACCAGAAGTAGAAAAGATTAATATTGAGGAAGAAAAGCCGATAAAAATAACAAAGAAAAAACCTAAGAAGGTTTTTGAAGAATTAGATTTTGAGCTTGATTCTCAAGAATAAAAATGGGGGAAGAGAAATCTTCCCCCATTATTTTTTTATAAGAAAGGAGGAAAATATTAAAGAATATATGCGAGTCATTACTACTATTGATGATAACAATATGAAACAATCTTATGCCCTTACTGAAAGAGTTATTTTAGGAAAAGAAGCTATATCTAAAGAAGAATTTAAAGAAGCTATTAAAAAAGTTTTGCCACAAACAGAAACTTATTCTGAATTACAAAATATGTTAAATAAAGCTTCAGATACTCTTAAAAAGGTTTCTACAACACAAGCAACGGTAAGAAGAAAAACAATTAAACATTTTTTTCGTGATATCGAAAAAGTGTCTGAACCGCTTGCCAATTTTATGAAAAGCTTGGGCGGAGATCAAATTGGTCTACTCACTACTTTTAATTTTAATGATCAAGAAAAAATTAAAACATATTTCTTAGCCGATGAAAAAATGCTTGTTGGTAAAAAAGTTAACCAAATTGGAGAAAAAAACATTAATAATACTTTGGCAAAGATAAAACAGTTAAAAGAGTCATCAGAATCATTAATTTTATTAAATGAAGTAATGCAAAATCATTTATAGAATTTTTATAGGTAGGTATAGAATCCATAGCTCTAGGATAAAAAAGATTTTATAAAAATGAGAGTGTGGTCTTATTATTATATGAAAAACAGATATGATGCATATGAAAGAGGTTCTGAACAGATTTCTCTTGCTAAATATTTTTGGGGCGGGGGTTATTATCATGGATATGTTAATGAAAGTTTTGGCAATCATTTGGTAATGCAACATGCTCAAGCCTTAAGTAAAAACCATGCAACTAGTTTAAGAAGAAGCGTAATTGAAGAGCATGGTGGGACAGGAGGAAAAAGTCTTTTTTTACTTTTACAAAGCGCAAAGGGAAATTTAGATGCGCATTGGGGAGGAGATATTATTCTTATTGACCACGAGGGAAAAGTAATATATAATATTCAGGCAAAAGGTAGTGTTAATACAAGTTATAATTATGTGCATAATTATAAAAAATACGTACAATCTCTTTAGGCACTAATTAACTTCTTTTTAGAAATAACAAAAAGAGGCATAGAAAATATTAAAGATGAGGACGTGGAACAATTATTTGAAAAATTTTCAGCCACTGTATTGCAAAAAATTGAATAGGAATTAAATGAATAGGTAGAGAATGAAAGTGATGCTTTATTGGCAAATCTTACAAAACAATAAGAAAATTTTACAATTCATTTTTTTTATGTTATAATATTTATATATAGAGTAAAAGGAGAAATATATAATGGCAAAAGTATCTTTTACAAAACTTGGTTTAAATAAAAATCAAGATATAAAAACTTTTGATTATAATAATGAGACTATTGAAGTAAAGCAATATCTTCCAATAGCCGATAAGCTTGATCTTATTGCTACTGTAATTAATAATTCCCATGATGCGCAAAAGGAATTTTCTAATGCAGTAAAAATAGAAGTATATCTTGCACTTGAAATAGTCCGTAACTATACTAATATAACTTTTACAGAAAAACAATTAGAAAATCCTTCAAAGATTTATGATTTGCTTATTGGTTCTGGTTTTATGAGTAAGCTTATGGATTATTTACCAACTAATGAATATTCTATACTTCTTGCGGAAATTAGTAAGATGGTTGATTCAATTTATACCTATCAAAATTCTACGGCTGGTATTATGGATACAATCTCTCAAGACTATAGCCAATTAAATCTTGATGCTAATGAAATTCAAAAGAAGCTCGCTGATCCTAACAATCTAGAGCTTTTGAAGCAGATAGCACCTTTACTTGGTCTAAAGTAATTTATTGAATTGTTCTAATTTTTAATAAAATTAGGATATTAAAAGCCTTATGGTATTTAATATACCATAAGGCTTTTTTCGTATATAGAGAGAAAGGAGCAATTTATTAATATGCCAAAACAGTTAAATGTAACCTTATCTTTTACCGCAGATGCTAATGCGGCAAAGAAGGAAATACAATCATTATAGCAAGCTTTAAATAGTTTGGCCGTTGGCAAAAATTTAAATTGGAATAATGGCAGCGGACTCTCAGATCTGGATAATGCCTTAATGAAGGCTCGTGCTTCTGCTGCTGAATTACAAGCTTAGTTAGAATCTGCAATGAATCCTAAAACTGGCAAGTTGGATTTAAATAGATTCAATGCTTCACTTAAACAAAGTGGAAAAACCTTAAAGGATTATGGTAATGAATTGGCGCTTTTAGGCCCGAAGGGTATGGAAGCTTTCAATGGCATGACAAGAGCTATTGTCAATGCCGAAGCGCCAATTTTTCGCGTAAATAGTAAAATAAAAGAACTCGGTGTGTCGTTAGCAAACACCGCGAGATGGTAGTTATCATCCAGCATTATTCATGGTTTAATGGGTGGTGTACAAAAAGCTTATTATTATGCTCAAAATTTAAATAGGTCTTTGAATGATATTCGTATTGTTACTGGGTATAGTGCTGAATAGATGAAGGATTTTGCAGTTGAAGCTAATAGAGCCGCTAAAGCTTTGAGTACTACAACTACTAATTATACAAATGCTTCATTAATTTATTATCAATAGGGTTTGAGTGATGAAGAAGTTAAAAAGCGTACAGATACTACAATAAAAATGGCTAATGTTGCTGGTGTTAGTGCTGAGACTGTCGCCGATCAGATGACTGCTGTATGGAACAACTTTGCACAAGGCTCTGATAATCTTGAGTATTTTGCGGATGTTTTGGTTAAGTTGGGTGCGTATACAGCTTCCAGTACTGACGAAATAACGCAAGGTTTAGAGAAATTCTCATCTGTTGCTCAGACTATTGGATTAAGTTATGAGTATGCGTCAAGTGCTTTAGCAACTATTACAGCCACTACTCGTGAAAGCGCCGATGTGGCTGGTACTGCATTGCGCACACTATTCTCTCGTATTCAAGGCTTGACTCTTGGAGAAACCCAAGATGATGGCACTAATTTAAATAAATATTCTGAAGCTTTAAGTAAAGTTGGTATAAATATTAAAGATACTTCCGGCGAATTGAAAGATATGGATACTATCTTGAATGAGCTGGGTGATAAATGGACTACTTTACGTCGAGATCAACAAATGGCTTTGGCGCAAACTGTTGCTGGTGTGCGTCAATATAATCAATTAATTACTTTAATGAGTAATTGGGATTATTTTTAGGAATTAGTTGGTGTTGCAAAAAGTTCAACTGGTGAATTAGATAATTAGGCTAAGATTTTTGAAGAAAGTTGGCTTGGTGCTTCTAAGAGAGTACAGGCTGCCGCCGAAGAGATTTATAGTTAGTTATTAAAAGATGACGCTTTTATTACCATGACTGATGGTTTAAAAAATGTTCTTGAGTTTGTAGCTGATTTAATTAATGGTTTGGGCGGCTTAAAAGGTGTATTGTTTACTATTGGAACTATTGTTACCAAGGTGTTCTAGTAGGAAATGGCACAAGGTTTACGCAATGCTGCAATTTCAATAAAACAATTGACTCCTGCGGGCCAAAAAGCATTTGAACAGAGTAAAAGATAGGCAATCCAAGATGCACAAAGTATTTATCGTACTATGTCTGGTAGTTCCGACATTTCAATGTCTACTTAGGGAGCCAATTTATTACAACGCACTTCTTTGCAAGAGATTTTCCTTAAATATGAGAATAGTTTAAATGATGTTACAAAAAAACGCTTTTAGATTTAGCTTGATGGTTTAGATACTTTACAAAAGCATAGTTAGGAATTAGCTAAACAATTAAAAGATAGTGAAAAGTTATTGCAATATGAAAAAGAGCGCAGTGTCGTACATTCAAAAGCAACAAGAGATGAAAATATTGAAAATTCAAAAATAAGAAAAGTTGAAGTAGCAGCAGAAATAGATAATATACAAGGCTCGGCTTTGGATCGTGCTAAAAAGGCTTATCAAAATGATTAGTTAAAAAAAATAAGAGCAAATACCTCTTTAAGAGGTTTAAAAGGCGAAAAAAAAGATGCTGCTTTAGTTGCTCGCTCTGAAGCAGAAAAACAATTAAATGAAAAATTGCTTGGAATTAATTCTGATGAAGATGCAACAAAAGTAAAAGATTTTTTTGCATATTATCAAAAAGAAATAGATAAAACCAAAGAACGTCTTAAAGAACTGAAAAAGCAATAGGAAGAACTTACTCGAGTACTTGATATTTATGATGAGCCTTTAACTCAAGAAGAAACTGAACAAGATGTAGAAAAAATATATGCTCAAGCAGAGTTTTAGGGAAAATGGAAAAGAGCCACTCAATATCAAGATGAAGTTGTAAAGATTTTTGGCGAGATTTATAATAATATAGGCGAGACTGGAGAAGATATACCTGCAGGTACTAATATTGATGCCTTATTATAGAGAATGGCTGAAAAAAAATTATCATTTAAAGATATAGTTCCAGATACCGCTATAGCGAAAGCTAAAGAATTGGCCTTAATGCTTGAAAAGTTGTAGGCAGAAGCATTTAACGCTGAAAATCCTTTAATCGATAAAGATGCACTTACTGATGAAGAAAAACAAAAATTACAAGAATATATTGATAAAGTTAAAGAGTTAACTAGTAAAGCTGAATTAGGAGAAAAAGAATATAAAGATTTATTTGAGATAATTTTAAAAGTTCAAAATTCTTAGGGTTATGCTCCAGGAGAATTTTTTGAACTTGGTGGAGACGATGCGATATCTCAAATATTAAACGGTGTTATTAGCGATAGACAAGATTTATATAATATTCCTCAAGAAGTTATAGATATGTTAAATGCGCGAGGTCGATAGAAGCAAGAATTAGATGCCACTAAAAATTATCAAGATAAATTAGCTGATGAAATGACACAGGGGTTAAAATAGGACGCAGTACAACAATTAAGCGATTGGGCTGCATCAATTTCCTAGGTAACTACAGCACTTATGTCATTAGGAACTGTAATTTCTTCCGTTCAAGGGCTAATTGATGTTCTTAATAATCCTGATACAACAGGTTGGGAAAAATTTACGGCAGTATTAACTTAGGTAGGTTTTGTTATTCCTTAGTTAATGACTGGAATGAGCAGTATTGTTAAATTGATTGATGCTTAGAAAACTGCTCATGAATTAGCTACAGTATCTGCAATTGGCTAGGCTGGGGCAGAAAAAGTTGTGGGAGCGGCAGGGTTAGAAGCTGGAAAAAAAGTTGCGGCCGGGGGTCTTATTGCTTAGGCTGGCTGGTTGCCATTATTAGCTATTTCTGTAGCAATTATAGGACTTGTAGCGTTAATTACGGTTCTTGTAAAAAAGGCTGAGGCAAATAAAGTTGAAAATCGTTTAAAAGCAGCGCAAGAAAATACTGAAAAAATGGCTGAAGCTGCTAATGAAGCTAAATAGTCATATGAAAATTTATTAGAAACTATTAATAAATATGACACTGCGGTTAAATCTTTAAATAAATTAACAGTAGGAACAGAAGCTTTTAATGACGCTTTGAAATCTGCTAATAATGAAGCTAGAGAGTTAATAGAAACTTATAAATTAAATAGCGATGATTTTGTTATAGATAGTAATACTGGCTTAATAAAAATCAATAAGCAGTCATTAGAAGATAAAAAAATTGAATTACAATCAGATATAAGTGAAAAAGAACGCCTTGTTAATGCTTCTAATTATTCTGTTACAGCTTTACAAAATGAAAAAAATATTCAAGATATATATAAATAGATAAAAACAAATATAAAAAATAATGATAAAATTGGTGTTTCGGGTACAGATGATGAAGTATTAAAAATTATTGCACAAGATGCGGCTAAATATAAGGGCGGTTTGGAAGAATATGTTAAAGATCTGAATGTTAATATTCAAAAATCTTTAACGCAATGGAATGAAGTGGCGGCTCAAAATCCACTTTTATCGGATTATTATGTAGAGCTATTTGACAATGATGAATTTACAAAAGCACTTTTTGATATAGTAGTTGCCTTATAGGAAAATTCAGATACAATAAAAACAGAAACTAAGACTAGAATCACCTCTGAAATTGAAAGTAGTAAAAAGTTTTAGAATAATAATAATAAAAATGAACTTTTAACAGTTTTTTCTAATTTAGAAGATAGATTTATCGAGGAAGCAAAAAAAGATTTTCCAACGGCTGGTAATGATAATTCTCAAAAAGTCGCAGAACTTTTAGGAGCTAATAAAACTAGTAAAGACTAGGTAACTAATAAAACAACTTTTTATAAAGATGGTAAAGAGGTCGGCGCTTTTACTGCTGATGAAATGGCTGAATATCTCGCCTATAATAAAGTATATAAAAACCGAGATGAATATGTAGGTAAAGCAGAAAAAGCTTTAGATGAAGCTTTAGAAGCCGTCGGTGAAGATGGAAAGAATTTATTGTTAGCAGCAATAAATGGTGATGCCTCATAGTTAAAACAAAAAGATCTTGATAAAATTTTATTAGGTGATAAAGAATAGAATGCTTTATTAGGTTTAACTGATGAAATTATTGAAGGGTTAGGATTATCTGTTGAAGATTTTAAATAGAATATTATTGATTTAACAGAATCTGTTTAGAAACAATTTGATTCATTAGCTAAGGGAATGGGCCCTTCGGTTAAGAAAGCTTTTGATAAAATAAAAGTTAATAATTTAGATATTAGTGTTGCCAATAAGGCACAATTAACCGAAACTCTTGATCAGATTTTCTCTTCTTCTGGACAAGAGGGCTTAAATAATTTTACTGAAGCGTTTTAGAGTATTTCTAAAAAAGACTAGCCAAAATTTTTAGAACTTTTGGAAGAAATCGATTGGTCTAAAGGTGTCGCAGCATTAACTGAGTTTTATCAAAGGTGTAATGAACTTGGTATTATCATTAAAAAGGATGACAATTTGTGGCAATAGTTTGCTCAAAACATGGAGAAAGCTAGCGCTTCAAACGTTATCAAAGATTTGGATACTATTAAAAGTCAATTAGTTAGTATTTTAGAAATTATTAAAGATTTAAATACTAATGATATTATTGATGCTGAAAGTTATGAAAAACTTATTGGCTATGATGAAAAGTTAAAAAATCTTTTTATTGAACAGATAGATGGAAAATATAAATATGTTGGCACTGACAATTTAAATAATTATGCTGTTGATTTTGCTTTAGCGTCTAACCAAGAAGCCAATAAAATGCGAGAGCAGAGACGAAATAATGTTAATGATTATTTAAATAAAGATTTTGACCAAGAACTAATAGATAGTCAGAAGGCATAGATAGAATCGGGGCGAAGTTTAAGAGATAAAAATATTGCCTATCGCGGTAGTGAAATTGATAATCTTGTATCATCTACATTAGGAAATGAAAACTTTGATTTTTCTGTTGTCGGTGGAAAAAATCAATATTCAAGAGATAGTATTGAAGAAGCTCAAAAAATTTTATCAGGTAGCGTAACAGCCACTAAAGAACAATGGGATAAAGCTTTTGAAGATATTACTAATTTCTTTAATGACGTATCTCAAGATGTTGAAAACACTAAATCAGGAAGACTTGATAATGTTAGTGATTAGGAAGTCGTCTCTCAAGTGGCCTCTTCAGTTGATGAACTAAATTCTGCTTTTAGTGAAAGTGAAAAATATGAAGGTGCTCATGCTAAAGGCTTAAGAAATCTTGGTGCTCAATATGTTTCTTGTTATGATGAATTAAAAACATATAATAAAGAACTTGAGGCGCATGGCGAAGATTCTGAATAGGCAAAAAAAGCAGCTAAAGAGCTTGAAAAAGCAATTCGTCAAGCTGAATGGGAGCAATTAGCTAAAGAATGCCAAAAAGCTTCTGATTCATTAGAAGACTTAGATAAAAATTCCGCGGAAGCTGAAGAAATCTTTTAGGATTTAGCAAAATCAATCAATAAAACTTTTGATTTAAATATATCTAAAGATTTCGTTAAGAATAATGCTGATTTAATTAAAAAATGGGCTAACTCAACAGGCGATGAATTTATTTAGTTGGGCAATCAAATAAAAGATTTGGCTTAGTTAGAGGTAGCTTATGATTCTGGCTCTTTAGAAGGCATCATAGATGGTATAAAAGTTAAATATTCTGATATTCAAGATATTATTAATAACAACCCCATAGTTTTAACTGCTACTGGCAACGCAGACTTTACTGGTTTAATGTAGGCTTTAAATGCGGCTGGGCTTGAAGCAGAAGCTGTCGCAAAAATATTAATGGAATTAGGCTATAGCAATATAACTCTTGAGGGTGAAGTGGCTGGAAATGAAGATTTATAGAAATTAGCTAATGAAATAAATAATGAAACAGATCCAGCAGCCAAAGCAAAAAAATACGCAGACTTTATTGATAAAACTAGAGATGTAAAAGTTGGTATTACTTTAGATAAAGCTGTTGTACCCAGAGAAGCTCCTGACCCATAGATGAAAACCATTAATGGCAAAAAGAAAAACTCTGGTGGTGGTGGCGGTTCTGATAAAAAAGAGCCTAAGTCAAATAAAGACGAGATTGAGCGTTACCATGAAATAAAAAATACTCTTGAAGATCTTGAGCGTGAGTATGACCGCATTAAAAAAGCTCGTGATCGTGCCTATGGTATGACCAAGGTTGCTCTTATCCAAGAGGAGATAGAGAAAACCAAAGAACTAGCAGAAGCTCAAAAGCAATACATGACTGAAATTAATGATAATCTCATTGATGATCAAAAAGCTCTTGCAGCCTTGGGCGCAACATTTGATTCTCGCGGCAATGTCAATAATTATGATTCTCTTGTTGCGGGTTGGGTTGCAGAATTTAATGCTTCACTTACCGACGAAGCAGAAAAAGCTTATCAAGATAAAGTAGATGCGCTTAATCAATATGAAGAAACTCATGATTTATGGCAAGATGAATATGATAAATTAATTGATTATTATAATCAAATTGTTGATTTAGAGTTAGAAGCCATAACTGTTGAAGTTGATTTTAAGATTGAATTATCAGAAAAGGAAATTGAGCGAGTAGAGTATGAAATCGAAAAACTTACTCGAAGTCGCACATTAAATATTGATATACAAATTAATAAAATGGGCGATTATATTCCTGAGTATATGAAACAATCTAAGGAATATCAAGATGCTATTCAAAAAATTTATGATAGTGCAATGAAATATGGTCTTACTGAATTAACTCAAGACCAATGGGATACTATTAAAGATTATCAATCTAAGCTTTTAGAACTTAATCTCAAAATGCTTGATAAAGTTCAAGAGGTTGAAGAGAAATTCAATGAGGCTATTGATAAGATGACCGAGCGCTTTGATGAAGCGGAAGGTCGATTTGAGACTTATGGTAGTGTACTTGAGCATTTCAGCGATACTATGGAATTGCTTGGTATGAATACTAAAGATTTTGCTACTTATCAAAAACTCTTACAACAAAGAATGGATACTTCAATCGCCACAATTGATAATAATAAAAAGCGTCTTGATACTTATAACCAAGCATTAGCAGAAACTAAAGAGGCTCTTGCCCGTGCGGTTGAGCAAGGAGACCAAGAAAATATTTTATTCTGGCAAGAAAAGGTCCGTGAGCTTGAAACCGCAAGTGAAGAAGCCTATGAAGCATTCATTTCCTCTTGGTAGAGCACAATTGAAGCTGCAACAGAATTTTTTGAAAGTAAAGTTGAAGCTATTATACAGCACTTCAAAGATAATCTTTTCGTCGATGGCTTAGACGCAATGGCTGATAAGCTTGATAAAGTTAATGATGTGCGTGAGCGCTATCTTGATGATTTCGATCGTTGGTATGAAATTAGCAAGTTAAATCGTGAAATTGACAAAGAGATTGATGACACTAGCAATCTTTCAGCGAAACGTCGCTTAGCTGATTTCCAAAAAGAAATATTAAAATATCAAGAAGAAGGCGCATTAATGAGCCAATATGACTTAGACCATGCGCGCGCGCGATATGAATTATTGCTTGCAGAAATTGCTTTGGAAGAGGCTCGCAATGCTAAGAATACGGTCTAGCTGAAGCGCGATTCAGAAGGTAATTGGGGTTATGTTTATACTGCCGATCAAGACAAAATCGCAGAAGCTGAACAAAATTATGAAGATAAATTGCATGATATGCAAGAAGCTGCGAAAGAATATCGTAATGAAATGGAGTCTCAAGTTATTGATGCTTTAAACAATATGTTTGAAGAACTTGGCGGGCTTGATAAGAATGCAGCCGATTATCAAGAAAAGGCTTGGAAGATTTATCAATTCTATTATGATAAATTGCAATATCTCGCTGTAGAATTTGATAAAGCTTTAGCTGATAGTAATTCTACTTTAGCTGATACAGTATTTGCCGATGAAGGCATTATGACTGATTTCTTAACTTATATAACTAACTTAATGAATGGTGTTAAAGATGCGCCAGAATAGTTAATTAATCAGTATAAAAATTTACAAGATACTATCCGCAAAGCTAATGAATCTGCGGGAATTGATAGTGATAATTTCAGTAATAATGTTATTATTAATATTGATTGGGTGAATGGTAAAACTGAAGACCTTGCTAAAGATATGGATTCTTTCATGGGAGATATTTCTGATAGTATCACAAAAGTTATTGACACTATTCAAACTTGGAAAGAAACATATCTTAATGCCATTAGAGATATGATGGCCGCAAACGAAAAATGGAATCTTAGCTCCTATGAAGTGCCTGCTGGATATAGTAGTTGGGAAGATTATTTTAAGGATCATCCACCTGAAATTGATTGGGATTGGACACCTAGCTACACCGGTGAAGCAGGTGGAGAATACCGCGGATATATGGTTGGTAATGAAAGTAATAGTGGGACTAGTGATAGTGGTGGAAGCCCGAAAAATCCCCCTAAAACACCTGGTGGAGGAGGATCTGGTGGTTATCGTACTGTTCCTTTGCCTGAGCGCAGATATGATACTTCAGATGCAGATGATGTTATTGAAGAATTTTATAATTATGGAAAAGAATCTTAGTATGCAAGGGAGCAGCGGTATTAGCAACAACGTAATAATGCTGCCAATAAAGCTGCAACTGCAACATCTTCAAATGGAAAAAGTAAAAGAATAACAAAAACTATCAGTGGGCTTTATACCAGCAATTGGTCAACTGATTATTTTGATTGGCTTAAAGGATCAAAAACAGCTTCTAAGTGGTTGTATGGCTATGCTACAGGCGGCTATACTGGTAATTGGGGAACCTCTGATGGTAAAGTCGCTCTTCTCCATGAGAAAGAATTAGTCTTAAATAAAAAAGATACCGCTAATATTCTTGATTCTGTAAATATAGTGCGCGATATGAACAATCAAATTAATCGCAATATTCGCTATGCCTCCTTTGCACAACAAGTTGCGGCACAAATTAAGGGACAATTGCAAAATGAATTAAAGCAAAATGTTGAAATTCAAGCCACGTTCCCAAGTGTAACCAATAGTAATGAAATTGAAGATGCTTTCAATAATCTGGTTAATGCGGCGGCGCAATATGTAAATAGTAAAATTCAATAATCTTTTTGAGGAATGAGTATAACAGCTCATTCCTCTTTTTTTATTTGGGCTAATATGATTAAATAATCTGTGAAAATTTTTATAATAAAATAGGATTTAAGAGAGAAAGGAGTGAGTATAATATGGGTATTAATTATGAAGAAACTTTTTGCGCGGCAGTTGATGAAATTGTAAGTCAGCGCATTCAGGGCTTATCTTTTAATGCAACATTAATTTGTAAAATAGTAGATGCCGCAGATGCAGAAAACGGCATTTATACTGTTAATGATGGTTCAATAGAATTTGCCGCATATTCTTCAAATACTTCATATTAGGAAAATGATTAGGTATATGTAATTGTGCCGAATAATAATCGAGAAGAGCAATGTTTAATCATTGGTAAAAAAATGTATAGTGGTTCAACATCATATACATTTACATCTCCTTTTGGAACAATTATTGATATTACAGAAAATATTATTGATATACCAATCAAGAAAAAAGGGCTAATAGCTAATTATGGTATGGATGAAACAAAACAAAACGATCATCAAGCTACCATGAGTGAAATTTGCTATGAAATTTCAGTATTAGTTGCTAATAATCGAGATATTATTAGTGATGAAATGTATGAGCAGTTAAAAGTGCTTTATAATGATTATGATAATTTGCAAAAAGACAATAATCCTAACGCTGAAAAAGTTGCTATTGCCCAAACTAATATTTATGATTTTTATAATAAAAATTTAAAATATATTCCAGTTCCCGAATCTTCAATATTATATATTAGCAGTACTGAATTGAATAGTTAGAAAATTCAATCAATTACTTTATGGGAATATGAGCCTTCTTACCCAATTGCTGGTTATGATAGGTTAGGATTAAAAGGCGAATTTTGTTCACTTTTACAAAATCTTAATGTTGTTGAAGGCCATTATGGTTTACGTTTATTGTTAACTGCCTCACTTAATGGGCCAGTCAGTGGAAATTCTTCCAAAACTGGTGTCTATGAATTAATTTTAGATTCTGATGATATGAATGGCAATAGATTTGATTTTAAAGGCTTTTATCCTCAAGAAAAAGTTTTTGATATATCAAACTTTAATGCTATTACAAAATTAGAGTTGTAGTTTTATCAAGAACCTGGTAGTTTTAAAAATGAGAATGGAAAAACGGTTAAACCAGAAATAAGTGAAAATTTATTTGTTAATGATCCTTATATATGTTTTGGTTATGATATAACTTAGTTTGGTACTGATAAAGTTCAAATTTTTTCAGTATCTTCGCAAGCATATAGTGCAGCCGCAACCGAAGAATAGAATACTAAAGTAATTAAATTGCGCTGGGTACATCAAGATGCTAAGAAAGTGGTGCGATCACTAGATTATAGCGATATTGTCGCTCTTGGAGATGCAGAAGTACGCTGGTATCATTACAAACGTGGTGCTGAAACAAGTGATGCGTATTCTGGGTTATATTGGGAGCGTATACCTGATAGTGATGGAGGATTTAAAAATAATGATTTAAGTGAATATTATTTTTCTCCTAATCTTTTGGAATCTACAGAATAGATTAAAGTAATAGTGCGGCAAGGTGCTTATTATTTTATTAGTAATATTTTAACATTTTATAATGAGCAAGACGTGGTTAACCCTGCAATAATTACCGCATTAACCGCTTTTTAGATAAAGCCCTTAGATGGTAGCGAAGGTAATTATTATCGTTATAATGTTGGTGGTAATATTGCTAATTTAAGTGATTCTTATGAAAAGCGAATTATAAAAGCTTATTATAATAATGATGAATTAAATAGTTCTACTACTTCATATATTGATTGGACAATTCCAATGACAGGAACAATGATAACTGTTTTTGATGATAGTTATTATGATTGGGAAATAGTTCCTAAATATGTTTTAACCACTGATACTAGATTTTAGCTTAATAAAGAATATTATATATATAGTGAAAATAGCTATTTAAAATGGGAATGTCCTGAAGAGGCTATAGGGAAAAACATTCCTCCTCATATGTATTATACTGATGAGGGCGGTAGTTATTATATGGTTACGGCTAATGAATTTGAAAAGAATAAAGAGTATTATGTTCAAACAAATTATGTACCTATTACTGTAACGGTCGGAGATATTATAGATGATTATAGTCTTGCTGTTTATGAGAGAGATTATTCTTCATTAATTGTACGCAAGCGCATTGTTAGAACTACTGATGGATATACTAATTATTTTGTTTACGGGATATCTCCTTTTTATTCACAAAGTTATTTAAACAATTCTATTATTGCAGATACAATAATTTCTGGCGTATCATATAGCACAAATTATCAATTTCATTTTGGCCCTTCTGGGACTTCAGGTAGCCCTTATACATTAATTTTAAATATTGATCCTTGTAATGAACCTTATTTAATTTATGATAATAAAAATCATGTTATTAAAGTTACAGCTAAATTATTCAATTATGAAAATAATGAAGAAATAGAATTAGATGGTACTAATATAGAAATTAATGCCATTCCAGAAGATACTGATAAATTAAGTTTGGGTGTTTATATTAAAGCACCTGGGCGACCAAGTATTGCAACAAGGACTGTAAGCTTAAATAAAGATTATGATTTTACTAATGATTATAGTGGCGCAGTATTGCAAGCAAAAATTTATTAGAATGGGATGGAATTAATTACATATTGTTCTATTCCTATTATTAAAAATTATAATAGCAGTGGTAGCTATTCAATGGCTGCTGTTCCAACAAGTATTATTTATGATTCTTCTGGTTATGTTTATTATTATAAAGATAAATTAAAGCTTTTTAATAGTGCTGGACAAGAAGTTGCAAGTACTTGGAGTTTATTGTATAATGATGGAGAAGAATGGAAAGCCGTTAAAGAAAACACTAAATATACTCCATAGCTTTATAAAAATAATCAAAATGAATACTTTTTATTTCCATCAGTAATGTATGTTGATGGAATACCAAAAGTGGTTTTAGTTGGTCAAGATAAATATAATCAACAGTGGTATCAGAGATTAATTATTTCTAAAAATCGCTATCCCTCTGCAATGATAGATCGATGGAATGGTTCTACTGTTGCATTAAATACTTCTGAGGGTAGTATTTTATCTACTATGATTGCGGCAGGTTCTAAAAATGATTAGAACCAATTTTCTGGTGTAATGTTGGGTGATTGGTCAGGCTCTTCGGTTGAGGGTACAATTGCTTCACAAACTGGATTATATGGTTTCCGTGATGGTGAAATGAGTTTTGCTTTCATGGAAGATGGTACTGCATTTATGGGGCGTTCAGGTGAAGGCCGCATTTTATTTGATGGCACTAGTGGATCAATACAATCTGGTAATTATATGCCAGGAACGTCAGAAGAGGCTGGCTCAGGCATGAGGATTGATTTAACTGAAGGCCATATTGATGCTTATGACTTTAAATTAACTTCTAAAAGCATTACTTTAGATTCTAGCCCTGAGATTATTGATGAAGATATTGGATAGTTAGGGCCTTATTTTAAGATAAGCGCTCCAGCCTATATACACGATTAGTTTGAAGGTTGGATACCTACAGGAACGAACACAGATTTAATTTATATGGCCGATCGTAAATATGAACTTTGTTCTAGTAATTATCAAACAGATAGTAGCGGCAACATTATTAGTGGTATGATTATTGATTTAATACGAGGCACAATAAGAATAGGTCAAAATTTTGCTATCACATCTGATGGAATAGTTAATTCAACAAATGGTAGCTTTACTGGAATCTCATTAAAAGGTCTTACAGAAGGCACAGATATTAGCTTAGGTCATAATAGTAATCATCCTTCCGGAGAAAATGCTACATTGACAGATGGTAATTTAACTAATGGCAGTGTAACTAATGGTTACTTTATTGGTTGTAAAATAAAAACAAATTCTTCTTTATATTTTTCAAGCGATACAACGAATTAGAGTAGTAAAGTTAAAAATGGTATTTTCTCTTATTGTTCATTTGATAATAATTGTAATTTATATTTAAAAAATTTAAATACTCAAGGCATTTTAGCCAATAGTGCATCTTCTTATTCTTTAAATGCAGATATAGGGATTGCACAAAATGTTTATTTATTAACTAATCAAAGTCTATCAACAGAAATTGTGACAGATATATCATCTAATGGTAGTGTTACTAAACAAACATTGTCGTCTCTTTTAAAGGGTAATGTTGGTAATGTAATATTAGTAAAACAGCGAAATGGAAATAGTTTTTATGAAAATTGAATTAACTAATTATGAAATACATACAAAAGCTTTGTCTTTTGATTGTTTAAAAAATAGTCCAGAATATTTTCCTGCGAAAATAATCTTTTATATACAAAAAAATATTAATCTTTTTAATTAGCTTGATATGGCAATAATTGCCGCCAAGGATTCAATAATTGAACATTATGGTATAGTCAATTCTGATTAGGGGTTGACTATACCTCAAGATAAACTTCCAATAGCTAATTAGGAATTAAATGAACTGATGTTTTTAAAACAAGAGTTAGATATTTCTTTAATCCCGTTAAGCTGGATTGAAGATATGAAATTTACTCCTGAACAAATGTCAGTATTAGCTTTTATGATTGACGAAAGCAAATAATATAAATAAGGAGGAAAAGGTGATATGCCAATAGCAAAAAAACTATATCCTCCCACTTTGGGGAAAGTTCCTGCGTTTTATGGTAATATATTAACTGTTCCTTTCACTATGAATCGTTCAGTTCATAAAACAGATATAACAGGTTTTGCTATTATTGTAAAAAATATATTAAGTGATACTTTACTTATTAATGCTTTACCCGCAACAAGTTGGGATTTAGATAAAATGGAAGCATATTTTGATGTTTCTGGCGTTAATATGGTGCCAGGTGAATATTATAAAATTTAGTTGGCATATATGAGTGTTGCGGGAGTGGGTTATTACTCTTCAGTGAGTTCAGTAAAATGTACTTCTAAACCCAGTATAACGATTGTAGGTCTTGAACGTTATACAGTTAATTTACATATGTTTCATTATACTGGACAATATTCTCAAAAGGGAATGGATTAGGACACTACTGAGAAAGTATATAGCTATCATTTTAATGTGTATGATAGTAATGAAAAACTTATTGCTACTTCTGGAGAATTAGTACATAATGGATTAAATGATACGACCTATCATACTTCTATTGATACATTTGATTTTCCCAAAGATTTAAGAGTTGATGAAATTTATTATATACAATATACAGTAAAAACAAATAATGGATTAATTGTATCTTCTCCTCGATATAGATTAATTCAACATCATTCTATTGATCCAGAAATGCGAGCTGATTTACTTGTTACCAATAATTTTGATAATGGTTATATTACTTTAACATTATCTGGAAAAATTGGCGAAAGTGGCTTAGAAATCCCCGCGACTGGATTATTTTCTGTATCTCGTTCAAGTAGTAATGATGATTTCATGATTTGGAATGAGATTGCTAAATTTTCTATGCAAGCGCAATTACCTTCTTCTTGGAGCTGGCGAGATTTTACAACAGAACAAGGTGTAACTTATTAGTACAGCATTTAGCAGTATAATGATGCAGGATTATATTCTAATAGAATTTTATCAGAAAAAATTCGTGCTGATTTTGAAGATGCATTTCTTTATGATGGTAAAAGATAGCTAAAAGTAAAATATAATCCCAAGGTTGCAACATTTAAATCTGATTTACAGGAAGCTAAACAAGAAACTATCGGTGGTAAATATCCTTTTATTTTTCGTAATGGTAATATTAATTATAAGGAATTTAGCCTTTCAGGTTTATTATCTTATTATAGTGATGAAGAAGAATTATTTATTTCTAAAAATGATTTACAATTTGAAGGCTATACAATAGATTTAATTACGAGTAATTTATACTCTGAAAGGATATTTAAATTAAAAGCATATGAATGGCTTACTGATGGTAAGCCTAAAATGTTTAGATCTCCAGGCGAAGGGAACTATATTGTACGTCTTTTAAATGCCACTATGGCGCCCGTAGACCCAACCGGTCGCATGCTACATACTTTTACTTGTTCAGCTTATGAAATTGCGGAAAGTTCCTATGAAAATTTGGATAAATATAATTTTATTTAGATTGAACAGACTTCTGAAAAGCAATTGCGTTGGGAGACTATCGAACTTTGGAAATTAGCGCAAAGTAATGAAGATATTTTATTAAATAAACATCCCGCAGTAATGGCTGAATTTATTGGCATGACTCCAGGAGAGAAAGTGCTAATAGATGGCGTTTTAGTTACTATTGGTGCAACAGGTGGTTATTTATTAAATGATATTAAAGATGAGATTTCTGAAATTAAGTTACCCGCCTATGGTCACGGCTCAGGACATTTAACTTATGGTTATTATGCAACTAAAGAGGTTGCTTTTGATACTGTCACAGATTTTGAAATTGTAGATATAGCAGATAGACAATTTATTGGTGAGCATGATATTCTTAATGAAATAGTCGATGCACGAACTGTAGTTGAGAGATGGCATATTTATAATTTTTAGCTGCGGCCAATTTTACCTTTATATTATTAGGATTTAGGGCGCGTAAGTGGTGAAACTGTAACTCCTTATATTTTTTACTATGACTCTTTATGTTCTGAAAGAGTCAAAGATTTTAGTATATTAGACCCTTGGTATTTATATGAATTGCGACCGGCACAATTAAATCAGGGCGTTATTGTATATTTAAAAGATGGCGCAAAAGATATTTATAAAAGAGTTATTTCAAGGTCTTTAACTGGTTATGGCACACCTTGGAAAATAAAAAATATACAAAGGAGAGGCTCTGAATATACTTATCTTTTAGTTGATCCAGAAAATTCAGCTTTTGAATTGCCTTTAATAAATAGTGAAGCAATTTTAGAAATAATAAGTGATATAACTCATTATTATGATTATTTTAATGATAAAATAATTAAAGCAGAAGATTATGATCCTTGTGTTTATATTGATGGCAATGCTATCTCTTTAAAAGAAATTAAAAAATATTATCTGCGTGCGCCCAGCATCCCCGAAACTTTAACTCAAGGTAATGGCGTAGTTGGGCATGTATCTTTAAGAACTCGTGTTACTACCTATCGTTTAGAAAGTGTTAACGAAGTTGTAAAAGACGCTAAAGACAAATATTTTGATGCTTTATAGACTTTAAAAAATTGGTTATTTGGTACAGCTTATGATTTAGATTTAATTCGACGCCATTGGCATGATGATTTTAAACCAGAAAGTGAACATTGGAGCGGTATTGGAATTGGCTGTAATGAAGAATTATACGATGATTCCACTTATGATGAAAAACTTGGTTTTACTGGCGCTTTAATTTGGACTAATTTAGATGAAGGCCTTAAGAGTCACTGGATGAAACTGGGTGCTGATATTACTTATAATGAAATTGCGTTTGAAGAACCCACTTTAAATGATGAGGATTATACTTGGATGACTTGTTGTTCAATAATGGAAGGTGAAGAAATTCCAAGTTATTATTTATCAGGATACGTATTAGCTGGAGCACAATGGACGACTGAAGAGCATTATTTATATGATACTCCAGCGAATTGGGCAAAAGTTTGGGTTGATTTAACTCCTAATGAAGTTACTGGTAAAAAACCTCATTTAAGTGATAGTCGTTGGATGCAAGCCTATACAAATCTTGAAGGTCTTGTATTGGGTATGTATCAAGGTGATACTGAAATTGGTTTTTGGCTTTATGATGATCCAACAGAGGAAGAGTTAATGGCGCGCAGACCTATTATAAAAGAAGTAAATGGGAAGCGAGAAACTGATTATGTAAAAGTAATTGCGGCATAGCGCAAAGAAGTTTATGAGCTTTATAGAGATTACATAGAAAAATTAAACACTGCTTTAGCAGAGGATGAGGAGGCGCGAAGATAGTAATGTTTGATCCATTGTTAAATGAAGAATTTTTAAATAAATTATTTACTTACACAGAACGTGAAATTTTTGCGCGAATCATTTTATTATCTTTTGATGAAACACATTGTCTTGAAGAAATTCAAGGGCGAGTAACCGGAGGTACCATTAATATCAATGGTACTTCAGCGGTTCGCCGCACATGTAATCTATCATTGGTTACGACTGATATGGATATTAATGCTTTCCATTGGGGTTTACATACCAAGTTTTCTTTGTCTGTTGGATTAAAAAATTTTATTGATACAGAAAATTTTCCTGAAACAGTTTGGTTTCCTGCAGGAGTCTATGTTATCACAGGACTTTCTACCAGTTAGGCATTAAATAATTTTACTATGTCTATTCAAGGGCAAGATAAAATGTGTCTTTTAAATGGTAGTATTGGTGGTACTATTGGATAGACTGTAAATTTTGGACAATTTATTTATGATGATATTGAATTAAATAAGGAAGTTCGAGTTGATAGATTACTTAAAAGAATTATTTTTGATTTAGTTCATACTTATGGATTAGAACCAATTTAGAATATATTAATTAATGATGTTGATAATAACGGTATTGAGCTATTAGAGTATCGTGGGGACACTCCTTTATATTTATTTAAAAAGTATTGGGATGGTTTAAGTTCTTAGGGCAATTATTATGAAAATATGAGTACTGATGGTTCTTAGATTGTTTATGCAATTGACGAAGATTCTGAAGGTAATGAAATTGAACGAGAAGTAAAATTAGAAGATTTTATTAAATATTATACTTTTGATACTCTTAATGATAAAGAAATAAATATTCCAACTAAAGTATATCTTTTAAATAAAGATATGGTTTAGCATGGTAAAGAGCGTGATAAATACATAATTGCGCGAATCCAATATGGTGAAACTGCAGGTTATCGTCCCACTGATTTGATTTATCCTAATGATTTTATTTGTAATCCTGGAGAAAGCGTAACTGCGCAATTAGATAAAATAGTTAAAGTTCTTGGTGATTATGAATATTATTATGATGTTTATGGCACTTTTATTTTTTAGAAAAAACAAACATTTATTAATACTCCTTGGAATGGTACGGGTTTTAGTAATAATGAAACTTATTTTAAATAGACTGGCTATGAATCTTGTTATAAATTTTCTTTTGATAACGGCACTTTAATCACTTCTTTTAATAATTCTCCCAATATTGCGAATATGAAAAATGATTATTTTGTTCATGGTATTCGCAAAGGTGTTGGCGGTGGTGAAATTCCTATACATATGCGTTATGCTATTGCCAAAAAGCCCACTGAATATACAACTATCGCAGTTAATGCCGAAGAAGCAAAAAAATATGGCAATAATAAATCTCAAGATCACCGCACTTATACCGATGAAGATTGGGATTGGCGAGAAATTTTATATCAAATGGCGCGCGATTTTTATCAATATGGAACTATGGATGATTTTTTTGCGCGAGTGCGGCAAGCTAATCGTATTTACCCAGAAGATAAAGATTTGTTTCCTTTTGGAAGTACTGGATATGAAATATTTTATACTGATTTAATGAGTTATTGGCGAGAATTATATGATCCTTATGCTGAAGTTACTTATGAATCTATGATTTCACCATTAACAGGAACGCCGATTAAAGTTATAGATGATTTAACTCGTCCCATTTATGCTCCAATAGTTGATGAAAATGGAATGATGAGCTATGATTATCTTGAAGTTAAAATTCCACAAGATGAATTTGATGACAGAAAAATATTGGGCATTTATTATGAAGGTTTAGCTTTTGATTAGTATAAAAATGAAAAAGTTGCCGAATATTGGAAATCTGATAATTCTGAAGGAAATTGGTATCAGTGGGCAATGACTCATCCAGTTGATTTTGGTACTAAATATTATATAAAAATAGAAGATGGTAATTTTTCTGAATTATATTTTTCTTATGTGCGCGATTATCAATAGGTTGGTAATTGTTATAAAGACAAAAAACATTATTGTCAATCTACTGGTTTTGTTCATTTGCTGCCTTATAAACCAATGTGGCCAAATGCGGTAAAAATAACTCCTGAAATTATTGATAGAGCAACTTCATTAGAGCCTGAAGTGGGATATGAATCTCGTCGAATTAATTGCGCAGATGAAAAATATTCAACTTATGAAGTATAGACTGAGTTAGATAATAAGGTTAAGAAAAAAATATTATCTATGCAAGAAGCTGTATTTAATTTAGAACAACGTTCTCATTAGTTAGAAATATATAATACATTTAGAAAATCTGCAAAAGAAATCTGGAATAATTTTGTTTAGACTTATTGGTGTCGGCCCTTTAGTATTGAGGTTTCTGAAGCTTTTGGATTTTTTGATGATAATTATGATAGCGATTGGTCTGAAGGCAATAAATTGGGCTATATTGAAAAAATAAAATATTTATATCCTAATGAGCCGAATAAATTAGTCGAAATTACTAATAGCAATATGTTTGCATTATGCCTGCAATATGATAATGTTTATGTATAGCGTACTAATATGTATTTTACTAATTTAGATTATATAGACGTTGATGAGGAAGAAGAAGAGGTCAATGATATAATTTTAACTAATTTAGCTCCTGATTCCTCTTTTGAAAATAAGAGCTTTGTTTTAGAAGATTCTAGTATTATATATAATACAGATTTAAGTTTGAGCGGAAATGTTTCATTAACTACTAAAAAAGAGCAAACTTATGAGGATTTTTTCTTTCCACCATCAAAAAACATTATAATTACACCAAATATTGAAAATCATATTTTTTATATCGCTTGTCACAGTCCAAATTTTGCGTCAAGTGTAAAAATAACTCAACTTATAAATGGCATATATTATAATTATGGATCGGCAAATATTAATTATAATATTAATAATACGTGGTATGGAAAACATTTGGAAAAAAGTTGGTATCGACATTCAAAGTTAATTACTGGATCTACAAGCGATATTTCTAAATTTAATTTTGGAATAGGTATAAATACATCAAGCATTATTTGTATAGATGATATAATATTAATTGATTTAACTGAAAGTTTTGGGAAGGGCAAAGAGCCCACAAGAGAATGGTGCGATGCTAACATTCCTTATTTTGAGAGTGAATATACTTTTCATAAAATAAACAAACAAACAAAAATTGCTTCGACTCATAAATATTATATTGCAGTGCATTCTTATGCTTCTGCCACAATATTTAGAATTTTATAGGGCTTATATGCAAATGTTATTTCAGATCATAGCAAAGGATGGTTCCCACAATTTAAAGAATCAGAAAATTAGCTCCGATACGCGAATATTTTTACTTTAAAAGATTATGACGCACTTAAATTTATAATTACTACTTTATCTGAAAATATTGATGGTGCTAATAGCTTAGTTGCGCCTTTTGTTATGATAGATTTAACTCGTAAGTATGGAGCAGGTCAAGAGCCTGATTTAGATTGGTGCAATCAAAACATTCCATTTGATGAAAATATTTATATTTTTGCTGATGCAGAGGAAGAAGAAGAGCTTGAGTCTTTATATTATTACGCGCTAAATGGTACATATAATACTGAATATACAGAATATATAGACGGTCAAGAAGTCCATTTTTCAAATACATACGGTTTCTTTACGCCAGAAAATGATAATCCTGGAATTGGTTTAATTGTTGATGATAGTAATTTATTTAACGCAAAGAAAACTCATAATTGTTATATTTATCAAGATGTAAATATAGATGATAAATTTTTAAGATTAACTGAAGATAGTATATATGATTCTAAGAAAATCTATTATGAGAAAACTGACCATTATATTGATGGATATCATCAAACTTTTTCTGAATATACTGATATTTATGAATACGATGCTGTTCTTAAGGAATATCTTGCGGTTATGAGTAAAGGTGCAAATGGCTTATATTCTTTCAGAAAAGATAAAGTGATATCTCCCTATTATCGTTATCCAGAAGTAAACCATACTAATCCAAAAGATGATGAGGTATGGGGCAGAGAAGATATCATTTTCTGTAAAATTACTAAGGGATATTATCTTAAAGAATCTACTGCAACTTTATCAGGATATGAAATTGTGCCGACTGAATATAGTGTTTATAAAGTAATTGAAACCGCAGAAGATTATGCGGCGTAGCAAGCTTTAAAAAATGTGTTTGTTCAAGATGGAATTGAAGATATTGTAATTTATGAGCCTAAGAAAAATCGTTCATATTATACTAAAACTTGCCAATATTATAAGCCTATTGACGGTGTTGATAAATCATTATATTATTGGAATAAAAATGTGGTTAATGCTCCTGAAGTTTTAAATTATTGGTTAGATTTCTTAGACGGTGATGATTTAGAGAAGTATTCTATTAATATAGTTGGAGATAGGCCTAAAGCAATTAATGATGATAAGGTAACGGCCATCTATTATAGAGAAACTCCTACGGTGATTTTTTTAACTAATAAAAATTAGTATGATAAGTTAAAAGCACAAGGAGAAATAAGAGATGGTTATAGTTATATATATTTAAATACTGAATATGAAAATATGTTTAGTATTAGTGCGCAAGGCAAAGATGCACATTCAGTTATAGACAATATGGTATATAATTATTCCTATTGTGTTGAGTCTGTAACTGTAAATTCAATTCCTATATATACATTAGAACCAAACACTTAGATTTCAATATATGATGAAACAAGTAAAATTAATGGTTTGTATAATATTCAAACCTTAACAATACCATTAACTCATAATGGATTAATGAATATAAAAGCAACTAAAGTAGTTGATCGAATTTATTAATTAAGGAGGATAAGGAGAATGGCAAAAAAAGTAATGCAATTCCGCTATTATAATGATAGTTCTTTAGAGAATTAGCCAAATCGAACTAGCGGAATATCTGGCGCAATTACTAAAGCTAAACTTACCTCTGGTAGTATTTTTTCCGCCTATTTGCCCATAACACAATTGGGCATTTAGACGGTTCCAGGGACTAAGTTTTATTTAAATAATGCGGATAATCCAATTATTATTGGTGCTACTGGAATTTATGAATTAGATTTAGAGGGATTGAGTGAAATTACTGCAATTTCATTTGATGCTTCTTCTATAACTTCTATATCTTCCAATGATAGTGCTTATTTAATTGTTGATATAGTTTATAATCAAGATGATGAGGAGGAAACGGTTTAAATGAGTTTTTATGGAAAAGTGGTAAATTTAGACCGCGCCCAGTTCAATTTTGATAAAATTTATTCTAGCCGCTATGAAATGGATCATAATATTAAGACTGATGGCATTTATGTAAATCGTTTGGTTTTAGTGGAATATGATTCTGAAGGTAGTGATGATAGTTTTAAATCTTGTTATTTAGCACCTGATGGTAAGTTATATGCAAGTTTTAAACAAAAAGAGGGCGCAAGTATTCAAGAAGTGCTTGATGGCGCAGTTGAATTTCCTGCAGCTTATGAATTAGAGGTTGTACCCAGTTCAACAGTAAGTTTAAATTATTGCCAAGTGCGGCAAGGTGATGTAGTGCGCATTCCAGCAACTGTTACCGATAGAAATGGTAAAATCACTGAGCGTTTTAATTATAACACATCAACCGATTCGCACGAACCTATTGATATTGGAACGTTAAATGGTTCTACAACCCTTTATTATCAAGCTAAATTGGTAAATGGCCAATCTGTGTTTACCATTTTAACTAGCGCAAATTCTGCTTATGTGCGTAATTATGCTTTAGATACTTCTATTTATGGTAAAGGGCGCGGTTGGGATTCTACCGTTTGGCAAAAGGTTTATAAAGATAATAAAGAACAATATATAATGATTGCGGAACTTAATTCCACGATGCCTGCACTTGGTATTTCCGCGGATGCACCAAGTATTGTACCTATGGCGCCACACTTTGATACTGACAGTACTAATAAATTTTATCAATTACATTGGCAGCCTTCGTGGGGATTAAGGGTTAAAGGTGCTGAACAATTTACTGGCCCAGTGCTTGATGAGAATGGTAATAAGAGTGAATTATTTACCAATTCTACTATTTTGACCAGTGACGTAAAAGATTATCCTTCTGATGAAGAAACTTCTTGGTCTCAAATTAAGATGGATACTGAAAATAATACAAGCCAAAAGCAGTATTTTAATGCGGAAACCAAATAGTGGCAAACCGCAGAAAGCAAAATTCCTGCCGCAATTTATTACAATAAAGCGGGTTTTGATCCTGAACATATTTCCTATGCTGATGAAAATATAACAGATAAAATTTCTATTGAGCCTACTGGATATAGCGGTCATTTATATAACCAACATGATGGTACTAATCGTTTAGCTGTGAGCGAAGACACTCAAGAAATTAGCGTTATGTTGCCTTCTTTAGGTAATACTTTAGCTCATGTTTGGGATTTGGTTTATGGCTCAGAAGAGTAGAATGGTTCTTTAAATCGTAATCTTAATATAAATTGGGACAATAAAGATGGCTTACGGCTTGTAAATATTAATTCAGAAGGCAATGGATATACTTATGATACTGATAAAGTTAATACTCTCGCAGGATGTATTAATTCAGTACATGATTTAATGGGCATGATTATTGTTACTAATAATGATAATCATGTTGATTTACAAGATTTTAATAATATCGATTTAGATAAAATATATTATCAAAATCAAAAATATTATCGCATTCGCAATACTGATTTAGTAAAAAGATACAAAGAAGGATTGCTTACAACAGTTGTTTCTATTGATGGTAAGTATGATTTTAAACCTGATCGTAATTATTATATTGTTTATTTGGAGGATGGCTCAAATGCGCAATTTGATAAAGAGTAGGCCACTTATATTAATCAACATTTTAAAGTGGGCCAAAAGTGGAACACTGAAATTACTGATGTAATAGATGGTATAATTCTCGCGCCAGATATTATTGATGTAAAAATTAGTGATTAGACCAGTTTATCATATATTTTTGAACCTGATAAAAAATATTATATTGTTGATGCTGGCACAAGTGGATTAACGATTGGCTCTGCTTGGCCTATTAGTGATACTAAGGTGCGGCAAGGAATTGAGCTTGCGGCAAACGTAGCTGAGGTTGTTGAAGTATCGCGTTATAATATGATCGCTGGTACTCAATATCAGATTTCTGCTTTAGAAGATATAGACGATCTTTTAGAAAAATATGTAATTGGTGATATTTGGACTGAAGGAGATAAAGTAGTCCCTGGAGTTACATTATCTCAATATGTTGCAGCGACTGATTAGAAGTTATATTATGATATGCAAGATGGCGTTGATTATTATATAGCTAAAGAAATTGGTAGTGGCACTAGTCTTACTGAGGAAAAAATTCAAGAGTTGCAAACTAAATATGGCTCAATATATGAAAATCATGAGGTTTGGCCTTATGGCCCTGAATTTATTGATGGTATTGTTTTGGGTTATTATGAAGAAGGTAATACTGAATTAACGCTTATTGGTTCTAGTTATAAACGTGAGTGGATATTCCGCGATGGTGTTATTTATCAAATTACTCAAGTCGAAAATAGCGCTGGTATGTCAGATGAAGATTATGAGAAGTTTAAAAAGCAATATCAAGTCGGTCAGGTTTGGGATACCACTAATAAAACTTATATAGAGGGTTTAACTCTTGCGACTCCTCCTATTAATGCACTTAATAGGAATGAATATATTTTAGAAGAAAATATTAATTATCAAGTGGTGGGCTATGATTTAACTGGACTAAGCGCCGATGAGTAGACTTCATTAAAGACTAATTATCCTATTGGTAAGGCTTGGACAAGTATTGTCGCAGTGCCTGGATTATTGGTTGGTGAAAATCGTGCCACAACTAAAGAAATGTATTATTATGAGTTCATTGATGATGTTAATTATTATATTAAAGCTATTGATAATTCTAAGACTTATGATTAGACCTATACTATTGGATAGAAATGGGATACAAATTATAAAACTGTCGTTGATGGTTTATCGATAATTGGCCAATAGATGGGTTATGAGTTTAGTGAATTAGTTGGTTTTTCTGATGGATTAAACACTATTCATGGGTTAATTCTTAAATTGAATAGTTTATTAGAGATTGATAATGAAACATCTCGTGATAATAAGACAGTTTAGGGCTGTATCAATTTGATGAATGATATTTTAAATACATTCGATACTCTTACACCTAAATCATTATTGACAGTTGATTAGTTTGGTAAAATAATTAGTGCTAAGATTAATACCGATTAGACAAATAGTATTAATTTTACTAAAGAGCCTCCTAAAACAAATGGTATTATTTTAACTAATTTACTTCCTGATCCATCACTTGAAAATTCATTTTGGGGTGATTTTACACTTAGTCCATATGTAGTTTTTGATGGTAGGACTTCAGTAGAAATAGAGCCTATGTCAGAGAATTTTGATATTGGTGGATTAGAATCAGGAAAGTCTATTGATATTCCAAAGACAATCAATCATGTTTTTTATATTGCTTGCCATACTGAATAGGGTATATCAGATATAGGCTTTTTCTTTGATGAAGAAGGAGGTTTACATTCGCCTTTATTAGATATAGCTAAGAATTATGAAATACGTACGCCTTGGTATCGTCATTCAGGTCGTCAGAAAATGCTTGTTACACAAGGTGTAATATATCCTTTTTTTAAGCTTTATTTTGAAAAAACTGATAGTGAAAGACATGTAGATGGCTTGATGTTAATTGATTTAACTGAAGCTTTTGGCGAGGGAAAAGAGCCTACAAGAGAATGGTGCGATGCTAACATTCCTTTCTTTAAAAATACTTATTGTTTTAGCAAAGACAGTGATGATGTTATTAATAAAGATATTTATAAATATGAACATAGTGACCCCGCTATGATTAATAAGCAATGGATTACTGTCAATATTAACAATGATAAAAATAATAATATTTTAAGTATTCATCATAATTATCATAAACTCGAAGATATTAAACCTTCATTGGAAAACAATCCTAATGCTTATGATCTTTATAATATGACCTATACTGATGATAAGTATAATGGCAGTATTTTATTGCGCGATTACCTTATTGATGAAACTGGGCATGTTGTTGGTAAACAAAATAAGATTGCACCGCTGTCCACTCATTTTAAAGACATAGTAATTAATAATTTAAATTACCAACCTTACTTTAGTAGAATGCTTGAGCTTTCTTATCAAGGTGCAATATTTAATCTTGATAATCCAAAAGTAATAGAAAATAAAGATGCTTTACTTGCGGCTTGGCTTGAAGAGAAAAATAGCGGTAATCTTACTGATACTGAATATAACTTATATCTACAATGGATAGCCGAGTTTGAGAATAGTGTAACTGCGCGGGGTAATAGTAATCCCTATGAAACCAGTCACCCACGCGATATATTTACGGCAATTCCTGAAGATAGTACAATTTATAGTGCGCCAATTACTGCTGAAGTGCCAGTGCGCGGTAGCATGGCTTCCGGCGGTCTACTTAAAACCACTTCAACGCAGAAACCTTTAGAAATAACTTCAGTTAATAAATGGATTCAATTAAGGGGCGTATTTGTTCCTGTTGGAGGTAAACGCGAACCGCACTACTACAATGAATTACTTTCTTTTGGAGCGACATTCACTGAAGGCACTTTAGAGTTAACTAATGCGGCAGAATTAAAAACTAAAGCAAATGCTTTAGCTGACCCAGAAAAAACAATGTGGTTAAGTCGTATACAAGAGTATCAAAGCGATTGGACATTACCACGAACAGTTAATGATCAATTATAGGTTGCACATAAGATTTCTGTAGTTGATACAAGTGATAAGCCCAATACAGAAGAACCTGTATTATATGATATAGAATATGATGAAGCTGGTCATATTATTGGCAAGCATAAGTATACTAAAGGTATAAGCGCTGATGTTGGTTCAAGTGTAGTTAAAGGCTACGCCAATGAAACTACTGATAGTATTATTGAGCCTACTGGCGAAGCTACTTTAAATAATTATATTAAACGTTTGTGGAATAAAATAAATAGTTTAGAACAAAGGATTGCCGCTTTAGAAAGCAAAGCTTAATTTTTATAAGAATGACTTGGCCTTAATAAGGCCAAGTCGTTTTAATTAATAAACAGTAAATTTGACTATTAGGTGAAGAATTTAAAAAGAAAAGGAGTGAATTTCATTGACTCAGTATGTAAAATTCTTGCGTGGTCTGTATGATAATTATGCCAAGTTGGCAGTAAAAGATAAGGATACCTTATATTTCACCACTGCGGCAGCTGATTCTCAGACTGGTCGTTTGTTCTTGGGCGATGTTGAAATTACTGGTTCCACTACCTCTGGCGGCGTAGTTCCTGGCGAAATTTCTCTGGGTGAATTGGGCAATATCAATCTTTCTGAAACCCTTGGAACTAATGATGTTCTGGTTTATGATGCAGAAAGTGGTAAATGGATAAATAAGCCTATATCTGACCTTGTTGAAATTAAGACAATGGTTGGTGCTACTGCTGATGCCGCTGGTCAAGCTGGTTATGTTCCTGCTCCCGCGATTGGCGATCAGACTAAGTTCTTACGTGGCGATGGTACATGGGTAACTGTTGATGTTGGTGAAATTGATGGTATGTTAGATGCTCTTGAAGAGCGCTTAACCACCATGAATACTACTGTCGGCAATTTACAAGATACGGTCGATAAAATTCAAGAGCATCCTACGTTAGAATTAGACACTCGCGTAAAAGCTCTTGAAGACATTATTAATGACACTACTACTGGTGAAGGCGAAGAGCAAGTTACTGTTCCTGGCTTAAAAACTGTAGTATCTAATTTAAAAGTTTCTGTAGAGGATCACGAAACTCGTATTACTACTATAGAAACTGCTTTACAGTGGGCTGATATTCCTGCTGGTGAATAATCTAACTAAAAGGAGATATTTAATCAATGGCTAATGTTGGATTTTTGAGGGGTTCTCAAAGCGGTTTAAATACTTTAATGGCCGGTAAAACTGGTATTAAAGAGGGCTCTTTCTATTTAACTAATGATACTAATCGTTTATATTTTGGTAAGTCTGCAACTGAGCTGGTTGCCCTTAATGAAGGTGTAACAACTGTTGATGCTATAGCTAAGTTGCCTTCGGGTGCCGATCTCTCTAATGAGGTTGGTCATTTCTATTATGCCACTGCTGAAAACATTCTTTGTGTTTATAATGGTCAGCAATGGGTGCAGATTAATCCTGATACTGATACTCAGGTTTCTTCTGTAAGTACTGCTGTTGCTGTTGCTGATAATGCGGCTACTGCAACCACAACTCTTGCTTTTGTTCGTGATGGTAAAGATCTTGATGCTGCTAATAATAAGTCTGCTGCTCTGAAGTTTGTTGGTGCAGATCTTGTTCTGACCGCTAATGGCACTGATGGTATTAAATTAACTGGTGATACTTATTCAATCGGTTCTAGTGCTATTACTGGTGGTGTAGCGATTGATTTAAATCGTGATAACGCTGCAGATACTACTCGTAAGGGTAAGATTGGTTCTGTTAATTTAAAAGCTGGTAATGCAATTAGTTTAGTGCGTGGTACTAATGGTGATATTACTGTTAATGCTACTACTGAAGTTGGTTCTGTTGAGTCCACTACTTTTACAGTTTCTCAAGAGGGTCAAACGGCTACTATTGAAAGTGCGGTTAAAGATAGCCTTCAGACTGATCCTGTAAAGGATAGCTTTAAGATCGCTGCTGATGGTAATGATATTAACATTAGCACTGATACTGCTGCTAAGACTGTTAAGATTAAGGGTAGCCATTTCTCTTTAAATGGTGAAACCGCAGCTACTGAAAATACTGCTAAGATTACTTTAAAGTCTGACCTTGCTAATAGTGCTAGCTCTGAACTTAGTATTGCTGGTGGTGACAATGTAACAGTGGCTCAAGATGGTACTGCCATCACTGTTTCTGCTGCTGATACAAAGCTTGATAGCGTTGCTGTAGATAGTCAGGCCACTGGTTTTAAGGTAACTGTTAAAGATACTTCCAGTGATGTTGGTGTAACTAATACATTTGATCCTAAAGTTAAGCTTGAAGGCGGCGAGTCTGTTTCCTTTGTAAATGGTGTAGCCACTATTTCTACAAAGGTTATCGATGATAAGATTACTGCTGCTAAGCAGAGCATGGACGCCATGGTATTCAAGGGAGTCGCCACCGCTGTTCCTACTGGCGCTCAGGAAATTGGCTGGACTTATAAAGCCACTGGTGACTTCACCATTCCTGCGGGTAGTGTTGAAGGCAGTGCCGCGGCCGCTAATGTAAAGACTGGTGACTTAATCGTTGCTACTGGCAATGAAGTCGGTGGTGTTATTACTAGCGGATTAAAATGGTATGTTGTACCTTCTGGCGATGAAGAAAATACTACTTATAGCTTCTCTCGTGTAGAAGACGAAGGCAAAGTTGGTATTAAGCTTGCTCCTGATGGTATGGCTGCTAATGTTGTTGGTCAGCTTACTTTAGAGGCTGGTGACAATATTGCTGTTGCTGTTAATAATGCTGAAACTGATGGCAAATATCAGAACATAAAGGTCAGCCATGCTGCTCCTGGTGCTGCTGTTGCTGCACCCACTGCTTCCAAGGTAAGCCAGAAGACTGATGAAGCCGTTGTTGTTACTGCTCATGAAGTAGCTTATGATAAGAATGGTCATGTTACTAGCGTAACCGCTAAGGAATACACTCTGAAAGATACTCATAATGATATTGATACTTTCACTGTTGCAGCTTCTGAAAATGGCCAAGGCGTAGTTCATTCTGTAAAAACTAAAGATGCCACTAACGCAAAGACTGCTCAAGTCAATTATGTTGCGGCAACTGGTAATCAGAATATTTCTATTAAGACTACAACTGCTGCTGAAGGCGTTGCTACCGTAACATTTGATCTGGTTTGGGGTACGTTTTAATTAATTGGACGAAATTCAATAAATAAATAGATATAATTTTTAATTTCCTTAGAGGAATAATAAAAAGGGAAAGGGGCTTTTTGTTCCTTTCCCTTTTTTTATTATGTTACGAAATGATAGAAAGGAGTTAAAAAATATAATGGCAACTGCATTTAGACCCGTTCGCACGACTAAAGATAGATTAGAAGCTGAAAAATATAATGAAGGTTATATTTATATGGTAAAAGACAGTGGTCAAATCTTTATGGATGCTGATGGGAAACGTATACTATTAGGTAATAATGGTGTGTCATTATTTTATGGTGCTGATGAAAAACCGATAGAAGATCCAGATTTAGAAACTGGTTATATCTTAGTGCTAAGTAAAATAGAAAATTATGAAAATTGTCATGAAGGCGATTTAATATTAAATAAAAATGATGGCGCTTTTTATTAGATTTTAACTATTGATGAACCCAATGATTAGATATATTGCGCACGATTGTCTATAAGTGGTGGTGGTGGTGGAAGCGGCGATAACCCCAGTGGAGGCCGCAATATGACCTTTAAAGTTGAAGGTTTAACGCATTCTACAATTGTTAATGGTACAGAAGTATCTACTTATGTTACCGCAACCGCAAAACAAGATGCAAATGGTGATTATGAAGATGATATATTAACCGTTAATTGGGCTTTATATGAAGGCACTAAAGATGAAGGTACTCCTTATATGCGCGGTACTTTTGAGGTTAATAATGGTGAAAGGACTTAGTTTGAATTTGGTAAACGCTTAAAAGAAAATACTACAAGTTCTTTGTGGATGACTGCTTCCGGCGTTAATAGTGGTATTTCTGTAAAGCGTAATATACAAGTTACTACTGTTAATTTAACCCTTAGCCGTAGTTCAAAGTTTTCACCTTTAACTTTATATAGTTCTACTGTTAAGCCAATTATGTATTGTAACGTATCTGGCGCAATTACTAAATAGTTATTATTTTATGTGGATAATGAATTAGTAAGCGAATAGATATTAGATTATAATAATAATGGTGAAAAATCTTATACAATAAATACTGCGGCTTTAGGACATGGCACTCATACTGCACGTTTTGAATTATACTCTTATGAAAATAATAAACAGGGTGCTGGCCCAGAACCTATTGAATTTGAATTTGCTTATAATAGTGGTTCAAGTAATTTACCGATTATTTGGATAGGTGCTTATAAAAATGAGTATTATAACTATGATAAAATTCAAATCCCTTTCTTAGCCTATGATCCAAAAGCTCCAACTAACACTATTGTTAATTTTTATAAAGATGCAAGAATACTTGAATCTAAACAATAGGTTATAAATTTCACTGCGGCATCAGAATATAAGATTTTTGAAATTACCGATGTCACTACTAATGAAGAAAATCTTTATTATATATCTTGCGGTGAAGGCGAACGTGAAGTACGCCGCGAAATTGCATTTAATGTAAAAACTGATCCTAATCGTGATATGAATATTATCACTGAAAATTTAATGCTTTCATTTGATGCTGCTGGACGTTCTAATAGTGAGTCTGCGGCAAATCGTGAAAAATGGCAACAAGGCGATTATAAAGCAACATTTGAAAACTTTAATTGGTATAATAATGGATGGCTTTTAGACGAAAACAATGATACTTGTTTGCGCATAAGTAATGGCGCAAAATTTTCTATTCCTGTTGGCCCAATGACTTTAAATTCTAGCGTAAGTGGTATTAAGAAATGTACATTTGAATTTTAGTTCAAAGTTAAAAATATTAGTAATTATAATAAGTTAATTAAAGAAATTACTCGTTATCAAAATGATCAAGTAGCTTATGATGCTTTTATCGCACAAGATAAATATGATAACTATGACGCTTTCTTGCATGATAAAGCTTTAGAATTATTAGGAAAAGAATATGACGATTTAATTTTTAGTTAGGTTTATAAATAGATATCAACCGCCAATGCTTTCTGTAAATATATTACAGGCACTACTGGATTATGTTTAGGCCCATAGGATGCTTTCTTTAGTGATGGTACTGATACGGTTAATGTGTCTTATGTAGAAAATCAATTAGTAAATTTAAGCATTGTATTTTCACCAGATTCTAATTTAATCTTAATTTATATTAATGGTGTTTTAACTGGTGTTAATAAGATTACAGTAAGTAGTGCAGTTAATATTACAAGCTCAGCTATTGAATTTAATTCAAATAATTGTGATATTGATTTATATAAGATGCGTATTTATTCTGAAAGTTTAGATTTATTAAATATTTTAAAGAATTATGCTGTTGATTTTAAAGATGTTTTAATTTATGACCAGAACAGCATTGCTTCTCTTGGTGTTGGTAATGAACCTAGATTACGTTATGAAGATATGATTCTTTATAATTAGAGCCATCCTGATGATTATTTAATGCCTTATTTAATTTTTGATGTTACTAATACTTCATTAAAAAATATGCCTTATAAAAAAGCAGTTAAGGTTAATGGTGCTACTGTTACTTTTGTTAATACTGGCTTAGATAGAGCTTATGAAAATGGTGAATTATTAACCAAGATTAAAGAAGATAAAGAAATAGCTAATATTTTAGCTGAACAGGGCGAAATTGCGGCCATTGAAGAATATTATAAACATCATTGCCCAAGCTTTACATCAACGGCTTATGAAGATTTAAATAATACTGGTGTAACGATTCAAGTTCAAGGCACTTCTTCAGAATTTTATCCTCGCCGCAATTATAAGATAAAAACTAAAGGTTCAGATGGTAATATTAATATGTATATGAATGCTGGACCTTTTGCAAGTGCTTATAAAAATAAAGAAGATAAATGCCATCTTGATGCATTCTATTATGATAATTATACAGTAGGTACTACCAAATTCACTGTAAAAATTGATTATATGGAATCTTCTGGTACTTATAATATGGGCATGGCAAACTTTGTTGCTAATGCTTATACTAAACATCCTATCAATGATTATAATAGTATTGGTGCTTTTACTGAATCTAAAGAAAGTTACGAAACCGCAACTTCTTATGATGAAAATACCACTTATTATGAATTAAATGATGCTGGTAAATATAAGAAATTAGCTGATCAAACGATTGTAAATGCTGATAATGTTAGCAATTATTACATTGCAGTAACAACATATAAATCTTATGATTGGCCAAACATAAAAGATTATCGTACTAGCGTCCAAGGTTTCCCTGTATTGGGTTTCCGCAAAAATGGAGATACTTATACATTCTTAGGTCGTTTCAATATGCTTTTGGACAAAGGTTCTGATGAAGTATATGGCTTTAAGCCTGGTAAAAAAATAAGTCAAAAGTTCTTAGGTAATAAAGCTGTTCGCAAAATGGCTGAATGTTGGGAATTTTCAGACAATGGTCGCACATTCTGTTCATTTAGAGATCCATTAAAACGCAAAGAATTTAGTTTTAGTATGACTCAAGAAGAAATGCGCCGTGCGGGAATGAATACTGAAGGACTTGCATTTAATGGTAATGAGCGCGCAAATTCTAAAGGATGTGGGCCAATAGTTACAGATAGCTATGAATATCGATATCATACTGATTCCGATCTATTGGATTATATTTATGATATAACCGGTGGTGGTGTAACGGCAGAAGATTTGGCTGCTGATTATAGTCCAGAAGAATATACAACTCCTGAAAATCGAAATGCTTCTTTATTTAAGAAGATGAAAAATTGGGAACGCGCTTGTAAGTGGGTATGGAGTACTTGTGTTGATTATGTCGGCAAAGAAGATGACTTAATTAATAAATATGCAATAAAAAAGTATGGAGAAAATGCAACATTTGTTCATACTAAAAAATACTCCGTAGCAAAAATACCAACAATACAAGAAACCATTTTATTTAATCCAGTAGAAACAACAATGAGTTATGATGATGTTAAAAACAATTTAACTCAAGCCGGTTTGACTGATGATATTTTAAAGAGTGCTGAATGGGGAACTACTGATAGTACAGATAATAATGGTAATCCTATTTATACTTTTACAGATAGTGATGTTTTCCGCGCCTATGCTAAGATTACTGGTTATGTTTATGTACAAGACCTTGATAAAGTTGGTACTTATTAGACTGGTACAGTTGAAACTTATGCTGAAGTATTTAATATTATACAATTAACTCCTGCAGATTATGCAACTGATAATATTGAAGTGCTTGATTCTGCGGTAACAATTAATGGCGTTAATTATTATTTTGATACTCAAGAATATCGTTTGGCTAAATTTAAGAAAGAATTACCTGAACATTTTGATTTAGAATATTGTTTAGTATATTTCTTAATAACAGAAATTTTCCTTTGCTATGATAGCCGTGGAAAGAATTGTATGATGGCGTCTTGGGGTCCGCAAAAAGAGGGCGGAGATTATATTTGGTATCCTATTTTCTATGATATGGATACTCAATTGGGTATTAATAATACTGGTATTCCTTCTTTTGAATATTACGTGAATGCGCAAGAAGATGGTTGCTTCTCTACTAATGATAGCGTATTATGGGCAAACCTTTATACTTGCTATAAAGACGCTTTAAAGGCTAAGTATTTCTAGATGCGTGGAGACGGTAATGGTATTGTTAATATTAATACTAAAAAAACTACAACCCCTTTGCTTGGCTCATCTACTGGAGATAATGATAATCGTTCTGCTTTATAGCGAGATGTTGATCATATTGAAAAATGGTACTTAGCTGATCCTGTTGAATGTAATTCTATTGCTATGAGAGGTATTCGTCCTTTAATGGCACTGAATTTGGATGAATATTGGAAATATATTTCTATCACCAATCCCGATGGAGATGGCTATTAGAATCAAGATGGTGATATTGCGATTGATGGTGATGGTACTTATTTCTATGCATTACAAGGCGATCGTAGTTTATCTCGTCAGCAATTTTTAATGAATCGTATTAATTTTTATGATTCATTTTAGGGTTGGGGTGAATATGCGCGTGCGGGTGCCTCAATCCAAGGACGTATTATTGCCAACGATATAAATCAAACTTCAGATAAATGGATTGATAATAATACTACGACATTACCAGCCGGTTTTGAATATTCGCCATATTATGTTATGGAAAATGGTGTAGAGAAGAAAGACGCTGATGGCAATCCAATAAAAACCAATTATTTGGATGCTGATTTAGCAGTAAAGATTATTCCTTATCAACGACAATATGTTACTATTGGTGGCGATAATAGCTCAATGGAACCGCAATTATATAAAGGTGACAAAGCTGTTTATATGCAATTACCGGGCAATATGCCTATAGGACGTCGTAGTGGCGCCAATTATGGTGAACAGTTATTCTATATTTATGGCGCAAGCTTTTTACAAGATGTTGGTGATATGAGCACTTTATATTGGCGAGAGTTTAGAGCATTAGGAGCTTCTCGTTTATAGAGACTTTTACTTGGTTCAGAATATCCAGGCTATTTCTTAAAAACGAATCCGCCTAGTTTTGATGCCTCTAAGAGTAGCGCAAAAGGTAAGCCAATGTTAAAAGAGGTAAATCTTACTGGTGTATTTATTGAAAATGTACAAACATTAGACTTTTCTAGCAGTGAGAAATTACAATCTTTCCGTGCAGTACGTTCTAATATTTAGAATATTGTATTTGCAGAAGGCGTTGCTCTTAATACTTTACATATTCCTAAGACTTTAACGAATCTTAATTTGGTTGAAGCTTCTTAGTTAAAAGATTTGATTATTTCTTATGAGCCTCCAACAGAAGAGAATTTCTCTACTTGGACTCCTCCAACGGGATTATACATTGAAGATTTAACTAATAATTTAGACACTGCGACTGAAACTGGTTTAAATGTATTAAGCATTAATGGTGATTATTTTGGTTATGATAGTTATAAATTATTAAAGTCTTTAACTCGTATCAAGCTTCTTCCTAATCAAGGTTAGCTGCAAATTTCATTGCGTGGAGTTAATTGGATGCCTTATGAAAAATTAACTGAAGGTTATACTTATAATGCCTCTGAAGAATACTACAAAGATAATGGTCATTATGGATTAGAAACTTGGACTTGGGATGCTTCTGAATGGGATAACCTACTTATTGATGGAAAATTATTTAAGAAAGTTACCAATAAATATGAGACTATTGCTAATGTAGATATGTTAAAAGATTACATTGAAAAGTATAGTAATATATTTAAAGGTACTGCGACCTTAATGCCTGAAATTACTGGTTATATTTATATTGAGAATAATGATATAATTGATGAAGGATATATTCGCAATACTTTATAGAGTAATGATTATTATCCCAATCTTAATTTCTTCTTTACAAACGTAAAGCAAGGTTATTCTGGTATATTCGTATAGATTGATGAAGATGGCAAGAAAAATGTCATTGGTATATAGAAGATTGCGGCCGACGATTTTGAAAATGGCACAATTGTGCGATTCTCTAATCCTTATACCGCCTATACGCCAAAGCCAAAGCCTAATTATGATTTCCTTGGTTGGGCAACTGATGCAGCAGGCAATAATATTATTACTAATGAACAATGGGAAGAATGGTCTTGCACATAGGGTGTGATAGATTATACTTTCTATGCTATTTATATTAAACATAAGTATAAAATGTCTTTTTATAATGATGATGATTCATTAATCGATGAGATAGAAGTCACTTATAATGAAAAGCTTTATCCTCCCACAATTATTCCTCATAAAGACGAATCAACTCTACCCCTTGAAAGCACTTATAAACACGTCGGCTATTCAACCAGTAAGGGCGGCCGCAAGGTTGATTTAGAAGTTATGAGATCTATTAAAGATTATAAATTCTATGCAGTTTATGAAATAGCAAATGTCTATGATGCGCCTTTTGATGAAAAATTTTTTGATTTTACTTCTGGAACATATCGTGAACAAAATGGCTATTATATTAGTATTAAACCTGAATATTCATTATCTGGTAAAATAACTTTGCCAACTCGTTATAACAATTAGCCCATTATTGGTATTTATGGTGATACTAATTCAAGTCTTGTTAATGGTTTTAGAAATAATAACAATATCACACATATTTTCTGGTATAAAGACCCTGCTGGAACAAATGTCATTGATTTCATGCCTCGTTGCCTTGAGGGTATGGGTTAGTTATAGTATATTGAAGTTCCTGGCACTATAGAGCGCTTTGGTGCGTATTGTATGGCTTCAATACGTAAAAATAATGCCGTTGATGTACCAATATTAAAATTAAGTCGTATTGATATTAATCCAGATAAGGTATGTCGCTTTGATAACTACGCACTTAGTGGTTCACCCATTGATAATGATTCGTTTACTATTACTGGACATTTTGAATTTATAGGTCAATCGGCATTTGCTTTCCAAACAAAGATATCAACATTTAATTTTGGCGATTCTGAAAAAGGTTGTTATATTACTAGTATGCGCTCTGGCTCTACTAACTATAGAGTGCTTTTCTAGAATCCTCCTAACCGCACAATTACAACAGTAAATATGTATTCTGATTAGGAACATATTAATAAGTATAGTGCGCCAGAATCAGATGATTATTTGCCGAATCTTACTGGTCTTACCACCGCAAGTGTTGGAGTTACATATAACTTTAAAGTAATATAAGGAGAATAAATATGAACAAATCTACAATTTATAGATATTTAGGCACTAATGGAATAATTGATAGCCCCATTCATATAGAAGGTGCTTATTCGGTTCGCTATTATTCCTTAGTTGCTGATGAAGGAAAAGTTCTTACTAAAGACCATAAAAGATTTGTTGAAATGGTGACTGTACCAGAAGCAGATTTAAACTTATGGGTAGAAGTAGATAAAGAACAATAAAAAACATTAAAATAAAGTGAGTTAGGAAAATCATTTCCTAACTCACAATTTTAATAGAAAGGAAGTTAAAAGCTAATGATTACTTATGTAAATAGTGAAAATACTGTTAAATATCGTAAGTTATTTGAAGAGGCCAATAAAATCTTGAAAAAGCATAATGAAATGCAAGATGGTGCGGAAATCACTACTTTAGAAGATTATTTTGGTTATATTACTAAATTGGCTAAATATGACCATGATGATACTTCTAATAATTCACCAGCTTACGACCCTTCAAAAAATAGACAATTTAAATATACTATTTTACCAGTAGATGAAGAAATATTTTTGATTGATGCAAATACAAGAACTATTACTGTACCCCCCAGTTTTAAAAAGAATGGTATATCAGTAAAGGGCGATGAAATTGCCGAAATACTTTATTTTGAAATTGATCGCTATTTTGATGCTACTGACTTAAATACTAAAGAAATTTATATATAGTGGGAAACTGCGCCTGATGCTAAAGGTGTTACTGAAAAGAATGTTTCTATTCCTTGGGTGCGCGATATTATAAGTAAACCTGGTAAGATTATTTTTGGTTGGCCTATTTCTTCTGAAATTACCGATCGCGCAGGCACAATTAAATTTTCTGTGCGTTTTATTAGTAAAACCAATGAAGAAAAGCCTAAAATTACTTATAGTTTTAGTACTTTGACTGCAAGTGCAGTAATTAATCCTGCTCTTGACTTAGATATAGAAGATGACAGCGCAATAGAGATTATTGATCGTAATGATTTAATCCTTAGCCGTTTTGTTGATACTAATCCTGTTGGTGGTCAAACCGCGGAAAAACCTGTACTATTTGAAGATTTGCCTGAAACAATCAATCTTGAAGGTGAAAGAGACCATCAATCTCAAACACTCAGGATACAAGCTGAAAGCCAAGATGCGGGAGTTATTTCCATCTCTTGGACTCATATGCAAAATGGTCATATTGTACCCAGTGCTGATAGCAAGCTTACGGTTCTGCCTGATGAATATGTACTGAGTAATGATGGTACTTTTGCTTAGGGTAAAGCTTATTATATTAAAGCTGAAAATAATGAGAATATTTCAGGTTATCAAATCGCAGAAGTTACTGATGGTGATCCGATTCCTGAAAATACTTATTATGAAAGGTTCTATGCTTGTACCATTTCTGAGACTGGTACTTATTTTGCCACTGTTACTAATCGTGTACAGATTAGCTCTGATACGATAGATACCACTAAATGCGTAGTTCCTGCCGCAAGCAAACCAGTAATAAAGAGCTTCCCCACAAGTTCATTATTTGATGCAGACATGACTCCTATATCATTAATTTGTCTTGCAGAAAGTCCTGACGGTGGTGAACTTAGTTATCAATGGTATTCTAAAGAAAATCTTATTGAAAACGCTACTAAAAATGAATATACTGCAAATGAAGAGGGTAGCTATAGTGTAATTGTTACTAATCATTTAAATAATAGTAAATTAACTACACAGTCTGAGGTTTGCCGTGTTACCAAGCCAGCTGCAAAACCCGTTATCGTGAAGCCTTTGCCTGCTTCTGAGGGCGGTATGGCCGAAATTGAAATGGAAAATGGTTCAGCTACCTTAGAAGTAACGTTAAGTTCAGGTGTTGTAACTGATGGATATACTTACCAGTGGTATAAATGTGATTATAAAAATGATTATGCAGAAACTGGCAAACAACATCCCCATGAGAATGATGAAGCTTTATTGCCTGAAGCTATTCAAACTACCGATCTCGCGATTCGTTATAATGCTAAAGTGTCGGGTTATTATTATGTTAAGATTATTAATAATCTTAATGGCAGCCAATCTGAACCTACTTATAGCTTACTCTTCAAGGTTGCACAAATCTAATTAAAGAGGTAACTAACAATGATAACAACTGCCGCGGAATATGAAAAATATTTATCATAGATTTATGATGTAAATCCTCCCACCTTGGCAGTTTTACTCCCTAGTAGTGAACCCATTTATAAAATTGATCTAAACAAAAGAATTGTTGAAGTACCAGATTTTTTAAGTGTGGAAAAAGACCACAGGGCAGAATGTTTATATTTTATTGTAGATAGATTTTTTGATAATATCGATTTAGCTACTACAACTTGTGTAATACAATATATAAATGCTGGTGGGGAATCGCGGGTATATGCCGTTCCATATTATGACGTAACCACTTATAATGACCCCGACTCGCCAAAAATGCTTATTCCTTGGGCTATTGGAGGCGAAGCAACTAAGTATGCCGGCGATGTTACTTTTTCATTTAGATTTTATAAACTTAATAAGGTTTTAGATGAAAAAAATCCAAGATATTTTACTTACAATTTAAGCACTCGGCCAACAAAAGGTAAAGTATTATATGGGTTAGATATTAAAGATTTAGAAGCTAGTAATTATTTAGCTGATAAAGAAGAAGAAATCTATGCTCGTATAGCTGCGCTTGAGAGTTTAAGTTGGATTGATTTATAATAAAAATAAGGGAGAATAGCTTTCTCCCTCTTTTTTATTTTATGGACAATTTTTATTAATATGTTTTAATGAAAAAAGAGATATTTATAGAAGATAAAAAGGAGGAAAATGAGTTTTGGCAAATGAATATGTAAAAACACTCAAGACCTCTGATGGTGCAATTATTATTTATCCTGAAACAATGGCAAGTGGCGTGTTTTATGTTGACCCTAATAATAGTGAATAGGGCAAAGGCGTTGTCATTCGTGAAGGCGTAAATAAAAATAAGACCGTCCAAGAGAAACTTGAAGAATTAGAAGCTATGTGGTCTAAAGCTTCTTTTTCAGGCACTTTGACTACTGAAAATATAACTATCACTGGTGCAGTAAAAATAATTACTAGTGAACATTTATATAATAACAGGCCTGGAAAGGTTGGGCCTTTGATTAGTGATTTTGATAATGCAAAAGTTTTAGTATTAGATAATAATGATGGTTTATATTATACTACAGTGCGTAATTTACTTGAGGCTGGCGGTATGAAGAATTATTTATCGCTCGATGGTGGAAAAATGCGGGATAGCGCAACTATTAGCATTTCTGCGCCCATCACAAACGCAGCTCATGTAGTAAATAAAGAATATTTAGATTTTAACATTGTTAATAATTTATTAAAAAATTATGTAGAAGGGGATTTGGGTTTTGAATTTTATCCACAGAATACCCCTGCGCAAAGTTTGCCAGCACCTAAATCTAAACTTGTTACAGCGGCAATAGTAAAGGATTCTATTAGTAAATTAATTACTGTTTCTGCAACTTAGCCTACAGGTAGTAATTTTTAGGTTGGCGCACTTTGGATTGACACTGGCGGCAAAAAAAATAATTTTTTGCGCTATTGGACAGGAATGGGTTGGGCAGCTGTGCCAGTTGCTTGGACTTAATATATATTTATAGGGGAAGTTTTTAACTTCCCTTTTTCTTTTTATAAACGGCCGAATTAAAATAATGAAACTAATTGAAAATTTATATAATAATAGTGAATTTGACAAGAAAGGAGTCTTTTAAAGATGGCAACAGAAAAAACTCCATTAAAAATTTATAGAGGTATTAATGGTACTAATACATCAAGTGGTTCTGTACCAGCATTGCAGGCTGGTACTTTAATTTTTAATGAAGGACTTGGATTTTTTACTTTAGATGTAAATACCAGTAAAGCAACTGTCTCAGACGCAGCAAAGACATTGTTAAATGATACTGTAAACTTTATAAATGAAAGTCTTTCTAGTGCTGACAGTTTTAAAATATTAAGTTCTAATGATAATAATAATATAATGCGCTTGCCTTTATTGGCAAGTGGTGCTTTTTATGCAACTTATGCAGATCGTGCTACTCAAGCAGATATAGCTAATTATACATAGTCGGCTAATGATATAGCAAAAAATTGGAAACATTCTATTAGTGATTCATTTCTACATAACACTAATAATGAGTATATAATATCAAATAATAATTAGATACAACGTCAAATAACTAAAATTGACAATAGTATAGAAACTGAAGTGGTGACTAGTGATGACGATATTTTTGCTACTGCAGTAATAGACGTATAGTCTACTATACATCCATTAATGTTTTATAATGGTATTTATATAAGTAATCAGTATAGTTTAGCAGAAGATCCTATATCTGAAAATAATTATTTAGATTTGGGTTACCTTTTGCCACAACTTTATTTAGAGCGTTATGCTCCTCTATACACAGAAGATAATATTATATTAGCTCCTTCTTCTGGTACTTCTATTGACTATAATTAGAAAATTGCTTTATAGAAATATAATGTTAATAATAAAAAAATAGAAGACATTGTTATTATTAACAATAATTTAAAAAGTGTTTTTAATCTTGGTATAACTACATCTTCATCTTATACCCCAGCTAATGATTATGATTTAGTAACGGTTGCTTATATGCGCGATAATGCTGGCGGTAAGGCCATATTTAGAAGGTGGGCATAATTTATGGGTAAAGTTTATTTAGGTGAACAGTAGATTAGTGGAATGCACATTCTTACAGGCCCCACTAATACACAAGATACTAATTTAACTGATGCGAAAATGCTGCCTGAAGGTTATAGTGCATATGGTCCCAATGGTAAGGTTGTAGGTACTGCACATAATATTCAAGCAAGTGAGGTCACGGCGACAATGTCGCCTAATGCTGTTAAAAATGGTAATAACTATTATGCAGTATTTAATATTACCATGCCTACTGGATATTATGATGGAAGTCCAATAACTGTAAATTCTCTTATAGAGGGATTTAATCCAGCGTCTATGCCTTCAACTGTTACATTTTTAGGCATTAAAGGTACTAAGGTTTATGGAGTTACCGAGACAACAGATAGCGATGGTTATACAATATTAACTATTACTACAAAGTGATAAAGGAGTGAAATTATGGCTAAAAATTATAAGAAAGCGATAATGGATGGAACTGTTTTATTTGACTATAGCGATTCAAATGCAACAGCAAGTGATTTAAGAATAGGAAAAGTGGCTTATACAAAAGGGGCTAAAATAGATGGTTCTATAACATTTAGAGATGTTTATTTTGGCAATATTACAGAGCCTCCAACAGATATAGGAGAAGTAGGTGACATTTTTATTGTTACTGAAGCTGCTGAATGATGGCTGCAATTAAATTGGTTAATATTTGTTCTAATTCTTCTTTTGAAAATAACAATGCCTGGAATATTACAAATGGACAAAGAATTGCTTAGGATGCTTTCGATGGAAAATATGTGGCGAGACTAAGTGTTACTCGTAGTAATGGTAGTATCATTAGCGCAATAAAAATTCCACAAATTACTAATCATATTTATTATTATTGCTTTCATAGCTCAGGGAGTTTTCCTATTACTTTTTTAAAATTACAATCTACAACCCCTGTAAACTATAATATAAATGATACATGGACACGTTGGGGTATATTATAGACCGCTTCTAACTCAAACCCTGTTAATTATGCCATTGTTTTTAATAGCCAATTGCCGACACCCTTTACAATCACTTTTGATGCATTAATGTGTATTGATTTAACTGAAGCTTATGGTGCCGGAAATGAACCAACTGTTGCTTGGTGTAATGAAAATATTCCTTATTTTGAAGACTCTTATACCCTTGCTGAAGGTTCAATAATTATAAAAAATCATCAAAACGAATGGGTAAAAGCTAAAAAAGTTTATCAAAAAACTTCCAATGGCTGGTCTGAAATAACTGACAAATATACAATTAACAGTTTATTTTCAAAAACTAAACACATTGATGTTGATTATCATGAAAAAAAACAAAGTGATACTTTTTTGGGGCATTGTCGCGCTTTAATCAGACCCAATAATGCGGGTATTTCGCCGGTTGATGTTTCTAAATATAATCAAACGTTATCAATAATAACGCCTTCTATTTCTACATTTGCATCGCCACTTAGTGATGGCAATAAAACATTGAGTTTTACTTCAACAAATAATGCAATAGCAATAAATAATGTTTCTACTTTGCCCAAATTTGCAACAGATGATTGGACGATTGATTGGTGGGAATATAGGCAAGATAGTACAACAAGTTCTTCCTTTAAAATGGGGCCAACTGGAGGAACTAGTTTTATGGGGTATTATCAAGTTGGCACTAATTTATGCTTTTACGCAACTCGTGGAGGTTCTTCTTGGGATGTGTTAAAAGGCACTGTTGGAAGTGCGGTAAGTAGAAATACTTGGGTACATCACGCTATTGTTAGGCATAAATCAGATCTTTTAGTTTTTAAAAATGGCACACTGGTTAAAACTCTTAAAGAAGTTAGTGATTTTATTGCTGCGTCATATTTTACCATAAGTAGCACTGGTTCTACGCCTTCTATAACTGGTAACATGGATGAATTTCGCATTTCTGATTTTGCAGTTTGGACTTCTGATTTTACTCCTAAATCAACTCGTTATTTAAATAATGGTGAGGAATATGATTCTTACCCTCGTGGCGATGCTGATGATGAATTTGTTTTATTAGGTAAAGAATTTAAAGATGATAGTTTGCATGGTCATAAAGTAACTAATGTAGGTTGTAGCATTATGACACCCACTTAGATAGCAACCGCAAGTATTCCAGCAGGATATAAAACTATTCCTGCAATTGACACATAGGGAAAATGTGTTTTTGAATTGAAGAGTGCAACAACTGCAAATGCTTATTCATCTTATAGAATTGAAGCTGATATAGCTATTCCTGATTCTACAAGTAATAAATATCGAAGTAGTGGTATTGGTTATAGTTCTAATTATAATATTTGCTTTGGTATTGGTAATACAGGACATTATTCTTATAGTAATGGAAAAACTGATATCAGTACTACTAAAATAGCAGATTATGATATGCATCATTATATATTAGATTTAAAAAATGGCAAATATAATGTTGATGATACATTAGCTACAGCATCGTTTGCTTTCACTGCTGGAACAGGCTCATACGCATTTTATGCTGGTGGTTATTATGGAAGTAGTAATACTATTGTATATCATAATGAAATTATTTATCGTTATACTTTTTATAAAAACGATAATAAAGTTAACGATTTTTTCCCTGTACAAAGAATATCTGATGGTGTAATTGGTCTTTTTGATATAGTTACACAAAAATTTGTTGCACCCAATGTAGCTAATGTCGCAACAGTATTTCCAAAAAATCATGATTCAGTTTATTATATTGATAATAAAAACTATATAACATTAGAATCTTATGATTTATGCGCTCAAGACTTTAGTATTGAATGGTGGGAATATCCTATTGTTAATACTTGCGGTACAAGGTTTACATCTATTTTTCCTGATGCTTATAATAATGATAGTGGAGGTTTGTTATTAGGCTCTGTAAGTACAGCTCCTAATATTCAATTATATGGTAGTTATGGAGTAGCAAATGGTTCTAA
>ERZ857629.371-NODE-371-length-65782-cov-5.719050_pt1 | contig 65782 bp, 54 predicted proteins | sample MGYA00519700_ERZ857629 | MGnify/ENA primary metagenome ERZ857629 (study PRJEB31778, sample SAMEA3449351) | human gut metagenome | biome: human gut; feature: human-associated habitat; material: faeces | place: United Kingdom | collected 2010/2012 ... | reverse complement strand
CGATCTGGGTGATGCCGTCATGCAGGAAGCCGATGCCGATGACGCACTCGCCGGTACCCACGTTCTTGGACGGGCCGGAGCCGGACTTGGTGTAAACATGGATGTTCTTATCCAGATCCACCAGGTACTGGATGCCCTCGTCGTGGCCGTACTTCTGGATCATGGTGTTGATGACCAGCTTGGCAGTGCCGGCGGTGTTGTAGTTGGACAGCCAGATCAGGTCCTTGTACTCTTCCTTCAGCAGGTCAGCCCAGTCCTGAGGAGCTTCCAGGCCCATACGATCCAGCTCGTCGGCATTGACGATGAAGCCCAGGATGCCCTTGTAGATGCCGTACCACTGGCCGTCGGCGTCCTTGTAGGCGTCGCCCAGCAGGTGGGAGGCGTTGATGGCCTCGTAGGGCTCCAGCAGGCCTTCAGCAGCGCAGACGTTGTAGGGATCGGTGGTGCCGCCGAACCAGACGTCAGCGGAAGGAGTGCCGTTCTCTTCTTCGATCTTGCTCTGAACCTCGCCGGTGGACAGGCGCTGATACTTCACTTCGATGCCGTACAGCTCCTGGAAGTGCTCGCAGGCGGCTGCCAGGTACTCTTCCTCGCAGGAACCGTAAACGATCAGCTCGCCCTCTTTCTGGGCAGCGGCGATCAGGTCATCCATGCCCTCAGCCTGCACACCGCGAACGGCGAACAGCCCGAAAACCATGACCAGGGACAGCGCTATTGCTAAGAATTTTTTCATATTGTTTCCCTCCATTGGTTAAAATTTACAATGGGATTATATATCTTACACAAAGCTTTGTCAATAATCATTTCCGAAAATATGTGATTTGTCAATAGAAAAAGCAGAATTACAGGGGTATGAAACGAACCTGTGCACGCCCATTGATAATTCTCATCTTTATGCTATACTTATGCTGTTATCCTAGAAACAGGCTGCGGAGGAAATGCGCTTTGATTTTCAATGCAAGTATCCAATTGAAGAATGGCCAAACCTGCATCCTGCGCAGCGCCGAAGCAGCAGATGCCGCGGCCTTTGTGCGCTATTCTTTACAGGTGCGTACTGAAACTAACTATCTTCTGGCCGCTGTGGACGAGGCAGAGCATGATCCAGTGAAGGTGGAACAGCGGTTGAACGCTGCCAGAAGCAGCCCGACGGACATTCAAATCTGCGCATTCGTGGATGGAGTGCTGGTTGGTTCCGCCGGCGTGACGCTCATTCGGAATCGGCGTAAGATGCTGCATCGGGCTGAATTTGGAATCAGCATTTTGCGGGCCTACAATGGGCTTGGCATTGGGAACGCACTGACGGAGCGGTGCATCACCTGCGCAAAGCAGGCGGGTTTCCTGCAGCTGGAACTGGAGGTCGTAGCCGAAAATGAAAAAGCGATCAGGCTGTATCAAAAGCACGGCTTCGTGGAATATGGCAGGAATCCGCTGGGCTTTCGGTGCGACGACGGGCACTGGCAGGAGCTGGTGCTGATGCGGCTGGAGCTGGGTGACCGATAGCGTGCAAAGCCCGTTTCTCTTCGGCTTGACAAGGCCGGAACGTTTGTGCTATGGTTAACCAACCAAATCAGTATGTTTATGAGGTGAATTCCTTTGCTGAATCAATTTTCGAGGACAGAGCTGCTTTTTGGCCGGGAGGCCATGGAAAAGCTGGCAGTGGCGCGGGTGGCTGTGTTTGGGATCGGAGGCGTGGGCGGCTATACCGTGGAGGCGCTGGCCCGCTCCGGGGTGGGCGCGCTGGATCTGATCGACGATGACCGCGTCTGCCTGACGAACATCAACCGTCAGATCTTAGCTACCCGCAGCAGCGTTGGAAAATACAAGGTGGACGAAGCAGAACAGCGGGTCCTGTCCATCAATCCCAAATGCGTTGTTACCACTTATAAGACCTTCTATCTTCCAAACACAGAGGACCTGTTTGACTTCACCCAGTATGACTATATCGTGGACGCCATTGACACCGTATCCGGCAAGCTGGCGCTGATCACCAACGCGCGGAAGGCCGGGACGCCCATCATCTGCTCCATGGGAGCGGGCAACAAGCTGGACCCCACGGCGTTTCGGGTGGCGGACATCTATGAGACCTCAGTGGATGCCCTGGCCCGGGTGGTCCGCCGGGAATGCCGCAAGCGGGGCATTGACCATCTCAAGGTGGTATATTCCCAGGAGGAGGCGCGGCGGCCCATTGAGGATATGGAGATCAGCTGCCGGAATCACTGCATCTGTCCCCCCGGCACCGCCCGCAAGTGCACTGCCCGCCGGGATATCCCCGGTTCCAACGCGTTCGTCCCCTCCGTTGTTGGCCTGATCATCGCCGGTGAGGTCATCAAGGATATCACCGGGGTACGGTAGAGCGCCCATACAAAAGCCGCCGCAGTGCCATCTTTCGTGCACCCGGCGGCTGTTTGCATTTTTCGCCCTCATTTCATCACGGCGAAAAACGATTATCAAGGAAAATCTGTATGAACGTCTCTGTGGGTAACAGGGTGCATGCATAAAAATTTTTCCTTTGATTCGGAATCTGTGGATAGTGCCCATTGAAATTTGGGGCATTTCGTAGTATCATATAGGCATTGTGCAGGACGCAGCAGGCGAACTTGCAAATTTCGACCAATCGGAGGTAGCTATGAAACCTTATTCCGAACTGACCCGCGAGGAGCTGACCGCGCTGCGGGATGCGCTGAAGGCGGAGTATGCCCACTATCAGGAGCGCAAGCTGTCGCTGAACATGGCCCGGGGCAAGCCGTCCCAGGCGCAGTTGAATCTTTCCATGGGCATGATGGATGTGCTGAACAGCGAAAGCGACCTGACCTGTGAGGACGGCACCGACTGCCGGAACTATGGCGTGCTGGACGGCATTGAGGAGTGCAAGGAGCTGATGGCCGACATGATGGAGGTGCGCCCCGATCAGGTCATTATCTACGGCAACTCCAGCCTGAACGTGATGTACGACACCGTGGCCCGCTCCATGGTGCGCGGCGTGATGGGCAGCACCCCCTGGTGCAAGCTGGAGAAGGTGAAGTTCCTCTGCCCCGTGCCCGGCTACGACCGACACTTCGCCATCACCGAGTATTTCGGCATTGAAATGATCAACGTGCCCATGCTGCCCACCGGGCCGGATATGGATATGGTGGAGCGGTTGGTGTCCTCTGACCCGTCCATCAAGGGCATCTGGTGTGTGCCCAAGTATTCCAATCCCCAGGGCATTTCCTATTCCGACGAGACCGTGCGCCGGTTCGCCCGGCTCAAGCCCGCCGCGGTGGACTTCCGCATTTACTGGGACAACGCCTACACCATCCATCACCTGTATGACCACGACCAGGATCACCTGATCGAGATCCTGGCCGAGTGCAAGCGGGCGGGCAATCCCGACCTGGTGTATAAATTTGCCTCCACCTCTAAGATCAGCTTCCCCGGCTCCGGCATCTCCGCCCTTGCCTCCTCCCAGAACAATCTGGTGGACATCCGCGCCCAGATGAAGGTGCAGACTATCGGCCACGATAAGGTGAATCAGCTGCGGCATGTGCGGTTCTTTGGGGATATCCACGGCATGATGGAGCACATGCGCCGCCACGCCGAGATCCTGCGGCCGAAATTTGAGATCGTCCGCGACACCCTGGAGGCGGAGCTGGGCGGCCTGGGCATCGGCAGCTGGACGAATCCGAAGGGCGGCTACTTCGTCTCCTTTGACTCCCTGGACGGCTGCGCCAAGGAGATCGTCTCCCAGTGCAAAAAGGCAGGCCTGACCCTCACCGGCGCAGGCGCCACCTACCCCTACGGCAAGGATCCCCACGACAGCAACATCCGCATCGCCCCCTCCTTCCCTGCCGACGACGACTTACAGCTTGCAATGAAGGTGTTCACCTGCGTGGTGAAGCTGGTCAGCGTGAAGAAGTATCTGGCTGAAATGGACAGCGCGGTTTAATGCATATCTTCACAGAACCCCGCCAGGGCTGACGTCTTGGCGGGGTTTTTCAATTTAGGAGGGGTGGTCAAATCGTAGGCTGTTGTCTTATATGCTTTTTCTGTTGCTTTTCCCGGAGGTATGGGATATAATACTTGCGGCACAACTTAACAGCAATGTACGGAATGGCATGTGTTTTTTGCTTTGGTAAAAACGCATGCCCTATTTTCGCATGCCATTTTGTGCATTGGGAAAGTTGTGTCGCAGCAATCGGGGTTGCGTTTTTCGGTGCGTAGCTTCGGCTGCGCACTTTTTATTTTGGAGGAAAGAAAAATGTTTGAAGAACCCGGTCAAAAATTAAAAACTGTCGCAAAAGTTCTCTGTTGGCTTGGCATCATCGGGACGGTGATCTCCGCGGTCACACTCGGGAAAGATCGCTACGGCGATTTCAATCTTCTGTCTTTTCTGCTGATTCTTATAATTGGCTGTGTAACATCCTATATTTCCTCATTGATTCTTTACGGATTCGGCGAAATGATTGAAAACACCTCCGGCATATCTGGACATACATCTCGGATTCTCGTCAAGCTGGAAGGAATCGAACAGAGCGCAGGTCAGCACTCAATGGACAAATCTTCGGCTGAGCCAAACCATCCAAGCAATTCAAGCCTTGGGATGCGAACCTCCGCAGAACTGGATTTAAAATCAAAGGGATTGATCCGCTGCCCGGAGTGCGGCACAATTCAATCCATTGACCGGGAAAGCTGCTACTGCTGCGGCAATAAACTGTAAAGTAGCTAAAAAGCTGCACCGCAGCTCTGATACCGTTTCCCGCTATATACATGAACATGAAGCCGCTGTAAATGCGGTGCGCGTTGTTATGGACGCACAAAATACATGAAATGAGGAAAGAGAACATGAAAAAACTGATTGCGCTGCTTCTGGCGGCAATTATGTGCATTTTTCTTGCTGCTTGTGGTGAGTCAAAATTCAATGAAAAAGCAACAGCGGCAATCAACGAACATATTGCCCCTATTCTTGCAGATTATCAGGTTTCCGAGTATTTTCCCGTTATTTCTCCAAGCGAAGATATATATGACATTGTTATTGTGTCTCCGTCTGTTGGTTCAATGACTTACGGTAATCTTTGTGCTCTGATTAAAGAACTTATAGCTTTAGAAGAAGTACAAGACCCCTCTGAGGTAGATAAGCAATACAGATTTTCGGGCACTATTTATGAGAACTGTGCGTTGAATAAAGATGGATATATTGATTATCTGGAAGTCGAATACTACTACTATGTAAATAGCGCACAAGCCCAATTTTCAAATCGTCCATCGGCAGGTTTGTATTGCAGTAGCTATTCTCAATGTCTTTATGCTGATTAAAAATGATTGAATGGAGAGATTTTATGCTGAATAATATATTTGATAACATTGGAGATGTCATTTGCAAAGTTTCTAAAGTGCTGTTTTGGATTTTTATTGCTTCTGGAATTGCTCTTTTCATTGTGTACTGGTACTCAATAGGAATTTTTGAGGAATTTTTTCTTCCATTGTTAGCGGGAACAGGATATATTCTACTGACTGAGTGCTTTATTGTTTTTCCGTTTTATGGCTTTGGAAAACTCGTTCAAAATTCTGAGGAAATCAAACACAAGCTTGATAAATAATTGCTATCATGGAGCGGGGTGCGTGTCCCGCTCCTTTCTCTGTCTGTTTCATTAGGGTATAGCCCAATGACAATGAAAATCCCCTTGCTTTTCTATTTCACATATATTATAATCATAATTTTTGAAATATTTCAAATAATAGATATATCCTATTGACATACTTTTGGATTTATGACACAATACAGACAGTTAAAGCAAGGGGGCTTTTGGAATGCGGGTTTTCTATGTGCGCTGCTCCACCATTGAGCAGAACGAGGCGCGTCAGCTGAAAATGGCAGAGGAACAGAACGCCGAAAAGGTGTTCATAGACAAGGCAAGCGGCAAGAACACAGACCGCGCCGCGTTTAAGGAAATGATGGCTTTCGTCCGGGCGGGCGATACCGTTGTTGTTGAGAGCATTTCCAGAATTGCCAGAAACACGCGGGATTTGCTTTCCATTGTGTCAGAGCTGACCGAAAAGGGCGTGGAGTTTGTCAGTCTGAAAGAGAACATCGACACCACCACCCCGCAGGGGCGTTTCATGCTGACCGTGTTCGGCGCTCTGGCTGAATTGGAGCGAGAGAACATTTTAGAGCGTCAGCGTGAGGGAATCGAAATCGCCAAAAGCGAGGGCAAGTATAAAGGCCGTAAGCCCATTGATTATGACGAAGCGCAGATGAAAGCCCTTTGCAAGAAGTGGCGGGCGGGCGAAATCACCGCCACGGCGGCTATGAAAGCGTTAGGGCTAAAACCCAACACATTCTATCGCAGAGTAAAAGAAATGGGGCTGTAATCAGCCCCGCAAATAGAACAAGCTTCTATAAGCTCGTCAATATGACCAAAAACAATTAAATTGAGGACACATTTTCGCAAAACACATTTCCTCTCTTTTGGACAGCTGAAAAAACAGCGGGACACGCAAAGGACACGGGCGCAAAAAGAAAGGAAGCGGTTTTCTTTCCGCTTCCTCTCGAAAAGGTAACTTTTAGGCTGATTTCTTACTTGAAGTACCGCTCCAGCAGACCCAGCAGGGCTTTTCCGTGGCGCGCCTCGTCCTTGGCCATTTCGTGGACGGTGTCGTGGATGGCGTCCAGGCCGTACTGCTTGGCTTTCAGGGCCAGGTCGAATTTGCCCTGGGTCGCGCCGAATTCGCAGTCTACGCGCCAGGCCAGGTTCTTCTTGGTGGAGGCGGTCATGTTGGGCTCCAGAGTGGTGCCCAGCATTTCGGCGAACTTGGCGGCGTGCTCCGCCTCTTCGTAGGCGGCCTTCTCCCAGTACAGGCCGATCTCGGGGTAGCCCTCCCGGTGGGCAATGCGGGCCATGCACAGGTACATGCCCACCTCGCTGCACTCGCCGGTGAAGTTGGCCTTCAGCTGCTCCAGGATCCACTGCTTGTCGGCCTCGGGGATATCGGGGTTGTTGGCGACGGTCTTCTTGTAGATGCCCAGCTCATGCTCGGCGGCCAGCTTGGAGGTATCCAGCACCTTGAACTTGGAAGCATCCACATGGCACACGGGGCACTTGAAATCGGCGGGCATTTCCTCGCCTTCGTAGACATAACCGCAAACAGGGCAAACATACTTCTTCATAACATTTCCTCCTAAGTTTTTTCTTTTGATTTCCCTAAACAGTTTTTACAGATGCCGGTCAGCACCAGCCGGGTATCGTCCACCCGGCATCGCAGACATGCCTCGGTCGCCTTGGCGACGCTTTCCGGCACGTCCACATCCGGCACATCCACCACCGCGCCGCAGGTGCTGCACGCGAAATGCACATGGGGATCCACCCTGCCGTCCAGCCGCTCGATGCCGTTCACGGTGCCCAGGCTGATGATCAGGCCCTCATCCTTGAACAGCTTGATATTGCGGTAAACGGACGCAAGGGAGATATCCGAGTGCTCCTGCTGCAAGCAGCGGTAGACATCCTCAGCCGAGGGGTGCGCTTTGGACTGGCGGAGGCAGGCAAGGATCGCGTTTCTTTTGCGGAACTGCTTTCCAGTCGCTTCCATTGATCCTCCTAAATAAGAATAACTCTTATTTGCATTCTTAGTATAGCATAAGATTGAAAATTGTCAAGAGGTTTTCTCAGATTTTTTCGGCCCTTGTTTTCCCTTGAAGGCAATGTTCTCAATCTGAGCGTCCCTGACTCCCCGGTGGGGGAGCTGGCAGCCCGAATGGGCTGACTTAAGCGCCCGCAGGCGCTATGCAAGCGAGCAACCGCCGTTAGGCGGCTCTTAGCGAGTCGCAGAGGGGATGTTGTTCGCTGGACAATGGCGGTTTAAAGCCACCGCTGACGCCCCTATGCCGTTTGAATGTCACTTTCCCCAGCGGGGGCAGCAAGTTGGAGCAGCCTTAAGTTGATGACATTGTCAGGGAAGTTCAATGCTGGATTGTACGAATTCGCCCAGGATTTTCTTACTGGTATTCTGCGTACCGCGTCTGACCCCTCCGGCGCGCGATGCGCGCCGCCTCAGCTTTGCATTAAGCAGCTGTACGCCGTCGAGGACGGCTACAGCTGCTAAACCTTTCAGGGGAGGTTTTTTGCGGAGGGCACTATCTTTTTCTGCCGCTCATCCGTTATACTATTTGAAAGCGCTTTTCATCAACTTGGAAAGGGGGCGGCGCGGTGGATGGGGATGTTGTTTTGCTGCATCGGGTAAGGAACGGCGACGAGGATGCCATTGAGGAATTTGTGCGGAAATTTTATCCGGCGGTCCTTCACTACTGCTGCCTCCACGCGCCCGGGCGGGAGACGGCGGAGGACATCACCCAAGAGACCTTCGCCCGGTTTTTCCGCACGCTGCCCCAGTACCGGCATTACGGCAAGGCGGCCAACTATCTGTATGTGATCGCGGGGAACCTGTGCCGGGATGTGTACCGGCATCCGGCGGAGTGCTCCCTGGAGGACACGCCGGAGGAGCCGCAGGGCAGCGGCACCGAGGGCAGCGACCTGCGGCTGGACGTGCGCCGGGCGCTGCTGGCGCTGCCGCCGGAGCTGCGGGAAATCAGCATTCTGTTCTTTTATCAGGAGCTGAAGCAGCGGGAGATCGCGGCGGTGCTGGGCATCGGGCTGCCGCTGGTCAAATACCGCATCCGCCGGGCGCGGGAGCTGCTCCGGGAAATGCTGCGGGAGGAGGACTACATATGAAGCAATTTGACATTCCCTGCGACGAGGCCAGAATTCAAAGCGCCATCCTGGCCTCCAAGGCCGCCTTTCTGGAGGCGGAGGCTCAGGGCCGCCTATCCCACGTGGAATTTCTGCACCAGCAGGGCAAATTCATCCGCAAGCGCTGGTGGCTGCTCCAGGGGGCGCTGCTGATGCTGGTATGCTGGATGCTCGGCCAGGCGGATACCAGCTTCGCCGTGCGGCGGCTGCTGGCGCTGGCGGGGTCGCTGTTCGGCATCCTGATCCTGCCGGAGGTGTGGAAAAGCCGCAGCTTCGACACGCTGGAGATCGAGGGCGCGACCCTCTATTCCCTGCGGGCGCTGTACGCCGCCCGGCTGACCCTGTTCGCCGGGGTGGACCTGCTGATGCTGGCCGTCTTCTTCCTGTGCACCGGGGCGCTGGCCCAGCTGGCCGCCTGGGAGATGATGGTGCAGTTTCTTCTGCCCTTCAGCGTCACCTGCTGCATCTGCTTCCGCACCCTTTACAGCAAGCGCATCCGCTCCGAGGCGGTGTCCATGCTGCTGTGCGCCCTGTGGACGGGGGCCTGGACGGGGCTGACCATCCAGGACGGCATTTATGAATATCTGTCCGCGCCCCTGCTGGCGGCGCTGCTGGCCGCCGCGTTTTTCTATCTATGCTACACCATCCGCCGGGGGCAGAGCCAATGGCGGAAACGTTGGGAGGTTCAACCAATATGGAACTGAAAATAACGGACTTGACAAAAACATTCAACGGCTCCCCAGCCGTGAACCATTTCAGCTATGAAATGGCCCAGGGCGTTTACGGCCTGCTGGGTGTGAACGGCGCAGGCAAGACCACGCTGATGCGGATGCTGACCACCCTGCTGAAGCCCACCGCCGGGCAAATCACCTGGAACGGAGCAGACATCTTCCAGCTGGAGGGAAAATACCGGGACAAGCTGGGGTATCTGCCCCAAGATTTTGGGTACTATCCCGACTTCTCGGTGGAGGACTACTTGCTGTACATTGCCAGCCTGAAGGGCATCCGTCCCGCCGTGGCGAAGCAGCGGGTAAAGGAGCTGCTGGGACAGGTGGGTCTGACCAAGGCGCGGAAAAAGAAGATGAAAACCCTCTCCGGCGGCATGAAGCGGCGGGCGGGCATTGCCCAGGCCATGCTCAACGACCCGCAGATTCTGATCCTGGACGAGCCGACCGCCGGGCTTGACCCCAACGAGCGGGTGCGGTTCCGCAACCTCATCAGCGAATTATCCGAGGAACGGATCGTGCTGCTCAGCACCCACATTGTTTCGGATGTGGAATACATTGCGGATAAGATCATCCTGATGAAGGACGGCTTCATCACCCAGTCCGGCACGGCGGATGAGATCACCCAGTCCATGCCGGAGTGGGTATGGCAGTGCACCGTGGCCAGGGAGGATATCCCCGCGTTCCTGAAGCAATTCAAGGTGGCCAATGTGAAAACCACGCCCCAGGGCGCGGCGCTGCGGATCGTCTCCGCCCGGAAGCCCACCCCGGACGCTACCCCAGCGGCGGCCACGCTGGAGGATGCGTTCCTCTGCTATTTTGGAGAAAGAGCAGGTGAAAACGATGCTGCGCTATGAAATCAAGAAGGTTCTGTGCCGCCCCAGCGGAAAGATCGCCTTGATCCTGCTGGCGGCAACCGTCCTGTTTGCCTTTTTCACCTCAGCGGGCAGCCGTACCGACTGGATCGATGAAAAAGGCAATGCGGAACACGGCCACGCCGCCGTGGTGAAGCTGCAAAATGCCCAGCACCAATGGAAGGGATATCTGGACGAGGCGAAGCTGGCGGATATCATCCGGGAAATGAACCGCGTCACCTCCTCGGATGCATGGAGAGGCTCGGACATTGCGGCGACTGATGCCGCCTATGGGAAAATGTTTGGCTATCTTCCCATTCGTGAGATCATGAACATGGCCTTTCTGACCGATCTCTATGACTTTGACTGGTATCGGGCAGATACCGTCACCCCGGAGCAGGCGGGGCAGCTCTATTCCAACCGAATTCGACTGATGGAAAAATACCTGAATTCAAATTCCTGTGAACTGGACGACGCCGAAAAAGCGTTCCTGCTTCGGTGCTATCAGGATCTGGACACGCCCTTCTACTTCGACTACAAGGAAGGCTGGTCGCAGCTGTTGGACGGCATGACTTATATCATGCTGTTCGGGTATATGATCCTCGGCTTTCTGGTTTCCGGCATTTTCGCCGGGGAATTCAAATACCGGGCCGATTCCCTGCTGTTTTCCACCAGGCTCGGCCGCAGCCGGGCGCCCTGGGTCAAAATTCTGGCGGGATTTTTGCTGATGACCGCCCTGTACTGGGGCTGCGTTCTGGCGCTTTCCGCGATCACGCTGCTGTACGCGGGGGCCTCCGGCTGGAATTGCCCGGTGCAGTTTGACTATTGGTACTCCATGTACAATCTGACCTATTTCCAGGCCTATTGCCTGTACGCCGTCAGCGGGTATATCGGGATGCTGTTCATGGGCTTCCTGTGCATGTGGGCCTCCTCCAGGAACCGCTCCGCCGTGTTTGCCTCGGCGCTGCCCATTCTGCTGCTGTTCGTGCCGAACTTCATTGGAAATTCCGTCGGCGACTCCGGCCTGGGCGTAAAGATTTCCTCCCTCCTGGCCCTGCTGCCGGATAATCTGATGAACCTGCAGCGCCACCTGAAATCCTTCAGCCTGTACAACTGGGGCACCGTCCTGCAAGGCTGGCCGATCATCCTTGTGCTGTACGGCTGCCTGACCGTACTGCTGGTGCCGGTGATCCACCGGGATTTCAGCAGGAAGCAGGTAAAATAAACGCTGCACACAGCAATTTCCCCCCTGCCCAAACAGCGCAGGGGGGATTTTGACATCTGTGCGCGCACAACACGCTCCAAAAGCAAAGTTCATCGAACTTCATTATGAATATTGTACAAACACATCGCCGTAAAACAGTAGAAAACCACGAAAATCAAGCCTGCTATTGACAAGTGGAATGCTCCTGTGCTATCTTTGTTATGTAATTTTATTACGTAACATTATAACAGAGGTTGAGACTATGCAGGATTTTAGAGTAAGCCGTATTAAGCCAGGGGCATACAGCATTCTGGATGCGGGAGAATCCAGTTTCTACGTTGTGGAGGGGCGGGATCGTGCCGCTGTGATTGATACCGGCATCACGCCCGGCGGGAGGATCATGTCGTTGATTCGGAAGCTGACTTCAAAGCCGGTGGTGCTGATCCTGACCCATGCACACATTGACCATATGCACCACGCAGATGAATTTGACACCGTGTATATGTGTCACAAGGAGTTCAGTGTCGCGCCGGAAATTCTAAAGGGAATGATGGGCGGAAAGACGCTTCCATTGGAAAAAACGATTCCCATTGATACGGGCAGCCGCATTGATCTGGGTGACAATGTATTGGAAATATGCACCGTTGGAGGACATACACCGGGAAGCGTTGTTATTTATGACAGCAAAAATGAGCTTTTATTCACCGGCGATGCTTTGGGCAGCGGTTACGGAGTATGGCTCCAGGTGCCGGGAGCGCTACCGCTGGCACAGTATCGAGACAATTTGCGCTTCCTGCTGAAATGGCTTGTGGAGCGAGGCGGCAGAATGCAGTTCTGGGGCGGCCACAGCTACCAGCAGTTCCAGTCCACTTTGATCACGGGCTACAACCCACTGAATATGGGGCTATTGTGTGACCTGATTGACCTGGTGGACGGCTTGGTTGAAGGCACAATCGTGGGCAGAGCCAGCAACGCCGATAAAATCATGTCACTGGACCGGGTACTCTATGCCAGTTTCGGGCGGGCAGAGATTCAGTACTGCCCGGATCGGCTTCGGTAGGCCGGCGTAGGCGAACTACACAAATCCGAGATACGCAATATGTGAAATATGTCAGAATTTGCGGGATAAAGAAATAAGATATTGACAAGCTTCACAATTACATGTATGTTAATAACGTAATTAAGTTGCGGAACAAAATATTGCAACTTAAAATAACAGCGGAAGCTCTGGGACAACTAGCAACAGCTGACCGCAAGAGTTTCCCAAACAAAAACGGGAGGAAAGAACATGAAGAAAATCATCGCACTGGCTCTGGCTGTGATCCTTGTGCTGGGTCTTGCAGCCTGCGGCAGCAAAGAAGCGGGCGGCACCGCAGAGGCAAAAAAAGAGGATTCCAAAATCAAGGCGACCTTCGTCGGCGTAATGCAGGGCGGCTCCTGCTGGGGTGCCGCACAGAAAGGCTTCGAGGATGCCTGCAAAGAGCTGGGCTGGGACGGTCAATATGTCGCCCCCTCCACCCCGAACGATACCATCGTCATGGTGGACCTGATGAGCACCGCCGTGACCAACGGCTGTAATGTCCTGATCGGCACCTTCTATGACACGGATGTATTCGGTGACGTGGCAAAGCAGGCCTTTGAAAACGGAGTCTATGTTGCTTCTACCAACTGCAATCTGGGGAAGGAGTACCAGAATTTCTGGATCGGCACCGATCCCATAGGCATGGGAACCGCCCAGGCCAAGGCACTGGTGGAGCTTGCCGGTGACAAGGAAGTTTGCGCTGTGTACATGCAGACCAGCGCTACCTCCACAACCCAGAATGCGCAGTACGCCGCCATGTGCGAGTATCTGAAGGATTATCCAAGCATCACCGTGTTCGGTCAGGAATACTGCGACAGCCAGGCCACCCTGGCTGCGGAGCGGATCGCGGATCTTGTAAAGGCAAATCCGCAGATCAATGCGGTCGTTACTGCCGACGGCGCCGGCTGCCTCGGCCTGGCGAACTACATTGACGAAAACAAGAACGCCGACGACTTCATTGCCATCGGCATTGACGACGACCCCACCATTCTGAGCTATGTAAAGACCGGCGCGCTGGACTGCACCATTGCCCAGGATTTCTACGCCATGGGCTATGAAAGCTGCAAGCTGATCAAGAGCCTAATGGATGGCCAGGCCTGCGAATTTGACAACGACAGCGGCTCCGTGCTGATCCATACAGACGAGGTAGACAAATACGCCGCAGAAAGAGGAATTGAGGTTTCCTAAAAGTTTATCCGGGGCGGCCAGTCCGCCCCGCTTTTTTCAAACAAAAGTGCCGAAGGAGAATAGACATGAAAAAACTGAATAAGGGCGTTTCTGCTCTGGCATCAAAGCCAGAAATGGGCGTTGTCCTCCCGCTGATAATTCTGCTGGCCGTGATTGGCTGCGTAAACAGCAACTTTTTTGCACCGGCAAACCTGATCGATATCCTCCGCTCCTCCAGCTATACCTTCATAATCGCCGCGCCGCTGACGCTGCTGATGATCAGCGGCGGCATGGACCTGAGCATCGCCGCCGCAACGGCGCTGGGCTGCGTTGTATGCGCCTGGGGAATCGCAGATTTTCATATTGGGATTATCCCCTCCGTGCTGCTGGCACTGGCAGCGGGTGCTGTGGTCGGCCTGATTAAGGCTTTTCTGGTGGTCAAGCTGGATCTCCCGGCGTTTATCATCACCTTGGGCCTGACAAAAATCATCAACAGCTTCATTCTGGTCACAACGGACGGCATTGCTGTATCCAACCTGAACAACAACGCCTTTAAGCAGCTTGGCCAGGGGAAGCTTGGCTCTGTTTACTGGACGATCATTATTGCTGCGGTCATTGGCATCTGTATGCATATTCTGCTCCGCAGCACCCGCTTTGGCCGGGAAGTCGCCGCCTGCGGCGGCAACCGGGAAACGGCAAAGCTGGCCGGCATCAATGTCGCCAGGGTTCGGTTTACCGTGGAGATCCTTGTATCCGTGTTTGCAGCGCTGTGCGGCGTATGCATGTGCAGCCGGTTTTACAGCGGGCAGCCTGCCGCCGGAAGCGGCACGGAGCTGACCATTATGGCGTCCGTCATCATCGGTGGCACCTCCATGATGGGCGGTACAGGTTCCATTCTCGGCTCCTTCCTCGGCTGTCTGCTGCTGGCCGTCATCAACAATGGCCTGGTGCTGATGCGGGTGTCCACCAACTGGCAGAACATGATCTTCGGCATTATCCTGGTCATTTCTTTGTTCATTGATAAGTATCGCAGAAGCAAAACCGGCGGCGGCCTGTGAGCCTTCCGTTTCATAAAAGGAGGCAATTGTATGTCTGAAATACTCCTGCAAATGAGAAATGTGACCAAACGCTTCCCCGGTGTTGTTGCGCTGAAAAATGTGAATTTAGAACTGCATCAGCAGGAAATTCTAGGCATTTGCGGTGAAAACGGTGCCGGAAAAAGCACGCTGATGAAGGTACTCTCCGGCAGCTACGGTGCATCGGAATACGAAGGAGAACTACTGATTCACGGGACGCCGGTCAGGTTCACCGATGTACACGACGCCCAGGCCCAGGGGATCGAAATGGTCTACCAGGAAATGAATATGATGCTGGATGCCAGTATCGCGGAAAACCTGTTTGTGGGCAATCTTCCCCAGAGGAGAGGATTTGTTGACTACAAAAAGCTCTACGCGGACAGTGCAAAGCTTTTGGCGCAGGTACACCTGGAACTGGACCCACGGATGCCTGTCCGGCCACTGAACAGCGGACAAATGCAGCTTCTGAGCCTGATGCGGGCAGTGGCAAAAAAGCCAACGATCCTGGTCCTGGACGAACCCACCACCGCACTGACAGACCAGGAGGTCGATGTCCTGATGGAAATTCTGGCCCAGCTGCGGCAGTCCGGCGTCAGCTGCCTGTATATCAGCCATAAGCTGGAGGAGCTTTATCGGATCTGCGACCGGGCTTTGGTGCTCCGGGACGGGCAGACCATCAACAGTTACCCTATCTCCCAGGTCAGCAGGAAGCAGCTGATTGAGGACATGGTTGGCCGCAAAGTGGAGAATATGTACCCCAAGGAAACCCATCCACTGGGAAGGGAGGTTCTCCGGGTCGAGCATCTGACGGTTCCCCATCCGAATATCCAGGGAAAGAATATCATTGAGGACATCACCTTCTCCCTGCGGGAGGGCGAAATTCTGGGCATTGGTGGTCTGGTGGGTGCCGGGCGCAGTGAAGCCCTTGGCGCAATCTTTGGGCAGTACACCCATGGAGTCTGCAAGCAGGTATTCCGGGATGGAAAGCCGGTGCGCATCGATTCACCCAGAGATGCTATTGAAAACGGCATTGGCTTTATTACCGAGGAACGCAAGCGAAACGGCATTATCTGGATGCTATCCATCCGGGAAAACATGGCTGTTGCCAATTTAAAGAAACTGAGCCGCCGAATCTTTATGCTCCCGCGTCTGGAAAAGAAGCAGGTCTCGGAGCAAATGAATGCGCTGCGGGTAAAAGCACCATCCATGGAGACAAAGCTTGTCCAGCTCTCTGGCGGAAACCAGCAGAAAGTCATCCTGGGGAAATGGCTGATGAGCTGCCCACAGATCCTCTTCGTGGATGAACCGACAAAAGGGATTGACGTAGGCACCAAAGCCGATTTCTACCAAATTATGAGTGATTTGACCAAGCAAGGAGTGTCCATTGTCATGGTGTCCAGCGACATGCCGGAGCTGATCGCCATGAGCGACCGGGTGCTGGTATTTGCCGGTGGCAGGATCACCGCTGAACTGCATAGAGATCGAGACGAAATCACCGACACAGCGATTATGGCCGCCGCAATTCAAAGCTGACATCATACAGGACTGCATTGATTTCCCCGAAAAATCGTGTATAATGGAGTTAAAAAGCACTGGTTTGATTTGGGTGGCTGTTTTTAAGAACGCCTTTTCAAGGAAAGGAACACTATGGAAAAGAATGCTGCTTCGCTGCCATCAGATCTGAAGGACAGCAACCGCAGGCTCGTCCTGGAGGCATTTTGCAGGCGGGCGGAAAATTCTGCCGTTATGATTGCTGAGGAAACGGGACTCAGCCGCCAGACTGTAAAAAAATGCATCGACTACTACATTGGAATTGGCACACTGGAAAGCTGCGGCAAGGGTGCCAGTACCTCTATCGGCGGAAAGCGGCCGGATATGTACCGCTTTCAGTCAAACATCCGGCTTGTCAGCATTCAAATGCACCACCGGGATGTAGAAGTTGCGTCCTTTGACCTAAACGGCCGCCAAGTGGGGCAATGGAACTCTGGGGATATGTCCTTCCGATGCTTTGACGAAGTCCTGAAGCAGATTGAGATAGGCTATTCCCTGCTGTCCGCCGCAGACGCAAAGGGACGGACTCTGATTGTTACCCTCTCCTCTCCACTGGGCTATTCGGAGGATTATCGGTTAAACGAAGCAACCCCCTACCCCAGCTGGCCGGACACCGATTTAATGCGGGATGTCCAAAGCTCTGTTGCCAGAGTGATTCCTTCCGCTAGACAAATAGAACTATATTCTGACGGCACGGCTGCAGGTGCAGCGTTACTTCAGCGGGACTATGCCAAATTTAACGGTAAGATATACGTCACCTTTTATACCTCCAATGGCATTGGCGGCTCCCTTTTTATCCACGGAGTACCGCAGAACAGTCGACTGAGCGCCGTCGGCTCAATGGGGCACTACATCGTTTCGCCGGAAGACCCGGAACCCTGCTTCTGCGGAAACCACGGCTGCCTGGAGCGCCAGGTCAGCCGGGAAAGGCTGCGTCGGAGGCTGGCCGCACGGCCAGAGGAATACGCCGCGAGTGTTTTGGGGCAGCAGGATGTGGAGACTGTGACCTATCGGGATATCTTCCGGGGTGCCGCCATGGGAGATCGCCTGTGCCAGCAGGAGAGCCGCCGGAGCGCAGATCACTTTGCCGTGGCGGTTAAAAATCTGATTCTCACATTAAGCCCAGACTATATCGTATTCCAGGGTGAATTTGGAGCGGCGGACACGGTATTCCGCAGAGAACTGCAAAGCCAGATTGAAGTGATGAAGATGCTGCGCAGCTACAAAGGTGAGATCTGCTATGATCCTCACCCGCTAAATGAAGAGGAAGCGCTGGGCAACAGCTATCGGATGCTTCGTGAATTTGTAACTAATAATGAAATGCTTTTGACAGAAAGGAAATAACGATGGCTTTTATTCGAGTTGATTTGTTTTCCAAGTGCCTGATGCGCACTGTTCCCGTAACCTGCATCGTCCCGGTGGACAATGTCCGCTATGAGGGTGAGCCGATGCGGGATCCGGGGAAGCCGTATAAAACGCTGTACTTACTCAATGGAATCTACGGCAACAATCTGGATTGGGCCCTAGCAAGCGATGTCTTCATGTGGGCACAGGAGCGCAACCTGGCAGTGATCATGCCGGCAGGTGAAAATAAATTCTATGTGGATAACGCCTCCTCTGGAGAGGCCTATGGAAGATTCATCGGCGAAGAGCTGGTCGATTTGACCCGGCGGCTCTTCCACCTGTCCGACAAGCGGGAGGACACCTTTCTAGGCGGACTGTCCATGGGCGGCTATGGTGCAATGCGCAATGGCCTGAAATACGCGCGGACTTTCGGATACATTGTCAGCCTGTCTGCCGCTTTCATCACCCGGGATTTTGTGAAAAGCTCCACTTCCAACGGAATCGTGGGCGGTGATTATACTCGCGGAGAGGGCTTCTTCCGCTCCATATTCGGGAACCCGGACACAATGGACGGAGGCGATACTGACTGTAAAGCACTGTTCGACAAAAATCTTGCCGATGGAATTCCCAATCCGAGGATCTATCAGGCCTGCGGCAGCGAGGATTTTCTGCTGGATTACAATCATGATTTCCGGGATTTTTTGAAATCCCGCCATGCAGACTTCGTATACGATGAGGGTCCAGGCGTTCACGACTTTGTGTTCTGGAACGATCACCTGCGAACGGCCCTGGATTGGCTTCCCCTGGAGGAGGCTGCTGCCGGAATCAGTAGCGGAAATGTAAAACGGTAATTACGCTTTGTCCCCCCTGATGTAGCAACGTCCATCCAAATGCGTGTAAGGGTCTCTATGTGGCCAGCGTTTGTCCAAACTCCAAACGCAGTGGAAATGCTACATTATAAAAATCTCAGCCTATGAATATCCCCCTGCCTAGTGAAGAAATCAGGCAGGGGGATTTTCGTGTTTCAGTCAGGCGGTATGGGATTTATCTCAATTGTCTCCCCGGTGGTAGCGGATCTTCATATGCTCGGAGGCGTTTTTCAGGATCTGGGCAAGGGCTTTTTCGGATTCTTCCTTTACCATGTCCGTGATCTTCTGGTTGGCTTCCTTCAGGGCCTCAGGGGATGCGCCCTGCAATACCTTTTCGTCGTACTCATACAGGAACTGCTGTCCCCTGTTCATTACGGTGTTCGTATACCGCTCGTCGAACAGCAGGGCGTTTCCCATGTAGGCGTCCGTCAGGGCCGCGATAAGGCGGCTGTGCCAATACATGCTGTCAGTGGAGACCGTTTCCGTGGTGCCGCTGAGGTACTTGGGGAAGCCCGCAACATTGGCATAGACCGGGAAACAGACCGTAAACCCGCTGCCGCCCATGGAGAGCCACTCCACGCCCTGAACGGCCTCCGGCAGGTAGCCGCGAATCTGCATGATTCCGCATACATCGCTGTTGGGCACGCCGATGGTCCTGTATTTGCCCTTCTGGGGGGAATTCTTGTCGTAGGGATCATAAGGCGTTCCCTGATAGTGAGACCCCAACAGGTAGCGCACGTCCTCCACCGTCACCTTCCGCTCCGGCACGAAGGACCAGGGAATGTCATCGCTCTGTGGGGTAAAGTCCGCGTTTTCGCCGTCCCACTTGTAGGTGCGGGGCAGGAAATAGCGGCCCATGAACCAGGCGCGGGGGGTATTATAAATGTGATCGGCATCGGAATGGGAACCGAAGGCCAGTCTGGGATTGAAGTCCGCCCCGGTGTCCAGCGCCAGGTGGTGCTTTTCGACGAATTCCTTCAAATCCGCGGAGCACAGATTCTCTTTCTTCTGACCATAGGCGTCCTCAAAATCGAAGTGGTCAAGGCCAAACTGATTCGGCATGATGACCACGCGGTCATCCGCCACTCTCTTTGCGATCCAGTGATGACCGCCGATGGTCTCCAGCCACCAGATCTCATCGGCATCCGCAAAAGCCATCCCGTTGGGCTCATAGGTTCCGTACTGCTCCAGCAAAGCGCCAGTACGCAGAACACCCTCCCGGGCGGAGCGAATATACGGAAGCACCAGCGTCACCAGGTCCTCTTCCCCGATCCCGCCGGGGATCTCCTTGGTACCGCGGCCCTTCTTGGGCTGATAGCGCACATAGGGGTCCGCGCCAAGCACGCGGGGGTTGCTGGTGATCGTCTCCGTGGCGGTCATGGACACATTCGCCTCATTAATACCGCAGGCGGGCCACACGCCGTTGGTCTTGGTCACATTGGCGCAATCGGTATAGCGCATGGCATTCCCCGGAAGCTCCACGGACAGATGGGAGATCACGGTCTTGTAGGTATAGGACTTTTCCTTGGCAGCATGAGCCAGTACCCGCTTGGCCTCAAACCCGCCGTCGTCATTTCTCGCAATAATGGTAGAGCCATCGTGGCTGGCTTTCTTTCCAACCAGAATCGTTGTACAAGGCATATTGTTTCTCCTTTCTCTTTTCCGAAGGACAGTATTTATTGTAATGCATTCATGGGAGGATTTCAAGTCATTTGGGAAAATGGCAGCCTGCATAGGGTCTGTAGGGTCATTGTCTAAAAGGCTTCTTGCTAAAAAAGCACCGATCCTGACATATCGTGTCAAGATCGGTGCTTTTTGGTGGGCGAGGCGGGACTTGAACCCGCACGTCCGCAGTGAACACTAGAACCTGAATCTAGCGAGTCTACCAATTCCACCACTCGCCCATATCGATTGAAGCTGTTGCTCAATCCTCGGGTATTCTATCACCGATGGTGGAATTTGTCAAGACTTATTTTTACAAATTCAGTCCTTGTAGTACAGCAGGCAATGGCAATAGCCCTTGAAATTCGGGTCGGCGATCTGCTCCCGGAATTCCTTGCACATGCACTTGGTATCCTCCGTCCGCTCCAGGCGGCAGGGGCAATAGCCGCCGGTGCGTTTCAGCCCCTCCCGAACGGCGGCTACGATCTCTTTATCCTCGTTCAACCGAACTGCCATATTGATCTTCCTTTCTCTGTTTCTAATCGGTTTGTTCTGTCATTTGGGCCAACTGAGCCAAAAAGGGCTCCGTCATTGCGCCAATGGGCGGATACGTGCAACGACGGCACCGGCATTTGCGTCAGTGTCTCCCCGCCGCCGCATTCACTGATACAGCGGAATCCCAGCCAGGGACATTTTATTGATTTCCTCATTGATCTGCGCCAGCGACAGGTCGATCTTGCTCTTCAGGTACAGCGTATACAGCTCGATCAGGCCGCTGACGAGGACGTGAACGAACACCAGGAAGCCGTATTTATCCCGAATGGGCTCATCATCGATATTGGCGACCAGGCGATCGATGAACAGCTTTTCCAGAAAAACCGGGTAATTCTGGGTATACACCAGCATCCGGCAGTCCTCTTCATCGCTTCGGATGAATTGCTCAAAGCGCCTGAGCAGCGGCAGCGGATGATTCAGCTTCTGGCTGAACAGCGTCTGATCCAGATAGAGGTTGAATTTCTGGATGAATTCGTTTTCGATTTCCTCCGCGATGGCGTTCACGTCCGGGTAATGGGCGTAGAAGGTATTGCGGCTCAGGTCGGCACGGTTGACTACATCCACCACCGTAATTTTCGACGCATCTTTTTCTGTGGATAACTCAATGTATGCCTTGCGCAACGTGCTTTTGGAGCGCAGCACGCTTCTGTTTGGCTCGGCCATGGCGTCCCTCCACGAATATTTTATGAAATCAGGACATTTTTCGCACATCTGTACTTTTTTGCGCATTTTGCGAAAAATCAACCATTGTGTTTTCAGCCCCTGTGTCATTATAATCAAGCCATCCTCCTAAGTCAAGCGGAGGAAATGAAAACACAAAACGCTGAACGAAGCTTTTAGAAAGGAAGTATTCTTATGAGAAATTATGATCGCGTCCATCCCCCGTAAACCCGAAGGCATTGAAAATCGCAAGGCATATATCGTAGGCGGCATTGCCGGACTGGCAGCGGCAGCATTTCTGGTGGACGATGCCGGCATGCCGGGAAAGAACATCACCATTTATGAGAAGCGGCAGGACGTGGGCGGCTGCTGCGGCATCATCGGCAACGAGGGCGCATACGTCTGCCCCGGTGAGCTGGAGCCTCACATGGAGTGCCTGTGGGATCTGTGCTCCAAGATCCCGTCGCTGGACGATCCCACCCGTACCGTGCTGGATGAGACCGTGGATGTAAACCGCGAGCTGCCCATCCACTCTGAGTGCCGCGCCATCCAGAACTGCGACCACATCTGGGAGGGCATCCTGCACACCAAGCGCAACGAGTACGACTCCATCAGCAAGCCCGGCACCGGCGGCTGCATCACGGTAAAGGACTCCGGCTGGGAAATGAGCCTGATGCTCTACGACCGGGACTACTTCCCCAACCAGCGGGCAAACAATGAGGACTGCCTGTGGGGCGACGGACTGTTCGGCGAGCGCTGCGGCAACTATATCAAAAAGCCCATGGCCGAGTGCACCGGCGAGGAGATTCTGACCGAGATCCTGTATCACTTCAATCTGCTGGATATGAAGGATGAGGTCCTCTTCCACGCTTACGTTTCTACCTGCATGATGCCCTACATCACCAGCCAGTTCATGCCCCGTACCTGCACCGACCGTCCCAAGGTGGTGCCGGATGGCTGCACCAACCTGGGCTTCATCGGCCAGTTCGTGGAAGTTCCGGGCGACGTGGTATTCACGTGGAGACCTCTGTCCGTACTCCCCTGGAGGCCGTGTATCAGCTCACAGGACTTGACAAGGAGATCATCGAGGTGAATCCGGCGCAGTATGACATGCGCTACTTCAAGCAGCAGATCATGAAATTCAACGCCATCAAGGGTGACTTCACTTCCAAGGATCTGCCGAAGATCAATCCGCTGAAGATGAAAGAAATAGAGAAAGAGCTTCTCTACAAGATCAATCACATTCCGCCCTACTACATCATGTATACCAGGGCCGGGACAAAAGCGTGGCTCTGAAGGATTCTGTGCTGAATCCCGCCTATCCAAAGGATGAACGGTAAGTGACAAACACAGCCCTCCGCAGGCCTTTTCGGGCTTGCGGAGGGCTGCATGTTTTTTCAGGCAGAAATGGCTGTCACGATAATTGCATTTTACCGTGCGGTCAGCTGGTATGCAATTCTCGGCGTTCCGTCTTTGACATGGATGATGCCGCATTTGGTGAAGCCACGCTTCTCGATCAGCCTTTGCATGACAAGATTATCGGCATGGGTATCGATCCTGATATCCTTGCGGAGCTCACTGCAATAGCCCACAGCACACTGAAACAGGCCGTGGGTCTGCCCGTCGCCGGCAATTCTGTGGATCGTAACGTAAGGCGTGTCGTTCAGCCAGCTGCCATTTTCGATGTGCTCATAGGTTGGCTCCGTCCCCTCAAACAGGGCAAATACTCCGTGTATCCCCTGCTCATCGTATATTACCTTACAGGCATGCTGCCGGATATCGGCCCGGATCAGTTCCGCAGCCGGGTAAAAATGCCCCCATTGGGTGGGGTTCCCGGACTGGATCATATAATCCTGCGCGTACCGATAGATTTCCATGATCCGCCCCATGTCCGCCGCAGCCGCGTTTCTCACCTTCAGCATAGAATTTCCTCCGCAAATTATGATCTGTCCGTCTCAAATCCGCCCGCAGCCGCGGAGGGGGGTGACAGCAAAAATCCACCGTAAACTGACACAGCTACGGTGGACCTCTGGCGGAGTGAGAGGGATTTGAATTATCCGGCTACTGTAAACAGCAATAAATCCGAATAAATAACCGCCAAATTACCCCGAAATCTGCGCACTATTGTCAATAATTGTAATTTATAGATACACTGCTGTCAATGCTTATATGGGAAAAATATGGGAAAAATTTTATGTCTTTCCCAGCAGTACCGAGGTTGCGTGAAGAGTTCACACAGCCCCGGTATTTTTGCTTTCATCAGGAGCACATGCAGAGCTGAATGCGGCATTAGGCTGAAGCGGCTGGAGCAGCACATCAGGGACACGCCGTAGTAAATCCTCAATAATCATGTTGTATGTTTCCCCGGAATACATACCTTGATTGAATGCATCGGTACTAAATTCATAGCCCTTGATAAAGCCATTGATAGCGCCAGCCACCGAGCAAAAATTATCATCATCCAAACTGGGATTCTCCTCAGTGGGTGTAAAATAGTCGGAGAAAAAATAAGCATGATATTTATTATCACGTGTTTCGCTACCCTCATGTTCATCATTGCACCTTTCACACTTCGTTATGGTGGTTTCCTGAAAATTGACAACGGGTGTGCTCCTGAGCTGCATGATGATACGGCATACATCACGGGTGGTAATAAGGTCACTCGCTCTTTTGCGGTCACTCTTGCCTATGAGCCAATCCGCAGAAACGCCGAGGAATTCGCTCATTCCATAAAGCGTGTCAATTCTGGGCAACAGCTTGTTGGATGGGGTGAGATATTTTGACATTGTGCCCGTCTCGCAGAATACAGCAGCCGCCAAATCTTTTTGCGTTCGCCCTTTTTCCTTTAGGACTTCTCTAACTCTTTTTGCAAAGATTTCCTTATTAAACATCATATCGCCCCCATATTTCTTATATAAATTTTTATACCGCCAAAAACTTCTTATATGAATTCTAGTTCGCCAAATAGTTTCATATAATTCAAGTGTTTCCCATATTTCAATTTCCTTGTGCTCAGTATACAATACCATCATCATAAATGCAAGGAGGAAAATGACTTGAAACACAAAAATATGGAAGTTCGTACAGAAATTGAAAAATCCGGCTTTCGGTATTGGCAGGTGGCCGATGAAATCGGTATCCGCCCCGAAACCCTCTGCATCTGGCTGCGGCATGAGCTGACCGGCGAACGGTTGGAGCGTGTTCAGGCTGCCATTGCCGCCCTGAACAGTGGAAAGGTCGTGGTGGAATGACAGAGCAGAAGAGCACAACCACGGGCGAAAGCATCATCCTGACCGTCCAGGAGGCAAGTGAGCTATTGCGCGTCAGCCGCCCAACACTGCTAAACTGGACTCACTTAGCGGGATTCCCCTGTTTTCGGGCTGGCCGCAAAATTCTGATTCCCCGCAAGGGCTTAACCGAGTGGGTAATCAGACAGGCACAGGAAGGGGCGGTTCTGTGAGCCACCTCACACATGACAGACAAATTACGATTTCGGTGGGCAAGAACCGAAAAGCTACACAGTGGGATCAGAAGCAGCTTTTCCTTTCGGAGTTCTACGCTATGCTCAGCACACCCCGCCACAGCACCGAAGCTCAAGCCGAGTACCTGGCAATGCCCAAGGCACAGCAGGACAATTTGAAGGACGTAGGCGGCTTTGTAGGCGGTTCGCTGAACGGATCACGCAGAAAGGCCGATAGCGTCGCCGGACGCGACCTTATTACCCTCGACTTTGATAGCATCCCATCCGGGCAGACAGAGGGGGTTATCAGCAGAGTGGAGGCGCTGGGGTGCAGCTACTGCATTTACTCCACACGCAAGCATAGGCCCTCTGCGCCCCGTCTGCGCGTCGTTATTCCTTTTGACAGGACAGCCGCCCCGGATGAATATGCGCCGCTGGCGCGTCTTGCAGCGTGGCGGATAGGCATGGAGTGGATCGACCCAACCACCTTTGACGTGGCGCGCCTGATGTACTTCCCTTCCTGTAGTGCCGATGGGGAATACATATACCGGGTAGGAGATAAGCCCCTCCTAGCAGTGGATAAATGGCTTGACATGCACACAGTCCTCTGCGGGGATTGGAAGAATCCTGCAAACTGGCTCAGGCCTGCCAACGCTGCCGAGGATCGTATTTCTCAGATGGCGAAGAAGCAGGGCGACCCGCTGGAAAAATCCGGCATCGTGGGCGCGTTCTGCCGTTCCTACAGCATCCACAGAGCCATTGCGGAACTGATTCCCGGCGTATATGAGCCGGTGGACAACGCAGAAGACCGCTATACCTTTGTAGGCGGGTCTACCACAGGCGGCGCAATCGTGTATGACGGCGGGAAATTCCTTTACAGCCACCACGCAACAGACCCGTGCAGCGGGCGCCTGGTGAACGCCTTTGACCTCGTGCGCCTGCATAAGTTTGGGAAGGAAGATGACAGTGCCGCGCCTGGTACGCCGGTAGGTAGGCTGCCAAGCTACACAGCCATGCGGGAATATGCCCAATCCCTGCCGGATGTTCACGCGGGAGCCGCCTCCGCTGCCGCTGATTTCGCCGGACTGGAAAACAGCGCCGGTGAGGATGAGAGCTGGAAAAAGCAGCTTGACATTGCGCCAGCGGGAGGATTGAAAAACAGCCTGAATAACGTTGCTCTGGTTTTAGAGCACGATGCCCGATTTCGGGGCAAGCTCAGGAAAGACATTTTCCACGACCGCATAGAGGTCGACACCATGCCATGGGAACGTGAGCACGGGAAGGCCTTTGACGACACGGACGTTGACCACGCGCGGCTATGGATGGAGCGGACGCTTTGCGGAAAGGTAGCTGCGGCGGATGTATGTACAGCAGTCAACACAGTTGCAGACAAAAGGTCATATCACCCGGTAAAGGCCTATCTGGAAGGGCTGGCATGGGACGGTACGCCCCGGCTTGACACCCTGTTCATTGATTACCTTGGAGCTGAGGACACGCCATATACCCGCGCTGTGAGCCGCAAGGCGTTTGTGGCGGCGGTAGCGCGGGTCATGCGTCCTGGGTGCAAATTCGACTGCATGACTGTTCTGGTGGGAAAGCAAGGCCGTTTTAAGTCAACACTCCTGAGTGTTATGGGCGGAGACTGGTTCTCTGACAGTCTGCGTACATTTGAAGGTCAAAAAGCAGACGAGCAGCTGCGGGGTGCCTGGCTCATAGAGGTATCTGAACTGCAAGGGTTCAAAAACGCAGAAGTGGAAACGATCAAAAGCTTTTTGAGCCGACAGTCAGACCGCTACCGCCCCGCTTATGGCCGCTTGCTGAAGGAATTCCCCCGGCAATGCGTTTTCTTTGGCTCAACCAATACGCCGGATTTTTTGCGAGATACCACCGGCGGGCGGCGCTTCTGGCCGATTGATATTGACCAGCGGGAGCGCGCAAAGGGCGTTGTGGATGATTTGCCCAGAGAACGGGATCAGATATGGGCTGAAGCCGTGACCCGATTCAGGGAGGGGGAGCCTTTATACCTGTCCGGCGACGTTGCGCAAGCAGCTCTGAGCACCCAGGAGGATCACCGGGAGATTGATACATGGGAAGAAATGCTCCATAGCTTCATAGAAAAGCCAATCCCGGACAATTGGGACAAATGGCCGCTTGACCACCGTCGAGATTTTCTTGCAGGTCAGGCACATACCGATAGGCCCCTTGTCGAGCGGGAGCGTGTAAGTGCAGCGGAATTTTTGTGTGAGGCGTTAGGCCTTGCACCAGGGAAGCTGAGCACCCATGACACAATGCGGGTAAGCAAACTGCTGAGGGGCCTGCCTGATTGGGAGCCGTTAAAAGGGCGATATCGAACACCCTATGCACAGCCGCGCGGGTATATCCGCAAAAAATAACTTTGTGCCACTTGTTCCACTAAAATCAATCCTGTAAAGGATAGGGATTTAAGAGATAAAGAAGTTTAAGAGATTATACGATGCCTTTGTAGATTCTTAAATTGTTTAAATCCTTATTTTACGAGAGTATATAGACCATGTGGTGGCACGGCACAGGTGGCACAAGCACTGACAGCTGAACGATATGGATGGACATATAATGATTGATACGGGCAAATTGACAGAATTAGCTTCTGCACGGATCGATGTAGAAAGTGCAGAGGAAGAATACAACGACCAACGCTGCTATATCCAAGAACTACAGACAGCTATTGATGCCATAAATGATTTCTGTGAAGATTCTGTACATAAGCAAGTGATTTTAGCCGAGCTGTACGAACATCAAGAGCAGGCAGGAAAGCACCTCAAGGCCGCTGAACGCGAATTGGATGCAGCTGGACGGCATCTTGACGAGCTGCTAAGGCGGGCATGAGAAAAGCCCCTGAGATGGAGCCGGACAGCAGCCATTTCAGGGGCACCCCTACGGTGGATCACAGTTTCATTATAGGGGGGAAATCCGAATATGTCAAATGAGGATTTATTGCAGCTTTGGTACCTGCCCAGTGAAATCGGAATCCTGCAAAACGAAATCTGCCGCCTATCCGCGCGGCGGGTGGTGGGCGATATGCAGGCCGCTGTCAATGAGCTGCTGGACACTCTGAAGCAGCGGTTGACCCGATGCCAAGCTGAATATAAGCGCGGCATGGATTTCATTCAAGCCATCCCGGATGAATGGATCGGGGAAGCCTTTCAGCTTCGGTATGTGGATTGCCTCAGCTGGATTGATGTGGGCTTGAAAATGGGCCTGACTTCTGACTGCTGTAGAAAAATGGTTCTGCGTTATCTAGAACGCCACGCAGAGGCCTCCACGCTGTAAGAGAGCAAGCGTGAGACAGAGTGGCGGCAAAGAGGAAAGGTGCTTATAAGCCCGTCACAGCCGCCACAGTAGAAATAGAAAAGGGCGCATTTCTGCGCCCTCAACACAAGCACCCGGATTCGCCACCGGGACTTCGGATATACCGCGTTCTCCTCGTCTTAAACTATCACTTGCGGCAAGTGCCCGGATTTCAACCGGGGCTTCGGCCAACACCGCGTACTCACCCTATACGACTGCTTGCGGCTTTTATGATACCACAGATTAAGTGCCTTTGCAAGGAATGCCTTTCTTCTCGCACGAAGCGGGCGTACTACTACATCCAGTTTGGGACATTGGGATTTGAACCCAAAAAATGCTTTCATAAAGCCGTTTTCCCAGACTTAAACTATATCCCACTGCACTTATACTACAGATTAACCACTTTTGCAAGTACTATCTTATTGCCATCAAAATTCTTTTGCCTCCCCCGTGGCGGCGTTATCCCGCTCTATTGCCTCTCGAATGGCCTGGCGAATAAAGCCCGCCTTTGTGTACCCATGGGCGGCACAATGTTTTTCCAGCACTTCCGCTTCCTCATTCGGCATGGAAAGCTTTACCTGCCGATAGTGTTCTTTGATATATTTGTCATTTGCTTTTCGCTGAGCTTCTGACAATGCCATGGTTTTCACCTCCAGTGCATTAGTACTGTTATCCTATCATCCCCCTGTGGTCTTGTCAAGTTACATTAGTACATATGTATGTAATGAACATATTAGTACTAGTATATTTGTGTAAAATTCCACCTTGATGCATTAGTACTAATGTAGTATAATACAGCCATAAGGAGTTGGGAGCCAATTTCAACACCGCCTGTTGTAACCCAATGCATCGACAAACACAAAGGAGCGGCGGCAGCACGGAGAGACGGCAAAAAAATTCCGGGAGGCTATCACATGAGAAAGTACAACCTGAGCAGCATTATGAGCGCGGCGTGGCGGATTTTCCGCAAGGGCATTCCGTCCTTCTCCGTGGCGCTGCGGATGGCGTGGGCAAACGCAAAGGCTCACAACGCGGCCAAGTCTGAGGCCGGAATCACCGAGGAAACCCACACCTGGGCTGGCTGGCGTGATATAGGCTATGAAGTAGTCCACGAAAGCAAAGCTCTGTATCGGGCAATCATCCACGATCCCGCCACCAAGAGCGGAACCCGCGTGACCTGCTACTTCGGCGCTTCTCAGGTTCAGCCGGTAGCGTGAAGAAGCTCTCCCGCCCCCTATCGGGGCTTAACTCAAACAGGAAAACAGATAACCGCCACTGCAATTTTTTCAGCAAATTGAAAGGAGATACATATGATGGAAAAAATAACTACCCGCGAGGATAACGGCGTGATTGAAAAGCTGATTGGCTTCGAGTTCATGCAGTTCGATCTTGAATGCGCTGACAGCGCCCTTATCGCTCTGCGGATTGCAGAGGAAAACATGGACTTTGACGATGTTATGGAAAAGGCGCTGCACGTGGTGCATGTGTTCACCAGCGATCTTGCCCGCAGACAACGGGAATGGTACGAGGACATCAAGACAGCGGCAGGCCTTCAATAAAGGCTGCCACAACGAACCGGGGGAGCAGCTGAGTGCTATCCCCCGGCAGCAAAAAAGCAGGAGGTTGCACAATGGCAAAATCAGCAAGCGGCGCAGGCAATATCCGCAAGAAGACCGTTACCCGTGGCGGCAAAGAATACACCTATTGGGAGGCACGGATCACCACCGGCTATGATCCTGGAACCGGCAAGCAGATCATGCGCTCCTTCTCCGGGAAAACGCAAAAGGAAGTGCGGGAAAAGATTCAGCAGGCAGCGGTGGCGCTGAGCAACGGCACCTATCAGGAACCAACCTGCCTGACTGTCAACGGGTGGTTGGAGGAATGGCTAGATAGCTTTGTAAGGCCTACCGTAAAGCCCCTGACCCTGTCCGCTTATTCCACCTCCATCAAGGTACACATCAACCCCAATATCGGCAATATCAAGCTGCAAGCCCTCAGAGGCACCCACATTCAAAAGCTGTACAACGGCATGAAGGATTCCGGGCTTTCGGCAAAGACCATCAAGAATACCGCTGCAATTCTCCACAAAGCCTTTACCGTGGCGGTCAAGCAGGGTTTGATGGCAGCCAATCCATGCGACGCGGCAGAGGTACCCAAAGGAAAAGCGATGGAAATCACCCCGCTGTCGGATGCACAAATTCCGCTCTTCCTGGAAGCCATACAGGCTGACCCTTACTGCAACGCCTTTGCCCTGTGCCTGCTGGCCGGACTGCGGGAGGGTGAATGTCTGGGTCTGAGCTGGGAGCAGGTGGATTTCGATAACGGCAGGATCACCGTTTCCCGGCAGCTTCAGAAGGAGAAAAAGAGCAACGGGCGATATTACATATCCAATTCCACCAAAAACGGAAAAACCCGGATCATCGAGCCGCCACCCATTGCTTTTCAGTATCTCCAGGCTGAAAAGAAAAAGCAGCTTGAAAACCGTCTGCGTGCTGGCGCTCACTGGGATAACCCTTTCAATCTTGTGTTCACTGAGGAAGACGGGCGCTATATCATCTTTCAGACCTTTTACCGGCACTTCAAAAGGATTGCCGCGCAGATCGGTTATCCGAATGCACGGCCACATGACCTCCGGCACACCTGTGCGACCGTCGCCATCAGCTCTGGAGCTGACATTAAGAGCGTCCAAAGCCTGCTAGGCCACGCAACAGCCAGCTTCACCCTGAATGTCTATGCCCACACCAGCGACAAAATGAAAGCCGACACCGCCGCCCGTATGCAGAGCTACTATGACACCATGCAGAAACAAGGATAAGACAGCCCCGCCACACTACCATAGCCCGGTACGTGGCGGGGTGATTTTATGTTCTGGATTCTGGTATGGGAAAAAATATGGGAAAACTCGTTTTTGCATTTTCTTGCATGATGAATTTCAGAACAAAATCGGTATAAAAGCGCACTATAAACGCAGAAAAGCAGTTGGAAACTAAATATTCCCAGCTGCTTAACTTTGGCGGAGTGAGAGGGATTTGAACCCTCGCGCGCTTTTTAGACGCCTACTCCCTTAGCAGGGGAGCCCCTTCGGCCACTTGGGTATCACTCCGAATCAAATAAATATTCACTTGATTGCCAAAGTATTCTAGCATATGGCCCGGGAAAAGTCAAGTAGGAAATCACGCTTTTTCCCGCTGCTCCGCCGCCGGGAGCGCCGTCAGATCGGCGATCAGCAGGATGTTTTCCCCTCCGCCGGGGCTGCGCACCATGGCGTTCTGGAAGCCGAAGCGGCGATACAGCTCCAGATTCAGCTCATGCCGCCGGTTCACGTCCAGCAGGAGATAGTGGGAACGACCACGGTAGGCCTGAGCCAAGGCGGTCAGCATCCGCAGGATCGAAGTCTCGTCATTATACTCCCAACGGTAGTTCAGCATTGTCAGCTGGGCGGCATCAGCAAAGCAGGCCGCCGCAGGGTCAACCACAGCAAAGCCCGCCAACGATGCCCCGTCGAAGAAGCCCCAGGCTCCGCCCGCCCCCAGCCGTCTGCGCAGCTGAGGCCAGTCCGGCTTAGCGGCGCAGAAGCTGCGAGCGATTTCCAGCAGGGACAGAATTTCCGGGGCGGACAGTGCATCCGCATTCAGCCTTTTGATCTCCATATACTCCCCCCCTCACCGCGCCGAGGCTGCCTGGGTAAGGAAGCGCTGAAGCTTCCGCGCTGCCTGGCTCTGGGGAAAGTGGGCCGAATGGAGCACCCAGATCTCACGGGGCGGGATTGGCTGCTCCAGCTGGATGGGGAACACGCTGCTGCCCACATCCTCCGGCCGGAGGAAGGGCTGGGGCACAAAGCCAATGCCCAGGTCCGCCTTGACCATGGGCAGGATCTGGTCCGCCGTGGCCGCCTCAATATCCGGCGTAAAGTTCATGTGGTTGTCGGCAAAAAAACGGGTATAGAAGCCATAGGTCCCCGTCTGCTCCCCCAGAGAAATGATGGGGTAGCAAGTCAGCGCTTCCAATGAAAGGGGCCGCGCGGCCAGCTCCGCAAAGGCGCTGCCGCCCACGGCGGTCTCCCAGACCTTCATCAGCGGAACGCTGCGCAGCTCCTGGGGAATGGAAATCGGAGCGGTCACCACAGCCAGATCCGCCATTCCCTCGGTCAGGTCCCGGATGGCGGCGGGGGTAGTGTCGTTGATCAGCTTGATATGGACGCTGGGATGGGCGCTTCGGAAGGATTTCAGCACCGGCAGCAGGACCACCCGCAGGGCGACCTCGGTGGCGGCAATACGCAGCACGCCGCCGTCCAGCCCCTGTCCCCGGGCGATCTCCTCCTCCGCCGCGCTCAGCTGCTCCACCGCCACTGCCACATGGCGATAGAGAGCCTCCCCTTCCGCCGTCAGGTGCACCTGACGGTTGGAGCGGACAAACAGCGTGCAGCCCAGCTCCCGCTCCAGATTCCGAATGGTGCGGGTGATGTTGGGCTGGCTGTTCAGCAGCGCCTCCGCCGCCTGGGTAAAACTGCGCAATTTAGCTACATGGTAGAAAACCCGGTAGTATTCGTAATTGATATTCATCGAATTCTCCATATCAAGCTGATATTCATCCATCATCATTCGATATTTTACTTATCGATCCACACCGATTATAATGTCGGTTTAGTGAGAAGTCAACAGAAAATGAGGTGGCATAATGAATAAGGATTTGACGGTGGGGCGGCCTGCCAGCGTGCTGTGGAGATTTTGTCTGCCGCTGTTTGGAAGCATCATCTTCCAGCAGCTTTACAACATCGCGGACAGCTGGGTCGCCGGGCGGTTCGTCAGCCAGAACGCGCTGGCCGCCGTGGGCAACAGCTACGAGATCACCCTGATTTTTATTGCCTTTGCTTTTGGCTGCAATATTGGCTGCTCGGTAATCGTGTCCCAGCTCTTTGGGGCCAAGAACTACCGGGATATGAAAACCGCGGTCTATACCTCCATGATCGCCAGCGGCGTGCTCTGCCTGGCGTTGATGCTGGTGGGTATCCTGGGCTGCGACGCGCTGCTCCGGCTGATCCGCACCCCGCAGGAGGTATTCGCGGACTCGGCGCTGTATCTGGATATCTACGTGTGGGGCCTGCCCTTTGTGTTTTTCTATAATATTTCCACAGGCATCTTCTCCGCCCTGGGGGACAGCAAGACACCCTTTATTTTTCTGGCCGTGTCCTCCCTTTCCAATATTGGAATGGATATTCTGTTTGTGACGGCCTTTCAGATGGGCGTGGCCGGTGTGGCCTGGGCGACCTTCATCTGCCAGGGCGTCAGCTGCGTGCTGGCGCTGGCCACTGTGGCTGGGAGGCTGCGCAAGATCCCCGTTACCGGCAAAGTGAAGCGCTTCTCCGGGTGGCTGCTGCGGCGGCTGGCGGTCATTGCGGTGCCCAGCATTTTGCAGCAGAGCTTCATTTCCGTGGGCAATCTGCTGATCCAGAGCGTCATCAACGGCTTTGGCACCGAGGTAATGGCGGGCTATTCCGCCGCGGTGAAGCTGAACAATCTGGTGGTCACCTCCTTTACCACCCTGGGCAACGGCGTATCCAACTATGCCGCCCAGAATCTGGGGGCTCATAAGCTGGATCGGATCAAGGATGGCTTCCGGGCAGCGCTGAAGCTGGTATGGATCCTGTGTCTGCCGCTGGCGGTCCTGTACTTCACCTGCGGCAGAGCGCTGATGGGCTTCTTCCTGGATGCGCCCACGGAGCTGGCGCTGCACAGCGGCATCACTTTTCTGCGGATTCTGTCCCCGTTTTATTTTGTGGTGTCCGCCAAGCTGGTGGCGGACGGGATCCTGCGAGGCGCGGGGATGATGCGGCAATTCATGACCGCCACCTTTACCGATCTGATCCTGCGGGTGGTTCTGGCCTTTGTGCTGTCCGCCACAGCCCTTGGCTCCACCGGCATCTGGTGCGCCTGGCCCATCGGCTGGACGGTGGCGACGGTGCTGTCCATCCTCTTCTACCGGGCCGGACCGTGGAAGGAGGCCGCTCCCGCCCCGGTGGAGGTTGCAGCCGTGGAGGAAGCCGGTGTGGAAGAGGTGCCCGTGCAGGAGGCAGAGGCTGTCGAATCAGCAGAGGTCGTGATTTGAAAAAGTACTCGTGGTGAAATATGCCGAATGGCTATGGAGACGCGCTGCGGTGCGTCTCCTTTTTATGCCCTTGATCGGAAATCCTGCCGACTCTCTTGATTTTGCGGCGTTTTTGCTGTATTCTATAAGACAGTAAAGACAAAGGAGCGCTGCCGTGAATACCCAATATTTTCGTTATGCGTTGGAGGTGGAAAAAACCGGCTCCATTACCCAGGCGGCCAATAATCTGTTTATGAGCCAGCCGACCCTGAGCAAGGCCATCAAGGACATGGAGGAGACAGTCGGCTTCCCCATTTTTAAGCGCACCTCCAAGGGCGTGGTGCCCACCCACCGGGGGACGGAGTTCCTGGCCCACGCCCGGAAGATCGCCTCCGAGGTGCAGAAGATGGAGCAGGCCCTTCAGCGCAAGGACGGCTCCCACCAGCTGTTCAGCCTGGCCATTCCCCGGGCCAGCTACATTGCCCAGGCAGCGGCAGACTTTCTGGCCACCTTCAACCAGTGCGGCAAAATGGAGATCGATGTGCTGGAGGACAACTCCATGCGGGTGCTGGACAGCGTGGCGGACGGCCACTTTGTGCTGGGCATCATCCGCTGCCACGTGGAGGACCGGGAATACTTTGTAAAAAACATCTCCGAAAAGGATCTGCAGTATGAAAGCATCTGGCAGGGCGGTTATGTGGCCCTGATGCGGGAGGATCACCCCCTGGCCCAGCAGGAAAACCTGACGTGCAGCGATTTCCTTCCCTATATCGAGGTCGCCTACGGAGACGACAAGGTGCCCTACATCCGCACCAGCGAGGCCAAGACTACCTCTGGCCTGCTGCGCAATGAAAAACGCATCCTGATTTACAGCCGGGCCATGCAGCTGGACCTGCTTCAGCATAATTCCCTGGCCTATATGTGGACCTCTCCCGTGCCCGCCGATGTGCTGAGCACCAATCACCTGGTACAGCGCCGCTGCTCCTGCTCCCATCGCTGCCAGTTTGAGGACATTCTGATCTCCCGGGCCGGTTATCGCTTCAGCCGGTTGGACCGCGCCTTTATCGATCAGCTGTATTTGCAGCGAAACCAGGTCGCCTACCCCGGATGATATTCCGCTTTTTTATCGCAGCTATTCCAAAATGGAATAGCTGCGATTTTTCATTTTCCGGCTCATCTTTTGGAAATTGTACTATTTGCCCAACTTTTTGAAAATTTTTTGTTGATTCAGCCCATACAGTCATGCAGCAGCGCAAAAAGTGACATGCAATAATTCAATTTCATTTTTCGCCGTTATTTAAGTATAATTTTATCGAATGAAGGAATCCCAGATATGTCAGTGCGCCCGGAACGCGCCTGCGGGGTTGCCTGCATGGCTCCGGCAAGGGCAAAGCCGCTCTGCCGCGCATAATGATGAATAGCAGCCGGATCAAACGGCGCAGCGACTGAAAGGAGACAATATCTTATGAGCAGAAAAGTTACCGTCATCGGCGCAGGAAATGTGGGCGCCACCATCGCCTACACCCTTTCCCTGGGTTCCATCGCCTCCCAAATCGTGATGATCGACATCAACCATGACAAGGCCGAGGGCGAGGTCATGGACATCGTCCAGGGCGCCAGCTTCCGGGAGCCAATCTCCGTGATCGCCGGCGACTATGAGGACGCCAAGGATTCCGACATCGTGATCATCACCTCCGGCATGGGCCGCAAGCCCGGCCAGAGCCGCATTGATCTGGCCCAGACCAATGTAAACATCATGAAGGATATCGCCTCCAAGATCGCCCCTGTCGCGCCCAAGGCGCTGTACGTGATCGTCAGCAACCCGGTGGACGTGATGACCTATGTGTTCATCAAGGTCTCCGGCATTCCCGAAAATCAGATCATCGGCTCCGGCACCATTCTGGATACCGCCCGGCTGCGCTACTGCCTGTCTGACAACTACAAGGTAGCCCAGAAGAATATCCACGCCTATGTGTACGGCGAGCACGGTGACACCTCCTTCATCCCCTGGTCCCTGGCGGATGTGTCCGGGTGCAGCCTGGCAGAGTATGAGGATCTGATGATCAAAAAGGGAATGGTGGAAACCCCTCTGGACCCGGAGGTGACCCTGAAATACGTGCAGAAGTCCGGCGGTGACATCATTGCCAAGAAGGGCGCGACCTTCTACGGCGTGTCCGCCTCCGTCAATAAGATCCTCTCCGCCCTGGTCGCCGCCTATGACAGCGTGGCCACCGTCTCCTCCATGATGCATGGCGAATATGGCATCGAAGATGTGTGCATCAGCACCATGACCATCATTGGCCCCGAGGGCGTCAAGGGCAAGGTGCCGGTGGAGCTGACCTATGACGAGCAGCAGAAGCTGAGAGCCAGTGCCGACGCGCTGAAAAAAGTGATCGCAAGCATCGAGATTTAAGGAATAACGGTATGACATACAGCTATTTCCCCGGCTGCACCCTGCGCAATCAGGCGAAGGATTTGGATCAGGACGCCCGGGCCTGCGCCGAGGCCCTGGGCTTTACGCTGGAGGAACTGCCGGACTGGCAGTGCTGTGGCGGTGTGTACCCGCTGGGGCATGACGAGATCGGCCGCAAGCTCCCCTCCGTCCGGGCGCTGAACGCCGCCAAGGAACGAGGGCAGGACCTGGTGGCCGTGTGCTCCGCCTGCTATCACGTGCTCAAGCGGGTGAATCACGACATGGCCACCGACCCGGACACTCAGAGCCGCGCCAACAGCTATATGCAGCTGCCCGAGCCCTATCTCGGGCAGACCCGGGTGCTGCACTATCTGGAGGTACTGCGGGATCAGGTGGGCTTTGACCAGCTGAAAAAAAAGGTAGTCAACCCCCTGACCGGGCGGAAGATCGGCGCATACTACGGCTGCCTGCTGCTGCGCCCCAGCAGCGTACTGGCCTTCGACGACCCGGAAGATCCCACCATCCTGGAGGATTTTCTCCGCGCCCTGGGCGCGGAGCCGGTGGTCTATCCCTACCGCAACGAATGCTGCGGCGGGTACATCCGCCTGAAGGACGGCGGCCTGTCGGAAAACATGTGCGCGCGCATCACCGAGAGTGCCAGAGGCTTCCAGGCAGAATGCCTGGTGACTGCCTGCCCGCTGTGCAAATACAATCTGAGCAAGGGCGGTACGCTGCCCGTGCACTACTTTACCGAGCTGCTGGCCCAGGCTCTCGGCGTGAAGGAGGGGGACGAATGAACAGCGTGGAAGCGATCAAGGAGATCAGCGGTGTCAACCCTCTGAAATGCATGAAGTGCGGCAAGTGCTCCGCTTCCTGCCCCAGCTTCAACGAAATGGACATCAAGCCCCATCAGTTCGTCACCTACGTCATCAATGACGATGTGGAAAGCCTGGCCAGGTCCAGGTCCGCCTGGAAGTGTCTGAGCTGCTTTGCCTGCATCGAGCGCTGCCCCCGGGATGTGCAGCCCGGCCGTCTTATCGACGCCGCAAGGCAGCTGCTGCTCCGCCGGCGGGGCCAGCAGGGGCTGACCGCCGAGGAAATTCCCGCCCTGCTGGACGGGGATATGCCTCAGCAGCTGCTGATGAGTGCGTTCCGAAAGTATTGGAGGTAAGAAATGCGCAGAATTGGTGTGTTTGTCTGCCACTGCGGCAGCAATATTGCCGCCACGGTGGATGTAAAAAAGGTGGTGGAGCTGGCACTTCGGGAGCCGGGTGTGGTGCATGCCGAGGACTACCCCTACATGTGCTCCGAGGCAGGCCAGTCCCGCATTGCTCAGGCCATCCGGGAAAAGCAGCTGGATGGCCTTGTTGTTTGCTCCTGCTCCCCCCGGATGCACGAGGCTACCTTTCGCAAGTGCGCGGAAAAGAACGGTCTGAACCCCTATCTGGTGGAGATCGCCAACATCCGGGAGCACTGCTCCTGGATCCATAAGGATACGGAGGAGGCAACGCAAAAGGCCGCCATCCTCATGCGGGCCGCCGTCGCCAAGGTGCATCTGAACGCGCCGCTGACAGCCGGGACCAGCAGGGTGACCAAGCGGGCGCTGGTCATCGGCGGCGGCATCGCCGGGATCCAGACCGCATTGGACATCGCCGACGCCGGGTTCCAGGTGGACATTGTGGAGAAGGAGCCGTCCATCGGTGGGCGCATGTCCCAGCTGGACAAGACCTTCCCCACCCTGGACTGCTCCGCCTGCATCCTCACCCCCAAGATGGTGGACGCCGCCGCCCACGAGAACATCACCCTGCATACATATAGCGAGGTAGAGAAGGTATCCGGATTTGTGGGCAGCTTCACCGTGGACATCCGCAAGAAGGCCCGCTACGTGAACATGGACAAGTGCACTGGCTGCGGCGTGTGTCAGGAAAAATGTCCCTCCAAGAAGTCGCTGAACGAATTCAACCGGGGACTGAATACCCGCAGCGCCATCTATACCCCCTTCGCCCAGGCCATTCCCAATGTGCCGGTGATCGACGCCACCGCCTGCATCAAGCTGAAAACCGGCAAGTGCGGCGTCTGTGAAAAGTTCTGCCAGGCGGGAGCCATCGACTATACCCAGAAGGACGAGATCATCACCCGGGAATACGGTGCGATCGTAGTCGCCACCGGGTTCGACACCATCAAGCTGGACAAGTACGGCGAATACGCCTATCAGCAGAGCAAGGATGTGATTACCTCCCTGGAGCTGGAGCGGCTGATGAACGCCGCCGGTCCCACCAAGGGGCACCTGGAGCGGCTGTCCGACGGCAAAGCGCCCAAGGAGATCGTGTTCATCCAGTGCGTCGGCAGCCGGTGCAGCGACCGGCGGGGCAAGCCCTATTGCTCCAAGATCTGCTGCATGTACACCGCCAAGCACGCCATGCTGATCCGGGACAAGTACCCGGACACCAATGTGACGGTTTTCTACATCGACGTCCGTACCCCCGGCAAGAACTTTGACGAATTCTACCGCCGGGCCGTGGAGGACTACGGTGTGAACTACATCAAAGGCCAGGTGGGCAAGGTCGCCCCCCAGCCGGACGGGAGCCTGCTGGTGCACGGCGTCGATCTGCTGGAGAACAAACAGATCCTGAAAAAGGCGGATCTGGTGGTGCTGGCCACCGCCATCGAGCCGAACCCCGACGTGCGCAAAATTGCCACCATGCTCACCGCTTCCATCGACACCAACAATTTCCTGACCGAGGCCCACCCCAAGCTGCGGCCGGTGGAATCCCCCACGGCGGGTGTATTCCTTTCCGGCGTGTGCCAGGGGCCGAAGGACATTCCCGAAACCGTGGCCCAGGCGGGCGCGGCGGCGGTGAAGGTCATCGGACTGCTGGCCAAGGACTCGCTGAAAACCAATCCCTGCACCGCCAAGTCCGACGAGCTGCGGTGCAACGGATGCAGCCAGTGCGCAAATGTGTGCCCCTACGGCGCCATTTCCTATGAAACCAAGCTTGTAAATGACCATGGCATCCGGGAGGAGCGCCGCATTGCGGTGGTCAATTCCGCCCTGTGCCAGGGCTGCGGCGCGTGCACCGTCACCTGCCCCAGCGGCGCCATGGATTTGCAGGGCTTCAGCAACAGGCAGATCATTGCGGAGGTGGATGCCATATGCCGATAAATGAAAATTGGAGGCCCACCGTTGTGGCATTCTGCTGCAACTGGTGCAGCTATGCGGGGGCTGACCTGGCCGGTTCCAGCCGCCTGAGCTACCCCGCCGATGTGAAGATCATCAAGGTGCCCTGCTCCTGCCGGGTCAACCCCATGTTCATCCTGCGGGCCTTTGAAAAGGGGGCGGACGGGGTGATCCTGTGCGGCTGCCACCCCGGCGACTGCCACTATTCCACCGGCAACTACTACGCCCGCCGGAGAATGACGTTGCTTTTCTCCATGCTGGACTATCTGGGCGTGGAAAACGGCCGGACACGGGTGGAGTGGGTCTCTGCCGCCGAGGGCGCCAAGTTCTCGGAAACCATGAACGCCTTTGTGGAGACGGTGCGCGGGCTTGGCCCCAGCGTGAGATTGGGGGATCTGCGATGCAAGAAATAATACTGCGGGCAAGGGCGCTGCTGGAAAGCGGTGCGGTCTGCCGGGTGCTGGGCTGGAAAAAGGGCGAAACAGAATTCGACGTGGAGCCTGCCTTCTTTGAAACCGATGAGAGCCTGAAGGATTTCACCTACAACGGCTTCTGCGGTGCCAACCTGAGCAAGTACATGATCGAGGCCGGAAAAAAAGAGGGCAGGACGCTGGTCTTTCTGAAGCCCTGCGACAGTTACAGCTACAATCAGCTCCTGCGGGAGCACCGGGTGGACCGGGAAAAGGCCTATATCATCGGCATCGGCTGCAAGGGAAAGCTGAGCGTCAATAAGATTCCCTTCGACGGCATTCTCTCCGTTCAGGGTGCGGATTATCCCGACCATGAAGAAGGTCTCACCGTGCAGACGCTGTATGGCACGGAGCACATTGCCTATCAGGATGCCATGCTGGAGCGGTGCCATGTGTGCAAGGGCAAGGAGCATGTTGTATACGACGAGCTGCTGGGCGACTCAGAGGACACGGTGGATGCTGACCGCTTTGCCCAAGTGGCAGAGCTGGAGACCATGACGCCGGAGGAACGGTTTGCGTTTTTCCAGGGAGAGCTTTCCAAGTGCATCCGCTGCAACGCCTGCCGGAATGTGTGCCCCGCCTGCTCCTGCCGCAAGTGTGTATTCGACAGCACCGCCTTCGACTCCGCCCAGAAGGCCAACACCACCTCGTTTGAAGGAAAGATGTTCCACATCATCCGGGCGTTTCATGTGGCCGGGCGCTGCACGGACTGCGGCGAATGCAGCCGGGTATGCCCTCAAGGGATCCCGCTGCATCTGTTCAACCGAAAAACCATCAGGGATATCAACATGCTCTACGGCAACTATCAGGCCGGGGCTGACCTGGAGGGCAAGGCTCCCCTGACCAGCTTCCGCACCGACGACGCCGAGCCGGGCGTGGGGAGGGGGTAACGGAATGTATCGAATTGCGAAAGAAAAGCTTCCCGCCCTCTGCGCCGCCATTGCCGTCGAAAATGACCTGTTTCTGCCGGTCAGGACTGCCGGAAAGACGAATTTCGCCCTGTGGACGGCGGAGTGCGCCCCCGACCTGGACACGCTGAAAACCGTCAAGTCCCCCAAGGATGTGTTCTTCCCCCAGAGCGAGAACCTGTACACCTGCGCAAACGATGCCGGGAGGCTCTCCGTCACCCCGGAAAAGCATCGGGATACTCCCTTTGTGGTGCTTGGCATGCGGGCCTGCGACGTGCGGGCCGTGGCGGTGCTGGACAGGGTGTTCCTGTCCGACCCGGTGGACAGCTTTTATGCCGCCCGGCGGCAGATGGGCACCATTGTGAGCCTGGCCTGCGGACGGCCGGAGCGTTCCTGCTTCTGCGCTGCCTTCGGCATCGACTGCACCGCCCCGGAGGGGGACGTGGCCGCCTGGCTCACCGATGAATACCTCTACTGGCTGCCCCAGAGCGACAAGGGAACCGCCCTCACTGCCAGGCTGGCTGGCCTCCTGGAACGCTGCGGCGAGGAGGCGGTGGAGGAGGAAAAGGCCCGCGTCCGCGCCGTCTGCGAGCGGCTGCCCCTAAAAAGCCTGAGCCTCGGGAAATGGGGTGCTGAGGCCGCTCAGAAGAATTTCGACTCTCCCCTGTGGGAGGCGCTTTACAAGCCCTGTCTGGCCTGCGGCACCTGCACCTTCGTCTGCCCCACCTGCCAGTGTTACGACATCAAGGATTTCGACACCGGCAGCGGCGTCCAGCGCTATCGCTGCTGGGACAGCTGCATGTATTCCGACTTCACCATGATGGCCCACGGCAACAACCGCACCAGCCAGATGCAGCGGTTCCGCCAGCGGTTTATGCACAAGCTGGCCTATTTCCCGGCCAACAACGGCGGGATGTTCTCCTGCGTCGGCTGCGGCCGGTGCGTGGACAGCTGCCCCAGTCAGTTAAACATTGTCAAGGTCATCCGGGCCTTTGAAAAGGAGGGAATGTGATGCACGAATGCAGCTGTTTTCCCGGCTTTGAACACGACACACTGATCCCTCAGGTGGGCGTCATCACAGGCATTCGGGAGGAGACCCCGGATGTAAAGACCTTTCGGGTCAATGCCCCCGGCGGCGGCAAGCTCTTCGAGCATATGCCCGGTCAGTGCGCCATGGTGTGTGTGCCCGGTGTCAGCGAGGCCATGTTCTCCATTACCTCCTCCCCCACCAACCGGGAATACCAGGAATTCTCCATCAAGCGCTGCGGCGATCTGACCGACCGGCTGCATACCATGCAGGTGGGTGATGAGATCCTGGTGCGCGGCCCCTACGGCAATCATTTCCCGGTGGATACCGCGCTGAAGGGCAAGAATCTGCTGTTCATTGCCGGAGGCATCGGCCTGGCTCCCCTGCGCAGTGTCATCAACTATGTGCTGGACAACCGGGATGATTACGGCACCGTGGACATTCTCTACGGCTCCCGCTCGGCGGACGACCTGGTGCGCCGGGAGGAAATGGAGACGGTGTGGGCACACGCCAAGGATGTGAACGTCTACATGACCATCGACCGCCCCCAGGAGGGCTGGGAGGGGCACGTGGGCTTCGTCCCCGCCTATCTGAAAGAAGTGGGCTTCGACACCAACAAGGTGGCGCTGCTCTGCGGCCCACCCATCATGATCAAATTCTGCCTCCAGGCGCTGGAGGAAATGGGCTTCTCCAAGGAGCAGGTCTATACTACCCTGGAGCTGCGCATGAAATGCGGCATCGGCAAGTGCGGCCGGTGCAACATCGGCACCAAGTACGTATGCAAGGACGGGCCGGTGTTCCGCTTTGACCAGGTGGACGCGCTGCCAAACGAATACTAGAAGGAGACGCTGAATAATGGAAAAAATGGTTAACGTCTATTTCTTCGGCAAGAGATATTCCGTGCCCGGCGATCTGACCATTATGACCGCCATGGAATACGCCGGATATACCCTGACCCGGGGCTGCGGCTGCCGCCACGGCTTCTGCGGAGCCTGCGCCACCATCTACCGCATCAAGGGAAAGAATGAACTGAAAACCTGCCTGGCCTGCCAGACCCAGGTTCAGGAGGGCATGTATGTGGCCTCCATCCCCTTCTTCCCCACGGACAAGCGGGCCTATGAAATTGAAAAGCTGAAGGCCGACCAGCGGGTGATGATGGAGCTATACCCGGAGATCTACGCCTGCATCGGCTGCAATGCCTGCACCAAGGCCTGCACCCAGAGCCTGAACGTGATGCAGTACATCGCCTACGCCCAGCGGGGCGAGCTGGAAAAGTGCGCCGAGGAATCCTTCGACTGCGTGGGCTGCGGCTGCTGCTCCGTCCGCTGCCCTGCCGGGATCTCCCATCCCATGGTGGGGCTGCTGGCCCGGCGGCTGACAGGCAAATATATCGCCCCAAAATCCCAACATTTGGAAAAACGGGTTGACGAAATCAGATCCGGGGCGTATGATGAATTGATCGAGGCCATCATGCAGAAGCCCCTTACCGAACTGCAAGAGCTATACAACCATCGGGACATAGAGAAGTAAGGAGGGGCTGCCATGTTTACAGAATCGATGCTGGAATCCATCAAGAAGGTGGAGGCCACCCGCCCACAGCGCATGGGCACGGAGCCCCGTCGGATGAATGCGGATGAAAAGGATGCGCTGCTGAAAGCCTATCATCCCGACTATCGCCCGGACGGCTTCAAGGAGATCAAAATCGGGCCGAATAAGGGTCAGAAGGCCCCCTGTGAGCTGACCGACCTGCTGCACTCCAACAGCCGCCTGCTGGATCGGCACATCGACCTGAACAAGATCGACTATGACGTGGATGTGCTGGTCATCGGCGGCGGCGGGGCCGGAGCCTCGGCAGCCATCGAGGCCAACGAGGCCGGGGCAAATGTGATGATCGTGACCAAGCTGCGCATCGGCGACGCCAACACCATGATGGCCGAGGGCGGCATCCAGGCGGCAGACAAGGCCAACGACTCCCCCGTGCAGCACTATCTGGACGCCTTCGGCGGCGGGCACTTCGCCGCCCGGCCGGAGCTGCTGCGACGGCTGGTGATGGAGGCCCCGGACGCCATCCGCTGGCTCAACGACCTGGGCGTCATGTTTGACAAGGACGCAGAGGGGAACATGGTCACCACCCATGGCGGCGGCACCTCCCGCAAGAGAATGCACGCCTGCAAGGATTACTCCGGCGCAGAGATCATGCGCACCCTGCGCGACGAGGTGCTCAATCGCAGAATTCCCGTGGTGGAATTCACCTCTGCCGTGGAGCTGATCAAGGACGACCTTGGTCAGGTGGCCGGGGCCGTGCTGCTGAACATGGAGACCGGCGACTATCTGGTTGCCCGGGCCAAAACCGTCATCATCGCTACCGGCGGCGCGGGACGGCTGCACTATCAGCACTTCCCCACCTCCAATCACTACGGAGCCACGGCGGACGGTCTGATCCTGGGCTACCGCGCCGGTGCGCCCCTGCTGTACCAGGATACCATCCAGTACCACCCCACCGGCGTTGCCTATCCCAGCCAGATCTTTGGCGCGCTGGTGACGGAAAAGGTGCGCTCCCTGGGCGCAATGCTGGTGAACCGGGACGGCGAGGCCTTTATGCATCCCCTGGAGACCCGGGATGTGGCCGCCGCCTCCATCATCCGGGAGTGCTCCACCCGGGGCGAAGGGGTAGAGACGCCCCTTGGCACCGGCGTGTGGCTGGATACGCCCATGATCGAGCTGCTCCACGGCGCGGGCACCATTGAAAAGCGGATCCCCGCCATGCTGCGGATGTACCTGAATTACGACATCGACATGCGCAAGCAGCCCATCCTGGTCTACCCCACCCTGCACTACCAGAACGGCGGCCTGGAGATCGGCGGCGACGGCTTCACCAAGGTGATTTCCAACCTGCTGGTGGCCGGTGAGGCGGTGGGCGGCATCCACGGGCGCAACCGCCTGATGGGCAACTCCCTGCTGGATATCATCGTCTTTGGCCGCAACGCCGGAAAGGCAGCGGCGGCCCGCGCCTCCGGCGTGACCCTGGGGCGCATGAACCTCGACCACATTTACCGCTACGCGCGGGAGCTGGAGCAGGCCGGCGCGGCCCGGGAGGGCGTGTCCCCCCTGCTGCTGCCCCACTACGCGCGGCATGAAAGGAACGAACAATGAGAGAGATTTCCGTGACGCAGATTACCGACGCGGTGGAGCGGCTGTGCATCGACGCCAATACCCACCTGCCCGGCGACGTAAAATGCGCCATTGCGCGCTGCCGCGCCTGCGAGGACGGCATCATCGCCCAAGGGGTGCTGGACAAGATCATTGAAAATTACGAGATCGCCGACAGCGAAAACGTGCCCATCTGCCAGGACACCGGCATGGCCTGCGTGTTTCTGGAGATCGGGCAGGACGTGCACCTGGTGGGCGGCGACCTGACCCAGGCGGTTGACGAGGGTGTGCGCCGGGGCTATGACAAGGGATACCTGCGCAAGAGCGTGGTGGCCGACCCGGTGCGCCGGGGCAACACCGGGGACAATACCCCCGCCATGCTGTACACCGAGATCGTACCCGGCGAGCAGATCAAGATCACCGTGGCCCCCAAGGGCTTCGGCAGCGAAAACATGAGCGCCATTCGGATGTTCAAGCCCTCCGCCGGTTTGCAGGGCATCAAGGACTTCATTCTGGAAACCGTGGAAAACGCAGGCCCCAACCCCTGCCCGCCCATGGTGGTGGGTGTGGGCATCGGCGGCACCTTCGACAAGGCGGCGCTGCTTGCCAAGAAGGCGCTGATGCGCCCGCTGGATGTGCGCAATCCCGATCCCTATTACGCCCAGCTGGAGACGGAAATGCTGGAGAAGGTCAACGCGCTTGGCATCGGCCCCCAGGGCTTCGGCGGCAGAACCACCGCCATCGGGCTGAACATCGAAACGCTGCCCACCCACATTGCCGGAATGCCCTGCGCCATCAACATCAACTGTCACGTCACCCGGCACAAAACGGAGGTGCTGTAATGGAACGACATATTACCCTCCCTTTGACCAAGGAGCTGGCCCAGTCGCTGCACGCGGGCGACACGGTGTATCTCACCGGCACCATCTACACCTCCCGGGACGCCGGGCACAAGCGGATGTGCGAGGCGCTGGCCCGGGGTGAGCAGCTGCCCTTTGACCCCGCGGATGCCACCATCTACTACGTCGGCCCCACCCCTGCCAAGCCGGGGCAGGTGATCGGCTCCGCCGGGCCTACCACCTCCGGGCGGATGGACGCTTACGCCCCCACCATGATGCGCGTGGGCGCACGGGGCATGATCGGCAAGGGCGCGCGGCTGCCCGAGGTGGTGGAGGCCATGAAGAAATACAGCGGCGTCTACTTCGGCGCCATCGGCGGCGCGGGTGCGCTGCTGGCCAAATGCATCAAGAAATGCGAGCTGATCGCCTATGAGGACCTGGGCGCGGAGGCGCTGCGCAGGCTCTATGTGGAGGACATGCCCCTGTTCGTCATCATCGACTGCCAGGGCAACAACCTGTATGAATCCGGGCGAAGGAACTATCTGAGCAGCCGGGATGAAACGGCTGCGGAAACGAAATGAAATACGCGCACAGTGAGGAAAAATCTTCACTGTGCGCGTTTTCTTTGTCGATCCGTAATGGGATGGTTTTACTTCTTCTTCACAGGGATCCAGATCTCGGAGTAATACTTCTCGTCCATGGTGCCCTTGGGGAATTCGCGGGGGTCGGCGTACATTTCGACGCAGTAGCCGGCGGCGAACTCATAGTCGCGCAGGGCGGGGAGCCACTCGGTGAAGATCTTGGTGTTCACATCCTGAAGCGCCTGGGGCAGCGGGCCGGTGCAGGGGAACACGGCCCAGGTCAGCGCCGGGATGGTCCTGGTGACGAACCCATCGGGGATGGGCTTGCCGGGGGTGTAGTCGTCGGCGATCAGGTATTCGAAGGTGTCGTGGCTCATCTGCGCGTCGATGTTGATGCCATATTTGCCGCACACCACGCTGCCTTTTCCGGCGGCGAAATGCGCCTGCCAGAACTGGGGGATCGTCTGCTTCGCCCCCTCATAGGGGAAGGTCCCGGCGCTGCCCAGGACGGCAAAGGCTTCCTTCTTCTCAATACGATAATCCATTAGATATCCTCCTTCAAGTGATAGCTTTATTTTCAGCGGGGCGAAGGATTTGAGCATCACACGGTCCTTCCGGGCGGCGGTGGGGGTGACGCCGTGAAAGCGGGTGAACGCCTTGGTGAAGCTGTCCGGGGAATCATAGCCGTACTCCATGGCAATGTCGATGATCTTCTCGCTGCCGGTGGCCAGGTCGTTCCCCGCCAGGGCCAGGCGGCGGCTGCGGATGTACTCCCCAATGGTAAAGCCGCAGAGCATGGCAAAGCCCTTCTGGAAATAGAACGGGGAAAAACCGATGTACGCCGCGATCTCCTCCACGGTCAGCTCCTCGGTGATGTGGGCTTCGATGTACTGTATGGCGCTGCCGATTGCCTCCATCCAGCTCATGGGGACTTCCTCCTTCGTTTCGCTGTTGGTTGGATTCTATCACATGGGAGAATCTTTTTCTCGATATTTCTTGCTCTGTTTTGTCCGAATTGGCATTGCCCCCGGTCGGGTCTGACCGGGGGCGATTGCTCATTTGATTACAGGACTGCGGGGGTCCATTCCGGGCCGGAGCTGCCGGAGGAGCCGGAATCGCCGGAGCCGCCGGTGGAGACGGGGTAGGTATTCACCGAGCCAGAGCGGACGAAGCCGAATTCGTCCTCGCCCAGCCGGACATAGGCCACCTCGCCGGTGTCCCACAGGACGGTAAGGGCGGTATTGACGCTCAGATGACGGGCGTCCTTTTTGCCCCACAGCAGATAATTGTCATACAGCTCGCAGCTGAAGCCCGCGTAGCCGTCCCAGGGGGTGAAGTCGGGGTCGCCCTCCTGCTGCACCCAGGGCTGACGGATATAGGCGGGGGTGTCCTCGTCCAGGATCTCCAGGTAGCCCTCGATGGGCTCCAGATATTCCTGATCCTCCAGCACATCCACCTGCTCGTCGGTGCCGAGGAAGCGCTTCACCACGGGAATACCGGGCACCCTGCACTGGGCCGCGCCCAGCTTGGGTTCCTCGGGGTCAATGGTCACGTCCGACAGGGAGTGGACGCGGCCGAAGGCCGCCATGGTGATGTCACCGCCATCCTGGCTGACGGGGCCTTGGGGCTGGGCAGGCTGGGGCTGAATCTGATAGGGCGTGGCGTCGCTCTCGGCTACAAAGCCGGTCTCCTCGCCCACCTGGACGAAATAGCAGTCCTCCAATTCCTCCAGCACCTCCATCCTGGTATTCATGGCCAGCATCTGCGTCGGCTCCCCCAGCCGGTCATAGGTGGGGTACAGGCCGGTGTAGCCCGCGGCATAGCAGGTGCGCGGCTCGCTTTCCTCCCCGGGGAAGCGGAGGAACTGGGTCTCCACCAGCCCCTCGCCCCGGTCGGTTTTGACAATGGCCAGGTCCTCGTCCGCGTAGTCCAGGACCTCCAGCTCGTCGTCCCGGTCCAGGAAATAGAGGATTGCGGGGACGGGGCCGCCCCGGACGGTACCGGGCACCGTTTTGGGTGCCTCGGCTTCCGTCTCGCCGGACTGGGCCAGGGCGGGCAGGGGGACGCAGGCCAGAAGCAGCGTCACAGCCAGCATGGCGGTAATGAATTTTTTCATGGTTGGCATCCTCCTTAGCCCTGATAGTCGCTGTCGTAGGCGTCGCCATAGACGGCATGGATGATATTCCACACGTATTCATAGGCGGGCGTTCCGGCGGGGAACACGGTACGGTTCTGGGTGGCGATGTAGCCGATGCTGCGCTGGACGCTGCCGCCGTACAGGGTGACGGTCGCGCCGCCGGCATCCCGCAGGGTGATGTAGGGGCGCATGATCAGGTCACGGCTGCACTGGTCCAGGCCGAAGCCCACCAGAACATTGGTATACTGCATGGCAGCGCCGCTCTGGGCGAACACCGGGTCCGCCACGCCCCGCCGGTAGGCGAAGTTGGAGCGGGCGCAGGACTTGCCCAGGGTCAGGGTCTCCCCCGCGGGCAGGCCGTCCGCCCAGCAGACCACCGTGCCGTACTCCACCAGGGTGTAGCCCGCCAGGCCGGAGCCGGTGAGGGCCGCCTTGTTGCTCTTGCTGATGCCGGTGATCATGCGGATGCCCTGCTTGCCGGTGACCCGGATGGAGCAGCCGTTGTAGATCAGCAGATCATCCAGCTCCGGGATGTGCTCCACCGTCGCGCCGGTATCCTCGCGCAGGATGCGGTAGACCCGCATGGAGGTGGGATAGTTCGTATGGGACGCGGTGGCGTCGCCGGAAACATAGGTGTAGACGGTCAGCAGGCCGCAGGAGGCGGGCAGGGTGACATAACGCTTTTCGCCCTCCTCCCGGATGGGATAGCGGTCGCCGTCGATGGACACGTCGGTCTGGCCGTCGAAGTCGGATTCGTCCGTCAGATCCAGGTAGCCGGAATTGGCGGTGACGGTGGCGGTGATGCCCTCCGGCTGGGGATTGGTCAGGTGGTAGTTGCCCGCGTCCGCGCCCTCCAGGATGAAGTCCTCGAAGGTCACGTTCTGCTTTCCGGGCGTGACGCCCGCCAGGGTGGGCTTGCCGCCGGTGAGCTTCACATCGTCGCCGGAAACCACGTCGTTCAGGGTGGCGGAGGCGAGCTCCGCATTGGTGGTGCCGTCGAAGGTCTTTTCCTTTACGGTGACGGTGACGGTGATCTCCCTTGCGGTGATGTCCGCCAGGGTATCGGCGGGCTGGCCGGTGAGGAGGTAGTTCGCCGCCGCGCTGCCATCCAGGGTGAAGCCGGTGAAGGTGACCGTCTTGGCGGTGCCCACGTTTTTGTCGCCGTAGGCGGCAAAGCCCTGCACGATCTTCACATCGTCGTTCGCTACCTTGTTGCTGATGATACCGGCGTAGGCGATGCGGGCCGCAGTGGTGCCGTCGTAGACCTTGGAAGTGTCCACAGCCGTGTTCGTAATGGTCACTTCCCGCTGGGCAATGGTGACATCCAGCACCTTTTCCAGTGCGTCAAAATCGCCCGTTGCGTCCACGGTGAGGCGCACCTTGTAGCTGCCCGCGTTGGTGGGAACCGCCGTGGTGTAGGTGGTGCCGTCCGCGCTGTACTCTACCTTGACGGTGCCAAACTTCGCCGCGTATTCGGGCGCGTTGGGGTTGTCGCCGTAGGTCCAGCCGTTGATGGAAGGCTCGGCTGTCCATTCGTTCCCGGACCGGGTGATCTGGAAGCTGGTCTTGCCGCCGTTGGCGTCCCACTGGTAGTTTGCGGGGTCGGTGAGGGCGAGTTCTACCTCGTAGGTACCGACTGCGATGCCGCCGTCGTTCTTGGCGACGGTGTACAGGGTGCTGGCGGGCACGTCTGCGGTCTGGACCGCGCCGTTGTAGACCTTGCTGCCCAGGGTGGGCGTCTCGACTGTCGCCTTGGCAATCACGAAGTCTGCCGTGGTAGCCCCGGTCAGAACGTAATTGCTGCTGTCGATGGTGACGGCAACGGTGTAGGTTCCGGCATTGGTGGGAACGGTGGGACTGCCATCATAGGTCAGCTTCATGGGCACGGTATCGCCGTTTACCACACCGTTCAGCCAGGCAGTAGCGGGGATAATGGTCCCGCCGTAGGTGCCGCCGTTCGGCGTGATGGTAACGGTGATCCCACGCTTGGAGATGGTGAAGGGCACGTCTTTGGTCAGAGCGCTGTAGTTCTTGGTCTCCGGCACGGTGAAGCGGGCGGTGTAGCTGCCTGCCGCAGTGGATGCGTTGGTGACGAAGTTCTCGCCGTCGGCGCTGTATGTCACGTTCACGTTGCCGAATCTGGCTTCGCCGGTGGGCTGGCTGGCAATACTGCCATAGGTCCAGCCGGTGATGTCGGGGATTACTGTCCACTCGTTGTCGGCCTGGGCGATCTTCACCTCCAGCTTGGTGGGTTTGGTAGTGTTGTAGTCCGCGCTGCTGTTGCTCACTACCTTGTACCAGACCTCATAGGTACCGGCCTCGGTGGCCTGGGGGATACTGGTAGAGTAGCCCCCATTGTCATTCAGGCTGTAGTACAGCGTGGTGCCCTCGCTGGTGGTGCCGGAGGCGATCAGCGCCTGGGGCTGACCAGTGTAGGTCAGGTCCGCCGGGACAATGTCGACAGTGGGGTCTTTCTTGGTAACATGCAGCTTACCAATATCCGTCCAGAACTCGAAGTCCGGCTCCCCTTCCTTGGTGGCAGTCACTTTGCATTGTACACCATATTCAGTATCCATAGCAAGGCCCGGGTTGGTAAAGCTGTCCGTGCCGAAGGGTTGGCCGGAGGTCAGGTCGACATTCCCGGTTATCATCACCCAGCCGCTACCGCTGATCCAGACTTTCCAATTTGCCTTTACAGTCCAGCCTTCGGCAATGAAGGCGGTGAGCTTTGCCAGGTTGGCGGGGAGCTTGGTCGCGTTCGCGGCGATGGTGGCATCCTCCGGCTCCACGGTGAGATAGGCCGGAGTCTGCATCGCGGTGCCGTTGCCATTTGGCCAAAGGGATCCGCTTTTGCGCCAATCACCAGGTTGACTCCACCAGCTGTTATCGCCGTTCCTCACTTTGAATACAAAATGGTTTGCCTGGGCCAGCGTAATGGCGTTGACCGGATCCCCGGGATCATGCGATACCAGGCTAAAGGTGCCGCCCAGGAAATTGGTGCCGTTGCCGCTGTTCAAATCATCAAGATTCACATACGGCTCCACCATGCCGCTGCCCGTAAATGTGACGGAGGCATCCTTCGTAATCAAGATCGTCGCAGTGACATTGAATCCGTCTTTGTTCCACTCCTCCCCCTTCTTGATGGTCTTGCCGTTCAGGTCCAGGGTAAAGCAGCCGGTGCTCAGTTCACACAGGCCATCCACGGTGCAGCCGTCTGTCAGGAGCCTGACGGTGCAGCCGGTATTGTCTGCCAGCTGGGCCGCGTCGAAGGCCGCCGTCAGGGTCGTATAGTAGGTGACTTTCGTGCCGTCGGCGGAGATCAGGCACACCGGGATCAGGAGGCCGCAGATTTCACATTTGCCATCTTTATCAACGTTGGCATGCTCACATTCGTCGTGGCAGTAGATGCAGAAGCCAGTGCAGTCTGTCCAGTCATGGTTCTCACAAAGAACGACCCAGGCATTTATTTTTTCGCTGTCACCATCGTGGTCGAGGATGGGCATCTCCAGGTATTTCAGCTTGTTATTTCCCTGGGAATCCAAGGCAAAGGCACGTCTCGCTGCCAGCAGTTTGGAAATCCGAATTTCTCCCCCGGAAAAATCATGCACAGTCCCGATATATCCGCCGGAGAGCTTTATGTTGGTGTGATATACATACAAGCCATCCACCTTGCCGCCCGAGATAGACGCCCGGTCGTCCGTACCCCCCTGCATTAGGTTGAGAGCACTGACATGGCCGCCGGTCATCTTGATCCGGCTGCCCGTCACGTTCTGCCAGTGGCCGCTGTCAATACGGACCGGGCTCAGTGCTGCGTTCGGGTCATCCCTGTCACTCCCATAGATCGTGAGACTTGCCTTAGCGCTGCTTTGCTGGACGCTGTCCTTCAGGGTAAGGTTGAGACTCTTCAGGTAGAGAACCACGTCCAAACCGGCATTGATGCTGTTGCCGTTCAGGTCCAGCGTCGAGGATTTGGTAAGGGTGATCGAACTGTTGACCGTAACATCCTTCCGCAGCTGGATGGTGAAGCCATCCTTGGCCTCGGCGGCGTTGACGGCATCCACAGCCTCCTCGAAGGTCTGGAAGAAGCTGGTCGTGCTGCCCTGGGTCACGGCAACGGGCATAAGGTAGCCACAGGTCGTGCACTTGCCGTTTTCATCGATGGTGGTATGCGGGCAGGGGTAATTGCAGTAGACGCAATTATCCGTGTCCCCGGAATTATGGGGATACTCAGCCGTACCGCACTTGACCACGGACACGTTACCCATTGTGGTAATAGAAAGGTCCGTACTTTCGTAATTGGCATAGGACAGCCGTTTACCGTCTCTCCTGGAGGCGTAGGTATAGCAGCCAGTAGTAGCCAGCAAGTTCTTCGCAAGGATTTCGCCAGCGCTGCCCTGAATGGTGATGTAACTGCCGCCCGACAGGGTGACCCCAGCGGCGTTTCTCACATACAGGGATTTAATTACAGTAGCAGGGGATGCTGTGACACGCACAGTGCCGCCAGCGTACTGCGTCACACTGCCCTGCTGCATGCTGCCGCCGGTGACAGTCACCTTGCCGTCGCTTCCAGCGATAATATCGCAATTCCAGGTTCCGCTTTCGACCACCACGCCGCCATTCTGAGTAGCCTCCACCTTCAAGCCGGTCGCGGTGCCCTTGCCTGTATTATCTGTCAGCCGCAAGAGTGCCTGGTTGGGACCAGCAGTGATTTTTCCACCGCCGGTCAGGTCCTTCCCATTCAGGTCAATGATCAGGTTAAGGTTGTTGGGTACTGTCCAATCGCCGTCAGCCGACGCATCAGAAAGCAGCGTCAAGAGGCGACCTTCACCCAAACTCCCAGGTGTCTTGATGGCGTCCTCCATAGCGGAAGCGAAGTCCCCATAATAGGCAATTGGGCCATAGCCATTTGTCACAGAGGCAACCATCTGATACTGGCAGGTCTTGCACTTGCCGGTTACCGGGTCGATATCGGTGTGCGGGCACTGGTAGTTGCAGTATTTGCAGACGCCGTTCTCGTAGCCGTGGGGATTTTCATTGGTGCCGCACTCGACTACTTCAACATTGGACACCCCGCCGACGCCAGCTTTCATAATGGCATAGGGCGGTCGTCTGTTTTCGCCCGATACATTTGTAAACGCGAAGGCATAGTTCCCGTCGCCCAGCAGGGTGGTGTAATCGAAGGCCGTGCTCTGAACAGCAGCGTAGATGCGACCATAGCAGCCGCCGGTGAGGGTGACCTTTGAATTGCCATCGAAATCCAGAAAGCGCACGGTGCCAGCGGAAATCTGCGCCGTGGGGTGGATGGCCGCGCCCTTGGCATCGAGGTCAATGACGTCAACCTCGCCGCCGGTCATGGTCAGGTGTCCCTTGACGTTGAACGTGCCCCAGTGGCCGCTTATCACGCTGACCGATCTGGCATTCCCACCCCCTGCATGGTCAACGGCGACTGTCACGTCGCTCTTGTTGGTGCCGGGGTGGCTGTCGGTAAACGTAACCAGCGGGTAATCCGCGTCGGTGTCTTCCAGGATAATCTGCGCGCCATTCTGGGCCGTCAGGCTATGGCCGTTCAAATCCAGCGTCATAGTGGCGGTGGAGGTGATCGTGATCGCTTCGGTGAGGACGTTATCCGTCAGCAGCTTTACCGTGCTGCCGGTGGCGCTGTGCGCAGCCGCAACGGCTTCCGCCAGGGTTGCATAGTATTCCGTCTTGTCGCCCTGGGTCACGGTGGCTGCCATCTGCATGCCGCAGGTCTCGCACTTGCCGTTTGCGTCGAGGTTGGGGTGCTTGCACTCGTCATTGCAGTAGATGCAGAAGCCGGTGCTGCTGTCATACTCGTGAGAGGTACACTCGACCACGTAGGCGTTTACCGTTGCTATCGGGGCGGTGTAGAGACGCGGCATGGATGCATAGTTCAGTCTGCCGGTCAGCTGCCCATCGCTGGAGAATGCATAGCCCTCCTCCAGAAGCTTCGTAGACGGGACATCCTCCACAGAGAAGGTTCCCATCTCTTTAAAGAAGCCGCCTTTCAGGAGGATGCCCGTGCTGCGTTCCACAAGCAACCTGTCAACACTTCCGCCGCGAATCTCAACGGATATGTTGGAGGCCATTTCATCCGACCCGAAGATAGCCAGCGCCTCTACTCGGCCGTTATCCATGCGCAGGTTCCCATTCGCCCGCACATCATCCCAGGTGCCGCTTTCGACAACAATGGCACTCCCCTCTTTACCGTCGATCCGGCCGCCACTGGCGGTGCTGTTCTCGGCGGTGTCTGTCAGGGTGAGGGTCACATTGCCCTCTGCCGTTATGTCGTTGGTGATGCTCTTACCGTTCAGGTCCAGAGTAACGGACTGCGTGAAGGTCAGTTTGCTGTCCTCCTGGCTGTCCTTCATCAGCTTCAGGGTGATCGTGCCGGTGGCGCTGTTGACAGCGGTGACGGCCTCGGGCAGAGTGACATAACACTTCGTCACACCGTTCTGGGTCACAGTGGCCGCGAACTGCATGTTGCAGGTGCCGCATACGCCGGTCGTCGAATCAACATTGGTGTGCGGGCACTGGTAATTGCAGTACTTGCACAGGCCGGTGTCGTTATACTCGTGGGGCTTCTCAGTCGTACCGCACTTGACCACGGATACGTTCTGAATCTCGGCAAAGATGCCGACGGAAGACATATCCTTGTCCTTATAAGCATTGAATGCCATCCGAATGCCGCTTGTATTGGCATAGGTATAGTAGATACCGTTGTCGAGGCCCTTTGCCAGCAAATCCTTTGCGGGGATGCTGGCGGCAGCAAGGACGCTCTCTGTCTTCTGGATGCTTCCGTACTTGCCGCCTGCCAGGCTGACATTATTCGCATCGATCACATACAGCTTGCCGATCCGGGTATCGGCGGCGGACTCGGTGACATTCACCGTACCGCCGGACTTCTGCGTTACGCTGCCCGCTGAATAGGAACCGTCCGACAGATTGCCGCCCTCAATGGTTACAGTGGAGTTAAACTCGGCAGTGATATCCCACCACCAGGTTCCGCCCTTCACGCAGACATTGCTGCCGCTCTGCGTGTTCACCGACACGCCGATGGTCGCGGTACCGCCATTGCCAGAATCGGTCAGATTCAGGAGCGCCCCGCCGCCAACAGTAATTGTGGTTTCGACGCCATACGTACCGCCGCTCAGGCCCTTCCCGTTCAGGTCAATGGTCAGGGTAAGATTTTCCGGCACATTCCAGCTGCCGCTGGCAACTGATGCATTGTCCAACAGTGTCAGCGTCCGGGTCTCGCTGCCTGTGGCGGCTTCGATGGCCGCATTCATAGCGGAAGCGAAGTCCACATAATAAGCAATGCCATTAGCCGTCGTCACAGAGGCGATCATCTGATACTGGCACTCCGAGCACACGCCATCCACCACAGTATTGTGCGGGCAGTGACGGTCGCAGTATTTGCAGACGCCATTAACGTAAGCGAGGTCATCATCCGTGAAAAGCTTTCTGTGGTTGCACTCCGCCACCTTCATATTGTCGAAAGAGCCCTTGTTGCCAGATTTCAGCTCCTTGTAAACTTTCCAATTACCTGTTTTCGTACCGCCGAATGCGTAATACACATCCGCTTCCCGATTGGTGCCCAGCAGCTTTGTGAAGTCGAAGTCTTCCCCACTTGCGACCTTGGACGGGTCTTCGATTCTGCCGAAGGTGCCGCCGGTGAGGGTGACGCTGGAGGAATCGCTTACCGCCAGGGTGCCCGTGACGCTGCTTCCGCCGGAGATATGCACCGTGGCGCTTGCCGCAGTGGCGTCGATGGAGGCCACCGTGCCGCCGATCATTTGCAGCGTTCCTTTTACGGTGATCGCGCCCCAGGAGCCGCTTTCCACTTTGAGCTGTCTGGGTGCATTATTGCTGCCCCCGCCGACAACAACCGGCACATCACTGGCGTTGCCGCCGGATTTTCCGCTGTCAACAAACACGACCAACGGCCCCGAATCGGGTGCGGAAACAAGAATAATCTTGCTCCCGTTCTGGGATGTCAGGTTGTAGCCGTTCAAATCCAATGTGATCGGCACACCGCCACCGATATAGCGCTCCCCGGTGAATGTGGCATCACACAGGAGGGTAACAGTCACTTCCGGAACATCCGCATAACTACCAGCAATATTAAGCGCACCCGCCACGTCGGTGTAGTAGCGTGTAACACCCGCAGCCGTCACACGGGCAGCCATCTGATACTGGCAGGTCTTGCACTTGCCGGTTACCGGGTCGATATCGGTGTGCGGGCACTGGTAGTTGCAGTATTTGCAGACGCCGTTCTCATACACATGGGGATAGGCTTCCGTGCCGCATTGCACTACGGTGACATTACTCAGGTCCTCACCTGTGCCCAGAGTGGGCAGGTCTTTGTGTTCGAGGCGCTGCCATTTACCCTGAGAATCCTTCTGCGCAAAGGCGCACCACTGGGCCAGCAGGTCGGCGGTTTCGACCGTATCCGTGTAAGACTCAGGGTAAGTAATCGCGCCGAATGTGCCGCCAGAGAGCTTTATGTTGGCGTTGTACACGAGCAACGTGCCAACCGTGCCGCCGCTGATGGTGGAATTCTCGGCACCTGTGCCGAGGAACCCGAGGTAGGTCACGTTGCCGCCGGTCATGGTAATGTCGGTATCGTTGTTGACCACAAGATTGGCCCAATTGCCGCTGTTTACAACGACTTTGCTGATTTGTTCTTTAAGGCCGCCCGCGCTGATCACCAGGCCGCAAGTGCCCCACTTTGCCTCGCCTTCCGAGCTGCTGTCGGTCAGGGTCAACGTCACGCCAGTGCCGGTGCCGTAACCGCCCTCTCCCGTGATGGTATGCCCATTCAGGTCCAGGGTCACATTCTTGTTGAAGTGCTGGGGTGTCGTATCATTACATACCACATCCTTCAGCAGCTTCAGGGTCGCTTCCCCGGCCTCCGCGTTCTCCGCGCTGCCCGCATCGGCGTGGGCGGCGCAGTAGTGCCAGAAGTAACGGGTCTCGCTGCCCTGGGTGACGGAAGCCTCCATGGTCAGGCCACATTCCTTACAAACGAAGTTGGACGTATCCACGTCGGTGTGCAGACATTTGTGGTTGCAGTACCGGCAGGTGTCGGTATCGGTGCCATTACCCTCGGCGTCCTTGTAGTCATGGAGGTAACCCTCAACACCGCACTCAATTACATCGACGGGTCCCATCATGCTGGAATTAGCACTCTGCATCTGGGCATACCTTTGTCTATTGTCCCCTGTGCCTGTGACCTTGAACGCATAGTTTCTGTCTGTGCCCAGCAGGGTGGTGAAATTGTTTTTCCCCTCGGGAAGTTGAATCTTATAGAAGGAACCACCGGTGAGGGTGACCTTGGCGTAACTACCTACATTCAGGCAGCCTGTCACCTGGCCCTTCTTAATCTGCGCAGTGGCCTGCATGGCGGAACTGGGGTCATTGACATCCATGGTGCCTACCTTGCCGCCATTCATGGTCAGTTCACCCTGGACGGTAAACTGTTTCCAGTAGCCGCTTTCCACTATGGCCGAGCTTTTCCCTGCGCCCCTGCTTGCGCCAACGACTATCGGCACCTGGCACTCGGCGATGCTATTGGGGAAGCTGTCGATAAATGTAACTGTCGGCCCCACCTGCTCCGAAAGCTTGATCTGCGCATTTTCCCCGGCTTTCAGGTACTTACCGTTCAAATCCAGCGTCAGCTCTGCCTTACCATAGTAGGTAATTTCTTCGGAAACCGTAGCGTCGTTCAGGATTTTGATGGTCGCCGTGCTGGAACCTGTGAGATCATTGGCGGCTTTGAATGCCTCGGCCACGTTGAAGAAGTACTGTGTGATCTCCTTCGTCGCAGTGGCGTAGTACAGAGAGGCGACGTAGGCCATGCCGCATTCGCTGCATGTGAAATCGCTAAAGTCAATCTTTGCGGTGTGGCCGCACACGTGGCCGCAGTAGTTGCACACACCAGCGTTATCTTCGTAGTCGTGCCCGGTGCACTCCACCACTGTAACATTCTTGACCTTCGGCCCCAGTAACATTCCAACCTCGGTGGTGTAGTCGCAGAAGGTGCCGGAATCATTCTTGAACGCGTAGCCTTTCGCCAGGAAGGAGCCGAGGGTAGTGCCGCCGTTGCTGGTGCAGGTGATTTCTCCGTAATGACCGCCCGACAGGGAAATCGTGCCATTAGTATCATTTCGTACCGCGAGGGTTCCGATCGTGCCGCTGAAGCTGGAATCCGCCGTCAGCTTACAGTCTCCCGCGATCTCAGCCTTTTCCAGAGTCCCCTTGAATTCTTTATCCAGCGTCAGCGTACTGTCAAAGCTCAGGTACAGCTCTCCCGCAATCCGCGCATTTTCATCGCCTTTCAGCGCCAGCTTGGTATCCGTGACTTCCAGGCAGGAGGGCTTCGTGGGCGATGGTAGACTCGGCACAGTAACCGTCCCCTGGAGGGTCAGCGTATGGCTCCCCAAATCCAGGGTGAGGGTTTTCGTACCGGCGCTTACATTTAATTTACTCTTAGACGTAGATGCATCCGTCAGCAGCTTCAGGCTTGCGTCGCTGCCTTCTCCCATGGCAGAGGCAGCGGCGGACAGGGCAGCGTCAAAGGTATCATAAAGAGTAGTCTTCTCCCCTGCCGTTACGGAGGCCGCGAACTGCTTGCCGCAGACGGTGCACTTGCCGCTCTCGTCAAGCCCTGCGGAGTGGTCGCACGCACTGCCGCAGTAGTTGCACACGCCGTTGGTGTAGGCGAGGGCGCCGTCCGCGTTTTTGTGGTCGCACTGCACAACTTTGACGTTGGAGATGCCTGGGTCAATCTTGTCAGTGTACTTATATTTTCCGCTTGTGCCGTCCATCCGCTGGAAAGCACAGCCGGTGTACAGCAGGCTACCCAGGGTGATATCATCGCCGGTAGCGTTGATAATTTTCTCGTAGGTGCCGCCTGCCAGGATGGCTCTGGCTCCCGCATCCAATTTAAGGTAACCGATACGGGGGTTGCTGTTCTCCTTTGCGAACAGGGTGCCGTTGCTACCCAGCTCGACCATGTCCAGCGTACCGCTGAAATTGGCTTCAACGTTCAGCATTCCCCCGCCGGAGATCGTCAGTGCGCCGCTGTTAGTTGCGATGGTGCCGCCCTGGTCGCCCTTGATGGTCAGAACATGGCTTTTCACGACAATATCGGAGTCCAGGGTGAGCTGGTGGCCATGCAGGTACAGGTCAATGTTATGGCTCCAGTCATCCGTGCCGCTGTAGACAGTATCGGACAGCAGCTCCAAATCCGACCAATCAGTGGAATCCTGCGGCGCGTTCTCCAATATATACGTTACTGCGTCGTTGAACCGTCCCTGTTCAAAGAGCCGCCGTGACACGAACGGATAGCGAATCACAACCCCTGTTCTGGCAACGAAGGTGTAGCCGCAGGTTTTGCAGTAGCCGTTTTCATCCAGGTCTTTCTGCTCGCAGATCAGGCCGCAGTCACAAACGCAACGGCCGGTCTCATCCAGGGTATGCTCGTGCTTATCTACGATAACCGTTTTGTACGCTTCAGTGCTTGAAACCTTGTAGCTGGATACCACGCTGTCATCGTCCTGGTAAACAAAGGCATAGCCAGGAGCCAGCATTTCGGACAGCGTTCCCTTTTCGGTGTAGAGTGCATAGCCTCTGCCGCTGCCTGCGGGATTCTGGAACACGCCGCCGGAAATCTGCATGGTGCCGGTTGCGGTACTCTTCTTGAGCACCTGGGGGGAATAGGTGCCGCCTTCGATGGTCAGTTTGCCGGTGCCCTCGAAGCTGACCGCCGGGCCGCCGGAATTGGTGACGGTGCCGCTGCCCGTCAGGGTGATGGCAGCAGAGCCGGTGACTTTCAGCAGACTGCCCCTGGTTTCGCCGCGCAGGGTATGGCCGTTCCAGCCGATGGTGAAGTTACCACTCTCGACGCTGATTTGCGCGCCCTCGGCCAGGGTGACATCCTGCATCAGGGTCAGGGTGGAGCCGGAAGTTTTCTGGGCTTCCGTTACGGCTGCCTCAAGGGTATCGAAATAGGCAACGCTCTCCCCTGCCTTCACAGTCGCCACGGGGGCATAGCCGCAGGCGCATTTGCCGGTCGAAGCGTTCACACTGTGCTGGGTATGGGGGACGACGTAGACGGTTTTGCCTCCCGCAGTGGCGATATACGCTCCCGCGTTCTCTCCCGCCTGAGCGATGGCATAGACGTCTACCAGCTCTGTGCCATTCGTGTCGTAGGCCAGGGTCTTTCCCGCAGGCAGAAGGTCGCGCAGGGTCGCGGTTGAGCCCAAGTTTCCGTTGGAGCAAACCAGTGCGCTATTTTGCCCATCGGTTTGGAACACGCCGCCGGAAATCGTGAGGGTCGCGCCGCCTTCTCTGTATATACTGACACAGGGGGAATACGTGCCGCCCTCGATGGTCGCTTTTGCAAGGTTACCGACGGATACCGCGCTGCCACCGCCGGTATTCCTGATTCTGCCGGTATTGTCCTCGGAGCTGTCCATCAAGATGACAGTTCGTCTATTTCCTATATACAGCACATCGCTGTCAGAACCCGTCAGGGTATGGCCGTTCAAATCCAGGGTCAGATTATCGCTTTGCTGATCAGTGGCACTGCCAATGAATGTTTTGCCGATATCCACATCCCGCAGGAGCTGCAAAGTAGCGCTGGAATAGCTGGAAGTATCGCTGTAAGCTTTCAGGAAGTCGGTATAGAACGTCTCTTTCCCCCCGGCAATCAGCTTTACCACGTATGCCACGCCGCAGGCGCACACGCCGGTTGCGTCAAAGCTATGCTCATGAGGGAGCACGTAGAGGGTTACATCCGAGGAAGAAAGGGGGTTGCCGTTGGGCAATATGCTCTGGACAATGTTCTTGCCCTCTGCGTCGGTAAAATACGCACAGCCGGGAGCCAGCAGCGCGGGCAGGCCGCCGGTAGCCTTGGAAGACGCATTGATGCCATAGAACGTACCGCCGGAGAGCCGGACGGTGCCGCCATTGACCACCAGGCCATAGTCGGTATTGTCGTCCGCGCTGCCAACCTCGCCGCCGGAAATATTGACGTCGGCGCTATCCGCAACGTTCAACACGCTCACAGAGCCGGTCGCCATCTGGAATTTGGAGGTGTCTTTCAGATTTACAACGCCGGTGTTGCAGCCGTCCACAATGAGGGTGCCGGACACATCGGTCGCGCAGCCGCTGAGGACATCCCCCTCCTGGAACGCCAGCGTCCCACTGCCACGAAGCGTCAGGGTGGCACCCGCGGCAACGGTGGTGTTGCTGCCAGCATATAGGTGTTTGCCGTTCAACTCAATGGTCAGCGATCTGCCGCTGGGAAGCGACAGAGGATTAGAGCTACTTGTTGAGGAACTCTCATCATACAGGCGGATGACCATATCGTCGACGGTCTTGATCTGATAGGCCGCATAGGCCGCACCGAAACCAGAATAGAAGGTAAAAGTCTCGCCCTGGATCAAGGCAGCGCCGTAGGACTTGCCGCAATCGGGGCACTCGCCGGTATTCCGGTCAACATTCTGGTGGGCGCAGGTATAGCCACAGGCACATTTGCCGTCATTGAAGGTATGGGTCTCGTGGGCAACCACGGTCAGGTTGCCGGTGTAGGAATCCACGGAGCCGTCAACCAGTGTGGTGGGTTCGTCATTCTTGGCGTAGGCAGAGCCGGGGGCAAGGTAGTCCAGGATTTTCTTACCCTCCGCCGCCTTGATGCCATTAAGGAGGACAGCGCCCTGGTTCAGGATCGCACTGCCGCCGGTGACCAGGAGGGCGGGGTTATTCCCGTCATAGCCCTGGAGGGTCACGCCGCTCTCTATGGTCAGGCTGCCGCCGGTCAGAGTGACCGCGCTGTACTTGTCGCTCCTAATCTTGCCAGTGCCATTGGAGCTGGTGTCGGTGACGGTCACGCTGCCGCCGCTGACCGTGATAGTGGAATTCGCAAGCAGTTCCATCCCGTTCAGGTCGATGGTAACATTGCTGGAAGCGACGGTTACGGCTTCACTGATCGTGCAGTCCTTAATGAGCACGACCGTGCCATTGGATGCGGACGCCGCCTCCACAGCCGCTTCAAAGGTTTTATAGTAGTTCTCCCCCACCATGGCCACCATACCCGCTTCCGCCTTGTTGGGATTCAGGGTGCCGCAGTAGACGCACTTCTCCTGGGTGGGGTCGGATTTAAAGGAGTGGGAGGTGCACTGAGCAACGGTGTAAGTGGTTGTATAATCGTCCCAATCCCCAAGCAAGCTCGAGTTGGTCAGCTGGGTCAGGTCAACAGGTTTTACGCTACTGTCCTGGAAGCAATAGCCCGCTGCCAGGCAATACATCACATTCGGGTAGCCCCATGCGCTATGGATCGTTCCGCTCGTAACGTTAAGGCGTTTATATGCACCATTTCCGTCAGAAGGTGCCTCAACATTTAGGTAATTCACTTCAGCGCCGGAGATGTTCAGCGCTGTCACATTCTTCGCCCGAATCTCGCCATAGGAGCCGCCCTGGATGGTCAGGGAATTGTCCTTATTACACCAAATGGTGCCCTCCACCTCACCTGGGCCATTTACGTTCAGGGTAGCTTCTTTACTTTTAGGCATCAGGATGCCGCCCCTACCGTCAGAAGCTTTAAGCAGGGTGTACCCATTCAGGTTGATGGTCAAGGTCGTACCGGCACTCTGGGTATAAAGTGCCCCATCCCCTTCCGGCATGGCATTTTGCAGCAGGGTCACAGGTTTGCCCGTGGAAGCCGCCGCATTCAACGCCTCGGTTAGATTGGTATAGTAGGTGCCGTCCACCTCTGCCACGGCACCATAGGCCGGATTCGCCTTGCCGCAGTACTCGCAGGATTTCTGGGTAACGTCATCTTCCCAGGAATGGGAATCACAGCGGACGACGGTCAGGGTCTTGCTGGTGAAGTAATTTTCCAGCTCGCTGAGTTTGATGGGGGTATTGTTTTCCTCAAAGCGGTAGCCCTCCAGGCGGCAGTCTTTCACGCGCACGTAAGAATTGTTAACGTAAATTCCATGGAACGTGCCGCCGGTGATGTTTCGCACGTATTCTACCTGCTTTGTAGAAAGATCCAACGCGTAGGTACCGCCGATAAACTCGCCTGCGGTGATCGTCAGTGTATTAATGGAATTTACCGTCAGGAAGCTGCCGGTGTCATTCGTATAGGTGCCGCCATTGATGGTCAGCCTATCACTTCCGTGATAGCAACGGATGCTGCCGTTCATTTTGCTGTTGGGGGCAGAACCATCGATGGTCAAATCGGCGGCATAAAGCTGAATGCGGCCGGTGAGGGTCTTGCCGTTCAGGTTGATGGTTACAGTCTTGCTGAGGACATAGGCGTCAGCCTCGCCGTTGCCGGACAGCGTACAATCTGTCAGCAGCTCAATGGCAGCGCCACTGGAAGCGGCATCGAGTGCGTCCTCCAGAAACGTATACTCCGTATCCCCAATCTTTGCCACAGGGGCCTGCTCCAGCGTGACGGGCTGGGCGAAGAGGACGGGGACGGTGAGGGCGGGGACGTTGGGGGCCAGGACGTAGCCCTGGGGCAGGTCGGCCACGAAGGTGTAGGCTCCCTCATAAGCGCCCTGCGCCGGGTATTCGTCGCAGTGCCAGGCGGCCACGGAGAGGGTCTGCTCCCCTGCCTCGGAGCGGGCCACGATGGCGGCGGGCAGGTAGGGCAGGATATCCTGGAAGAGGATGGGATGCTCCGCATCGGTGGCCAGAGCCAGCACGCCGGTATCGGGGGTGAGGGCCTGGGCATCGTCCATCCAGCTCCAGGAGAGGATCAGGGTATCCTCCTGCTCGGTGGGTTCCTCGGTCGGCTCCTCAGTGGGCTCCTCGGTGGCCTCGGTGGGGGCCTCCGTGGGAGCCTCGGTGGCTTCGGTGGGAGCCTCGGTGGGAGCCTGGGTCGGCTCCTCGGTGGGGGTCTCGGCCGCGTTCGTGCCGTGGTCCTCGGTGCACACGAAGGTGCAGGGGCGAGCCTCCGCGCCGGGGTTATAGCCGCAGGCGGCGTCGTGGACATGGGTGCAGCTCAGCACTCTGGTCACGCAGCCGGTGGCCTCGGAGCAGCTGTGGGCACAGGCATCGGCCACACCGCTTTCCGCGTCGGAGCAGCACTCCGGGCCATGGACGTGGGTGCAGGCGGTATTATATGTATAGCAAAGATCCCCATGCTCATGGGTGCAGGGCGAAGCAGGCACTGCCTCGGCATAGCCGCAATCCGCCGTATGCACGGGATGATGGGGATCCACTTCCGCAAAGGTAGGCACCGGCACATAGCCCACCACCATGCACAGGCACAGCAGGAGGGCGAAACCTCTGCGTAAAAGCTCGTCAAACCGTTTTTTCATCACAACATCGCTCCTTTTCTGACACGAAAGCTGCTAGAGTGTTGGGCATCCCAGGGGCACAGCCCAAAGGATGCCATTTTTATTTTTAGTAATTGTACCATTCATTTCCTCTTTTGGCAAGGGGTTTGGCACGAAATGCCCAAATTTGGCACGAACTGTATCGTCCAAACAGCAGGCAACGGACAGTTGCGGTGAAGACTCAGGCAGGGCCAGACGCGGCCCTCTCCCCGTCCCCCGCGCAACCATCCGTTGCGGGTTTTGGATTTTTTGTGGGATGCAACCAATTGTTGCGGCGGTTTTGGGGGATGAATGTTGGATACGGCGGTATCCTCGCTGCCCCCGCTGGGGGGGGGTGCTCCGCGCAGCGAATCAAGATACAATG
>ERZ857629.370-NODE-370-length-65885-cov-26.356540_pt1 | contig 65885 bp, 52 predicted proteins | sample MGYA00519700_ERZ857629 | MGnify/ENA primary metagenome ERZ857629 (study PRJEB31778, sample SAMEA3449351) | human gut metagenome | biome: human gut; feature: human-associated habitat; material: faeces | place: United Kingdom | collected 2010/2012 ... | reverse complement strand
AGTAGGTAACCGCCCCCTACGGAGAGCGACAGAGCAATCTGCCGCTCTCTTTTTTTATACCCAAACGTGAGAAATTGGCGATTTGATTAATCGGAGCACTTGGAGCACTCAGAGCACTCGGATCTCTTGGAGCACTCGGAGCACTCAGATAATTTCGAATTATCGAATTTTCGAGATTTCGAATTATCGAGGTTTTCGGGATTTTGGATTGGCTACTTATGGGCTCGTTGACCTGTTGGCTTGTGGACTTTTTTTCGCGATTGCGAAAAAATCTATTGGGGGTATTGTTTTGGTGGCTTAAAATGTTTAAATTTGCATATACTGTTATGATTAACCAATTTATTTATTTAAATATCACTCAAAATTAAGTATTTATGGCAAAATTTTTACTTTCTATGGCTGTTGCTCTGATGGCAACAACAGCAGTGGCTCAAGCTCCTTCAGCAGAAGAACTGTCGAAGTATAGTGTACGCGTGGATTTTGTTGGTGACTCTATTCACTATCCAACTGTGGGTAAGTCAATCGTGACTTACGCTACAGAGGGCAGCACCGCCACCATTAACATTGGTGAACCTACAGGTTTAATTAATCTGAAGGCTAAATATGATGATGCTTCAACTGCTCTTACAATGTATCCACAAATGGCTGGCATGGACGAGGAAACCTACCAGTATCGCATGATTGTGCCTGCTTCTGTAAAGACTCAAGCTCCTACCGCTTTCGGTAGCGCAACCATCAGTGGTAATCTGTTTGACAATATGATTACTTATGGTCCTTGGAACATGATTCTCACTTCTAACTACACTGATAATAAAGGTGTGGTTTACGACAAAGACATCACTACTTGTATTTTCAAGCCTAACTGTACCGTTTCTCTCGGTGTGATTGAAGAAGACGAAGCTAACGATTACGTTTATAAGAAGGGTGCTGTACAAGAATTGAGGACTTACGCTGAACAGACTGGCCAGGGCGTCATTGTGTATAACTTCGATGAAATGGGTGGTTGCTTGGTTATTAACTTCAACAATAATAAATCTTGCACCATTTCAAGCAACGACTTGGTTTACAAGAAGAACGAAAAGAATGTGTACAAAGCATTTGCTCTCGCAGAAAGCACTATCGGTGGCGCAGAAGTAGTGAAGGCTGAAAATCCCGACGCAGCAGGTGTGATTGAGGGTGGCAAGCAAATTAAGTTTGGTTACGTTGGTTTGATCAACACTGCACGCTATGGCTATCGTGGCCTCTACTACCAAGTGAACATTGCTCTCGACAATGAACTCGATATGCCATCTGGCATTACCGACACTCAAGCTGCTAAGCAAGTGGCTAACGTGAGCTATGTAAACCTTGCTGGTATGACTTCATCAACTCCATTTGATGGCGTGAATGTGAAGGTGATCCGTTACACCGACGGCAGCATGAACACTCAAAAGGTGATTGTTCGCAAATAATAACGCGCGACATATCATATAACGCACGAGGCTTAATCAGCAATGGTTGGGCCTCGTGTTGTTGTTTAGAAGTTAAGAAGATTTTTTAGAAGTTAAGGAGTTAAGAAGTTAAAGAAGTTAAGACGATAGCATTGTTTTGGGTGAAATTTGATACCACGACCGACCCTCTCCGAGACTCATATTGTGTGCGCATCGCTATCACCAAGCTGCGCTCAATCGCTTTGCGATTTTCGCTTGCATGGTGTTTCGCATCATTTGGCATCTCCGATGCCTACCTCGGCTGTTGTTTTCAAGAAGTTAAGGAGTTAAAGGAGTTAAGACGATACCTTTGTCTTTGGTAATTTGTTTTTGTTTTCGGGGGTGGGGGAGGAATAAAAAAAACAGCTGATTTTTTGTGAAATCAGCTGCCTTTGTTGGAGGTCACTAGCGGAGTCGAACCGCTCTAACTGGTTTTGCAGACCAGGGACTAAACCGCTCATCCAAGTGACCGTTTTTGTTTTGTGATGCAAAATTAGTATTTTTATTTCATATCTGCAACTTTCCGCGGTTATTTTTCGGATTTTGGGGTGTTTTTGGCTTATTATTGCTTGTGAGGTGCGAGTTATTGCCGATTTTTCGTAATTTTGTATGTATATTCCAACTAAGATTGATTGAAATTTTATGACAAGACGATTCTTACTCATATTCACCCTCATGGTGATTGGTGCAAGCAGTGCCTTTGCTCAAATTTTTGACCCTGTGAAATGGAAGTCAGCCATCAAGATGACCGATGCCACCAATGGCGTGGTAACTTTCACCGCCACCGTTGATGCCGGCTGGCATGTGTATGGCACTCAACTGCCGGCTGGCGGACCAGAGCCAACCTCCGTGCAGTGGAACAATCAGGGCGTGAAACTTGTGGGCGGTTTAACCCCCAGCAAGGCGGCGCACAAGCAGCACGACGAGACCTTCGACATGGATTTGAGTTGGTGGACCGGTAGCGTGACCCTTTCGCAGAAGTTTACCGTAACAGCCAAAGAATACAAAATAGAAGGAAGCATCCGCTATATGGCGTGTGACGACGAAAACTGCACACCACCCAAGTCGGAATCGTTCTCATTCAAAGGCACAGCCGCACAGGCACCTGTGGCAGAAGCCGTTCAGGCACCTACTGCCAACGCAACCTCTGCCGATACAGCAGCCACCCTTGCTCAACCAGTGGCAACAGTCGGCATTGCCGATTCTGCGGTGACATCGCCCACCCACGACCAACTGTGGGCTCCTGTTACAGCCATTGAAGGCGACAACGCCGATGTGGAAGACATTGCCGACCGCTCGTTGTGGTACATATTCTGGGCGTGCTTCTTGGGCGGACTTCTCGCCTTGCTCACCCCTTGCGTATGGCCAATGATACCGATGACCGTGAGTTTCTTCTTGAAGAAAAGCGGTTCGAGAGCCAAAGCCATCACCAACGCCACCACCTACGGATTATCTATCATCATCATATTCCTACTTCTTGGCATCTGCTTCACCGTGCTATTCGGTGCCAGCGCCATGAACGCACTCGCCACCAGCGCATGGTGCAATTTGCTGTTCTTCGCATTGCTCGTGATTTTCGCCATTTCATTCTTCGGCGCATTCGAAATCACACTTCCCCAATCGTTGAGCAACAAAATGGACAGCACCGCCAGCAAGACCACCGGTATGCTCAGCATCTTCTTCATGGCAGCCACACTGGTGATTGTGTCGTTCTCCTGCACCGGTCCAATTATCGGCACCCTTTTGGTGGAAGCCGCCAGCCGAGGCAGTGTGATGGGCCCTGTGGTGGGTATGACAGGCTTCGCAATAGCCCTCGCCATACCGTTCACCGTGTTTGCCCTTTTCCCCACCATGCTCAAAAAGATGCCAAAGTCGGGTGGCTGGCTCAACACCGTGAAAGTGGTGCTCGGCTTCATAGAACTGGCGTTGTCGCTCAAATTCCTCTCCGTAGCTGACCTCGCATACGGATGGCGCATACTCGACCGCGAAACCTTCATTGCCCTTTGGATAGCCATTTTCGGTGTGATGGGGCTCTACTTGTTGGGAATGTTCCGCTTCAAGAGCGACGGTGAGCCAAAATCATCAGGCATAGGCGTGACACGCTTCTTCTTGGCGCTCGTGTCGCTCTCATTCACCGCCTATCTCGTGCCAGGCTTGTGGGGCGCGCCTCTGAAAGCCACCAGCGCGTTCGTGCCACCGCTCTACACTCAAGACTTCAACCTCTATGGCGGAGAGCAAGTGGAATATGACGACTTCGACGAAGGCATGAAAGCCGCCGCGGCACAGGGCAAGCCCGTGTTTATCGACTTCTCCGGTCACGGCTGCGTGAACTGCCGAAAGATGGAAGGCGCGGTGCTCGATGAAGCGAAAGTGAAGAAAATGATTAGTGAAGACTTCGTGACCATCAAACTGATGGTTGACGACAAAACCCCACTTCAGCAACCTATGGTGGTGCAGGAAAACGGCAAACAAACCACCCTCACCACAGTGGGCGACAAGTGGAGTTATCTGCAACGTCACAAATTCAACAGCAATTCGCAGCCCTATTATGTGGTGCTCGACCAGCAAGGCGGGCTCCTTTCAGGTCCGTTTGCCTACAACGAGGACGTGGACGCCTTCATCGCATTCTTAAAGCGAGGTGCGAAAGCTAATTAGTGGAATATATACATATTTGGATTTAAACAATGACAAAACACTCAAAAGAAGAAAAATTAAAGGCGTTCAGCCAGTTGCTCGACGTGGTGGACACGCTCAGGGAACAGTGTCCGTGGGATTCGGCACAGACCAATGAGAGTATTCGCCCCAACACCATAGAGGAAACTATGGAACTTGCCGAGGCACTGATTGCTGGAGAGCCCGACAACATACGCAAAGAATTGGGCGATGTGCTGCTCCACATCTTGTTTTACGCCCGATTCGGCGAGGAGAAAAGCCAGTTCGACATAGCCGACGTGTGCGATTCCCTTCGCGAAAAACTCATCTTCCGCCACCCCCACATCTACGGCGACCACAGTGCCACCGACGCATCGCAGGTGCGTGAGCAATGGGAAGTGATAAAGATGAAAGAAAAAGGAGGCAACAAAACCATTCTCGGTGGCGTGCCCACCACATTGCCATCGCTCATCAAAGCCGAACGCGTGCAGGAAAAAGCCGCAAATGTGGGCTTCGACTGGGATAAACCAGAAGACGTGTGGCAAAAAGTGCGCGAAGAAATCGGCGAAGTGGAAGCCGAACTCAAAAGCGGACATGAGATTGACCGTGAGAAAGAGTTTGGCGACCTGTTTTTCTCGCTTGTGAATGCCGCTCGCCTCTATGGCGTGCGCCCCGACAACGCACTTGAAAAGACAAATCGAAAATTCATAGGACGCTTCAACTACATAGAGCAGAAAGCTAAACAGCAAGGCAAGCGACTCAACGAAATGACACTTGCCGAAATGGATCAACTGTGGGACGAAGCTAAAAAACAACACTTGGGCGAATGATACTTTGTGTAACGGAGAAACCAAGCGTGGCAGCCGACATCGCAAAAATTCTGGGTGCCACCGCGCGTCGCGACGGCTTTTACGAAGGTAATGGCTATCGTGTGAGTTGGACGTTCGGCCATTTGTGCGAGTTGAAGGAACCCAACGACTACACCGACCTGTGGAAGCGTTGGAGCCTCGGCTCACTGCCCATGATTCCGCCCCGCTTCGGCATCAAACTCAAAGACGACGAAGGCATTAAAAAGCAGTTTCATGTGATAGAAACCCTCATGAAAGACTCCACCGAACTTATCAACTGCGGTGATGCCGGGCAGGAGGGAGAACTGATACAGCGATGGGTGTATCAGAAGGCAAACTGCGCCATTCCTGTGAAGCGACTGTGGATATCATCACTTACCGACGACAGTATTCGTGAGGGATTCAAGCATTTGCAGCCCTCGGAAAACTTCGACAACCTCTACTACGCAGGTTTGTCGCGCGCTATCGGCGACTGGATTTTGGGCATGAACGCCACACGCCTCTACACGCTGAAATACGCACGTTCACGCAATGTGCTCTCGATAGGACGTGTGCAAACGCCCACGCTCGCCCTCATAGTGTCGCGCCAACGTGAAATTGAGAACTTCGTGCCAGAAGACTACTGGGAAATCAAGACCCTGTATCGTGGTGTGACATTCAATTCCACAAAAGGCCGCTACAAGAGCGAAGAAGATGCCAACACGGTGATTGCCGGCATCAAGGAAGCACCATTGTCGATTACCGGCATCGAGCGCAAGAAAGGCAAAGAGGCACCGCCTCGCTTGTTCGATCTCACCAGTTTGCAGGTGGAGTGCAACAAGAAATTCTCATACAGTGCCGACATGACCTTGCGCACCATTCAGTCGCTCTACGAGAAGAAGGTGACCACCTATCCACGCGTTGACACCACATTCCTGAGCGACGACATCTACCCCAAGATACCGGGCATTATGCAAGCCATGGCACCCTATGCCCATCTCACTGCGCCTGTGCTTCAGGGCGGTGCAATCAAAAAGAGCAAAAAGGTGTTCGACAACTCCAAAGTCACCGACCACCACGCCATCATACCCACCAATGTGGACCCACGCAAGGTGATGCTCACACGCGACGAGAAATTGGTTTACGACCTTGTGGCAAAGCGCTTTATCGCCGCATTCTATCCAGATTGTGAGTTCTCCACCACCACCGTGATGGCGAAAATCAGTCAATTTGAGTTTAAAGCCACTGGCAAGCAGATACTCAAAGAAGGCTGGCGCGCCATCTACAGCAAAGACAAGACGGCAAACAACACCGAAGGCACCGACACCGACGACAACGGCAACATGCCCGAATTTGTGGTGGGAGAGAGCGGGCCTCACGAGCCATCGCTGCTGAAAAAGGCCACGCAGCCCCCAAAGATGTATAACGAAGGTACGCTCCTGCGCGCGATGGAAACGGCAGGCAAATTCGTTGACGATGAAGAATTGCGCGACGCCATGAAGGAAAACGGCATCGGCCGCCCTTCCACACGCGCCGCCATCATCGAAACGTTGCTCCGCCGCCACTACATCACCAAAGAGCGTAAAAACCTTGTTGCCACCACTGCTGGGTGCCAACTCATCGACACCATAAAAGATGAACTACTCAAAAGCGCCAAACTCACCGGACTTTGGGAAAACAAACTTCGCAAGATAGAGCGAGGCGAGTTCAGCGCCAAGCAGTTTATCGACGAACTGAAAGTGATGGTCAACGAAATCGTGCTCACCGTGCTTCGCGACAATAGCGGCACCAATATCATAGTGGAGCAAGACACGCCAAAATCGCCCACAAAGGGCGGCGCGGCAGAGAGTGCGCCAAAGAAAAAGCGCGTGGCGAGGGTCACGAAATTCGAGCAGGTGCTTTGCCCAGTGTGCGGCAAGGGCCACATGGTGAAAGGCAAGAGTGCGTTTGGCTGTAGCGAATGGGCAAACGGTTGCCACACCGCGCTGCCATTTACCGAATATTCCGCCGACCTCACGCCAGCCAAATTGCGCGACGCGATAAAAAAGAATTTTAAGACACAAGATAAATGAACGAAACATTAGCAGCCGACCTTTCGGAGAAAGAGATATTCCCGATTGTTGACGAAAAGGGAAATGTGATAGGAAAAGCCACCCGAAAGGAGTGTCATTCGGGGAGCAGATTGCTTCACCCGGTGGTGCATTTGCACGTGCTCAACGCCAATGGCGACATCTATTTGCAAAAGCGTTCCATTCACAAGTTTATCCAACCTGGCAAGTGGGACACCGCTGTGGGCGGCCACATGGACTATGGCGAAACCGTGGAGCAGGCGCTGGCGCGCGAAACACGCGAAGAACTCGGCTTCACCGACTACGAGCCCAAGCACCTCTTCAGTTATGTGTACGATAGCGAGGTGGAGCGTGAAATGGTACACACCTTCTTCACCATCACCGACCGCAAGTCGTTCGACTTTGACCCCGCGGAAGTGGACGAAGGCCGCTTCTGGACGGTGGAGGAAGTGCGTCAAGCCATAGGCACTGGCGTGCTCACCCCAAATTTTGAGGAAGAATTTCTCCGAATCCTTGGCGAAAAATAATCCCCAATCGGTCATGAGTCCGTGCAAGTTTTTTTTCATTGCTAATGACCGATTTGGGATAAACCAGTCGCCGAGCGTTTTCGGTTTGTTTGGGTTTTCGCAAAAAATATTTAAATTTTTGGTAATGCCGTCTATAGGTATTAATTTTGTTGATTAAAGTGATAATTACCCCTGATGATTGAGCCTATTATAGATAGCCGTGTGATAGAGCAACTGAGCAAGTTGCTCAAATCGGCGCGTCATATCGTTATCACCTGCCATCTTTCGCCCGACGGCGATGCCCTTGGCAGCACTTTGGGACTGTGCCGAGTGCTCCGCAATATGGGCAAAGATGCTTATGTGGTGGTGCCCGACCAAGTGCCTCGCGCATTGCAGTTTATCCCTGCCGTTCGTGATGTGGTGGTCTATACCATGGCTCAGTTGCGAGGCCGCTTTTTGGTTCGCAATGCCGACCTCATATTCTGCCTCGACTTCAACACGCTCAAGCGCATCGACAAATTGGGCGAAGTGATAGAGATGAGCAATGCGCCACGCGTATTGATCGACCATCACCTCGACCACGATGACGTGTTTGATGTGAAGGTTTCGTTCCCTCGTCTGTCGTCCACTTGCGAGGTGGTGTATCGCACCCTCCAGCAAATGGCGCTTTTGCGATACGTCGATACCGAGGTGGCGCAATGCCTGTTTGTGGGCATGATGACCGACACGGGCAATTTCACTTACAGCAGCGACTATCCCGAAATCTACGAGATTGTGGCTCATTTGGTGTCGTACAACATTAACAAGCAGTGGCTCTACAGAATGGCGATGAACACCTTCAGCACCGACAGCCTGCGCCTTCAGGGCTATGCCTTGAGCGAGAAAATGCAGGTGTTCCCCGAAGATGGCGCCGCGCTCATTACGCTCACCAAGGAAGAACTGGAGCGATTCAACTACCGCAAAGGCGACACTGAGGGGCTGGTGAACAAACCGCTGTGCGCGCCCGAAGTGCGATGGGTGATGTTTTTGCGTGAAGATGCCGACCAGATCAAGGTGTCGTGCCGCTCCGAGGGCGATTTCTCGGTGAGCGACATTTGCGCCCGCTATTTCGGCGGTGGCGGACACAAGAATGCCGCTGGTGGCGACTTCCATGGCACGATGGACGAAGCGGTGGAAGCATTCCACAAGGTGCTTGACGACTGCCGACAACAAAATATTTGACAAAACATTTTTTACAAGAGATATGAATACAAAAAAGATACTTTTTATACTCGGTATCATGGCTGTGACCATGAACTTTGTGTCATGCGAGAAAAATCGTAGCTATGCCGAATTGCTCAAAGATGAGCGTCAGGCTTGTAATGCCTTCCTCTGCAATTTCCGCTTGGCAGAAGTGCCAGCCGACTCGGTGTTTGAGGTGGGTTCCAACGCTCCATTCTACAAACTCGATACCGAAGGCAATGTGTATATGCAGGTGCTCAAGGCTGGCGACCGTAAGAACAACAAGGCGCGCAAATCGCAAACCATCTATTTCCGCTACACCCGCTACAATCTCAACACATGGTACACTGAGAACAGAACCTGGACTCCATCGGGTGGCAATGCCGACGATATGAGCATGGCTACCACTTCGTTCCAGTTCGATGACTACACCCGTCAGTCGTCGATAGAGTGGGGCACAGGCATTCAGATGCCGCTCAAGTATCTTGGCGTGGACTGCGAGGTGAACTTGATTGTGAAGTCGCAATACGGCAAATCTGATGAGATTAGCTACGTTACGCCATTCCTCTACCACTTGCGCTACTTCCCCAGCAAGGTGTAAGTAAGCGCTGATGAAACAGGTGATGCGGGGGCATATCGGGAAAATGCCCTCGTAAATGAAATCCGCTCCATACAACTATTATTTATATATACACTACTTAACTTAACTTTTAATACATCTTTATGTCACTCATTAAATCAATTTCTGGTATTCGTGGCACTATCGGCGGACGTGCAGGCGATGGCCTCTCTCCACTTGATATTGTGAAGTTTACCAGTGCTTATGCAACTTTTATTCGTCGCACCACTGCACTCTCGTCAAATAAAATCGTGGTTGGACGCGACGCTCGCCTTTCTGGCGAAATGGTGCTCAACGTAGTGGTTGGCACACTCGAAGGCATGGGCTTCGATGTTGTGAACATCGGTCTGGCTACCACCCCTACCACCGAATTGGCAGTGGTGTGGGAAAATGCTTGCGGTGGTATCATCATCACAGCCTCTCACAATCCAAAGCAATGGAACGCTTTGAAACTTCTTAACGAAAAGGGCGAATTCCTTACCGACGCAGAAGGCAAGGAAGTGCTTCGCATCGCTGAAGCAGAAGACTTCGACTATGCTGAAGTTGACGCACTTGGCAAGGAATCGAAGGCCGATTATCTCGACCGTCACATTCAAGCTGTGCTCGACCTCAAGCTCGTGGATGTGGAAGCAATCAAGAAAGCCAACTTCACCGTGGCTGTTGACGCAGTGAACTCAATCGGTGGCGTGGCAATTCCAAAATTGCTCGAAGCACTCGGCGTGAAGAAGGTGGAAAAATTGTTCTGCGAGCCAACCGGCAACTTCGGTCACACTCCAGAACCAATCCCTGCCAACCTCACCGCTATTAGTTCGTTTATGAAGGAAGGCAAGGCTGATGTGGGCTTCGTGGTTGACCCCGACGTTGACCGCTTGGCTATCATTATGGAAAATGGCGAATTCTTCGTTGAAGAATACACCCTCGTTTCCGTAGCCGACTACATTCTCTCACAAACCCCTGGTCCAGCAGTGAGCAACCTCTCATCATCTCGCGCATTGCGTGATGTGGCTGCTAAGCACGGTTGCCGCTACGAGGCATCGGCAGTGGGCGAAGTGAACGCCACCACCCTGATGCGTGAAATCGGTGCAGTGATTGGTGGCGAAGGCAATGGCGGAGTGATCTATCCAGAACTCCACTATGGCCGCGACGCTCTCGTGGGCGTGGCATTGTTCCTCACATTGCTCGCAAAGAGCGGTATGAAGGTGAGCGAACTCAAAAAGACTTATCCACAATACGAAATCGCTAAGACCAAGCTCCAACTCACACCAGATATGGACGTTGACGCTATTCTCGCTGCTGTGGAAAAGCACTACGCTAACGAAAAACTTACCACTATCGACGGTGTGAAAATCGACTTCAAAGACGGTTGGGCACACTTGCGCAAGAGCAATACTGAGCCAATCATCCGTATCTACAGCGAAGCTCACACTATGGAAGAAGCCGAAAAACTCGGCAACGACGTGAAGAAAATCGTGGAATCGCTCATCTAATCCACAGCGATTTCCCCTCCCAATAAAGGAAGCCGGCCTCCCCACACCCAACAGGAGGCCGGCTTCCTTTCGTTTTTGCTAACAATCTTCACCTTGCTTTGGAAAATAATTTCACGCTATAGCGTGAAATTGGGAACAGCGGGCTTTTGCCGAGGTGCCCATTAAAACATTAAAAATGGAAGCATCATTCGTAAAAAATTGGGGGTGAACTGGTGGGGGATTGGGGAAAATGTTGTAACTTTATCAAGTTTTTTAGAAACTACTTTAAATTTAGGGAAATGGGAGGCTTTTTTGGCACAAAACTCAAAAACAGAGAGTGTAGGGCAGAACTGTTCTACGGGACTGACTACCAGTCACATCTCGGCACTCGCCGTGCTGGTATGGTTACTATCAGCGATGAGGGCGAGTTTTTCCGCTCTATCCATAGTTTGGAGCAAACGTATTTCAGAACCAAATTCGAGCATGAGCTTGACAAGTTCAAGGGCCGTTCGGGCATTGGCGTGATTAGCGACACCGATGCACAACCGCTGCTCATACATTCGCATTTGGGACGTTTTGCACTTGTTACGGTAGCGAAAATCAATAATTTGGAAGAATTGGCACAGCAGTTGCTGGCTGAAAATATGCATTTGAGCGAGTTCTCGTCGGGGCGTATCAATCCCACTGAGCTCGTTTCGTTGCTTATAATCAAGGGCAAAGACTTTGTGAAAGGCATTGAGAATGTGTTTAATTCCATCAAAGGCTCGTGCTCAATGTTGCTGCTCACCGAAGATGGCATTATCGCTGCACGCGACCGCTGGGGACGCACCCCAATAGTGGTGGGCAAGAGCGATGAAGGTATGGCGGTGACCTCTGAATCGACCGCTTTCCCTAACTTGGGATTCGAAACTGTTCATTATGTGGGTCCGGGCGAGATTGTCCGCATCACTGCCGGCGAAATGATACAGATGCGCAAGCCCAACGAGGAAATGCAGATATGCTCATTCATGTGGATTTATTACGGATTCCCCACCTCATGCTACGAGGGGCGCAACGTGGAACAGATGCGCAACGAATGTGGGCGTGCCATGGGCGAAACCGACGATGTGGAAGTGGACTGCGTGTGCGGTATTCCCGATTCGGGCATCGGTATGGCTGTGGGCTACGCCGAAGGTCATAAGGTGCCATATATGCGTGCCATTGCTAAATACACCCCCACATGGCCTCGCTCGTTTATGCCAAGCAACCAGTCTATGCGCAACCTTGTGGCAAAGATGAAACTCATTCAAAACACCGATATGCTGAAAGGTAAGCGCTGGTGCTTCTGCGACGACTCTATCGTGCGCGGCACACAACTTCGCGACACCGCTGCCGAACTCATCAATGAGGGCGCAAAAGAGGTGCACATGCGCATTGCCTGTCCGCCGCTTATCTACGCTTGCCCATTTGTGAATTTCTCAGCGTCGAAAAGCGAACTTGAACTCATCACTCGCCGCATTATCCAAGATTTTGAGGGCGATATGAACAAGAATGTTGAGGCCTATGCCACCACTGGCAGCCCCGAATATCAGCGTATGGTCGACGAGATAGCGCGTCGCCTAAAACTCTCATCACTAAAGTTCTCCACAGTGGAAACCATAGTGAAGGCCATCGGCTTGCCCAAGTGCAAAGTGTGCACCCACTGCTTCGACGGCAGTTCATTCCACACCCTGAAGTAAACCGACGTTCAAATCACCATACAAAGGCAGAGCGTGCAAAACCAAGCACCCTCTGCCTTTTTTGTGTTTTTTTGAAATTTTGGGGAAGATTGTGGGGGTGGAAGTTGGTGATATTTCGGGGAAAATGATTAAATTTGGGGTTGAATTAATTTTTTGAATACAAAAACAAACCTAAAGTTACAATGTTGAAGAAAACTATAATCGCCTTCGTTGCGTTTGCAGGATTGATGAGCGCGCAAGCAGTCACCGATGCCACCAATTGGCGCGCCAGTGTTGACCAACTGATGAACAAGGGCGAATTTACCCAAGCCTCGCAACTGATGAGGAAGTTGCCATCAAAAGTGCGTAAAGCAAATGCTGTGACCATCGACTCGCTCAACCAGATTATGGGTCGCATTCGCAAAGATTTCACACTTTTGCCCGAAGATGGCGTGAAGCAGATTCGTGAGAAGATGCCCGATGCCACCGATGAGCAAATCAACAACTGGAAGAAGGTGAAAGCCATCGAGGTGATGAATATCGACGGCAAGGAACTGTGGTTCCGCAAGGCTGTGCGCAACCTCTGGCTTTTGGGCGAGGAATTTGCCGAAGTCAATCAAGCCGACAACACTGAGGGCAGCGAGAAGCTGCGCAAGTATGTGGTGCGCGCCATGCGCACCGTGCCCGATGCCAACGGCGTGCGCGACTGGCACCATGTGAATGTGACCTTCACGCTCGATGTGGATGCCGATGCCATTCCCGCTGGCGAAACGCTGCGTGTGTGGATGCCTATCCCTTACGAGAATTTGCGTCAAAAGAATATCAAGCTCGAAAGCAGCAATCGCCCCGTCACTTGGAGCGAGGGCAGCAAGCACCACACCGTGTATATGGAGTCTGTGGCAGAGAAGGGCAAACCCACCCACTTTGAATACACTTTCAGTTACGATGTGGGCGAACGCCACATTGCGCAGCAAGACCTCTTGGCGATGGTGGAGCCTTACAAAAACACTCCCGAATATGTGAAATACACCAGCAGCGAATATCCCCACATCGTGATTACCGATGCTATGCGTGAGTTGGCAGAGCAGATTGTGGGCACTCCCGAAGAAAATCCTGTGCTTGCCGCCAGCCACATCTACCATTGGATTGCATCACGCTTTCCATGGGCAGGCGCGCGTGAATACAGCACCATCAAGAACATTCCTGAATATGTGCTGGAAAACAAGCACGGCGACTGCGGTCAGGTTGGCTTGCTCTACATCACCCTGTGCCGTGCCGCCGGTATTCCTGCACGTTGGGAGAGCGGCTATATGCTCCACCCAGGCGAAGTGAACTTCCACGACTGGGGTGAAACCTACTTCGAGGGCGTGGGCTGGGTGCCAACTGATGCATCGTTTGGCCGCACCACCGAGCGCAGCGAGCAGATGCGCGACTACTATGCCACCGGCATCGACATCTACCGTATGGCGTCAAACGAGGGTGTGGGCGATAAGTTGAGCCCAGAAAAGAAGTACATTCGCAGCGAGACCGTGGATTTCCAAATGGGCGAGGTGGAATGGAAAAACGGCAACCTCTACTACGACAAGTGGGATTCATCGTTTAAACTCAACAGCATAGAACCAGTCAAATAATGCGGCTCGGCAATTATTTTAATTAGCAAACAAAAAATTAGCAATCATATATGAAAAAGGTTTTCCAGATTTTAAGCGTTGTGCTGATGTCGGCCATCAGCGTCAGCGCCATGGCGGCAGATGCTGCCGGCGTATTGAGCAAACTCAAGAGCCGTATCGCTCCCGATAAGCGTACAGCCATCTTTGATGTGAAATCCACCACCGCTGGCAAGCAGGTGACTGTGACTGGCACCGTGGGATTTCAAGAGCAGAAAGACGCCATCAGCAAAGAACTTGCCGACAACGGTTTCACCAATGTGCAAAACAAGGTGAATGTGCTTTACAATGCCGTGCCCGAAGGCAAGAAGTGGGCTTTGGTGAAACTCTCGGTGGCAAGTATGCGCTGCGAAGGCAAGCACGCTGGCGAAATGGCCACTCAAGGCATCATGGGACAGCCAGTGAGAGTGCTCGACTGCACTTCCGACTGGTATCGCGTGCAAACGCCCGACAACTATATCTCGTATGTGCCAGAATCTTCGCTCTTCTGTAAAACTGAGGCGCAGATGAAAGACTGGCGTGCGGCTAAGCGCTACATCGTGAACACCTACTGCACACGCCTTGTGACCGAGCCTGCTGGCGACGAAACCGTTACCGACCTCGTGATGGGCAACATTCTCGAATACAAGGCAGAGAACGGTGAATGGATTCAACTCGCCACCCCTGACGGCCGCCTTGGCTGGTTGCCAAAAAGCGAAGTTGACGAATTTCAGGAGTGGGCAAAAAGAGACCTCGACCTCAACCTCGTGTTGAAAACCGCTCACCGCATGTTGGGCTCAGGCTACCTGTGGGGTGGTACATCAACCAAACTCACCGACTGCTCCGGACTTGTGAAAGTGAGTTATTTCAGCAGCGGTGTGATTTTGGCGCGCGACGCATCACAGCAAGCACTCTACGGCTTGAAGATTAAAGGCTCGGAATGGCAGAAATGCCAGTTCGGCGACTTGCTCTTCTTCGGCACCAAGTCGGGCCGTGTGACCCACGTGGGCATCTACATGCAAGACGGCAAGTATATCCACTGCTCCGGTCAGGTGAAAATCAACAGCCTCGACCCCAAGGACCCCACCTACCTCTACTCGCCACTTTCAGCAAGTAGAATCGCAGGCGAGATTGGCACGCCCTACATCACCTATGTGCGCAATCACCCTTGGTATTTTTAACATCAAATAGAGAGAAAATCAACCGAAACCATAAATCAATAAAACTACATTGATATGTCAATTGACCGTAGAAAATTCATTTTGGGCGCAGGTCTTGGAATTGCAGCTGCTGCATCTCCAATCTCGCTCTTTGGTAAGAACGACGCTCCTGCACAAATCAAACGAAGCGGACGACTGAAACTGAAATTCTTCCCTTACGAATTGAAGTTGAAGCACGCCTTCAATCTTGCTAAATACAGTCGCACCACCACACCTGATGTGCAGGTGGAACTGGAATACGACGGCGTGGTGGGCTATGGCGAATGCTCAATGCCTCCATACCTCGGCGAAAGCGTGGAAAGCGTGTGCAAATTCCTCGGCAGCCTCAATCTTGAGCAGTTCACCGACCCATTCCGCAAAGAAGACATCTTGGCGTATGTGGAAAGCGTGGCACCCAACAACCGTGCCGCAAAGGCTGGTGTCGACATTGCCTTACACGACCTTCTCGGTAAGCTCATGGGACAGCCTTGGTACAAAATCTGGGGTTTGAATCCAGAAAAGGCTCCTCTCACCACTTGCACCATCGGTATCGACACCGATGAGGTGGTTCGCCAGAAAATGACCGAAACCTACGACTTTAAGTTGATTAAGGTGAAAATGGGTTTGGGCGGCATTGAAAAAGACAAGCACCTCTATGAACTGGTGCGCAGCATTCGCCCCGACATCAAGCTCTATGTGGATGCCAACCAGGGTTGGAAAACCAAGGAAGAGGCTCTTGAAATGGCTGAATGGCTTGCCGACAAGGATTGCTTATTTGTGGAGCAACCACTGGAAAAGGAAAAGCCACTCGACGACACCGCATGGCTCACCGAGCGCTCTCCACTGCCTATCGTGGCAGATGAGGCATTCCAACGCCTGCCCGACATTCGCCGCTTCCACGGTGTGTATTCAGGTATCAACATCAAGTTGATGAAGAGTACCGGCATGAACGAGGCTTACAAGATGGTGACATTGGCGCGCGCACTCGACATGAAGATTATGGTTGGCTGTATGACCGAAACTTCTTGCGCTGTGACCGCTGCGGCTCAACTTTCGCCACTCTGCGACTGGGCTGACCTTGATGGCAACTGGCTCATTGCCAACGACCGATTCGACGGCATCAAGATTGTGAACGGTCAGGTGACCGTGCCTGCCGACCGTCCAGGTATTGGCGTGAAACTTCTGAAATAACACGAGGCTTTGCCTCATGTGACATATATTAGAGGCTGTGTCAAAATTTCCAAAAGTATTTGGAACCGCAAATTTGACGCAGCCTCTTTCACCTTTTTGGTACATAAACCTTTTCTTCCACTAAACCCACTCCAATGAATGAAACGTACGTATTTTAGTTTTTTTGCGCTTCTTCTTGTGGCTTTTATGCTGTTTGCCGGCTTGTCGTTTTTCAAAGACGGCATAGAGGAATCGTTTGGCATCAATACCGCGACCTTCGCATCCGATTTGCTCTCGACACCCGACGATGAGCTTGAGCTTGCCGATGTGGTGGCCACCGATTCGGTTTCGGGCAAGGCCATTGCCACCGTGGAGCGAGCCCCACTCGACACCACCAAGAAAAATATTCTGTTCATAGGCGACTCCATGCTTGAGCGACTGAGCCCACGCATAGCGGCGTATGCCGAAGAGAATGAGCATCAGATGAACACCGTGATTTGGTATGGCTCATCTACCGAAGTGTGGGCCACAAGTGGCAGAGTGAAGGAATGTATTCAAAAGTATCGCCCCGACTACATCATCATCAGCCTCGGTGGCAACGAGCTGTTTGTCAACGATATTATCGCGCGTCGCACCAAATATGTGAAGCAGATAGTGGCAGAGTTTGCCGACATTCCGTATGTGTGGATTGGACCGCCCAACTGGAAGAAAGACACTGGCATTAACAAGATGATTCAAAGCGTGGTGCCCAAAGGCAATTTCTACCTCAGCTATACCCCCGATCAGCACTACGAGCGAGCCAAAGACGGTGCGCACCCCACACCGGCATCGGCGGCGAAGTGGGCCGACCGCATTTGCAAGTGGATAGTGGAGAAAAGCAACAATCCCATCGTGCTCAATCTCCCTCAGAAAGCGCGTGCGTATTGCCATACCGAAACATTCAGTATGACTGATAACGAAGTGAAGGCTAAGTCGAAAGCAGAGCCTGCTCCCAAGCCCACCGCCCAACCTGTGGCAGAGCCTGTGGAACCACAACCCGAAGCGCCAAACCCTAACACCGAAACGCTATGACAACATTGCAACTCATATCAGGCGACCTCTCGGTTGCGCTACAGAATATCGCATCGTTTTTCACCCCCGACCCATCGGTGCCGCTGGTGTTTTCGAGCGGAGCGTTTTGGCTGATGTTTTTGGTGTTTCTGCCCATTTTTGCGTGCATTCGTCATCGCAAGACGCAGATGATGCTCTTTGTGGTGGCGTTCAGCCTGTTTTTCGCCTTCAAGTCGTGTGGGTGGATATTCTTGCTGATGGTGGCCACCTCGGTTATCGACTGGCATTTGGCACTCCGCATCTCCCGAACCGAAGCGAAGAGGGCGCGCCGGCTGATGCTGTGCGCATCGCTACTGTGCTCGGTGAGCATACTAATGGTGTTTAAATACACCAACTTCTTCATGCTGTCGTGGCACGAGATAGTGGGTGGCAATTTCCACCCGTTGGCGATTATTGCCCCGATAGGCATATCATTTTACACCTTCCGCACCATCAGTTATGTGGTGGATGTGTATAAGGGCAAGATGCCGCCTGTGGAGAGTTATCTCCAATACTTGTTCTATCTCTCGTTCTTCCCATGCCTGGTGGCTGGTCCTGTGGTGCGAGCCAAAGACTTCATGCCACAACTTGAACGCACCACCGACGTGACCAAAGCCGAAATCTACGGCGGCTTTTGGCTGGTGATGGTGGGCGTGGTGAAGAAAGCCGTGATAGCCGACTATCTGGCGCAATACTCATCTATTATTTTCGGCAGTCCCGAAACGCTTCAAGGCTACAGCGGCTTTGAACTGCTCATGGCGGGGATCGGCTTTACCGTGCAACTCTATGCCGACTTCTCCGGCTATAGCGATATGGCGATTGGTTTGGGTGCCATTATGGGATTTGACCTCGGCGTGAACTTCGACCACCCATTCCGCTCGCTCAACATCACCGAATTTTGGCGCCGCTGGCACATTTCGCTCTCGTTTTGGCTTCGCGACTATGTGTACATTCCGCTTGGTGGCAACCGCAAAGGCAAGATTCGCCAATATGTGAACCTGTTTCTCACCATGCTGATAGGCGGCCTTTGGCACGGAGCCGGCTTCACCTATGTGATATGGGGTGCGATTCATGGTGTGGCGTTGGTGGTTCATAAGATGTGTATGCCGTGGCTCAAGCGAATCCCCGACAACTGGGCAGTGAAACTGCTTTCTGGCCTGCTGACATTCACCACCGTGATGCTCGCGTTCGTTTTCTTCCGTGCCGAGTCGGTTGCTGAGGCCACCACCATCATCGGTGGAATTTTCACCAATTTCGACCTCGCATATCTGCCACCGTTTGTGAGTGTGCGCTATGTGTGGTGCATCATGCTCGTGCTCTTGCTGGTGGCTCATTTTGTGCCATGCAGCATCTATGCGGCAGTGAAAAACTGGTTTGTGGAGAGCTTCTGGCTGGTGAAATTGGTAGTGTTTGTGATAGTGGTGCAGCTGGTGCTCCAGTTCGCCACATCGGATGTAACCCCATTTATTTATGCCCAATACTGATCTATAAAAATGTTACAAAGATGTTACAATTCACCTGTTGAGGCACTGTGGCACGAATTGTAACATCTTTGTTATATTTAAGTCTATCATTTATTATAATTTTGCATTGCAAAGAAAAAAGAAGCACAATGACTGATGTTCCAAAAATACTGATAGTTGACGATGAGCAGTCCATCTGCTACGTGTTGAAGGTGAACCTCGAACTTGAGGGATTCAGCGTCGATACAGCATTCTCTGCCGAAGAAGCACTCGCCAAGCGCCTCGAACGCTACGACCTGTTTCTTCTTGATGTGATGATGGAACACATGTCGGGTTTCGACCTTGCGAAAGTGATTCGCGGTCGCGAGGAATTGAATGCGATTCCTATCATTTTCTGCACAGCGAAGGACTCGGAGGAGGACCTGCTGGAAGGATTCAACAACGGTGCCGACGACTACATTCGCAAGCCTTTTTCAATGCGTGAACTGGTGGCAAGAGTGAAGAGCGTGCTTCATCGTAGCGGACGCTACTCCAACGAGAAGGAAGTGCTCAAATTCCAGACGCTCACACTCCGCACACCGCAAAAAGAATGCTTCGTGGACGATGAGCCCGTCACGCTCACCACCACCGAGTTCGACTTGCTGGCATTCTTCCTCAAAAAACCCGACACAGCGTTCTCGCGTTCGGAAATCCTCAACAGAGTGTGGAGCGCAGATGTGTGCGTGGTAGATCGCACAGTAGATGTGAATGTTGCGCGATTGCGCAAAAAAATAGGCAGATATGGAAACAGAATTTTCACCAAACAAGGATTTGGTTATGGGTTCAAAACCAAAGATTAGTGTGCACACGCGCATTTTCTTGCTGATCATGTTTTTCACATGGTCGCTGACGCTGGTGTTTTTCGCTTTGCAGTATTCCCGCGAGGTGAATTTCAAGACCGAGGTGCTGGACAGCCGCCTGCAAATGGAGAATATGCGTATTCTCGACTGCATCAGCGAAGGCAAGAAACTCAGTCCTCAAGTGCTGAAAGAGATTGGCATAGGCGATTCTACGCGTGTGTCGGTCATCACCCTTTCGGGCAGCGTGATTTTCGATACCAATTCTCGTAATGTGAAAGAAAACCACCTCAACCGCAAAGAGGTGAAAGAGGCTATCGCCAATGGGCACGGCTTCCAGCGCCGCCGCATCTCCTCGACTGATTCACGCCAATATTTCTACTCAGCCACTCGTGGCGACGGCTTGGTGGTGCGCACGGCATTGCCTTACAACCACACATTGGTCGATACCCTCAAGGCTGACCCTGTGAATAGCAATCTGATTATCTTTATTGCACTGCTGATGACGGTGCTGGCATGGTTCACAGCCTACAGGGTGAGCCGAAGTGTGAAGAATCTGCGCAAGTTTGTGGAGGCTGCTGAATACGACGACATCGACGACTACGACACCAGGCAGTTTCCCAACGATGAGCTTGGCGAAATCTCAGCCCATGTGGTGAATCTGTACAAAAACTTGAAAGTGACTTCAGAGCAGCGCGACCAAAATATGCGCGACGTGTTGTTTGAGCAGAGCGAAAAGAACCGTATCAAACACCAACTCACCAACAATATCAACCACGAAATCAAAACTCCTGTGCATGTGATTCAGGCGTGTCTGGAAACACTCGAAAACAATGGCGAAGCGCTGCCACTCGACACCCAGAAGCAACTGCTGAGCACTGCCTACGACAATGTGAAACGCCTTTCGGCTCTGCTTGCCGACCTTTCGGTGATTACCCGCATTTCCGATGCTCCAGAGAAAATTGAGAGCAGCGAGGTGAATGTGACCGACATTATCCACAAGGTGGCCGACGAAATGAAGGTGTTCCCTCCTGAAAAGCAACTTCGCATTCACATCGATGTGCCAGAGAATGTGAAAATCTGTGGCAACGAATCGCTCGTGGAATCCATCTTCCGCAACTTGATGGTCAATTCTTTCAACTACAGCGGTGGCCGTGATGTGATCGTGAAGCTGAAAGACACCACCCCCGACTACTATGTGTTCACCTTCAGCGACAATGGGGTAGGGGTAGCACCAGAGCATCTGCCACGCTTGTTTGAGCGATTCTACAGAATCGACGCTGGCCGCAGCCGCACTATGGGTGGCACCGGATTGGGACTGGCGATTGTGAAGAATGCCGTAAGTTTCCACCAGGGCGAAATCACAGTTCGCAATCGTGAAGGCGGTGGCTTGGAATTTGAATTCTCGTTAGCAAAGTAAATATTTAATCATTAAGTAGTTATATCTTATCTGTTAAGGGCGAATAATCCCCTTAATAGTCACAGTTACACCCTTTTTTCAACCAAAGAAACAGATAAAGCGAACCATCGCCGACATCTAAACGACAAAGAAAGTATTAATTTTTTAAAAGAATAAATTTATGAGTCCAGTATTCACTGTAATTGTAGTAATTCTTGCTATCCTCGCGATTGTCGATTTGATAGTGGGAGTTTCGAACGATGCAATCAACTTTTTGAATTCATCACTTGGATCAAAAATCGCATCTTACAAGACTATTATCAGCGTGGCTGCTGTGGGCATCTTGGTTGGTGTCCTCACCTCTCACGGAATGATGGAGGTGGCACGTAATGGCGTGTTCCACCCCGAAATGTTCACATTCTCCGAGATTATGTTCCTATATGTGGGCGTAATGCTCACCGATGTGATACTGCTTGACGGCTTCAACAAACTTGGGTTGCCAACATCTACCACCGTGTCGATGATTTTCGAACTCCTGGGCGCGTCGATGGCTGTGACTGTGTTTAAGATTTACGGTGGCGACATCGATGCCGGAATCGGCGAATTTGTAAACGGTGGCAAGGCATTAGGCATGATTTCAGCCATTCTCGTTTCGGTGGTTCTGTCCTTTATCGTTGGTTCGGTAGTGATGTACTTCTCACGCATTCTGTTCACCTTCCGCTATGCTAAGCAGTTTGGCAGATTTGGTGCAGTGTGGTGCGGTGTCGCCATTGTTGGCATTATCTACTTCGCTATGTTCAAGGGCTTGAAGAGTTCTGGACTAATTACCGAAGAGATTTCCGAATTCATTTCCGACAACTTGCTCATGGTGCTCGGCGGCGTGTGGCTTGCTTCTTCGCTCCTGTTCTTCATTCTCCAGAAACTTGGTGTGAACATTCTGAAGATTACCATCCTTAGCGGTACATTCGCCTTGGCACTCGCTTTCGCCGGCAACGACTTGGTGAACTTCGTGGGTGTGCCTTTGGCTGGTTTAGACGCTTACACCTTGGCACAAGACGGTGGCTCATCAATGATGATGGGTGGGCTCAACGATCCAAAGATGGTGAACATCGAATTTCTGGCAATCGCTGGTGTGGTGATGGCGCTTACCCTGTTTTTCTCAAAAGATGCCAAGAAGGTGTCGCAAACCGAACTTAACCTTGCATCACAGCAGGAAGAAGACGAGCGCTTCAATTCCACCCCTTTCTCAAGAGCACTGGTTCGCTACTCTGTGAAACTCAACGAATGGTACAACCGCGTGCTTCCTGCAAGTTGGGTGAAATATATCAACACTCGCTTCCAACCATTGAGCAGCGATGAGAAGGGCGACATCATCTACGACCGTATTCGCGCCGTGGTCAACCTCGCAGCCGCCTCAATTCTGATTTGTATCGGTACTTCGTTGAAGTTGCCACTCTCTACCACCTATGTAGTGTTTATGGTTTCGATGGGTTCATCGTTGGCTGATAGAGTTTGGGGCAGAGACAGTGCCGTTTACCGTATCTCAGGTGTGATGGTAGTGATTATGGGCTGGTTCGTTACAGCATTCGTGGCATTCGGCATGTCGTTCATCATCACCTCGCTGCTGATGTTTGGCGGTGGCTATGCACTTGCCGCACTGGTTCTTATCGCCGCCTACATTTTGCTGAAGCGCTTCGTGATTAAGAGCGCCGACGCAACCGAAACCGAAGAAGAACACCTCATCGATGATGGCGATGCTCCTGAAGATGTGCTTTACAACTGCACCCAAATGGTGGTGGATGTGATGAACCAAACTTCAAATATCTACAATCGAATGTTGGTGTCGCTGTTCACCGAAAACCGCAAGGGTCTGAAAGACACTGTGGCAATGAGTGAGAAAATGTATGAGGAAGCCAATAAGCGCAAATACGAGATTTGCTCTACAGTGAAAAAGCTCCAAGAGCAACACATCGAAACGGCGCACTATTATGTGCAGATTGTTGACTATGTGTCGGAAGTGTCGAAGGCACTGCTCCACAGCACTCGCCCAGCATACGACCACATCAACAATAATCACCGTGGCTTATCAGCCGAGCAGATTCAAGACCTGAAGTTGATCAACGACAAGGTGGACGAAATCTTCCGCCAAATCTCCGAAATGCTGGCTAAGAAGGATTTCAGCCAACTCGATGATGTGATGGTTAAACGCGACGATTTGTTCGATACCATAGCCGAAATTATTAAGAATCACATTAAGCGTGTGCGCAACGATTCCACATCAAGTTCTCGTGCAAGCGCACTGTTTCTTAACATCCTTAGTGAGACCAAGACCATGGTGCTCCAGGCTCGCAACATGATTAAGAGTGAGGCATACTTCCTAAATGCCATTAAAGAAATGGAATAATTTGAAAGTTTAGTTAGTAAAGGCTAAAAGATATACATCAACTTCTCGAAGGGCTACTTTGGTGTGATTTCAAGGTGGCTCTTTTTCTGTGGGAGGTGAGGAATATTTTGAAAATAAATTCAACCACAAATGGTGCTTGAATGAATTTATATGTGTAACTTTGTGTTTTGAAAAAACATTATTGAACAACACTATAAAATCAGATTTTAATGGAAATTATTGGTAAAATCATACTGAAATTGCCTCTGCAAACTGGCGTTTCTAAGGCAGGTAACAACTGGTCGAAGCAAGAATATGTGCTTGAAACTCAAGAAAACTTCCCAAAGAAGGTGCACTTCGACTTCTTCGGCGACCGTGCCACCCAATACGACCTTCAGGAAGGCCAGATGGTGAAGTTGAGCTTCGACATCGAAAGCCGCGAGTATAACGGCCGCTGGTACACCAGCATTCGTGGTTGGAAGGCAGAACCAGCCGACGCACAGGCTCCAGTTTACGCTGGCGCTCCAGCCGCTGCTCCAGCAGTAGGTGGCGCTCCCGTACAGCCAGCAGTAGCTCCTGCCGCACCAGCAGCCCCAGCCCCCGACTTTATGAACGAACCCTCTAACGCCGACGACCTCCCCTTCTAATCCCCCTGACGTATAGGAGTTGCCTACTTGAAAATTGTGGGCTGTAGGTTTATGGTTTTCAGAAATTAGAGAGCTGGGTTATTCTGTTTATTTTTTGTTCATCTCATGATAAAAACAATCGACATATCAAACCTTGGAGCGATAAAACGTGTTCAGGCTGATAACCTGGGTGGCATCAACCTTGTCATCGGACCAAATCAGTCGGGCAAAACGTTTATCCTAAAGGCTCTCTTTTCTGCACTCAAAACTGTGGAAACCTACAAGCGTGGCAAGGAGAACCGAACCGACAGGGAAATCTTGTCGGACAAACTATATTGGACATTTCAAGCTACTGAGCTGGGAAGTATCGTTCGCAAAGGCGAGAGTAGCTTGAATTTCTCAATGGTTTCTGATGCCAATGAGGTGTTTGCTTATTCTTTTGGACCATCTACCACAAAACAAGTGAATATCGACAAAAACACATTTGCGCCTCGTCTGTCGAATAGCATATTTATTCCGGCGAAGGAGATATTGTCGATTAAGGATATTATTCTTGAGGCCAAGGATGACAATCGTTTTGGCTTTGAGGAACCTTACAGCGACCTTGCTCGTGCATTGAACCGCACTCAAAAGGGCAAAAACTTTAAATCGTTTTCCGATGCCCGACAAATGGTGGGCGATATGGTGCATGGCCGTTTGGAATTTGACGACGATAAAAAAGAATGGCAATTCCGTGATAATAGTCGTAAGGTGTATGAAATTTCAATGACCTCAGAGGGGGTGAAGAAATTATCGATTCTTGACCTCCTTTTGGGGAATCATTACCTTGACGACAAATCAATCATCATTATCGATGAGATAGAGGCAAACCTCCATCCGTCGCTTATTACTCGCTTGCTCGATACCATACAATTACTGGCACAAGCAGGGGTGCAGTTCTTTATTGCGTCGCACTCTTACTTCGTCATCAAGCGACTTTATATTATGGCTCACCGTGCCGATTGCTCTATACCTGTTCTCTCGTTTGAAGATGGAGAGTGTGTGGTGGGCAACCTTCAGCACCAAATGCCACAAAATCCTATTATCGACGAGTCAATCAACCTCTATAAGGACGAAATCAGCTTGTAAGTTATGGAATTTTACGAGTCGTTCATGAAATTCTCTTTTGCAGACTCCGATGTGTTCTGTATAGAGGCAGACCCTCTTGTCGTCAACTCCACAGGACAGAAGGCGTGTGAGTGTGTGGTTCTTCTCAGTCCGAGGGTCGCATTCATTGAGGCAAAGGCTTCCGCTCCAAAGGAGGTGGCAAGCAGTGCTTTTATGGATGAAATCAAACGCAAGTTTGCCGACTCATTGCGTCTTTTCAACGAAATCAAAAACAAGCAACATGGCGATGAGGCATTCAGCCGTCTTCCTATTCGTCTTAGGGAACTTTCTATCGACCCCCAAAGTTATCTTATTTGTTTGATTGTGCATGGTCATCAGCTTGACTGGCTTGTGGGGCTGCAAGACGCGTTTCGCGATGCTATGCGTGAAGTGGTAACGGAATGGAACATTCAAGACTCTAATGTGAGGGTTTACAATGAGGAAACGGCGTTGGAAAGCAAATTAATAGTGGCTTATATTCCAAAAGAAGAACGCGACTCTGTCCGTGAGACCGACGCAAAGAGCAATATGTCGGCTGAAAAAGCAAAAGAGTGGTTCCACTTGCACAACACCAACCTGTAATCTCGTCCATTACACCTCCAATTTTCATCGCCAAACGGCACATTGATCCCACGGATCTCAGGATTGCACGCCTGGTGCTAAATCTCACAGAGGTTCCGCGGACGATGGGGGGTGGAAACACCTATTTAATCCATTAAAACCCGATTTGCACCTATGAAATATAATCAAAAAATCGGCTAATGGATTTTTAATTGGGTTAAATCGGATGTTTTTCAGAGAGCTATGAAAATCTAACTTCTAATCTCTAACTTCTAATTTCTAATTTCTGACTTCTTCGAGGGCTTTTTTTAGGTGGAGGAGTTGGGATTTGATGGATTTTAGGCGGTCGATTACTTCGAAGCGTTTCGACACGCCGTCGCGGTTGCGCCGGATCATGGCTTGCGCAGCGTCGAGTTTCAGTCCTTTTTCCTTCACCAGATAGTGTATCATCTTGATGGTCTCGATGTCTTTAGGGGTGTAAAGGCGAGTGTTTTTCGCGTTACGAACTGGCTTGATGATAGTAAATTCCTTTTCCCAGAATCGCAGGGTGGATGCTGGAATGCCAAGGATGTCGGCCACGTCGCCGATGCGGTAAAATCGTTTGTTCAATTCGTCCATACTGAAAACTCGTTTAGATTTAATCTATGTCATTTGCATAAATTGCAATTTCGCTGTAACTTTGCAAATTAAATTAGGGTGTAAAGTTATGAAATTAGTTTCGTACTGCCCAACAATCCTCAGAAAAAATATATTATACAGAATACTATATGTTGACAGCAAAAGAAATTAGAGAATCGTTCAAAACCTTCTTTGAGGGCAAAGGTCACCAGATTGTGCCATCGGCTCCAATGGTGGTGAAGGACGACCCGACATTGATGTTCACCAATGCCGGTATGAACCAGTTCAAGGATATTATTTTGGGCAACAAGGTGCCACAGTGGCGCAGAGCCACCGATAGTCAGAAGTGCCTTCGCGTGAGCGGTAAGCACAACGACTTGGAGGAAGTGGGCCACGACACCTACCACCACACCATGTTTGAGATGCTTGGCAACTGGTCGTTTGGCGACTATTTCAAGCACGAAGCCATCGACTGGGCATGGGAATTTTTGGTGGATGTGTTGAAAATCGATCCTAAAAACCTCTATGCCACCGTGTTTGAGGGCAGCGAGGCTGATGGACTCGAACGCGACAACGAAGCAGCAAGCTATTGGGAAGCGCATCTTCCTAAAGACCATATCATCAACGGCAACAAGCACGACAACTTTTGGGAAATGGGCGATACTGGTCCATGTGGCCCATGTAGCGAAATCCACATCGACCTTCGCGATGAGGCAGAAAAGGCTAAAGTGCCAGGTGCTGAACTCGTGAACAAAGACAATCCGCAGGTGATTGAGATTTGGAACCTCGTGTTCATGCAATTTGAGCGTCACGCCGACGGCTCACTCCACCCACTCCCTGCAAAGGTGATTGATACCGGTATGGGCTTCGAACGCCTCTGCATGGTGATGCAAGGCACCAAGAGCAACTACGACACCGACGTGTTCCAACCTATGATTCGCACCATCGGCGACATTGCAGGCGTGAAGTATGGCGATTCGGAGGAAAAGGACGTGGCAATGCGTGTGATTGCCGACCACGTGCGCGCCATCGCATTCTCTATAGCCGACGGTCAGCTCCCAAGCAACGCCAAGGCTGGTTATGTGATTCGCCGCATCTTGCGTCGTGCCGTGCGCTACGGCTTCACCTTCCTCGACCTGAAGGAAGCATTCATGTATCGCTTGGTTGACACCCTCATCGAATCGATGGGCGAGGCTTATCCAGAACTTCCTGCTCAAGCCGACCTCATTAAGCACGTGATCAAGGAAGAGGAAGATTCGTTCCTCCGCACTCTTGCCACCGGTATCAAGATGATGGAAGGCATCATTGCCGAAGCCAAGAAGGAAGGCAAGACTCAAATTCAAGGTGTGCAGGCGTTCACCCTCTACGACACCTACGGATTCCCATTCGACCTCACCGAGCTCATTCTCAAGGAAAACGGCATGACCGTGAGCGAAGAAGAGTTTAACGCCGAAATGGCAAAGCAAAAGGCACGCGCCCGCAACGCCGCACAAACCGAAACCACCGACTGGGTGAACGTGCGTGAAGGCAACACCGAATTTGTGGGCTACGACTTGCTTGAATGTGACACAGAGATTTTGCGCTATCGCAAGGTGACTCAAAAGAACTCATCATACTATCAGGTGGTGCTCTCTCGCACTCCTTTCTATGCCGAAATGGGTGGTCAGGTAGGCGATAAGGGTACGCTCACCGCTGGCGACGAGGTGGTGGAAGTGACCAACACCAAGCGCGAGAACAATCTGCCAGTGCACATTGTGAAGAAGTTGCCAACCGACGTGACTGCCACTTTCAAGGCCGCTATCAACAAAGAAGCGCGTATGGCAATCTCTTGCAACCACTCTGCCACTCACTTGCTCCACGCCGCTCTGCGTGAGGTGCTTGGCACACACGTTGAGCAAAAAGGCTCACAGGTCGATGCCAAGATGCTCCGCTTCGACTTCTCGCACTTCAAGAAACTCAGCCTTGAAGAAATCCGTGAGGTGGAACGCCGTGCCAACGCCATGATTCGCCGTGCCATTCCTCTCGAAGAGCACCGCAACATGCCTATCGCCGAAGCTAAAGCCCTTGGAGCAATGGCACTCTTTGGCGAAAAGTATGGCGACAGCGTGCGCGTGGTGAAGTTCGGCCAATCTGTAGAACTTTGCGGTGGTACGCATGTGGCAAACACCGGTAACATCGGCTTCGTGAAAATCGTAAGCGAGAGCAGTATTGCAGCCGGCATTCGCCGTATCGAGGCTATCACTGGCGCAGCGGTAGAAGACTTCATCTACGATGCAGAAGATGTGCTGATCAAACTCCGTGCGCTGTTCAACAATGCGCCCGACGTGGTTTCGGCTGTGGCACGCTCGCTCAACGAGAACACCTCGCTCCAGAAGCAAGTGGAAGGCTACATGATGGAGGCTGCCAAGAATGTGAAGGAGAATGTTTACAAACATGCAACCGACATTGCCGGCATTCGCACCTTGAAGATTTATGGCGTTTACGATCCTAATGTGGTGAAGGCCGCAGTTTACATGGTGAAGTCGGATGCTCCCGAAAACACCGTGCTGCTCGCAGCCACCCGTATGCATGGCAAGCCCACACTCACCATCTTCGTGAGCGACGACCTTGTGAAGAAGGGCATGAACGCTGGCAAGATGATTCGTGAAGCTGCCAAGGCAATCCAAGGCGGCGGTGGCGGTCAGCCAGGCTTCGCACAAGCTGGCGGTCGCAACGAGGAAGGCATCAGCCTTGCGATGGAAAAGATGGAAGCACTCATCGCTGCCGAAGCATAAAATCAGTAGATTACACACTACACTCTCAAATACGAATCAGCCGAGCGCACAGCCCGGCTGATTTTTTTATTAATATTGCCATTCACTTGTTCGGTCACTTGTTCGGTCACTTGTTCGGTCACTTGTTCGGTCACTTGTTCGGTCGCTTGTTCGGTGGAGTGGAAATTGAGTAAATTACATACGCCGAAACGCAGGGTAGGGGTGTGCCGAATTCACATCATAACGTAGGGACATGCCTTGGCATGTTTCCGATGCAATCAACAATGTATCAACGCTTTTGAAACATGCCGAAGGCATGTCCCTACGCTATGGCGTGGTGTTTTGGAAATCATCGCCAAAGGTGAGCTGGTTTTTAGAGGGGTGGGGGTGGGGGAAAAGTGGGGATTCTTTTGGAATTGTGGGGAGAATGTGATAACTTTGTGTTGATATTGAGGATATAAATTAAAATTTTCAATTTATTATTATTATAGAGTATTATGAAAAAGATTACTATGTTAGCGATTGCTGCACTTGGTTTCTGTGCAGCACAAGCACAGGTCACTTTGGAAGGAACTAAACTGACCGACAACGTATCCTTCACACTCAAGGGCGGTGCGGTGTCGCCATTCCAGCACTATGCGTTCTTCAAGAATGCTCGTGGCATGTTTGGTGCCGAACTCCGCAAGCAGCTCACCCCAATCTTTGGTTTCGGTGTGGAAGGTGAATGGACTGTGAATACTTCAAGCTGGGGCAAGGCTCCAGCCAACGTATGGCAATCGGCTCTCGGCGTAAAGAGCAGCAATATGCTTGACCATCAGTTTGTGGGTGGTTTTGCCACTTTCAACCTCTCTAACGTGTTTGGCGGCTACAAGGGCGCGCCTCGTGCAGTGGAAGTTGAGGCTGTGGTTGGTGCAGGCTGGCTCCACGCTTACCAAAACGGTGCCGACGTGACCGACGAAAACTCTTGGTACACTAAATATGGTGTGAACTTCAACTTCAACCTTGGCGAAACCAAGGCTTGGACCATCTCGCTGAAGCCTGCCATCCTTTGGGATATGAACGGCGACGCAAAGAAGGTGGACCGCAAGGGTGGTACAGGCACCAATGCTCAACCAAGCCGCTACAATGCCAACTGCGCAGCTGTGGAACTTCAAGCCGGTTTGACTTACCACTTCAAGAACAGCAACGGCGCACGCTATTTCACCGTGTGTCCTAAGAAGTACACCCAAGCCGAAATCGACGAGCTCAACGGCCAAATCAACACACTTCGCAACAACCTCAACAACGCTGAATCTGACCTCGACGCTTGCAACGCTCGTGCAGCTCAACTCGCTCGCGACCTCGAGGCATGCAAGGCTCAAAAGGGCAAGGTGAAAGAAGTGGTGAAGGTGAAGGAAACCCAAGTGAAGGTGAAGAGCGCTTCGCTCGAAACCAATGTGTTCTTCAAGCAAGGCAAGAGTGTAATCGAACGCGCACAGCAACCTAACGTGGAACGCGTGGCCACATTCTTGAAGAGCCACAAGGAAGCTACCGTAACCATCAAGGGCTACGCTTCTCCAGAAGGCTCTGTTGAAATCAACAAGAAGCTCGCCGCCGCTCGTGCCAACGCCGTGAAGGATATGCTCGTGAAGACCTACAAGATTAGTGCCGACCGCATTCAGGCTGAAGGTCAGGGAATTGGCGACATGTTCTCTGAACCCGACTGGAACCGCGTATCGGTTTGCTACATCAACACCAACGAGAAATAATCCATTTTCCAGACAGTGATGCCCGCTGTGGCATTCTCCTCATATCTGCTCCTCGCACCTTATGCGTGCGGGGAGCTTTTGTGTTTGTGAATCACCGAAATAATTGCTAATTTTGCACCCGAAATATTATAGAAGCAACATGGGATTAATCGAAGACAAAAATATTATCAATGAGCTGATCGACGAAACGGCAGTGCTCGTGGGTTTGATCACCCCTCAACAGAACGAGGCAAAGGCTAACGAATACCTCGACGAACTTGAATTTCTTGCCCACACCGCTGGCGCACGCACGGTGAAGAAGTTTCTCCAGCGCTGCGACGCACCCAACAGCACCTCATACGTGGGTAAGGGCAAATTGGCAGAAATCAAGGACTATGTGGATGAGCACGAGGTGAACCTGGTGATTTTCGACGACGACCTTTCGCCAAAGCAAATCGCTCACATTCAGAAGGAAACTAAGGTGAAGGTGCTCGACCGCACCAGTCTGATTCTCGATATTTTCGCACGCCGTGCGCAGACCGCCAACGCCAAGATGCAGGTGGAGCTGGCGCAATACCAGTATCTGCTGCCACGCCTTACCGGTATGTGGACCCACTTGGAGCGTCAGCGTGGTGGTATCGGTATGCGTGGTCCGGGTGAAACCCAGATTGAGACCGACCGCCGTATCATCAAAACCAAGATTTCGCTGCTCAAGCAGAAACTCGCCGACTGGGACAAGCAGAAGGTGATTCAGCGCAAAAACCGTGGCAAGCTCACCCGTATCGCCCTCGTGGGCTATACAAACGTGGGTAAATCCACGCTTATGAATTTGCTGAGCAAGAGCGATGTGTTTGCCGAAAACAAACTTTTTGCCACCCTCGACACCACCGTGCGTAAGGTGGTGATTGAGAATTTGCCGTTCCTGCTCACCGACACCGTGGGCTTTATCCGCAAATTGCCCCACCACTTGGTGGATTCGTTTAAGACCACCCTCGATGAGGTGCGCGACAGCGACATCATGGTGCATGTGGTGGACATTTCGCACCCTCAGTTTGAGGAACAGGTGGAGGTGGTGAACAAGACCCTTCAGGAAGTGTGTGGCGCTGGCGACAAGGAGATGATTATGGTGTTTAACAAAATCGACCAATTCTCGTATGTGCAAAAAGACGCCGACGACCTCACCCCACGCTTGCGCGAGAACATTCCGCTCGAAGAACTCAAAGACACATGGATGGCGCGTATGAACAACAACTGCGTGTTTATCTCTGCCAAGACGGGCGAGAATGTGGAGGAACTCAAGCGTATGCTCTACGACAAGGCGAAGCAGGTGCACCTCCAACGCTTCCCCTACAACGATTTCCTCTATCAAACCTACGACCACCTCACCGAGGAATAACGCCCCCCCTGCACTTGGCTTGGCTCACACAGATCTCACAGATCCCACAGGATTTGCACGCCTGGCGTTAAATCTCACAGAGGTTCCCCACAGCCTCGCTCCTAAGGCTCACACAGATCTCACAGATCCCACTGATTTTTTTTGATAGCGTTAAATCTCACAGAGTTAGGTAGAAAGGTCGTGGGGCATGTCCGAGTGCTCCGAGTGCTCCGATTTCCAAAGTTCACACAGATTCAACGAGATTCAACAAAAATTTGATTTGTGGAAATTTGTGCTAATTTGTGGCAGAAAAAATACACCTATTTAATCCATTAAAAATCCATTAACACCAATTTTTTTATTTATTTTAATCGGGTGTAAATCGGGTTTAAATGGATAAAATAGGTGTCCTTTTTTTCAAGAGCAGCGGTGAATCCTCTGTGAGATTTAACGCCAGGCGTGCAAAATCAGTGAGATCTGTGGGATCTGTGGAATCTGTGTGAGGCTCAATACCCTCATAAATGGGATCTGTGTGAGGCTTTCACACACGCGAGCGCATGAAAAAAGCACGGCTGCAAAATAGAGCCGTGCTTTCATTATTTATATAATGTGTGGATTATTTTTCCTTTTTTGGAGCCACTTTGGTGTAAGCCTTGTTGAGCTGTTCCACCACGTCGCTTGTCACGTCGTATTTTGGGTCGATGTAGAAAGTGGCTGCCTTGTTAAGAATCATATCGTAACCTTTCTCCTTAGCGTATTTCTTCAGGAACTCGTTGATTTTATCGTTGAGGTCTTTTTGGTTTTCTTGCAGGATTTTTGCTATTTCCTCTTGCTTGTTAGCCACAGCCTTTTGTGCGGCAGCCATAGCGTTTTGGTAAGTAGCTTGGTCGGCTTGTGCTTGCTGAGGGTTGGTAGCGTACACATTGTTCTTTTCCTTTTGTGCGAAGCTTGCTTGCAGGTTGCGGATTTTGTCTTCCTGAGCCTTTTGCAGAGCGTCGAGCTGGTTTTGCATACGAGTAGCCGACTCGTTGTAGTCTTTAGCCAGGTTGTAGAATTTCAAAAGTGTGTCGGCGTCAACATAACGCACGGTCATGTTTTCGTTTGCTTGCTTAGGCATATTAGCAGATTCAGGAGCCTTTTCGCCCTTCTGTTCACCTTGGCAGGCAGCGAAGCCCACCATCACCAATGCCACTAAAGCAAGTTTAGAGAGTTTGTTTAAAAAGTTCATTTTTCCTTGTATGTGTAGTTATTTATAAAATTCCTTATCGTGTGCGCAAGTGATGCCACGCTTTTTCATGTGCTTATTGCTGTGAATGTGGGTGTTAGGAAACTTGCCGCCTTTCACGAAAAATATTTTCACGCCAAGCAGCATCACGGCTATGCCCACCAATGCTATTACCACAATTACGAGCTTCACTTTTGCTTTTTTAAAATTCTATGCAAATATAAAAAAGGTTTGTGACATTTTGCTCAATATTTCAAATAAAATTCGTAACTTTACGAATGTTATCACACCGTTTTAACATTAATTTCATACACGAAGCGATAACTAACATTTTTTATAAATAAAACCAAAAATTTATTATGGAAGTAAAAGATTTAAAACCCGCTCGCGTTTGGCAAATTTTCGACGCGATCACAAAAGTACCTCGTCCTTCTGGCAATCTCGACAAAATTCGTGAATGGCTGGTTAGTTTTGCAAAGGAAAACAATCTTGAGTACAAGGTTGATGAAGTAGGTAATGTGGCTATGTTCCGTCCAGCCGCACCAGGTTTTGAAAACGCTAAGGGGGTAGTGCTCCAAGGCCACATGGACATGGTGGCAGAAAAGCTCCCTTCTTCTAATCACAACTTCCTCACCGATCCTATCCAAACCCGCATCGTCGACGACTGGGTGTTTGCAACCGACACCACCCTCGGTGCTGACGACGGCTTGGGCCTGGCTATCGCATTGGCAGCGCTCACCGACCCCGACATCAAGTGCGGCGCGCTCGAAGCTCTCGCTACCGTTGACGAAGAAACCGGCCTCACCGGTGCCACCAACATCAAGGCCGACATGCTTGTGGGCGACTATCTGCTCAACCTCGACAGCGAAGACGACGGCGTGATCACTATCGGCTGCGCAGGTGGTGTGGTTACCCCTGTATGGTTCGACTATAAGCCAGAGGCTGCTCCTGCCGACCTCCAATATTTCGCTATCAAGATTGGCAAACTTATGGGTGGCCACTCTGGTACCGACATCAACAAGGGCTTGGCAAGTGCCACTAAGCAGTTGGCTCGCATTCTCTACATGCTCGACGCTAAAATCGAATATCGCCTTGCAAGCTTCAATGCCGGCAACCTCCACAACGCTATCGCTCGCGACGGTGTGGCTGTGATTGGTGTGAAGCCTGCCGACAAGGAAACGCTCGCAACCGTGGTCAACACCGTGGCTGCCGACATTAAACTTGAATACAAGCGCACTGAGCCTCATGCCGAGGTCACTATCGAAAGCGTTGACGCTCCTGCCACCGTTATCGACGCTTGCACTGCTAAGCGCCTCGTGGCTGCTTGCTTCGCTGCTCCTCACGGTGTATATTATATGAGTCAGGAAGTGGAAGGATTGGTGGAAACCTCTACCAACTTCGCAAGCGTTAAGACCAACGCCGACGAAATCTATCTCGAATTCTTCAGCCGCTCATCTACCGAAAGCTCAAAAGAAGAACTCGCTCTCCAAATCGAGGCTATCTTCCGCTTGGCTGGCGCTAAGGAAGTGAAATATGAAGGCAGCTACCAAGGTTGGGCTCCTAATGCCGACAGCCAGCTCTTGAAGCTCGCTGTGGCTCAATGGGAAGGTCTGTATGGCGTAGAACCAAAGGTTGAGGCTATCCACGCTGGTTTGGAATGTGGTTTGTTCTTGAAGGTTCGTCCAGATATGGAAATGATTTCTTACGGACCAACGTTGAAGGACGTTCACTCTCCACGCGAGTGCTGCCATATCCCTGCAGTGCAAAAGGGTTGGGACTTCACTGTAGCCCTGCTCAAAGCTATCGCAGCCGATAAATAACATATCCCACTTTGCTGGGCTTGGCTCACACAGATCTCGCTTTGCTGGGCTTGGCTCACACAGATCTCACAGATCTCACGGTTTTGCACGCCTGGTGTTAAATCTCACTGATGCTTTCCGTGGATGATGGGGATTAGGGCTCACACAGATCTCACAGATCTCACGGTTTTGCACGGCTGGTGGTAAATCTCACTGATGATTTCCGTGGCAGATAGGTCTGATAGGTCCGATGGGTCTGTTATGGGTCTGTGAATTGGAATTGAAAAATAATGGTGCCGATTTTATCCTGTTTTAAGGGATGAAATCGGTGCTTTTTTTGTTGGTGGGGTGGGGTGAATGGTTTCTTTCAAATTTGCTTTATTATGTTTTTTTTGCACTGATTTGCGCATTTTTTTTGATAATTGCTGTTGAAAAATATTTTTTATAAGTAAATTTGCACCTCAGAAATGATAGTCAGTTGATGTCGACATGTTAAATGTTTGATATTTAATATGTTGGCAAAATTTAGCAAAATGTTGCTTGTGATTTACAAGCATTAGAACTACTCTATTTTATTCAAGTTTTTTTTAGACACTTATAAGAAAGTATTTTTAATTTTTAAATTGGGAAGAATGTCGGGACCGACATTCAAAAAAAATTTTTATGACTTATTTTGATTTGTTGAAAAATGCAGCAAGGAGAACCAGGTTTCTTCTTGTGTTTTTGATGTCGTTGATTGGACTCAGCGCGGCGGCCGGCACTTATTATGCCGATTTGAACGTGGCTGTTAATCCTGCCGACCTCGATGAAGGTGATAAGGTGGTGATGTGCCACGTCAACTCCAAGGCATTCGTTGGCTACGACGGCAGCAAAGAGCAAACCACCACTCATGTGAAAACCAGCGACCAAAACGAGGCCAATGCTTTTGTTTACACCGTGACGAAAAATGGTTACAAAGTTGCCCTCACCAATGGTTATGGTTTTGGACCACGAATTGCAAATCGTGTATGGGGTTTTAATTTCACCTACTCTTGGAGCAAATCTCCTTCTTCTTTCACAGTGGAAAGTATAGGTGGCACCACCCGATTGTATGTTACTGCAGGGCTGGCTACTGGCTATTTGTCGCGTACTGACACGGAAACCAATTATTCGGGATCGAAGAACTCCAGCTGCGACTGGAGATTCTACAGAGTCTATGAATTTGATAAGCCCACACTGGTGCTTCCCGTCACTGGTTCAAAAATCGACTTTGCCGACCCAGGTCTTGACGCTCCTATCACCAGCGCGCTGACAGTGAAAGGTGTGCTGCTGAATAAAAACCTCACCGTGAGTGTGACAGGCGACGGTTTCTCTATCGACCGCACCTCAATCTCTGCCGCTGACGCTAACAACGACAATGGCGCAATAGTGAACGTCACTTTCAAGGGTAGTGAATACAAATCTTACAGTGGCACTCTTACCATCACCAACGATGAAGGCATCAGCGCATCGGTGGAGCTTTCTGCCAAATTGGTGAAACCCGGCGACATTTTGCCCACCTCTCACAATCAGCTCAAGGAGTGGAATGTGAACACCGGTGCTCAGGAAGTGGGCTATATCGGCTTGGGCAACAAAAATCAGGTGCTGGCTTCGGCTTGTGTGAGCATTTCCTCTGCCGAAATTCCTACCATCATTTACAGCCTCTTCTTTGGTCACACCGAATACCTCAACGCTGTGGGTGTGTATGCCCGTAAGCGCGACGCCAATGTGGACTACACCCCTGATGGCTCCTATGCAAAGTTTGAAAACACTTTCGCCCACCTTTTCGACTACCGCAACCCAGAAAAGAACTGTGGCGCCATTTTCCTCGGTTTCACCCACGATGTGCCTGCAGCTTCCACAAAAGCCTCTTTCACCAGTAATGTGAGGCTTGAGGCTGGCAAATATGTGATATACCTCGTTGCCAACACCAAGACAGCAGATGAAATTGGCGGTATCGACAAGCTGCCATTGATTGGAGGCTCTTCAGCCAACTTCACCCATGTGGGTGGCGAAATCCAAACCGTGATTTGCGGCACCGCCACCTCCGCTATCGAACCGATCAACAACTACTCTCAAGATGGTGGTGGCCGTGTGTTTGTGCCTAAGTTCGAGCTGCTTTATGCTCCAAAATATAATAAGCATGCCACTTCTGTGGAATATTCTAAATACTACCGTATTCCTGCCATTACCCGTGCTTCCGACGGTACGCTCGTGGCATTGAGCGATGCCCGCAAAAATCATATCCACGATGTGACCAACAATATCGACATTGTATCGCGCCGTTCTATCGACAATGGCAAGACATGGAGCGATTATTTGGTGATTTTCCAAGGCTCGGCAGAAGGCGACGACTGCTATAACTGGAAAGGCTATGGCGATGCCGCTGTAGCATCGTTCCCTAACGGTACGGTAATGGCAACAGCCATCCACGGCTTCGGTCTTGGTAATGATGGCAATAATCCGCCAAGTTCAACAAAAGACCCAGGCACAGATGTGGTATGGAAGGTGAGCCGCGACAACGGCAAGACTTGGAGCTATGAATACACCCTTAGCCGCGACCTTTATGGCGGTATGCGTGGCAATATCTCGCCAGGCAACATCTGCGTGGCAAAGTCGGGTATTCTGAAAGGAAAAGCCGTGGCTGCATTGCGCACAAGCAAATACCCTAACAATGGTAACAACTACCAAGGCGCAATTTCGCGTATCTACTGCATGGCTTACGACCCCGACGACAACTCTTGGACAAAGGTGGCGTTTGACGGCACTGAATATATTTACGAGGGCGAGCTTTTAGACGAGGCTCAATTCTTGGAAGTGGGCGAAAATGATTTTATCCTGTCGGTGCGCTATACCAAAAAAGGTGATGCTCGCAAATTCTACCGAGTGCACATCAATTCTGCCACCTCTGCCACTGCCACTGCCGTTTCGCAGACAGGTATGAAGTTGATGAGTGGCTGTAATGGCGACCTCATTACCTACAAGGCAAAAAACGGCGCAGAATACATTCTCCACACCGTGCCAAAGGATATGGTGTATGAACACGACAACTGCCGCACCAGCCTTTCGGCTTACTACACCACAGCTACCACATCAGGTGACTTGAAGTGGACTCGCAGTATCGACCTTTTCGACCCATTCGACAACACCGTTGGCGGTGAAGCCAAGTCGGGCATCGGCGCTATCGACGAAACTGCGCAATACAGCTCACTCGCCATTCAGGAAGACGGTACCATCGCTGTGCTGATGGAGGCTTATCCATTGGCTATTCGCCATCAAGACACCGACAACAGTTCTTACAAGCGCCACTGGGGCGACTGGGTGATGGGTCAATACTATATGAATCTTCGTATCGGCGACCTCATTCCTAATGCTGAGCAGCCTGAGGATCAAGTGATTGATGCTCCTGTGATTACACCACATTCGGCTACATTCAATTCTGTGGAAGCTAACGACCGCCCAAAAATCACTATTTCGCACAACAACTACAAAACCTACGCCGACATCTACAACACCACCGACAGCAAGGTGAACACCCACTATGAGGTGGAATACTATGACGCTCAAGGCAAACTTGTGGCTCGTGCTAATATCGCCCACTTCGATGCCGCATCACAATCTCTCACTTGGGAGCAAGTGTGGAAGTCGCTCGTGAAAGTGGGCAGCAGCGAAACCTACACCGCCGACCCAACTCTCAACAACAAGAGCACCTCGGTGCGTGTTTCGGCTTACTGTGTGTCGAACAACAACGACCAAGTGGTATCGGCAAAGACAACCCAAATCTACACCTTCGACACTCCTGTGCGCCTCATTAAGGTGGTGGGCTTGCCCACCAGCGGTGCATCTACCACCACACTTGCCACTGAAGGTAACAGCGTGGGCTCCGATGCGTGGCTCACCGTGGGTGTTGACAAGCATGTGCACCTCAATGCTCCTGCAAAATACCCTTACTCTTTTGTGGGATTCTATTACGAATATCCACATGGCGCAGCCGAAGGAAATCAAGTGCCATTGAGCGATAAGCTCTCATATACTAAGGTATCTGGTATGGAGCACCAGATTATGTTTGATGTGCCTTCGGTTGACAAGTTGCCCGACAACTATAATTCCGATGGCGTTCAGGGCCTCGTGATTTATGCTGTGTATAAAGTGGAAGCGGGCTTCTTGACCCGTGTCAACACCCAATACAACAACGGCTTGGTTGGTGGCAACACATTTGATAGCCAATACTCATATTGGACACCAGCTCCGGAATATCAATCTTTGATTGAATCAACAAGAGGCGGTGAGTTGCAGAAGTCTACACTCGATATCACCACGCCAGAAAACCAGGACAATACGCACATTGGTGGTACAGGTAGTGCCACTGACGGAGGCTTGACTTATCCAAGCAAGCTCAACTACGGTCTCGATGCCTATGTGACTGTGGTTCCCGACGCTAAGGCTGCCGAAAACCTCAACGCTATCGTTCGCGTGAAGAAGAATGGCGCTTATCAGCTCGGCTATTATGTGGTGAACAGCTACGCTCAAGCACTGTATGGCGATATCGTTTCGCCTGCTAAGGGCTGTAAAGGCGTGTTGAGCTGGTATGGCTTTAGAGATGGCGTGCTTTGTCCAAAGACCGTGGGTATGAGAAGCTACGAAGTGGGCACTAACCAAAAACCTAAAACAACAGCTCGCCGAAGCATCGAAGGCGGTCCTGGTGCAAATGGTGGTTATGGTGCATGGTATAGAGTGAATACCGACATCGCCTTTGAAGGCATTTGCACTCAAGGCGAGGCTTTCGATGGCACAGTGGAAGTGGAAGTGTATTTGGTGAACAACGATATTACTTCGGTTGACCAACTCAACAGCAAAAACTTCTACATTGCTAAGGTTACGCACAATATTGTGCTCAACAACGACCCTGACCATGCTACTGGTGTGGAGGATGTGAATGCTGAGAAGACTGTGGCTGGCGTGGTTTACTACAACCTGCTTGGCGCAGCATCCGACCGTCCGTTTGAGGGTGTGAACGTGGTGGTGACCACTTACACCGACGGCACTAAATCGTCGAAGAAAATAATAAAATAATTATAGCATTTTGTTAATTGTTAAAATGCTGCGAGTAGCGCAGTGATGCGCCAAACCAGCGATGTAATAAAAATGTTTTCCTGTGTGGGCTTGGATTGTGAAATCCGAGCCCATTTTTTTGTGCTGGGTATGCCTCACACAGATCTCACTGTTTTTTAGGGCTCACACAGATCTCACAGATCTCACTGAATTTTTTTGATGGCGTTAAATCTCACAGATGCTCTCCGTCGCCTCGCTCCTAAGGCTCACACAGATTCAACGGATTCAACAAAAAAACGCAGAATTAGTGTCTTTTATAAGCCACAAATTTCCACAAATTAGCACAAATTATTTTTGTTGAATCTCGTTGAATCTGTGTGATCCTAAGGGAGCAAGGGTGCGTGAAGCCTCTGTGGGATTTAACGCCAGGCGTGCAAAACCGTGGGATCTGTGAGATCTGTGTGAGGCTATGGAGTGGGGCGGGGAAAATATTTTGGGGAAATTATTTTTTGCTGCGGGCAATTTGGCGTAACTTTGTAGGTTAGAGTTGGATTGTGGCATTTTTTTGGATTATGGCACGATTTTTGCACTACTTGATATTTTAAGATTATAATATTTCAAAATAAAATTTGATGACTGAAAACAAAGAATTGATACAAGCCATTATTGAGGGCGCGCAAGAAAAGAAGGCGCACCAAATCGTACATGTGGATATGAGCGAAATTGAAAGTGCCTCTACCGGCGACTTCGTGATTTGCACCGGCAACAGCACACAGCATGTGGATGCCGTGGCCGACAGCATTCGTGAATACGTGGAAGAGAAACTCGGCACTCGCCCATACAACTACGACGGTTACCAAAATTCGCAATGGATAGTGCTCGACTACGGCAACGTGTATGTGCACGTGTTCCTCCCCGAATTCCGCGAACGCTATCGCCTGGAGGAACTGTGGGCAGATGCCGTGGTGACCGAAATTGAAGATATTTACTAATAAAGCATACATCAGAGAACTAATAACAAGCAAATGAAATTATTTGGCAATAATAGCAAGGCTTCGGGTGGGGGATTGAAATTCAACATCTACTGGCTGTATGCGCTCATTTTCATGGTGCTCATTGGCATCTATTACACAGGGGAAAGCACCTCGGTGAAGGAGATGCCTTGGACCGACTTTGAGGGGTGGGTGCAGAAAAAGGCGGTGAGCCACATCGTGGTACATGCCAATCAGGGCGATGCCGAGGCTGAAATCACCGATGCCTACGCCAAGCAGGTGATGGGCAAGGACTATCAGCCTGTGCCTGGCGCTAAGGCTGTGATCACCACCACCATTCCGAGTGCCGATAAATTTGAGGACCGTGTGGACGAATGGCGCAAGTCGGGCGTGTTTAACGGTAAAGTGGAATACGATCGCCACAGCACATTCTCCAACATATTCTGGTCGTTTGGACCACTGCTGCTTCTGGTGGTGTTCTGGATATTCATGATGCGCCGTATGGGCGGCGGTGGAGGTGGAGGCATCTTCAACGTGGGTAAATCGCGCGCAAAACTCCACAACAAAGACAAGGACAAGGACGTGACCTTTGCCGATGTGGCTGGCATGGAGCGTGAGAAGAAAGAGGTGAGCGAAGTGGTGGAATTTCTGAAAAACCCCAAACGCTACACCGACCTGGGCGGCACCATTCCAAAGGGCGTGCTGCTCGTGGGTCCTCCAGGCACCGGTAAAACGCTGCTTGCCAAGGCTGTGGCAGGCGAGGCGAATGTGCCTTTCTTCTCGATGTCGGGCAGCGACTTTGTGGAAATGTTTGTGGGCGTGGGCGCATCGCGTGTGCGCGACCTGTTCCAGCAGGCAAAGGAGAAGTCGCCTTGCATCATCTTCATCGACGAAATCGACGCCATAGGCCGTGCGCGAAGCACCAAAAACGAATTTTCACGCAACGATGAGCGCGAAAACACGCTCAACCAGTTGCTCACCGAAATGGACGGTTTCGGTAACAACAGCGGCATCATCGTGCTGGCTGCCACCAACCGTGCCGACGTGCTTGACAAGGCTTTGCTGCGCGCCGGGCGTTTCGACCGTCAGATATACATGGGCAACCCATCGCTCCAAGACCGCATAGGCATCTTCAAGGTGCATCTGAAGAAGGTGAAATGCGATGGTAGCGTTGACCTTGACAAATTGGCACGAATGACGGCAGGTCTGTCGGGTGCCGACATCGCCAACATCTGCAACGAGGCTTCGCTCTTAGCTGCCCGACAGGGCAAGAAGGCGGTGCAGCAACCCGACTTCATGGCGGCTATCGACCGTGTGACTCGTCAGCTCGACAAGCCCACACGCATGACCGACACCGTGACCTTCGACGACATCGCCGGCATGAAGCGACCCAAGCGTGAGGTGCGCGAAATCATCAACTTCCTGCACAATCCGGAGCAATTCACCCGCCTCGGTGGCGTGATTCCACGCGGCGTGCTGCTCGTGGGCCCTCCAGGATCGGGTAAAACGATGCTTGCCAAGGCTGTGGCAGGAGAGGCGAATGTGCCTTTCTTCTCCACCAGCGCGGCGGAATTTCAGGGCGAGTTTATGGGCTCAGGCGTGAGCCGTGTGCGCGAACTGTTCCGCAATGCGAAGGAGAAAGCGCCGTGCATCATCTTCATCGACGAAATCGACGCCATCGGCAGCCGCTCCAACCGCAACGGCGAGCGTGAAATCACCCTCAACCAGCTGCTGGCTGAAATGGACGGCTACGGCACCAACAATGGCGTGATAGTGATGGGCGCCACCAACCGTGTGGAACTCATCGACAGCGCACTCATTCGTCCGGGCCGCTTCGACCGTCAGATTTACGTGGGATTCCCAGAAAAAGACGACCGCATAGAGCTCTATAACCTCTATCTCAACCGCATTTCGGTGGACATCGACAAGATAGATGTGGAAGAACTGGCTCGACGCTCATCGGGCTTCAGCGCGGCTGAAATAGCTAATGTGTGCAACGATGCGGCACTCCAAGCCGCCTCGCAATACAGCGAAATGGTGACGCAAGACCACCTGCTCAACTCGATAGAGAAGGTGCGCAAGGGTTTGGACTTTGAAACCAAACTCGCCAACAATGTGACCTTCGACGATGTGGCTGGCGTGAAGAAATCGAAGAGCAAGATGCTCGAAATCGTGGACTTCCTCAAGCGTCCCGACTATTACACCCGACTGGGTGCGAAAATTCCACGCGGCGTGCTGCTGTCGGGCCCTACCGGCACCGGTAAAACGCTGCTGGCAAAGGCTGTGGCAAATGGGGCAGATGTGCCTTTCGTTTCGGTCACCGGTCCCGACTTGGCAAACCCATATTCCGACCCTATCGCACGCCTGCACTCTATCTTCAAGGAGGCGCGCGAGAAATCGCCATGCGTGGTATTTATCGACGAGATTGAGGCTATCGGCGCAAAGCGTAGCGAGGTGATGGCTGACCAAAGCCGCACTCCGGCGTTGTCGCAACTGCTCGTGGAAATGGACGGTATGGGCAACAACAGTGGCGTGATAGTGCTGGCTGCGTGCAACAACCAAGACTCGCTCGACAAGTCGCTGCTGCGTCCGGGCCGTCTCGATCGTCATATCTATGTGGCTCAACCGAATTTGGAAGAGCGTGCCGAAATCTTCAACCTCTATCTGAAAGATGTGAAGGTGGGCGAAGATGTGGATGTGCAGAATTTGGCGAAAATCACCTCTGGCTTCAGCGGTGCCGACATTGCCAAGGTGTGCAACGATGCCGCCCTCCAAGCCACCACAAAAGATGCCGAGGCGGTGAGCCGCGACTACTTCGTGGCTGCTATCGACAATATCCGTAAGGGATTGGAAGACAAGCAGAGCGATGTGGGCTCGATTAAGTTCTCCGACGTGGCTGGCATGGAAGAGGCTAAGCAGGAAGTGACCGAGATTGTGGATTTCCTCAAAAATCCTGAGAAATATAGCCGTTTGGGCGGCAGAGTGCCTAAGGGTGCGCTGCTTGTGGGCCCTCCAGGCACCGGTAAAACGATGCTGGCAAAGGCAGTGGCTGGCGAGGCTAATGTGCCGTTCTTCTCTCGCTCTGGTTCGCAGTTTGTGGAGAAGTTTGTGGGCGTGGGCGCATCGCGTGTGCGCGAACTCTTTGCCGAGGCGAAGGAGAAGGCTCCGTGCGTGGTGTTTATCGACGAAATCGATGCCGTGGGCACCAAGCGCAGCAACGAGGGCTTCAACAGCGAACACGACCAGACGCTCAATCAGTTGCTCACCGAAATGGACGGCATAGATGGCGCAAGCGGCGTGATAGTGCTGGCTGCCACCAACCGCGAGGATATTCTCGACGACGCGCTCTTGCGTCCGGGTCGTTTCGACCGCAAGGTGCATGTCACACTCCCTGCGCTCACCGACCGTGAGGCTATCTTTAAGGTGCATCTGAAGAAGGTGAAGGTGGATGAGACTGTGGATTTGACACAGTTGGCTCGCCAAACCCCTGGTATGAGCGGTGCGGAGATTGCAAATGTGTGCAACGAGGCGGCAATCCTCGCCGCACGTCAGAACCGCGAGGCTGTGACGATGGCCGACTTCAACGAGGCTATCGATAAGGTGACGCTGGGATTGGAAAACAAGTCGATGCTGATGACTCGCCAAGATGTGTACGAAACTGCCGTTCACGAGGCTGGACACACTACCGCTATCTGGCTGCTCGAACACGCCGCTCCGCTGGTGAAGATTTCGATTGTGCCACGCGGCAAGGCACTGGGTGTGAATATGACCATGCCGGAAGAACGTGTGGGCTACACCAAACAGGCGTTCCTCGACGAGATTTGCTCGTTTATGGGCGGTCGTGCGGCAGAGGAATTGTTCCTCGGCACGATTGGCACTGGCGCGCTCAACGATATGCAGCAAGCCACTCGCATTGCGCGCAGCATGGTGATGTACTACGGTATGAGCGAGAAGATGCCTAACATCTCGTACTACGACCCACAAGGCCAGCTCGGACAACGCCCATACAGCGACGAACGCGCACGCCTCATTGATGAGGAGACTTCGCGCATAGTGAATGAACAGTACGAGCGTGCAAAGAAGTTGATTTCGGAACACGCTGAGCAGCACCACAAGGTGGTGGATGCGCTGATGGAAAAGGAGGTGATTTTCGCCGCCGACGTGGAAGCCATCTTCGGCAAACGCCCCTGGAAGAGCCGCACCGAGCAGCTCATGGAAGTGGCAGAGGCTCGTCGCAAATCCCAACACTAACCGGCAGCTTTGCTTTTTTGGGCTCACACAGATCTCACAGATCCCACAGGATTAGCACGGCTGATGTTAAATCTCACAGATGCTCCACGCAGCCTTGCACCCTTAGGCTCACACAGATCCCACAGATCCCACAGGATTAGCACGCCTGATGTTAAATCTCACAGAGGTTTCACGCTGCTCTTGAAAAAAAAGACACCTATTTTATCCATTTAAACCCGATTTACACCGATTAAAATAAATAAAAAAATTGGTGTTAATGGATTTTTAATTGATTAAATAGGTGTATTTTTTCTGCCACAAATTAGCACAAATTTTCACAAATTATTTTTGTTGAATCTCGTTGAATCTGTGTGAGCCTTAGGAGCGAGGCTGTGGGTAGCCTCTGTGAGATTTAACATCATCAAAAGCAAAATTCAGTGAGATCTGTGGGATCTGTGTGAGTTTAAAACCCCTATAAAGTGGGATCTGTGTGAGCCTTAAAACTGGGCGGTGGGGTAAAAAATATGCCCCTGCTCGTGTGAGCAGGGGCATATTTTGTGTTAGAGAGGGGGTTAATCTAATTCTTCGTCTTCGGTGTAGGCGGGGATGACTTCGCCTTCGAGTTTTTTGCGGATGGTGCATGTGCTGTTGCGGAAGGTGTGACCCTTGCTGCGGTGCACAAGAAAGTCGATTTTCTTGCTATGCGCCATCTTGTCTTTCACTACCCAAAGTCCGTTGACCCATGGCGTTTTGTGGTCGGTGACCACGATGGTGTCGCCAAACTGGAAGCCTGCGCGATAGAGGTCGAGCGAGAGTGCCACCCAACGGTGTTCGCCAGAAAGCACCTTCTTCGGAACGATTCGGTCGCCACTTGCGGTGCCTCGGCCACATTTGCCACCGGCGTAATACATGGTGGAACGTACGGTAAACTCGCCATCACCAGCAAGAGCCAGTGAAAAAACAGACAGGATAGTTACTAATGCTAAAAATATTCTTCTCATATATTTGTTTTTGTGGTATAGCCGCCCATTATGGAGTAGAGTGGGGCGGAACGATAATGTTTTGCTTGTGCTATACCTGGTTTTGTGATGAGCTGTTTCAAGCAATAAACAGCTGTTTCAAATGGCGTATAAAATGATAAATATCGCCGTTTGACATACACAAAGTTAATCTATCTTGTTGAAAACGAATAGGGTTAGTGATTTTTTAACCACACTGTTAAAAAGTGTTATTTTATAAAAAATGCACAGATTTAAAAAATGTGTGTTGCTCTCAGAGTGCTGATTCTTGCATTTTACCCTTTTTTGCTTTTTTCGGAGGCAAGGCAATCGGTAGCAAAAAAAAGTGGCGAAATGTTAATGAATTTAACACTTCGCCACCAGCGCTTATAGATTTTCTATCTGTTAGTCTTTCTTTTTCTTTGAGCGGAAGAAGCCTTTTTTCTTGGTTTCTTCGCCTTCGTCGCCATAGCCATAACCATAACCGTAGCCGTAACCATAGCCGTAACCATATCCATAGCCGTAGCTGTAGCCATACTTCTTGGAGTTGAGTTTCACGCCGTTGAGCAGTACCACCATGTTCTTGATTTTTTGCTCGTCGCTCATCTTCTCAAGCTCGTCGAGGAATCGCTTGTCGATCTTGCCAGCGCGGATCACATAGATTGTGGCATCCACGTAGCGGTTGATCAACGATGCGTCGGCAATCAAGCCAAATGGCACGGTGTCGAGAATGATGTAGTCGTACATCTTCTTCAGCTCAGAAATGAGCATTTCCAGACGAGCGCTCATCAAGAGGCTGGTAGGGTTGGGTGGAATGGCACCGATATTCACGAAGTCGAGGTTTTCGTGGAGTTGGCCTTTGACGATAATGTCGTTCACGTTGTCCACTTGTTCGGAGAGGTATGCGCTCACGCCAATGCCGTTGTTGCTGATGTTCACATAGTCGGAGAAGCGGCCCTTACGCAAGTCTAAGTCCACGCACACCACCTTCTTGCCTGCTTGTGCGGTGGTAAGCGCAAGGTTGAGCGCCAAGAAGCTCTTACCCTCGCTGGCAGTGGTGGAAGTGAGCTGAAGCACTCTGCCTTCGGAGCCCTTCTTAGGCAACACATAGTCGAGGTTGCTTCTGATGATACGCAATGCTTCGCTGATGCGGTCGCGACCGGTTTCGGTAACCACAATTTCCTTCGATTCCTGTCCGGCTGGCTTTTCGGGCACTTCGCCGATAACGGAAAGGTCGGTGTTGTCCTCGATGTCGCGGCGTGAGCGGATAAGCGTGTCGAGCGATTGAATCCAGAACATCAGGTAAATCATCAGTGCAGGGAACGCCAAACCCAAGATGATGCCGAGTGCAAGGATTCGGGTTTGGTTAGGCGACACTTGACCCGCGCTTGCCGATTTTTCAATCACCTTAGCGTTAGGCTCGGTGATAGCGAGCTGGAGCGCATTCTCTTCACGCTTGTTAAGCAGGTAGAGGTAAAGTTGCTCCTTAATCTGTTGCTGGCGTGAAACCTCGGTAATAGCTTTCTCCTGCGATGGGATAGCCGACATGCCACCAGTGGCGCGACCCTCTTGCGAGTGGGCGTTGGATTGCTTCAGGCGGAGCGAGTTCACATAGGTGTTGAGCGATTGCAGAATGGTGCTGCGCATCGAGTTGAGTGAACTGGTGATTTCAATCATCACAGGGTTGTCCTTACCCGATGAGGCTTGAATCTTCTGGTATTGCAGCATCTTATCGTTGTAGTTGGCAATTTGACCTTGGATGCCAGCGTCGGCCAGACCAGTATTGCTTGGAATCAACTCTTGGCCGTTCATGCGGTGCATGTATGCCACAATTTGGTTAGCGAGCGACACCTGAAGGTCGGCATCGTTGGCGCTCTTCACAAATTGAAGGCTGGTGGTTGGGTCGCTAAACATCTGCGAGTTCATATTGTTCACCTTCAGCTGTGCGATACGGCTGTCCACACCGCTAAGGTCTTTCGAGAGCGATTCAATACGCTCGGCGATAAAGTCCTCGGTGTTTCTTGCCACAGAGTTCTTATCGTCGATAGCCTCCTGGTTATACACCGCCACCAGAGCGTTAAGCACGTCGATGCTCATCTGTTCGTTGTCGCAGGCGAAAGAGAGGTTCACCACGTCGCTAAACTTGTCGGCAGCCTCGGCGTTGAGGTTTGCCTCAAGCGCTTTAGCCACGCCAGCCACGGTAGATACGCGTGCTATAACCTTGTAGTCTTTGTATTGTTCGGTGTAGTGCTGTGTTTTGGTGATGGCGATAGGGCCAAACTCGGTGTTCACCTTGTTGCCAAAGTGAGTTCTTTTCCATTCGCCGTCGTTGATTTGAAATTCCAGGTCGTTGCCACCCTTAGGCACCACGGTCATTTCGAATGGCTTTTCCACATCTTGAAGAGGGGTGATTTGGAGCGGACAGGTCTTGTAGCAGTTCACATCGCGCAAAAACACGTGTCCGTAGTAGCGAATGTTCAAACCCAGCTGATTGACCACGGTCTCCATCAGAGTGGTTGATTTCAACTTGTAGATTTCGTTAGCCACCATGTTGTTGGCGCCAGCGATACCCAAGTCGCTAAACAGTGCAGTTTGGCTACCAGCCGATTTCGAGTCTTTAGTGGTGATCAGAATCTTAGCCGATGAGCTGTACTTCTGAGTTTGCGACTTTGCGAATAAAAACGCAAGGCAGCCAAATCCCACCACCGAAATGATAAACCAGTACCAATTTCGCACACAAGCTGTAAGGAAAGGCTTGATTTGGAACGCAGATTCTTCCGCTCTTTTCGCGGCTTTTTCTTTCACCGCGCTTGTTCCGTTTTCTTCAATAATGTTTTGCATACTATTTAGTTGTATATATTTAATAGCAATGAAATATCTATTTTGATGTCAAAAAACTGGCGCAAAAACGCACTTTCGGCATTTATCCACCTTACAACTCACAAAGTTAGTTATATTTTCCCGTATAACTATTATAAACAATGTGTAATTTTCCCCCACCACCCCCATTTTTTCCCAATCACCTCACAAACTATTCGAAAACGTGGGCTTATGATGGGAAAAATGTGGAAAGTGTTGCATATTTCCTGAATAATTCGCAAATTTGCAAAGAGCAGTATTCGCGCACGTTGGGCACGACTACGACTGTGACTATAAACAATGGCACACAAGTGTGGAGGCTCATTGGCGAGGACGAGAAAGGGCAGCCTACAAATATAGGCTTCGGGTCGCTTACGCAGCAGTTAAGTTTCGACCTTGCAGGGCGTGTAACGGGTCGGAAAGTGCGCTATGGCAATTTTTAAAAAATAAGATTACCCATATTATGAGATTATTAATTAAACTATATTTGTGGGTCAGCAGTAAGAGTTCGTCAGGTTTTGTCTTTAAAGGTGATTTAAAATCTGGAACTCTCGGATTTGCGATTCCTATATATGCACTAATGATTGCTGTAGCATACCCTATAGAGAAAATATTCAGAATTGATATTCCGTATTTTATACTGCTCTTCGTTTCCATATTGTTGACTTTCCCTATATATTTTTACTACAAAAAAAACGGAAGGGGGCAAAGTATTATTAGTTACTATGATCATCAGAAAATAAATAAATGGTATTATGTGGTGCTACTGTCCATTCTATACAACCTTTTTTTTGGAGGGGCAGTTTTTGGAACTTGGTGCATATCAGACTACTATCTTGGCTATTAAAGTCAACAGGTCAACGAGTCAACAGGTCAACGAGTGACAGGATATAGGGGTTTAAAAAATTGGTGTTAATGGATTTTAATGGATTGAATTGGTGTTTTTTTCAGCCACAAATTAGCACAAATTTTCACAAATAATCTTTTTGTTGAATCTTGTTGAATCTGTGTGAGCTTTGGAAATCGGAGTACTCGGAGCACTCGGATATGCCCCACGACCATTCCATTAACCTCCGTGAGATTTGACATCATCAAAAGCAAAATCAGTGAGATCTGTGGGATCTGTGTGAGTTTTGGAAATCGGAGTACTCGGAGCACTCGGATATGCCCCACGACCTTTCTACCAACCTCCGTGAGATTTATCATCTTCAAAAGCAAAATCAGTGAGATCTGCGGGATCTGTGTGAGCCAAGGACATTCCCCACGACCATTCCATCAACCTCCGTGAGATTTAACATCATCAAAAGCAAAATCAGTGAGATCAGTGGGATCTGTGTGAGCTTTAGCCCCATATAAAGTGGGGGAGGAAAAAAAGATAGCCGCCTGTGGTGGGGCGGCTATCTTTGCGTTATGGGTGATGTGTGAGTTTACTTTTTGAGGGCGGCGATGCTTTCTTCGAGAGTTTTGATTTTCGATTGGGCATCGGCTTGCTTCTTGCGCTCGGCTGCCACCACAGCCTCTGGGGCGTTGGCAACAAAACGCTCGTTGCTAAGCTTCTTCTCCACGCTCTTCAAGAAGCCGATAGCGTAGTCGAGTTCGGCTTGGAGCTTCTTGATTTCCTCTTCCACATTGATGGCACCTTCCAGTGGCACACAGTATTCAGTGGTGCCCACCATGAAGCTTGCTGCTGCAGGGTCTTTGGCATCAGCGTCGGTGATGCTTTCGAGTCCGCCGAGTTTTTCCACGATGCTCTTGAAAGGATTGGTCCATTTGCCCACAATCATCAGTTTCATAGGCTGCTTTTGAGGAATGTTCTTGCTCAAGCGCACGTTGCGCACGCCAGAAATGATGCTTTTTGCCTCTTCCATCGCCTTCAGCAAATCGGTGTCGACTTCGGCAGGAGTTTGGTTGATAGGCGCATACATGATGCTCTCGCCATCTTTGCGCTCATCGATGTGCTGCCACAGCTCTTCGGTGATGAATGGCATGAATGGGTGGAGCAAGCGGAGCAGACTGTCGAAGAAACGGAGCGTAGCGTCCATAGTGGCGCGGTCGATAGGCTGCTGGTAGGCAGGCTTCACTGCTTCGAGATACCAAGCAGAGAATTCCTCCCAGAACAGGCGGTAGATAGCCATCAAGGCTTCGTTGAGGCGGAATTTTGAGAACAGGTCCTTCACCTCAGCCTCGGTGCTGCGGAGCACATTGTCGAACCACTGCACTGCCAGACGGCTGTGCTCGGGTTGCTCAATATTTGCCACTTCCCAGCCCTTCACCAGACGGAAAGCGTTCCAAATCTTATTGTTGAAGTTGCGGCCTTGTTCGCAAAGCGCATCATCGTAGAGGATGTCGTTGCCGGCAGGGGCTGCGAGCATCAAGCCCATGCGCACACCATCGGCACCGTATTTCTCAATCAGTTCGATTGGGTCGGGCGAGTTGCCGAGGCTCTTGCTCATCTTGCGGCCCAGCTTGTCGCGCACGATACCGGTGAAATACACATGACGGAAAGGCATTTCGCCCATGTATTCGTAGCCAGCCATAATCATGCGAGCCACCCAGAAGAAGATAATGTCGGGACCGGTCACCAGGTCGGCGGTGGGGTAGTAGTATTTGATTTCCTCGTTGCCGGGGTTGTTGATGCCGTCGAACAGCGAGATAGGCCACAGCCAACTTGAGAACCAAGTGTCGAGCGCGTCTTCGTCGTGCTTGAGTTCCTCGGCGGTGATGTTTTCGTAGCCTTCCATCTTGCGAGCCTTTTCGAGCGCTTCCTCACGGGTTGGTGCCACCACGTATTTTTCGTCGGCACCGTCGGCGGTAGGCAGGAAGTAGGCAGGAATGCGATGGCCCCACCATAGCTGGCGGCTGATGCACCAGTCCTGAATGTTGTCGAGCCAGTTTTTATAGGTGTTCTTATACTTTTCGGGGTAGAACTTCAGCGCGTCTTCCATCACAGGAGGGAGGGCGATGTCGGCAAAGTGCTGCATCTTCAAGAACCACTGCATACACAGGCGAGGCTCCACAGCGGTGTCGCTGTTGCGTTCGGAGTAACCTACCTTGTTTTCGTAGTCTTCCACATGGTCGAGCAGACCGGCGCTATCTAAGTCCTTCACAATCTGCTTGCGGCAGTCCATGCGGTCCATGCCCACATACAGAGGCGACTGATCAGAGATGGTGCCGTCGGCATTGAAGATGTCGATGGTTTCGAGATTGTGGGTCTTGCCGAGCATGTGGTCGTTGGTGTCGTGTGCAGGAGTCACCTTCAAGCAGCCCGTACCAAACTCGATGTCCACATAGCGGTCCTCAATCACAGGAATCACGCGGCCCACCAATGGCACAATCACCTTGTGGCCCTTCAACCATTGGTTCTTTGGGTCTTTAGGGTTGATACACATGGCGGTGTCGCCCATGATGGTTTCGGGGCGAGTGGTAGCCACCACGGCGTAGTAGCCCTTAGCGTCTTTGTGCACCACGTTGCCTTCGGCGCTGGTGTCGACGTTCTCTTGGTCGGCAAGATAGTATTTCAGGTGATAGAGTTTCGATTTCTCATCACGGTAAATCACTTCTTCGTTGCTCAATGCGGTCTGAGCCTTAGGGTCCCAGTTCACCATGCGCAATCCGCGGTAGATGAGCCCCTTGTCGTAGAGGTCGCAGAACACCTTAATCACGCTTTCGCTACGCTTTTCGTCCATGGTGAACGAAGTGCGGCTCCAGTCGCAACTTGCGCCCAAACGGCGGAGCTGCTTCAGGATGATGCCGCCGTGCTCGTGGGTCCAGTCCCAGGCGTGCTTCAAAAATTCGTCGCGAGTAAGGTCGCTTTTGCGAATGCCCTGTTGCGCCAGGCGGTTCACCACCTTCGCCTCAGTGGCGATAGAAGCGTGGTCGGTGCCAGGCACCCAGCAAGCGTTCTTGCCCTCCATGCGGGCGCGGCGCACCAGAATGTCTTGGATTGTTTCGTTGAGCATGTGGCCCATGTGCAGCACGCCAGTCACGTTTGGCGGTGGAATCACGATGGTGTATGGCTCACGCTCATCGGGAACAGACTTAAACAAGTCGTGGTCTGTCCAATACTTGTACCATTTATCTTCAACCTCTTTTGGGTCGTACTTTGTAGCTAAAGTGTTCATATTGAGTAGCTGAATTATTATATTTTCTTTCAAACTACAAAGTTACGAAAAACTTTTATTTCTAATGTGTGGCAATCCATGATTTTTTATAAATACAAGGGGCACAGAAACAAAAACGGTTCAGTGGATAAATACTGGGGGGGAACTGAAACAAAAACATAAAAAAACAGCCTTTTGGCGATGCCAGTGCTTCGCACCTGTCGTTAGTGCTGCGGCATGTCTGATTTCAAGCACGCTTGAATCAGCCACACCACAACCCTAACGCCGCCCTCCCAAGCGAGGTCGGATGCATCGCCAAAAGGATAAAAACCGCTCGCCTTCGGCGAAAAACCAATTCCGGTAGGGACATGATACTTCACGTCCGCCCATAATTATTATACCATATCGAATATCAATCATTTGGCGCGGACGCGAATTATCGAGAGCACTGAAAAAGTAAAACCATCTTTCAGATTGAAAGTTAATAACGGAGAAATAGTCGTTTTACCCTTCTTTTTCTGCCTATCATAGCCTTATTGAGGCGATTTGTGGAAAGAAAAGTTGTAAATCGTAAGCATTATTCGTTTTGGTCTTTAAAAAACAGGACTTTTTCAGTACTCTCGAATTATCGCGTCCCTACCACGGAAAGCGATTTTGGGAGATTGACACAACCTCTTTTCAAGAAATCATTATATCATCAGGGGTTTTTCGCCGTGAAACGGCGAGCGGTTTTTATCCTTGGGGCAAAGTGGACAGCCCTCGTAAGAGGGTGGCGGAGGGATTGTGTGGTTGGCGGTATGGAAACTCGTTTCCAATGACGCAAAGCGCACAGTCGCACCGCCAAATGCGATGCATTCCACATTGCTCCAAGGCTGTTTTTTATGTTTTTATTTTTGATTCCATTCACAATTCAGCAACAATGCATAATCCATGCCCCCAGTATTTATCCACTGAACCCTTTTTATGAATTGATTACATTGAGATTAAACCCAAATCGGTCATTAGGCCGTGACAAGCCCTAATGACCGATTTGGGTTTAATGATTGTAGAGCACCACATCTTTCTTGGTTATCACCCACTCCTTCCTGTTGCAGAGATATGTCATAATATGCAGTCTATAATCTTGAATGAGCAATAGGTTATCAAGCAAAATGCGCAGAAATAGGCAATCCCTATAATTGTATTAATATACCATTTCCGTATTTGGGTATATTCATTGTAATAGGCTATTATTTTAACGCCCCTATCATTATATTTGTAGAATATATAAACCAACAGCACCAAAGACCATGCTATTATATTCATAAATAGTACAGGCATGTGATGGCAGAGCAACTTGTTATAAATATGGTCTACTATTGCCACAATAAAGAAACTTGGAATAAAAAAAAAGAGTGCACCTGCGCTTGTGTCGTTAGTGTCCCATCTCCATTTACACCCTATATAGAAATATAAATTTATAATCCACATGATATTCATATCTAAAATCCGGCATTGCTCTATGCAAATTTGCGAATTATCCACGACATACGCAACACTCGCCACGTTTTTTCCGTCGTAAGTCCAAATTTTCGAGTAATTCCCTTTCCCCCATGCCTATGAGAACACATCAAATAGTGACATTGTTGTGGAGTGGTGAGTATTAGTTAGTCAGCCAAAAGATAGTAGCTCCATTAAAGGCTTCTGCTACAAGGTCTCGTTTAAACCGCTTTCTGTCTTCCATATTGTATTGTAATGGTTTACAGTGCGATAAAACGTATAGATTAATACACCTTTGATTTTCTGAAACATAATGCAATTTTATTGTTTATTTAAACGGCATATTTGTACACAGTCCATTGCTTACAATTTTATATTATTGAATTGATAAAGCTAAATAGCATATGGATTAGGGCTAAAACAAAGACTTGCATTCCGATACCTAAAAATACCACATAATACCATTTGTTATATTTTGTATGCTCATAGAAATCTATAATTTTTTCACCCCTATTTTTGTGCTTATAGAATAGATAAACTCCAAGTATTGCAGCAATTAAGCTAATCCATATCAATAAAGGAGATATCGGTTTTTTTATAATTTTTTCTATTACAAGTGCCAAATAGGGAATAAATAAAAAAAGAGGGAAGGCATACCCTAAAACTCCCATAGATAAAGCCCCTCTATCATCAGCCCATCTAATTTTGCTGTTTAAATAAAAAAAGAGATTGAAAAAACACATAGCTCAACTAAAATTCGTTTTCTACCCAATCATAAAACTGCTCTCCCCAAATGGCGTCAGCCAGTCCTAACCCAGCAGAGGGGGCGCGTTCCGTCTCGTCCTCGCCAAGCAGACTCCACACCCGATTACCCCCGGCGTCAACCGAAGTGAGCGTGCCGAGCGTGCGATTGTACCGCTCTATGCAAATTTGCGAATTATCCACGACATACGCAACACTCGCCACGTTTTTTCCGTCACCATGCCCATCTTATTGCCACGTTAAAGTGATATTAACTAAATTCGTCTATGATAAATAAATACAGGAAAAACAATCCAAAAAGTACGGCAAGACATGCTCCAAAAGACAACGAATAAACCCACCACTTGTCAAAAAGATGGCTCTGTTCGTAATAATCTATTATTTTTTCGCCCCTACCATTGCGCAAATAGTAAAAAAAGACAGGTATAGTTAGCACAACACCTATAGTTATTAGATATTCTGACGGAATGTCTAAACCGCTCCATATAAACGCATGAATGATGTCATGAACCATAAAACACAATACCAGAATGAGCGGGAAGAAACCAGATGCGCCCATCGTAGCCTGGCCTCTTCCCTTTGGGCTTAAATACTTACTCCAAGTGTAGAAATACAAATTAATAATCTTCATCATATTATAAATATTAAAAAATATTTTTTAGAATTCTTGTTCAATCCAATTATAGAGTTGCTCTCCCCCAAAAAATACTAAGCGGATATAACCAGATGAATTTTAATTAGGTATCATGATTGCTGTCAGCAAAGTAAAATAATGAGCGAGGATAATGATGCCTGTATTACAAAAAAAAGTGGCAGTATATAATACCATTTGTTGATTTTTTTGTTATCATATTTTCTGAATATTTTATTTCCTTTGTCGTTACGCCGATAGAACAGATAGATGCAGACAAGAATGAAAATTACCATTATCATGATATACTTTGGATATATTTCAATATTATAAAAATCTCCAATCGCCTTGCATATTCCAACCGAGGCTGGTGCAATAGGAAATATGAATCCAAATGCGCCACTGGACACACTTCCACCTTCACTTCCTCCATCTTGAATTTTACCATTGATATAAAAATAAAACTCAGTCGTTCCAACCAAGAGGTTCTTTGCCTGTTTAAAAATTTTCATCAATCCAATCATATAATTGTTCACTCCAAATTGTGTCAGCCATTCCCAAACCAACAGGTTAAAGGACTCAACCAATGCCATTTCGTCTGTAATTTTAGTGGTCTGCTTTACTCTAATAATTCAATTATGAGCAAAAATATTGAAACATAAGACACGGCAAACGCTATATGAAGCAATAATAAATTATACCACTTGTTGTATTTTGACTTTTCGTAATAGTCAATTACTTTTTCACCTCTACCATTATGCCGATAATAAAAGTATATAGAAATCAGCAATATAGATAGTATAGACCAAAAAGCTATCGTGTTGTCCAGTATCGGGATATGATATTTTTTTAGGAATAAGTTTATCAACGACAATGTGAATAACAGAGGTAGGAAAAAACCAAATACGCCACTCAATATCCATCCTCGACAGCTGACAAAATTTCCTTTGCTCCATATATAAAAATATAAATTAATGATACTCATAATGTTTTTCTAAAAATCGTTCTCTAACCAGTTATAAAATTGCTCCCCCCAAAGAGCGTCAGCAAGTCCCAAACCAACAGGTTAAAGTGCTCAACCAATGCCATTTCGTCTGTAATTTTAGTGGCTCACTTTACTCTAACAACTTGATTATAAGCAAAAATATTGAAACATAAGACACGACAAACGCTATATGGAGAAGCAGTAAATTATACCACTTGTTGTATTTTGACTTTTCGTAATAGTCAATTACTTTTTCACCTCTACCATTATGCCGATAATAAGCATAAATGAGTATCAGAATTATGCATAGAATTATAACATATGTAAAAAAACTATGATAAATCTGGTAATAGAAGAGTGTTATAAAAACTTTATTTATCGCGTATAAAGCGAAAATAGCAGGGAATGCAAATCCTATGATTCCGTCAGAAACACACCCTCTATCATTTGCATATCTACTTTTACTCCATACATAAAAATATAAATCAAGAATACTCATATTTGTTAATATCTAAAGATCTTGTTCTACCCAGTCGTAGAATTGCTCTCCCCAAATAGCGTCAGCCAGTCCTAACCCAGCAGAGGGGGCGCGTTCCGTCTCGTCCTCGCCAAGCAGACTCCACACCCGATTACCCCCGGCGTCAACCGAAGTGAGCGTGCCGAGCGTGCGATTGTACCGCTCTATGCAAATTTGCGAATTATCCATGACATACACAACACTCGCCACGTTTTTTCCGTCGTAAGTCCACTTTTTCGAGTTCCCTCTAATGGTTAGCCCCGACTGGCACACTTGAGGTGGGGGAGGAACTGTGGGGGGTGGTCGAAAAGCGAAATAAAATGGCATAAATGTAAAAAAAGTGTTTTTTGAGGGAAAATTTCGGTATTTTGGGCTGATTTTTGGCGAAAATCGGGATTTTTAGCCGAGGTGCGATTATGGAAAATTAACATAACAACGCACAGGGGTAGCACCATTAACAGAAATTATGTAAACAAGTGTATTTTCAACAATACTTAACTATAAATTCACATTAATAAGTTTTTCAGTTCAAAAAAAAGGCACTACATTTGTACGACTTTCCACTTTTGAAGCGAAAGTTGAATAAAAATTGAATATAAACGTTTTATATTATAATAGACATTAATTATTATGGCAACAGCAACAGCAAAACCAGCTACTGGTAAACTTGGTATCATGGTAGTTGGCCTTGGTGCAGTGAGCACCACTTTCATGACTGGCGTTTTGATGACTCGCAAGGGTCTTGGCAAGCCAGTAGGTTCAATGACTCAATACGATAAGATTCGTGTTGGCCGTGGCGAAAACAAGAAATATCTGAAATATAACGAAATCGTGTCGATGCCATCATTGAACGATATCGTGTTCACAGCTTGGGACGTATATCCAGCTAACGCTTACGAAAGTGCTCTCAACGCACACGTGCTCAAAGAAAAAGACATCGAACCAGTGAAGGATGAACTTATCGCCATCAAGCCTATGAAGGCCGCTTTCGACCACAACTACGCAAAGCGCCTTGACGGTGACAATGTGAAGCAATGCAAAGACCGCTGGGATATGGTTGAACAACTCCGCGAAGACATCCGCAACTTCAAGAAAGAAAGCGGTGTGGAACGCGTTGTGGTTCTTTGGGCTGCATCAACTGAAATCTATGTTGCTCCTGATATGAAGTATCACGGCACAGTGGCAGCTCTCGAAGCAGCCATGAAGGCTAACGATGTGGAACACGTGGCTCCATCTATGTGCTACGCTTATGCAGCACTTATGGAAGATTGCCCATTCGTGATGGGTGCTCCTAACACCACCGTTGATATTCCTGCTATGTGGGAACTCGCAGAAGCTAAGAAATTGCCTATCGCAGGTAAGGACTTCAAGACTGGCCAAACTTTGGTTAAGAGTGGTTTCGCTCCAATCATCGGCACTCGTATGCTCGGCTTGAACGGCTGGTTCTCTACCAACATTCTCGGTAACCGCGACGGTCTCGTGCTCGACGAACCTGCTAACTTCCGCACCAAGGAAGTGTCGAAGCTCTCTACTCTCGAATCTATCCTCGTGGGTGAAGAACAACCAGACCTCTACAGCAACTACTACCACAAGGTGCGTATCAACTACTACCCACCACGCGACGACAACAAGGAAGGTTGGGACAACATCGACATCTTCGGTTGGATGGGCTATCCAATGCAGATTAAGATAAACTTCCTCTGCCGCGACTCTATCCTCGCAGCACCTCTCTGCCTCGACCTCTGCTTGCTCATCGACCTCGCACACCGTGCTGGGCGCTGGGGCACTCAACGCTTCTTGAGTTTCTTCTTGAAGAGCCCACAACACGACTACACCGTTGACGAAGTGCCTGTAAACCACCTCTTCCAACAGTACGTGATGCTCAAGAACGCTATCCGCGAAATGGGTGGCTACGAAGCTGACGAAGAAATCGATTAATCTTCCTCGCGCATAAAATGTAAGATTTTACATACATTTCCTTAAATACTCGAAAATCGGGATTGCCTCATCATCAGGCAGTCCCGATTTTTTTGGAAATGATATACAAGTTGCCCCGAAGAAGATGCGATGAAATTCCGTTAGGAATTTGATGTGTGTAGGCAGGTATGCAGAAAAGATGTAATGGAGCGAAGCGAAATGGAATCTTTTCGAAATGCCTGCAATAGATTTGTCAGCAAACCAAAGGGACGGTTCTTTTGGTTTGTATATGCCAAAGGCATACCAAAAGAACCGTCCCTTTGGTTTGAAAACCGCTCGCCTTCGGCGAAAAACCCGGTAGGGACGTGATACTTCACGTCCGCCCATAATTTTAATACCATATTGAATATCAGTCATTTGGCGCGGACGCGAAGTATCGCGTCCCTACCATGCAAAATCGTTTTGGGAGATTTGATTCAGCTTTTTTCCAAGAAATCATTTTATCATCAGGGGTTTTTCGCCGTGAAACGGCGAGCGGTTTTTATCCTTGGGGCAAAGTGGATAGCCCTCGTAAGAGGGTGGCGGAGGGATTGTGTGGTTGGCGGCATGGAAACTCGTTTCCAATGTCGCAAAGCGCACAGTCGCACCGCCAAATGCGAAGCATTCCACATTGCCCCAAGGCTGTTTTTTATGTTTTTGTTTTTGATTCCATTCACAATTCGGCAACATTGCATAATCTATTCCCAGGAATTTTCCACTCAACCGAAAAAATCCCTCACGGAATTTCATCGCATCTTATTCGGAACAATATGCATATCATTTCCTTTTTTTATTAAAATATAAGGTGTGTTATGGAATTTTTTTTTATCTTTGCGTATAGGAAATAATATATTTATAATTTCATCATTTAAACAATTTAAAACTTATGAAATCTGTTATCACATTGTTAGTTACAGTGCTGCTGTCGTCGTTAGCCAGTGCGGCGCAGAATAACTTGGAAAATGGCTATGAATATGTGGATTTGGGGCTGCCCAGTGGCGCCATGTGGGCAACCAAGAATATTGGCTCGCACTCCCCCGTGGATATAGGCGACTACTACTCGTGGGGCGAGGTGGAAACGAAGGATAGCTACACAAAAAACACATACAAATGGGGTGTCTGTGACACTGAGGAGCATGTGCTGAAATACAATGACACCGATAAAAAAACGCGTCTCGACCCAGAGGACGATGTGGCAAAGGTGAAGTGGGGTGGACGCTGGCGTATGCCCACTAAGGAGGAGTTTGAGGAACTATTGAACGCCTGTGAAGTGAACTTCGTCGCTTATCCTGACGACTCATCCTATAAAGTGTATGAAGTGAAAGGACCGAATGGGAATGCCATTTATTTTCATCTTTGTGGCTATATGACGATGGATAAAGTTCGCGACTACAATCAGCGTGCCTATTTTTGGTCGTCGGATCTCAACCAAGTGAAATCGGTTATTGGCTTTATTCCTAATGAAAGAGCAATCGAATTTTGCCTCTATAACGATGGGCGCAAATGGGTGGGTAAGACCAGCAGATATATGGGAAACCCAGTTCGTCCAATGTTCCTTCCACAGGTGTCAACGGGCGTAGACCAAACAGCGATTGCCAGCGATTTCACTTATAAAGTGGTGTGTGGTGGTATAGTTTGTGACAGGGATTTTGCCATTTATGATATTTCTGGCCGCGATGTCACGTCGCAGAATGGCTCATTGAGTGGGCTGTATATCCTAAAAGTAGGGTCTGTGGCGAAGAAAGTGATTGTGGCTCAGTAGCTCCATTGAGCAACAGCCATCGGAGATGGCGTGATTCCGCTCGCCGTTTCACGCCTCCCCTTTGGTAGAAGGCTATGGCAATCTCTCTACTTTCTTTCGTGAGCTTTGAGCGGACAAAAAAGTAGCAAAGAAACCCGAAGAAAAGCACCTCGTTACTTTTGACAGTGAGTTGAAACGGCTCAAAAGTAACAAAAGGCCAATTATTCATCAATCCATTTTTCTATTAGGATTCGTCCATCCTCAGTTTCGACAAATAATTTACCTTCCTCTAAAACGGTAGTTGGGTATATATCCAAATAGGGAGCTTTCTCTATATTGTTAGGGTTGTATATGCAAATTTTTCTTTTTAACGCATGAAAGAAACCAAGTTCCCATGGTGCCCATTTTGAGTTTTGACTTGCTTCCGTATGTATATATAGTAATGCTTTTGATGATTTTAATCTTTCAATAATAGTTTTAGCGGTATTGGCATTGGTCAATTCTCTCTTTAGTGCGTTTCTATCACTAACCCAATCAACATAAACATTTACATGACAATGATTCAATATTGATTTTAGACTTAAGAGTAACTCACTATCAAAGGAACTATGTGAGAGGAATAAATCATATTTTTTCATTTGTTCTAATTGAGAATTATAGATAGAATGAATTAAATCATTTGGAGTTTCAATAGGTGTTGGGACTATTTTGTCTCCAACTTTTTTCTTCCCTTTTCTGTTTTTACGCAAGCGGACCTCCTTTACCCCAAACTTTTGCAAGGCTTGAAATGCAAAATATCGAAGATGGTAGTTTCTTTCCGATGCATTTACTTTATGAAGAAACTTTATGGTAATAGGACTTTTATACTTAGAGGCTTCAACTAATACAGCATACCGAGTATCAACATCAATCGGATTAGTTCTTTTACAATGAAAGTAAGTTTGTATGTAATAATTAGAATAAGTGGGTGTTACTTTTTGTGTGTATTTTAAGCTTGCCTCTAATCTTGCCTCTCTCTCAGCTCTTTTTATTGTACTTTTTTCAATCAGAGAATTTCTGAATTTTTCTCTATCTTCAGCATACAATATAAGCTTTTGATGCAGTGCTTTATTCTTAATTATTGGTGCAGATACTTTTTTGATGTACGCCGCAGGTGAAGGAAAGAAATATCGTTTGGGAAAGCCCTTCTTTTTCAAGCCATCATCCATTCTTCGATATGCCTTAGCCTTGGCACAGACATCATCCCATAGATACGAATATAATAGCTTAAACTCTGACAAAAACTCTTCATCAGTAAATCCTTTAGGCATTATGCTTAAAACTTTGCGAATTGGTTGTCTGAGTGTTTTATTAAAACGAATTAACTCCGTATTATATTTTCTTCTCGTCCGTCCCATTATTACTCTCCAATTATACGACCAAAGACTAAAACGACTATAGTCACTATCAAATAAAATGGAGTTGTGGATATGGACTTCATTGCTCCAAAAGTATTACAAACTTGCTTGCATTTATCTTTAAGTTCCTCCACCTTGTATAAGTTCTCTACACAATCTTCATTATCGTGGATTCTTTCCAAAAAAACTTTTTGAGATGAGATGCACAATCGTTCTACCCCTAAGTAGTAACAATCAAGTAAATATAACAGTCCTATAGGGATAAGACAAATCCACCCATTCGGTATTTGCATATTCTTATCTACAAGAAGAACCAACATTGCTGCAACAAGAGTAACTGTCCAATTCTTGCAGTTGGCACTATTCCCCGCCATTCTATTGATGATCTCTTGAAGCATTGATATGTGAGATTGTACCGCAGGGCTTTCCAAAACCTTTAACTTTTTATTACTATCCATTTTGTTATTTTATCAATTCGTATAATTTATCTAAAGCGTGAACTCTTGAACTTTCAGAATACTGCGGGGAATTATGACAAGAATAACCTTCAGTCTGCCAAGATTTTACCCAATTTGTTAATACTATATTATCAATATCCGTAAGATGATCTACTGGTAGGCCATATCTAAAACGAGGAATTTTTTTGTCACCCTCAGAAAATGTACTTTGAGATTCTGTAAGTGCAACATGTCTATATTCTTTAAGTCTCTTTTTTCTGATAAGCTGTGATGTCGTGATTTCAGAATAAATCCAAGGAGATTCGGTTTGGTTGATTATCGTGTCAGGTGTGATTGACTTGGGAGTATTCAGGAAAAACAAACACTCTGTATTGTCAATCATCTTAGTAAGTGCCACAGAAAGCATCATATGGACATGGCTCGTTGAATAATTCCTTTTTTCATAACTATAAGAATGCATATCTTTAAGACAATACTTTTTATCTATGATTTTTAGCAAGTCATTAGCATATCCCCAAACGCATGAGTCAATAAATGTGGTTAATCCAAAAGTCTTTTTTAGCCATCCTGCAAGAGCAATAGCAAGTTTCTCGTCTTTATGTGAGTGTGATAAAAAAATATCCGCCTTAATTTGTGGGAACCAGTTTTTTTGCATTTTAGTCCCGTCAAGAGAACCATCTCCATTTGCAAAAGAACTTATTTTTTCTATGATCTTGGCTCTTTGATTCAAAAAACTCTTGCCGCCTATTTCTTGGAATTTCTCAAAGTCTTGCTTGAAAAAATTATTCTTTAATAATAAATTGAATCCTCTGTACATAGCAATTATTAGTTTTTCGCAAAGTTACTCATTCATAACGAGAAAGGCGAAGAAAACAGTAAGAAATTGCCCCTTGCAAGCCGATAAAACTTGCAAGAGGCGTACTTTGTAAAAATCAGGGAATATAAAACAGGGGCATAACGCCATAGCGTAGGGACATGCCTTCGGCATGTTTCGATGCAAACGACAAGGTGTCAACGCATTGGAAACATGCCAAAGGCATGTCCCTACGTTATGGCGCAATTTTTGCTATCGCCTATTGTGGTAGATGTCAATTATACTGGTGGTGAAAAATGGCCACAAATTCGGGGGGGTGAATTTGTGGCTTTATTATATATAGTGTGTATGTGGGTGCGCTATTTGGCGATGATGAGGTCGATGCCGAGGTCTTCGATGGTGGCGCGGTCTTTTGGCGAGATGCCAGCGTCGGTGATGATGATGTCGATTTCCTCAGTGTCGCCGATTTTTGCGAAACCGCGTTTGCCAAACTTGCTGGAGTCGGCAAGCACGATGGTCTTTTGTGCGGTGTGCATCATCTTGCGGTTGAGGTTTGCCTCACGCATATCGGTGGTTGAGAAGCCGAAATCGAAGTCGATGCCGTCAACGCCCAGATACAGCTTGCTGAAGGCGCAGTTCTTCAGAATCATCTCGCTGTATTCTCCCACCACTGAAAGTGAGCTGTGGCGAAGCATACCGCCGAGCTGCAAGATGTCGATGTTCTCGTGCTCCGAGAGGGTTTCGCTCACTTGCAGCGAAGCCGATACCACGGTGATTCTGCCGTTAGGCACGATGTTGCGAGCCAAGGCGTGAACGGTGGTGCCCGATGCCAAAATGATGGAGTCGTTGTTGGTGATGAGCTTTGCGGCTTCACGGCCGATAAGCGTTTTCTGCTCGGTGAAGAGTTTTTCCTTCTCGTTCACAGATCGATTATTGGTAAACGGATTGAGCATGATGGCTTTGCCGTGGCTACGGTAAAGTTTGTTTTCTTTCTCCAGTTCCGTTAAATCTTTTCGTATAGTGACCGACGACACCTGAAGGATGTCGGCAAGTTCGGTAACTTGTGCAGCCCCTTTTTTCAGCAGGGCGTTCATGATGATTTGATGTCGTTGCTCTTTAGTCATGTCGGTATTGCGTGATTTTTGGATTTTAGTTTTGTTTCGCAACTGAAATCCGCTCTTTTTCCCTACAAAAATACAAAGAATCTCGCTGATTATGAAATTATAAACACGGCTCTTTCATTTAAGATAAAAGTAGAGGCATAGTATCCCTTACCCGGTTCATTACGAATCAGGGCAATTTGACAATGCTGTATATCAGAAAGTTACTCTTCTGTCAAAAATCTAAAATTCATT
>ERZ857629.366-NODE-366-length-66048-cov-26.154956_pt1 | contig 66048 bp, 72 predicted proteins | sample MGYA00519700_ERZ857629 | MGnify/ENA primary metagenome ERZ857629 (study PRJEB31778, sample SAMEA3449351) | human gut metagenome | biome: human gut; feature: human-associated habitat; material: faeces | place: United Kingdom | collected 2010/2012 ... | reverse complement strand
AGTATTACGACATTACTGCAAAATTGGTGCACAAGTTCAACGAGCGTAGCCGCCTCTCGGCTTTGTTTTATTATGGTAATGACAATGACAGCGAAACCCCCACGGAAAGCTTTCAGCATATAAACACCATCGACAATCCAACAGTGCTAACAAATAGTCAGCGCATTGAGGACTATCGCAGATCAAACAGTAGCGAAAGCAAATGGAACAACTTGCTCACAAGCGTTTACTTCACCACATTCTTAACTCCTTATCATCGCCTAAACATCAATGTGAATTATAGCCAGTATCTCTACGACATGTCGGTTTTCAACCAAATCAACAACAAGATTACCGACAGATACCGACTCTATTACACGCACGATGAAATCAACAGCATCGCGACCCATTCTGGCATCAAAGACATGGCTCTCACAGCCGATGCGTCGCTGCGTGTGGGCGACAGGCATCATCTGCGTTACGGCGTTAAGCTGTCACGGCAGTTGCTCTCGCCTTGCACAAAGGTGTTGAAAGACGCTACCGTGATGCGTTATCGTGGGGGCTTAAACTATGATAAGGACGAAACGAATATTGAAGACCCCAAGTACATCACCTCACACGAGTATATCGACTACAAGAGGGGCGACAACCTGTATGTGAACAACGCGTCGGCTTACGCTGAAGATGACTTCTCAATATACAGAGGGCTGAAACTCAACTACGGTTTGCGATTCAATTCCTATTTTGTGACCGGCAAGTCGTATTTCGCCATTGAGCCCCGCCTTTCGCTGAAGCAAACCATAGCGCAGAACCTTTCCGCAAAGGTCTCCTATTCCTATATGACGCAAGGCATTCATCGCCTTGTGACCAACAACCTGATCATGCCGAGCGACATCTGGGTGCCTATAACCAAGAATGTGCCGCTGATGAGAAGCCACCTTTGGGGACTGGGGGTGAACTATGAGGTGGCGGGATTCTGCTTCTTTGCCGAAACCTACTACAAGACGCTCAGCAACGTGCTGGAGTACCGCAACGGTGCAAGCTATTTCGTTGCCGACCAAAACTGGCAAGAAATCGTGGCATTGGGCAAAGGGAGAAGCTACGGTTTCGAGCTACTGGCAGAGCGAAAAGTGGGCAACACCACAGGCTGGGTTTCCTACACTTGGTCGAAGGCTCTGCGCAAATTTGACCAGCCCGGAAATGAGATTAACGGTGGCAAGGAGTTTTATGCATCAACCGACCGCCGCAACAACCTTTCCATTAACATTTCTCAGCATTTCCCTGTTTCAAAAAAAGTGGCTATCGACCTCAGTGCGTCGTGGAGCTACCTATCGGGACGCAGAGGTACAGTGCCATACAATGTTATCTGGGGGCAGACTATACGGGAATATGGAGGAAAAACACCAGTCATGTCATACGGAGAGACGTTATTCGAAATCATGACATGGTGGACTTCGCAGGGCAATGATGAAGTGGTAAGAAACCGGTTTACGGGTATTGGTGGCATCGGCCAGTCATTCCAAACATTCAGCAAAGTCAACGACTATAAATTGCCCGACATCCACCATCTCGACATCAACGCCACCATTTCATTCAAGCACCGTCTTGGAGAATCCATTGTTGGCATTGGCGTTTATAATGTTTACAACCATTTCAATGTGAGTAGCGCATATTTTGGCTATAGTGACAATAAGGCGGTGTTGAAGGGCATCTGCCCATTTCCCATAATGCCATCTATAAGTTTCACCCAAAAATTTTAGCAGATGCGAACGACCCATATCATAACAATTCTTTTTGCCGCTTTCTCTATTCTTCTGACAAGCTGCGAAAAAATAATTGAATTCAATAAGCAGGAAGAATCAAGCATTGCAATATTTGCCCTTGCTACGCCCGACGAGCCTTTTTCAGTAATGATTTCAAAATCGTTCACTGTCAACACAGCCCCTTCAAGGGTGGAGTACAGTTACAGGTACAGCGAAGAAACAGACTCGCTATTTGAGGCTGCGATAGTGATTAAGGACGCTTTGGTGGAAATCACGGTTAACAATACAGAGAAATACAAACTAACCTACAACGAGAAAAAGCCCTATAACTATACATGCGACTATGTGCCAAAGGTGGGTGACGACATCAAAATCTCAGTCAAGGCACAGGGCTTTACCGATGCTTATGCCACAACACATGTTTACGAGCCGCGGACTATAGAAATAGTGGACAAAGAAGTTGTGTATAAAGATAATGGCGACGACGGCACAATGCTGTTGGAAAACCCCTTTGAGTACTATGGCGTGGACTCCGTAATGCGAATTACCCTACGCATCAACGACCCCCAAAACACCCGCGACTTCTACCGCCTCAAAGTGAGAGGAACAGCGGTTCGATACATATATACAGGCATCATGAAGGATCCATATTACACCATATCCGACGCATTCACTTCCGAAGATGTGATTTTTATCGACAATATGCTCACAAAGCCTTTTGGCAATTGGGAAGCCGGCTTCAGCAACGTGTTTGACGACCACTTGTTCAATGGACAGAATTACACCTTCACAGTGGAGACACGAAAAAGGTATGGCGATAATCCGAGGGTGATACTTGAGTTGCAGACCATCACCCCCGACTTTTACTACTTCATGAAATCGTATCTGCTTTTCCGCATCTCCACCGACGACTCCTACACCACCCCAATAGGCCTATACAGCAACGTCGGCAACGGTTGGGGCATACTGGGCTCGCTCACCTACGACCGCCACATCATCAACTACTAACAGGGGTTGGTGAGGCCGAAGCAGGATTTGATGGCGGTGCGGATGGCTTCGGCATCGGGACCGTCGGTCTTGAGGATGCCGAGCACGGCATGGATATACGACTTCTTGTCGGATAGTCCCATAAGTCCTGCCACGTTGCAATCGGGGAGCATACTCTTTTGGTTGAACACACGCAGCACTGAGGCGTAGTCGCCATTCTGGAGATAGGTGTGGAACTGGCGGCACAGCCCTTCGTAGATGGAGCGAGGGTCGATTTCGTTCACCAGGTCAACCATGTGATCTTCCAGTGCGCTGATGTTGGTAAATCGCTTGTCGATGCGCTTCTCCACATCGTTTTTCACACGGTGGCGCACATGCTGTAGGGCCTGTTGGCGCAGTTCGCTGCTGAACATGCGCAGCACGGATCGCTTCACACGCATAAACACCTCGTCGGGGTTTTTCTTCCGATGGCGCGCCACGGCTTTAATCACGCCCTCCAAGAGCAGAATGTTTTCCACTTCTGCCACATCGGGGACGAGGATTTTCTTGGCGCGCAGATATTCCACCTCTTTCGCGTCGCGTCGGTCGCGGTCCACGATGCCCCAGCTGTTGAGGTGGTGGAACGACTGCAAATTGTTGAACGAGCGCACACTCTCTATCACCTTGTTGCAACTGCCGAGCGGCTTCACCGTGTAGTCGCGGAAAATGAGCGGATAGAGTTTGCCGTCGATGCTGTGGGTGTCGTCGCCCTCGATAAAAAGCACCGGCTTGCGGCTGCCCAATATTTCGAGGTAGATGCTCTCGCTTAGGTGTATGCTTGAGTTCATCACCTCGTAGTCCCACGCCATGTTGGCAGGGTCGAAACTCTTCACCCACACGCAGTGGTTGTCGATGCGCGTTGAAGCAAACTCCAGATTGTGGGTGTTGTACACAAAAGTGCAGTCGGGGCGTATTTCCTCAATCACATTCCACAAAGGAGTCATGATGGAACTGTGGATAAACGTTTCGGGGTCGTCGACCAGCACCACCGCGCCCGGCATGGCATACTGCACCGCGCCGATGTAGTAGAGCACGGCTTTTTCGCCATCGCTCAAGCGGAGCGATGAATATTGGTCGGTGCTGTCCTCGTTCGAGAAAAGGAGTTTGCCGTTTTCGCGCAGCACCTTATTTTTCGGGAACACCTCTTGCCACATCTTCACGGTGGTGTCGAGTTTCGTTTTCGGCACTTGAAGTTGCTCGTTCATGAGCAAATGCGCCTTGTAGCTCATCAGGTCGTGAAATTCCTCGGTGAGCATGATGTGCACCAACTTGTCGAACTCGGTGTTGGCAAGGCTTTTCAGCAGCGGCGTTGACTCGTTGATCTTGTTGAAAATGTCGGAAATCGAGCCCGGCAACACTTCGGCGGAAGTGTCGGGAAACATGGCGCGCATGGCGCAAAGGCGAAAAGCCTTGTCGCCGCAGAGTTTCATCATCTGATTGCAGAAGCGAGTTTTACCGCTGCCGTTGGCGCCAATCACGGTCACTTGTCGTGCGTCGGTCAACACCATTTTCTCGGTGCTGTTGATTTTTTTTGGAAGAAGGAGTTCCATAGGCATTGCGCTTTGTGGTTGTAGTTCGTAAAATTACCAATTCCCCCAACAAATACCAAATAAAAAGGTGGGAAATTTGAGTCTACGAGTCAACGGGACTACGAGTCTACGAGTTTTTTTGGGGGGGACGGGTCTGGGTTCAGTGGATAAATGCTGGTGGCACAGAAACAAAAAACATAAAAAACAGCCTTTTGGCGATGCCAGTGCTTCGCACCTGTCGTGAGGGGTGTGGCATGTCTGATTTCAAGCAGAGGCTTGAATCAGTCACACCACACCCCTCACGCCGCCCTCTTACGAGGTCGGTGGCATCGCCAAAAGGATAAAAACCGCTCGCCTTCGGCGAAAAACCAATATTTTGGTAGGGATGTGTTACTTCACGTCCACCCGTAATAGTGATACCATATTGAATATCAATTATTTGGCGCGGACGCGAAGTATCAGGTCCCTACCATGCAAAATCGTTCGGGAGATTGATACAACTCTTTTCAAGAAATCATTTTATCATCAGGGGTTTTTCGCCGTGAAACGGCGAGCGGTTTTTATCCTTGGAGCAACGTGGATAGCCCTCGTTAGAGGGTGGCGGAAGGATTGTGTGGTTGGCGACATGGAAACTCGTTTCCAATGACGCAAAGTCGCACAATCCCTCCGCCAAATGCGAAGCATTCCACGTTGCTCCAAGGCTGTTTTTTATGTTTTTTGTTTTTGATTACATTCACGATTCGGCAATAATGCAGAACCGTTTTTTGTGGGGTGGGGATTTGCTATGGGGTGAGGGATTGGGTGAGGATTTCGATGAGGCGCGGGAGGGCGTAGCGGTCGAGGTCGGACTCCGGAATCCAAATGAATTCGGGCGGAAGTGTGGGTTTGGCGGTGGCTTCGAGCAGATAGAAATCGGCATACAGCACACGGTGGGTGAGCACGTGCTTCACCTTTTGGCGAAGCAGGGTGAGCGTGCCGTCGAATTGCGGAATGGGGGCATTCTCTATCAAAAGCGGCTCCCACAAACCTTGCCAAATATCGCCAGCGGGGCGGCGACGAATGGCTATTTCACCGTTCACGCGAATGTAGATGTATTGCAGATGCCGCGTTTTGATGGTGAGTTTTTTCAATTTCACCGGCAGCGTATCCACCGCATGGGTGTGGAGCGCTTGGCAGGTGTCGGCAATGGGGCAACGGTCGCACGCTGGGCTTTTGGGCGTGCATTGCGTGGCACCGAAGTCCATGATGGCTTGGTTGTAGGCAGCGGCTTGCGATTCGGGCAACAATTCCTGCGCCAGTGCGGCAAATTCCTTTTTCCCCTCGGTGGAATTGATGGGCGTGCTGATGCCGAAGTGTCGGCTCAACACTCGATACACGTTGCCATCGACCACTGCCGCCGCCTCACCGAAGGCAAACGAGGCAATGGCTGCCGCCGTGTAGTCGCCCACGCCTTTGAGCATCTTAATGCCGTGGAGCGTGGTGGGGAAACTGCCCAGTTCCTTGATTTGCTTGGCTGCGGTGTGCAGGTTTCGGGCACGGCTGTAGTAGCCCAGCCCTTGCCACAGGCGTAGCACCTCGTCTTCGCTGGCATTGGCAAGGTGCTCCACGGTGGGATATTGCTCCATGAAGCGGTGCCAATAGTCGCGACCTTGCTCAATGCGGGTTTGCTGCAATATCACCTCGCTGAGCCATATCGGATATGGGTCGGTGGTGTGTCGCCATGGCAGGTCGCGGCCGTGTTGGGAGTACCATCGCAGCAGTGCGGAAGCGAAAGGGTGAATCATCGGCGCGGCTCCTTTCGTTTCAAGCGGCGAATCACAGCCTTCTGCTCATCGCTCACACGCAGCGATTCGCAAATTTTCTGTAGTGCCTTGTTGTGGGTGAAATTGTCGAGGCGGTTGTTTTTCAGATACGGCATCGTCGGTTGCGGCAGTTTCACATAGCACACCGACACCAGCCACGCCACCGCCATCTTCACATAATAGCCCTCGTGGCGAATAGCATCGATTGTGCGAAGAAGTTGCGCGATATGCTCATCATCCACAAACTCGCGCAACGCCATCACCACGGCAAAGCGTATCTCGTATTCCTCTTTTGATTTGAAATAGGGCTGAATGAATTGCCACCACTGCCCACGCTCGCTCTTTTTCAGCTTGAAAGTGGAGCAAACGCAGTCGCACACCGACCACGAGTTGATGCGCGGCACCCAGTCGGCGATAAGCGCCAACCGATGCTGGAGCGTGATGCCTTTGACATAGCCAATCACCATGCCGTGCAGCATACGGCTTTCCATAAATTCGGTGTCGGCAGATGCCACATATTCTTGCCAAGAACTGTCGGCGGCAATGCTCTTGGCGAGCAGGCGAAGTTGGGGAATGCGAATGCCCAACACACCGTCAACGTCAGGATTGAGCATCGCGGCAAACTCCTTGTTGCCCTGCGCCGCCAAATCCGTTAAATGCGTCGATATGTCCTTGCCCAAAAATTGATACATTATACAAATTTACAACAATCCACCCAATCATCGCAAACTTTTAACAAAGATTCGCACTGAAAAATTTGCGAAATCCAAACTTTTTACTACTTTTGCGTCACGATTAGAAAAGCACGTCTTTCACTATTCGAAGAACACATTTGTCCAACTTTTATAAGATATTATTCATAGCTTTCGCCCATTCACAGTGGAATGGGGAACAGATATGATTTTGGCTCTTGCCGAAAGGAATTATTGAACCGTTTAACCCAAATCGGTCATTAGGACGTGAAAGGATTTTTTAGATTACTTCTTGCGGTCTTTCGGTTTTTATAAGATGCCTTTTGCTCGTTTTTAATTCGTAATAGCTCGCTATCACTCATTAAAAGACAAACAAAATTCATTCTTCTAAAAATCCGAAATACCACAAGCCCTAATGACCGATTTGGGTTTAACAACTAAAACTTTGAATTTTTTCAAAAAGGTACTATTAGTTAATAGTCCTCAGTCGTTTCACAAAAATCAACAACTTAATACATGAAGAAGAAAAACAAGAAGTTGCAAAAAGTGGTGGGCACACTCGATGAGTATGTGCGCGCATGGCGAAAGGCTTCTCGCACCGACGAGATTGCCAGCCACGGCCGTGCTGTGTCGTTCGCTCGTGTTCACGTCTCTAAAAAGGTGTATAACCGCAAACGCGACCGCAAAATCGAGTGGTAACCACTCTCTATGGGAGAAACACAAAACCAAACAAACAAATCTTATCAATCTTATCAAAAATGGCAATTAAAACGCGAGCAATGAAGAGAGCAAACACAGTGAACAACGAGGTGGAACTTGAACAAAAGAAGAAGGCACTGAAACCCATTTCAGAAGAGGAATTGAAGCAGTGCAATATGATTGATTTAATTGAAATGCTGACTGAGCGACTGAAGGACTGCCGCTTCGACAAGCGCACCCTTGAACTCTGCCAGCCAATGCTCAACAAGCTGGCGGCACGCTTCCGCATTTCTGACACTCAGGCGATGATGCTGGCAGTGGGGGTAGAGCACCCTTCGGGATTGGATGTGAATGATGTGGCAGACTTCTTCTCATGCTCAAATGTGCGTGCCGGCAGTTATCTCCGTCAATGCCGCGCCTTGGAGAAGGCTGGCATCATGTACAAAAGAAATACGCTTGGAGAAGACAACTACTACATCACCGAAGCAGCCGACGATGCCCTCCAAACCGATAGGGAGTTTGTGGCGATATGGGACAAAAAATACACTGCCGATGAATTGGTGGATAGGGTGCAGAATGTGTTCTCGATTATGGAAGACCAAGAACTTGACTACGCCGATGGCGTGGAGATGCTCAAAAGGTATTTCAGATCCAACACACACCTCACCTGTGTGTCGGAAATCAACGAGTTGCACCTCCCACCACTGGAGTTTATTGTGCTGGTGCTGATGTGCCACTCCGTGGTCAATGACAGAGTCACTTCCACCCCGTTCTTGTCGATCTACAATATGACGAGAGGTCGTGATTACCGCAAATTTCACAAGGAAATCTACGATGGATGCAACCTGCTCCAAGTGCGGGGATTAGTGGAATTTAAGGAAGGCGACGGCATGGCTATTGCCGACCAGTTGCAGATCACCGACAAGGTGAAAAACGAAGTGCTTGCCGAGTACGACATCGAAGACGTGTTTAACCCCCGCACGAAAAATGGACTTCTGAACTATGAGGACTTGGCGGAAAAACCTCTGTTCTACAACGACAGGGAGGCGAAGCAAGTGTCGCGCTTGCATGAACTGATCACCGAAGATAAATACAAAGAGGTGTGCGACCGCATGAAGAAAGCCGGTATGCGCACAGGTGTCACCTGCCTTTTCTACGGTGCACCAGGCACCGGTAAAACCGAAACGGTGTATCAGTTGGCACGCCAAACTGGCCGCTACATCATGGAGGTGAATGTGGATAAGATTAAGGATAAGTTTGTGGGTGAAAGCGAGAAAAATATGCGCAGCGTGTTTGAGACATACCGCAAAAAGGTTCGCAGCATGAAGAATGCGCCTATCTTGCTCTTCAATGAGGCCGACGCCATTTTCAGCAAACGCATCACCAATGTGGACCACTCGGTGGACCAGATGAACAACGCCATCCAGAACATCATTTTGCAGGAAATGGAGAAGTTTGAAGGCATCATGATTGCCACCACCAACCTCACCACCAACCTCGACAAGGCTTTCGAACGCCGCTTCTTCTACAAGATAAAGTTCGACAACCCTTCGGCAGAGGCAAAGAGTCGTATTTGGCAATCGATGATACCCGAACTTACCGATGCCCAAGCGCTGCAACTGGCAAAAACCTACGACTTCAGCGGCGGACAAATCGAGAATGTGAGCCGCAAGCAGAAGGTGAACGCCATCATCAACGACTGCGACTTCTGTTTCGACGACATCATCGCCTACTGCGACGAAGAACGCATCGGCACCACCACACACCACCGTGTAGGCTTCTAATGCCCCACACACAAATCCGAAAAATCCTTGCAAATCCGTGTTTCCCTCTATCGCCCACCGATTTGCACGGATTTTTTTGTGTGGTGATGAAATTATATTGCAGATTGAAGGGCTGTTTCAGGAAAAATGCGTAATTTTGAACTTTCACATCACACATGAAAACTAAGATTGATGAGCAATATTAAGAAAATCGTACTCACAGGTGGTCCTTGCGCAGGTAAGACTACCGCTTTAGTGAAAATTATAGAACACTTTTCGAGCCGTGGCTATAAGGTGTTCACCGTACCCGAAGTGCCCACTATCTTCCTTCAAGCCGGCATGGACTATTTGACTAAAAACAAGGCACTTTTCTACGAAGGAGAAAAGGCTACGCTTGAAATTCAGATGACTATGGAACGCTCATTTATGAAGATGGCGGAGCAATGCGAGGAGCCAACCGTGGTGATTTGCGACCGTGGTGCGCTCGACATTTCGGCATATCTGCCACCTGAAATGTGGACCGAAATCACCAATTTGTGTGGCACAAATTCCACCGAACTTCGCGAGTCATACGATGCGGTGCTCCACCTGGTGTCGGCTGCCGACGGTGCGGAGCAATTCTACAACACCACCTCTAACGAGGTGCGCACCGAGGGGCTGGAACTGGCTCGCTCGCTCGACAAGCGTGTGATTGCCGCTTGGGCTGGTCACCCACATTTGCGTGTGATTAATAACCACGAGGACTTCGACCACAAACTCCGCCGTGTGCTTCAAGAGATTTCCAACGTGCTTGAGCTGCCTCAACCCATTGAGGAGAGCCGCAAATACATTGTGGAGGTGCAAGGCGAGATTGAGGGTGCCGTGACGAGCGAAATCACCCAAACCTACCTTGTGGCAGAGCCTAACTGCGAGGTGCGTCTGCGCCGCCGCGAATGGCAAGGGAAGTCGTTCTTCATTCACACTACCACCAAGCGCATTTCGCAAAATGAGCAACTGGTGACAGAGCGTCAAATCAGCAAAAACCTCTATACATCGCTGCTCCAGCAAGCCGACCCATATCGCCAAACCATCGAGAAAACACGATGCAGCTTTATATGGAAAGGCCAATACTTCGAACTCGACAGCTACAAAACTCCATGCAAGGGACTCGTGATTCTTGAAACCAAAGACGTGGCAGAAGGCGAAGCGGTGAAATTCCCGCCATTCCTGCGTGTGCTTGAAGACATAACCGGCAACAAACGCTACTACAACTACAACATGGCGTTGAAATAGTGTGCGCTCACCATCTTAGGCGCAACAATAATAATTCGTGAAAATTTGTGCGAATCCGTGGCAGTAAAAAAAACGAACACGAATTGCCCACAAATTTTCACGGATTTTTTATTGAATCCTCCAAATCCGTTACAGTCCCTACGCTATGGCGTTATCGTTTTGAGAGATTTTACATACCCTCTTGCCAATAAATCACAATTTTCATGTTTTTGGCAACGAAGAAAAAGACTACGCCAAACACCCACTTTCCAAATTCTATAAATTCCCTTCTGTAGAAGCCAAAGAACGTATCTTGTACGCCAACTTTTTGAAAATAAATAAGGAAGTCAAGGATATGATTTCGTGGATTCAGGAGTTCAATAAGAAGTAATTGCTCATACAATATATACTGCAAAAAAGGTCGAATAGTACGACTGATATTGCAGTAATATTGGAAGAGTTCATTATACCACAATATTGACATTCAAAATAATCCCAAGTCAACTACAGGCTTGAGATTTTGTATGTATACTTGATTAGATTAGAATATATTGGTTAGAAATTTCGCCGTGAAACGGCGAGTGGTTTTTATCCTTGGTGCAATGTGGAAGGCCCTCGTAAGAGGGTGGCGGAGGGATTGTGTGGTTGGCGGCATGGAAACTCGTTTCCAATGACGCAAAGCGCACAGTCGCACCGCCAAATGCGAAGCATTCCACGTTGCTCCAAGGCTGTTTTTTATGTTTTTGTTTTTGATTCCATTCACGATTCGACCACATTACATAATCTACCCCCACTAAATAGCCACTGATACCCTCTAATTTCCGATCTCTAACTTCTTACAAAACTTCTATTTCGCGAAAGTTTTTGTAACTTTGCACTTTGGCTGGGCTGCACATTGACGCTCAAGCCGTGCGAAGCAATACGATTATGGCAGACTCTCTGAAAGATAAAACGGCAAAGAATCTATTTTGGAGCGCGATGAACAATGGCACCATGCAGGTGCTGAACTTGCTCATCGGCATTTTCCTGGGGCGCTTGCTCACGCCGGGCGAATATGGCTTGGTGGGCGTGCTCACCATTTTCACGCTCATTGCCGGCAATTTGCAGAGTAGCGGCTTCACGCAGGGGCTTATCAACCTGAAAAATCCTACGCCACGCGACTATAATTCGGTGTTTTGGTTCAACGTGATTGCCAGTTTCATCATTTATGGCGTGCTATTCTGCTGCGCACCACTCATCGCCGACTTCTTCCACCAGCCAGCCTTGGTCGATTTGTCAAGATTCGTGTTTTTGGGATTTGTGATTTCCTCGTTTGGCATTGCCCACGCCGCGTATATGAACAAAAACTTGATGAACCGCCAACAGGCGTTTATCAGTTGTTTGGCGTTGGCTGTTTCGGGCGTTTCGGGCATCACGCTGGCATTCAACGGCTATTCCTATTGGAGTTTGGCATGGCAGCAAATCATCTACATCACCGTGCTCAACATCGGCAGATACGCCGTGGTTGACTGGCGCCCGATGCTCAAAATCGACTTCGGACCAGTAAGGCAAATGTTCAGTTTCAGCGTGAAAATCCTGATGACCAACATCATCAACACGCTCAGCAGCAATATCCTCACCTTTATTTTCGGTCGCTACTTCCCCATGAAGCAAGTGGGCAACTTCACGCAAGCCTACAAGTGGAACACGATGGCCAACTCCTTCGTTGCCAACACGCTGTGGCAGGTGGTGCAAACCGTGCTCGTGGCTGCTGGCGATGAGCGCGAGCGCCGATGCCGTGTGTATAGGAAGATGATGCGCTTCACCGCCTTCATGTCGTTTCCGCTGATGTTCGGCCTCGCGTTGGTGGCAGAGGAATTCATTCTGTGTACCATCGGCGACGAATGGGTGGGCAGCATTCCGCTGTTGCGCATCTTGTGCGTGGCGGGCGCATTTGTGCCGTTCTACACCATGTATCAGAATTTGGCAATCAGCAGCGGCCGCAGCGACCTCTACCTTTGGTGCAATGTGGCGCAAATCGTGCTGCAAGTGGCAGTGATTTTCGCCTTTAAATCGATGGGACTCACCGTGATGGTCATCGCCTATTCCGCATTCATCGTCTTGTGGCTACTGGCGTGGCAAGTGGTGGCAAAACGCCTCATCGGCCTGCGCCTCATCCACACCCTGCTCGACGTGATGCCATTCATGTTCATCTCGGTAGGTGTGATGGCTGCCACCTACTTCTGCACCTTCTGGATATCCAGCCACCCCATCATCCTCGTGGCGCGCATCGCCATCGCCGCACCCCTCTACATCGCCGCCACCAAACTCCTCCACCCCGAAATCCTAACCGAAACCCTCGCCTACCTCCACCCCCACCAAAAATAATCCCCCCACCAAAAAGTCGTCATTTATCCCGAACTCGCATTGATAATCACACAAATCCCCTCAAAAAAAGCATCTCCACATAAACTTCCTCTTTTAACCTGTCAGCACATTTAACCCTAATCGGTCATTAGGGCTTGTGGTTTTTCGGAATTTTAGAAGAATGAAATTTGATTGTCTTTTAATGAGCGATAGCGAGCTATTACGAATTAAAAACAAGTGAAAGACATCTTATAAAAGCAGAAAGACCGCAAGAAGTATCCTAAAAAATCATTACACGCCCAATGACCGATTTGGATTTAATTATTCGCTCAATTCTTTCGTGATTGTGAATGTAAAATTGTATATTTGTATGTTGCATCTTTGCCATGTGCAATGTGATGCGATTTTGCTACATGAATCTTAAATAGCGAACAGGAATTATGACTGAAAAATATAATGCTTCGAATGTTTCACTTGAGCAGATTTTAAGCTACATAAAGTCGGGCGAAATCGCCATACCCGAAATCCAACGCCCTTTTGTGTGGAAACCTCGACAGGTGAGAGACTTAATCGACTCGCTCTATATGGGCTATCCTACTGGCTACTTGATTATTTCACAAAGCCCCGACATGAGATTGAAAGACGGCTCGATGTCAATCGGCAAGAAGATTATGATTGACGGGCAGCAGCGTGTCACGGCATTGATGACCTCGATTGTGGGGCTGGAGGTGCTGGGCAGTGATTTCAAGAAGCGCAGAATCAAAATTGCCTTCAATCCCCAAGCCTCGGTAGAAAACGAAGAAGAAGTGTTTAAAGTGCAAGATAATGCTGTGTTGAAAGACAAGAAATGGATTTCCGACATCGCAGAACTGTTTAAGCCCGACTTCGACCAGTGGGAGTTTGTGAACGAGTATTGCCAGCAGAATCCAGATGTGAATGGCTCACAGATGAATAAAATACTGATGCGACTACTGGATATAAAGAATCGTCAGATTGGTGTAATCACTCTTGACAAAGACTTGAATATTGATGAGGTGACGGAGATTTTTATCCGCATTAATAGTCAAGGCGCAAAGTTGAATCAAGCCGACTTCGCCATGTCGAAAATTGCTGCCAACACAGAATACGGCGGCAACGCACTGCGCAAGGCCATCGACTACTTCTCTCATTTGGCTGTGGAGCCTGATTGGTATGCCGACATGGCAAAGGATGATGGGTTTATGGGCACACGGTACGCCGAAAAATTAAAGTGGCTGAAAGATGACAGAGAGTCGATTTTCGATCCCGACTACAACGACATCTTGCGCATCGCCTTTATGTATAAATTCGGCCGTGCGAAGTTAAAAGACCTCGTAAGTTTACTCGGTGGCCGTGATTTCGAAACACGCGATTATAGAGAGACGATTGCCGAAGAATCGTTCGCAAAGTTGAGCGACGGCGTGATTGACTTCATGAGCCAATACACGTTCTCCAACTTTGTACTCGGCATGAAGACCGCCGGCTTCATTTCCAACAAGTTGATTAACTCTCAAATGACACTGGATTTTGCATACACGCTATATCTCTTGCTAAACAACGATCCTGCAATAGAAAAGACCCAAATTAAGCATTATGTGGCAAAGTGGTTTGTGATGTCAACACTCACAAGCCGCTACATCGGCTCTCCAGAATCACAAATGGACTTTGACATCAAGCGTATTCGTGAAAAAGGATTCCTAACATTCTTCAAAGAGGTGGAAGAAGCCGAGCTCTCCGACACTTTTTGGAACGTAGGTCTTGTACAAAACCTTGAGACGCAGGTTATCAACAGTCCATTCTTCAATGTCTTTCTTGCCGCACAAATCTATGAGGGCAACAATGCGCTGTTCAGCAATGGCACAAAAGTAGGCTATCTGATTACACTGATGGGCGATGTGCACCACATCTTCCCCAAGCAGTATTTGCGCAAAAATGGCTATGACGAGAAAAGGCTATATAATCAGATTGCCAACTTCACCTATCTCGACACACAGGTGAACAAGGGTATATCCGACGATGCGCCAAACGTGTATTTCAAAAACGCCATCGAGGCTTGTGAAAATGGCAAAACGCTATATGGCAACATTGCCGACACAGCCACGCTACGCCAAAATTTGCAAGAAAACTGCATACCCGAATCAATCGTGGATATGGATTACTCCAACTACCCCGACTTCCTCGCCTCCCGCCGAAAGCTAATGGCAAAGAAAATCCAAAACTACTACAAAAACCTATAGCCCCAACCCACAAAACGTCCCATACCATCTTAGGTATTGCATTAGTTTGGATTTGTAATGAATGATGATGAAATGTTATTTGGAAATAGAGGTGCCTGTGCGTTATGATGCTCTGTGGTTTAAGGAACTGCGAGATGCGTGCAAGGGCGTTGATGTCAGGTGGCAACGTGCCTGGCACCATATCACTATGGCGTTTCTCGACGAGATGCCAGCTGGTGTTAATTTCCGTGGAATTTTAGACAGGCATCTGAAGTATTATCAGGCACCCGAATTGACGTTCGACAAAGTGGACTCTTTCCGTACCAAATCTGGTATGCACATCATCTATCTTTCTGCCACACATGTACCTAAGGATTTCGAAGCGATTGTTCAAGCCATTCGCAATGATTTTGAGACCGCGGGGTGCAAAATGCAATCAGCCTTCAAATTACATGTCACCCTCGGCAGAGTGACCGACGCGGTAATCAATGTCCGCGCCTTACAACGAATCACCGCCTCAATCCAGTCCCCACCATTCACCCTCAAACTCCAAAAAATCAATTTCAGAGTATTCCGAGGCAAAACACTCCACACCACCACCCTCCCATAGTTCTATAGGGATGGGGAATTATTTGCCGTCATGACTATCTTCACATCCTTGATAATCAAGTGCATTGCACTTTAATCGGTACGAGCAATGCTTTGACCTTTAGTCGAATATCCTCGGGAAGTTCAATTTCTTGATAATCAGCTGTTGCGCATATTCCCTCGTACCACGCTTATTCTTTGTGCCATTTTGCGGTAGCACTGATGGGACAAAGGTAGGTATAATCAATGAGAAACGAGTAGAAAATGGCAGAAAAATAATTCATCCATTAAATTCAATATTATTTTCTTTTAACCATTCCTTAAATTCATTTTCTTGTTTAATATATTCTTCATTAAAAGTTTTTTCAATACATTTTAATGCTTTTATTTCCGTATTATTCAAAGGTTCGTTAGATTCAATATAGGAATGGTTTTCTTTTATCTTGATTCTTGAAATAAACGAACCATGTTTGAATGGGATGTTATAATTAGTGCTTTCGCTGTTGCAAAAGAAATCATTATAGTATGACTCGCCAATAACTATATCCGAATGTTTGGCTTTTACATCTGAAGTATAATTAAAGCAACCTTCTATATAGACCTGTGGAATTTTTGTAGAGACCATTATGATAACTACAGCTAGTCTATCCGTGTATGAGAGCAAATGTATTTGCTGTGTTATATCCTTGAATTTATTTCTATCAATGATTTGATAATGAATGATATCATAAACTGACTCATTTTGTTTTTCATGAGCCAAAATACTCTCTTTGTAGTCTTGATATAAATTTGTTTGTTTGTATAATTCAATATTATTATAGCCGATGTATTCAGCAACAAACTCTTCAGAATATGGTTGTGTTATAAAGTCAGCAGAACGCATCATCAACTCTTCATCCATTAATATAATGGGTAATGGATCGATAGCCAAACGATACATAGCAACAGCACCTATTGCAGCTTTAACAGTTTCTTCGAAGTCTGAAATTATTTTAGAATATATTTTATTTTCACGATGATCTGACCAAGAATAACTTTGTGTAGTGTAAAATGAAGAAAATCCTTGTTTATGTACATACTTATTTGTCTTCTTTTGGATTGTGCGTAAGTTTTTAAAGAATGTTGGTAATTTAGTTCTTATATCTTTAAATACCGGCTCATTGTTTTTTAGGAAACAGACCATCTTACCAGATTCAAAACCTGGTTCTAAAGCCTTCCACTTTTCTAACTTCTCCGGATTGGCTGTTAAATACAGTGTTCCTATTGAAATTTCGATTGATTGGCGCAATGAGTAAAATGCGGCATCAAAAAAAACCTTCTTGAAAAAGGTATATAGAATTGGCTATCATTTGAGACGCTTCATCAAAGAACCTATTAGCTCCAAAGGCATCGATTAATCCTGTCTCAGCCCATGTAATATTGTCTATGTCCCAAATGTATTTTGTTGCATTGGACAATGCAAATTTCCGAACTTTCCAACGTCCTGTTTCAAAGGATTCTTGTAATTCATCGGATATATTCTGTTCCATACTATACAAAATTTATATTGTGACATTCAGTGACAACTACTTTTTTACAAAGATAATTATAATCATTTAGAAACGAATAGATTTAAATAAAAATGTATATTGTATGGCACGGCTCTTTCATTTAAGATTTCGTTACTCACTTAAATAATGTTGTTATTTTATAGCGAGTGTTTCCTTGGAGGGTGAGGGCATTTTTTTGCCTGCACGGTTCATAATTCATAGGGCGATTCGATGAGTGGTAGGTAAGCGTAATATATTGGATGCTGGAGTTGACATAGTTATCACCTATTTCCATTTCAATTCTGACCGGGACTTCAAAACTTTCTGATTTTTAGCTGGGATTAGTAGCCTATTAGTAAGATGCCTTTTAGGGGTAAGCTGAGGCGATTGCTTACGTAGAGTGTTTCCAAAAATGTTTTTACTTTATGAAAATCGGGAGAGTCGATGGTCTTTCCTCCACATTTGCGGGAATATTTATTTAAAACAGCGATAACTAAATACTCAACCTCTAACATCATGCAGGCTTGAAAGATGTCTTTTAGGAATTGATTATTCATCTCGGCTCTACCTGCTTCGACTTCTATCACAATTTTGCCATCAGCACTTAAAGCGTCAGCCGCAAAATATTTATCTACGGAATCATTCTCACCGAATAGTACGGGCACAAATATTTGATCAGCTTTCCCTGACTCTACTTTGTAATCCAACTCTTCAAGATAAGGTTGAACTAAAGCAAGCATTTCGTTTGACTTCGGCTGACAATCCTCATTCCTTTTATCGTCTACTCGTTTGAAACATTCGATGACGGAACGGAGTTGTGGAGTGATGTTCTGTGAACGAGGGAAAAATTGATAATTTATCATGATGGCAGTCGCGTTTAGTTATTAATTAGGTGATTCAGAAGAATTTATTCTTCTCTGCTCTCCTATGGCAGGGGGGATTATTTGCCGATGCACTATCCTTATAGTATTGATAGCGTGCTACTTGAGCTTTTATTATACAAGGGTCGGTCTCACTTCTGATTTTTGATGATTTGGGGCTTCTCAGCTGACTTCATCTAAGGAAACAGACCTCTCTTTCGTACATTTTGCACAAGTGTAAAGTTAATGATTTTCCACGACATAGAGTGTTAAAATACGAGAAAATAATTTCAAGTAACTGTAAATTTTTCAACCACCGAATTTGTACCGCCAAAAGTAAGCCTGACAGAAGTCTTAATCATTGGGTTATAATGGCTATAATATTATTGAATATTAGGCGATTAGCGGATATTCGAGTATCTCTGTTACTTTCATTCATTAGAAAGTGAAGAAGATACGTTTGAGGATGTCGACGCCTGAATGATTCTACTGGGTCAGGCAAGTGTATCAGATGGTGAAACCGGGTATGAAAACAGACCTCCGGGGAGGCCTGTCTCTACTAGTTTTCTTCATCGAAAATGCGGTTGAAAATCTCTTCAAGTTTCTTCCTGTCGGTGAGCAGCACATGAAGTTTCTTCAGGTTCTTGGCGTTGTCGCTCCACGGTATCCATACTTTCAGATAACCCTTCGGACCGTACTTCTCGTTGAGGTGCTCGATAGTCCTCTGATAGTGCCCGGCTCTGTCGAGTTGGGGATAATTTGCCAGACCGTATTGAATGGTTCTTCGTATTATCGTATCCGCCTCGATGAAGCGGTCGGCCTCCGCTACAATCATTCCTTAGCCGTTGCGAGGCTTCTTCTGATTGGATGCCCGGTGGTCTTCAACGGCACGACCCATAGTCACAATTTGTTTGCGGGTGAAGTGCGACTTTACAAACTCGTCCGCTTCGAGTATTGTGCGGGAGTCCTTGTGATGGTTTTCCCTGCCGTTGACAAGACCGAGGTCATGAAACGCCGCTATGATGTAAACCATATCGGAATTCATAGCCGGATTATGTTCGGCGAGTTTTATGCTCTGTCAATTACCATGCGGACATGGCTCTCCTGATGCGCCTTGTCGAATGCGGCATAACGGGGGATTATCTCATTCTCAACATAGTCTATGACCTCCTGAGATACCGGCTTCAATTTCAATTCCGGTATTTCGCCACGCTCCCGCTTTTCTTTCAGTATCTGACGACGGTGGGCACGTTCCTCGGCCATACACTTCTTGCAGATATGGCGAGCGTGACCTTTGCCCGAAAATTTCTCATTGGCGAGATACTGACCGCACTTCCAGCAATAATGTCCCATATATTCTTCTATTTCGGCTTTGATATTTGCGCTGTAATTACTCTCAGTGTCCCATGTCTTCAAGAGACAGTGCTGCATATTCGATATGCCAACCTTTGCGCTTTGACACGATATTCTGCGATTTTTGCTCCAGACCATGCAGGTCGATACGTCGTGGATTACGCTTGACTTCACCGATTACAATCTCACGGTCAGCCTCGTTGACAGCGATAAGGTCAATCTCATTGTTGCCGTCTTTCTCCCAATAGTTTGTCACAATGTTATAGAGACCTGTCTCACGATACATCTGTCTGAAATAGCGTTCAAGAATCCAGCCCGAGAAGGTCGAATAGTCGGCAAGCACCTTTTCCTTGACATAGGCAAGATTTCCAATCTCCACCGCACTCCGGTATTTATATATGAATCTGAACCAGAAATTGAGAAAGTTGTCCTTGATACCGTATTTTACATTACGGCTGTTCTCACTTGCGAGATAAGGTCGGTAACGATACACAAGATCGTATGTATTCTCCAGCTTGTCGAGATAACCTCCGGCTTCCACGCCGGTATAAGATTTGATTTCTCCACGCTCATTAAAACCTCCGGCGATTGCAGACAGAATGGAAAAATAGTTCCCATAATCTTTGCCAAACTCATCTGAGAGCAACTCCTTTCCCTCGTCAATGAAATAGGAGCCGAATAACAGTACGGATTCTATTATCTTCTCTTTTGTGAATGCTTTCTGCATGTGGAGCTGTTCCACATATTTAGCAACCCCGCCCGTAATCATATACATTGCAAGCAGGTCATCGGGGGTGTAATCGGGATTATTGTCCCGCATTATCTCGCGAAGTGTCGCAAGTGGAAATTCGCGAAGACGGATGCGTGAGGTTGCCCTTCCATAAAGGGGTTCCTTTTTATCATCGAATATCTTTGCCATCATTGAATACAATGAGCCACATACTACCAGATTTATATGTGCCACATTCTTGTTGCTGTCCCAGATATTCTGCATCTCACTGAAAAATGACTCGTTGACATATTTGAAATTCTGAAACTCGTCAAAAACGAGCGTGAAATGCCTACGTTTCGCAATCTGCATGACCGACGCGAACAATCGGGCCATACTTGAAAAGTCACCTAAATCCTCGCCAAGTACATCACGTATCGTATCGGAGAGTTCCTGACACAACAACGCCTCGCTCTTACGCGCCACAAAGAAATATATCATCTCTTTACCTTCATAGGCGTGTTTTATAAGCGTTGTCTTTCCGATACGTCTTCGTCCGGTTATGACGGTCATCTGGGCGTATTCCCTGGATGTCGTCTCTATACGCCTCAATGTCTCAGTCTCTATCTCTCTGTCGTAGAATTTCATGTTATAGTAACGGCTGTTACTGTAACCGCTGTTGCAAAGATAATGATTTTATTTTGATTGAGCAAAAGTTTTCTTATCAAGGGTTTCAATCGGTGCGAAGAATGGGATTGCGCTGTATCTGCCTTGCAAATATCCTTTCTGCACATTCTCACGGGGCTTATACTCTGCAAGAGACACAAGCCGAGATGCTCCGTCCTTGTCTTTCTAAGAATCATTGTTGGTCGTATAATTACATTATTTATGCAAGGATACGACAGATATTTCATTTTACCAAATGTATGGAGTGCGTTTTTGACTGAAATAATGCTTTATTGTGACGGATCTCTTGTTCGTATTCATCTCACAATTGTGCGTTAGTGCAACGGCTATTACTGTAGCCGCTGTTGCATATGACAGTCTTGATACAAGCAATCGAATATAACAATCACCGCGAAAGCGGCAAGAGAGGGTGCGGTCTTCCGTGCTGTCGGCGATGATGCCGTCAAAAGGTGACGGTGCAGGCACTGACACCCATTGATCGCATCGCGCCTATGGGCACCGGCGGAACACCGATAACCGGCAACACCTCCGAGGTAAGCATCGGCTTCGCTGATGCAACCTCTGAGACTCTCTGCCGTTCATCCGTGTTCTTTTTCGCCGTGCCTGATAAGGATTTTTACGACCGCTCCCTCACTTACCGCTTGACAGCAGTCCACGAGCCGAGACAGTGATGTGCCGCCTTCCTGCGTTGTCGGCATATCACAGACTCGCCTTTCCGGGACTGGGCGGTGCCATTCTTTTCTTACCCTTAAAGAATTTAATGCGTTTGACGATATGTCCGATAGAAAGGATTATCATCAGGAACCCAAGTTTACCATGCACACCACCTATAGGTGCATGAGTGAAAGTTGTTACCCAATGAATTATAGCGACTATTCCGGTAATAAGCGTAACAAGTGCCACCAACCACAGGATGCGTGTTACTTGGCTCTTTTGTTTTCTGAATTTCGAGAACCAGTTGCTATTGCCAAAATGCAGATAAACATGATATGTAGCCATTCCCATAAACAACACACCTATAAGGATGTGAATCCATACAGGTGTTAAGCCATTACTATGTGTGGCTTCAAGTTATATTCCAGATATGAGGATTGCAACAGTAAGAGCGAGTAGGCTCCAATTGCATATTTTCAGTTTAGTAATCTTCTTCATTTTGCAAAATTAGTCATTTTCAGTGAGTTTTCAGTGCCTTATCGCTTTAGCGCTTTGCCTAAGCAAAGAATATGCTGTCATTCGTTTTCACCGGCGCGGAGACTTAGCTCCAGTTATTATGCAGTCATATCGACATAGGAAGTAATGCTTGCTCGGATTTATAAACGTGCGGAGCAGGGCTATTCTTTTGCCTTTTGGCTGAAAAATCTCCAGACACAAAATGGCATTTGCCTCCGCAAGCTTCGGCGAATACTTCATTTTGCACTCGTATTTTTCCGTCAAAGGGCGAACAGCCCTTCTTTGCCTCCGCACGCTGCCGTGTCAACGAGCAAGCAAAACTTCGATAGTCGATAGACGCATAAAAAAAATGTCGCACGATGAAAACGAACAACAACATATCAAACAGACGAGGCAGAGCATCCATCTCCAGTCTCAACCGCATAAAAAGGGTTCTCTTTTGGCTGGTAGGGATAATAGGTGCAATACTCGGATTGGTGTTGTGGGTGTTTCTCCGACCGATATTCCGAGGTGTGGGCTGGGTTATTAGCCTTGCAACTGCCCTAATGATAATCTTTTGGCTACTCACTTTATAAAACTCAACTGATATGGCAAACTCAATGAAATCCAACAACGCTGCAATCGCAGCTATGCAGCAGATGCTCCAAGAGCGTATTATCGCTGAACCCGCATTGGCTATAAAACTTGCCAATCCGAAGAAATCACTCGAAAGTGCTATCAACTATCTCTGCCACGAGATACAGAAGAGCGGTCTCTGTGTCGTAGATGAACAGACCGTACTCTCAATCCTCCTGCATTTCTATGATGAGGACAGCATCGAGGACGGCGGAACTCCTATCAACTGCAACATCGTGGTATCCAAGCCGGAACTCTCCGATGAGGATAAGGCGGAACTCAAAGAGCAGGCGATGGAGCAATACAAGGAGGAGCAACTCCGAGAAATCAGACGGCAGTCAGCTCCGAAAGCTCAACCCAAGCCGACCCCCACCGCTCCCAAAGCCGGAGCAGAAATCAATGTTCAACCCAATCTTTTCGATTTCTAAAACTCCAAGGATATGAAACCTCGCAATAAGAAACAACAGCATATAGTGGAACTGAGTGGGCGACTTCGCCCGCTCACCACTCCCCAAATGAATTGGGCACTCAACTCTACCATCAATCACTATGGTTATCGGTTGAAGAACGGAATGTGTACCTGTATGAAAAGCGGTCACGAGTGGCTGGAAACCCGAAACGGAACGTGCCTATGCCCCGAATGTGGCACACAGATAGAAATCAAGGATACCAAAGAGCGTGTTATCCGCGAAAAGTCCTATTTCAACATCATCACGACTATTGAGAACTATCAGGTAGTCAGAATGTTCCTGATGATGGTTGAAATGCGCAAGGGCATGAAGGTGAAACCTGCCTACCTTGAAATCGGTCAGTATTGGATTGACCACGAAGGCTGTAAGACAGTAGTCGGTTTGCAGAGGACTCTCGACTATTACATCGACTCTTTCGCTTTTGGTTCTCCATTGGAGATAAGGTGTGACAACGAAGCCTTCCAACGCATATCCGATGAATGGGTTTACCCTCGCATCAAGGTCACTGACACTATCAAGCGCAACGGGTTCAAAGGCAGTTGCCACTATATCCACCCCGTGACTTTGTTTCAAGAGTTGCTGACCAACCCAAAAGCAGAGACTCTGATGAAAGCCAATGACATTGAGTTGCTCCGATACCTTTGTGCAAGACCAGCCTATAAGTCTGATATTGACAAGTATTGGAACACCATCAAGATAGCCAAGCGCAACGGATACGATTTTAAGGACGTTAGAATGTGGTTTGACTACATCAAGATGTTGGAGCGTATGGGCAAAGACCTCAATTCTCCCTCGCTGATAGCACCCCAAGACCTCAAAACCGCCCATGATGAATATGTGGAAAAGGTCAACCGCCAGAGGGTAAAGGAGCAGAAGGAAGCCAACCGCAAGAAAGCGGAGGCTGACCAAGTCAAGTTTGAGGAACTGAAAGGCAGATACATAGGTTTGTCTATGACTGACGGCACAATCAGACTCCACACACTTGACAGCGTTGCCGAATACTACGATGAAGGTACAAAGCAACACATCTGTGTAGGTTCATCCGGCTACTACCTCAAAGAAGATACGCTTGTGTTCACCGCCACAATGGGAGGCAGAACAATCGCCACCGTAGAAATCTCGCTCAAAGACTTCTCAATCATCCAATGCAGGGCATTTGCCAACGGAGTCTGCGAATACGCAGAGCAGATAGCCGGTATCATCAACGCCAACAAGGAGATGATTGCAGGGAGAAAAAGAGCATAGCCAATGCCATATCAGCGATGAAGGTGGCGGAGCATAAGACCTCCGTCACCTTCATTTTACTAAAAATTTCGGCCGCCAAAAGGCGGCGTTGTGCAGGTGATTCGTTCCGAAATTCAGCGATTTTTCGTAATTTTGCATTTAGAAACTCATCAAATTCAAAGCAGTATAGAAATGACTAAAGCAGAAATAGCGAGTGAAATCGCAAAGACAACCGGCATCGACAAAGCTGCGGTTGTCACCGTAATTGAACAGTTCATGACCGTTGTGAAGGATAGTCTCGCACACGGTGAAAACGTATATCTCCGTGGTTTTGGTTCTTTCATCGTCAAGACCCGTGCCGAGAAGACCGCCCGCAACATCAGCAAGAACACCACACTCGTTATCCCGGCTCACAACATTCCGGCGTTCAAACCCGCCAATTGCTTCAAAGAAGAAGTTGCAAAGTAATATGGACTACGAAGCGAATGAATATGGGGAGAATGCCGTTGACGATATGATGGCCGATTACGACTATCATGTCAACACTGGTGAACTCCCAGAACTTTTCGATGAGTCGTCGGTTGACGATTTCATCGCCAACCTCAATGACTGGGATTGATGAATATTGAGGAAATAAGAGAATTTGCTCTTTCCTTGCCTCACGTTACCGAAGATATGCCATTCGGCCCGGATGCTCTTGCATTGAGAATAGGCGGTAAAATCTTTTGCCTTTTGGAATTGTCCGGGCATTGGCAATTCTACAATCTCAAAGTTGATCCGGATTTTTCTCTTGATCTGCGAGACAGGTATTATCCCTCTCGATAGAGAGAGAAATATAATTCGCCACGCATATCATCAGACAGCAAAGAGTCTGACAAAGAAAATGCGAGGCGAATTAGGCTTTGACTAACCAAATCAATATATAGAAAAGCACAAAATTTTATTTATAAAATAAACCTGTACCGCTAAATGCGACAAGTCGATGTTTACTTTGCAGCAAAAACATCAACATATGATTTATCAGGACTATTTTCGCAATTCAGATTTTGAGGATATATGGGTAATCCTCAATAGCTTCTATCTTGAACACGAAGATCTGAAACCAATGTATGCCTCTTTGGTTGAGACAATCAAGACATTGCCTATTGAGGATAAGTATTCCGACTTAACAATTCAGATGTGCCTTGACCTTGAGAATGAGATACTGGTAAAAGGTGCGCCTGATCCACAGGAGTGGCTTGTCGGTCGGGAAGTAAAGATTGATTTCTCATCTTGGAAAGATAATTTTGATGAAGAAGCTATCAACGATTCTCCAGGTCTAAAAACGTTTGATATGCTCTCCGGTAAGGAGAAACGCGAGCTGGCTCGTCAAAGCGATACCGCTACTCTTGCCGCTCACTTGCTTTACTGGTCAACTCTGTATGCTATAAAGACCCAGGAACAGCACGAAAATGAGTTTTCGGAGCGGCTTGATAATCTTGAAAATAATGTTCCGGTAAAATATGAGATAGAGTCGGAATATTTATCAGAGAGTTTCCGCAGGAAACAGTGTAAATATTGGCGCGATACCGTAGGCGGAGATACCGCTATAAGTTGGTCGTCGAATCTGAGCATTCTTAAAAAGAAACTCGAATTCAATATCGGATATTGGCGATATGTCCAGCGTCATGCCGGTTGGCAGGAAGATGTCAATCGGATGAATATTGCCATAAATCTCATGGAAATAGCAACGACTGATTTTCTTGATATAACAGGTAAACACATAAACTTACGGACAGCCAACAGATACACTCATGAGCATGACCACGGTGGTGATCTACATGAGTTATATCTCAAAGAATTATACAGCGATAAGGCTTTCCACATTCTATGGAGATGGCTTGACCACAACATGGAAAAATGGTGGGATTGATAAAATTTTTAATCCTGTATCGCACTTTGATACATCATCATTCTAACTTTGCATCGAACAATCGCTGTAGCGCTTTGCCAAAGCAAAGAAACATTAAAAACACCCAAAGATATGGAACCTATTACAAGTAATGATTTCCTTAACTCAGTTCTTGAAGCTGAGGCATGGAAAGAGGTCTCTCAAAGCGGGAGCCTCAGCATGACGATGATCGAGAAGTTTGCCGACAAACTTGACTGGGAAGAAGTCAGTGGCAACAGTAATGTCATCTGGACAGTCGAGGGCATCAACAAGTTTGCCAACAGAATCCATTGGGAAGAATTTTCCCGTTCATGCCCGGAAAACCTTCTCTCGGAGTCAACGCTTCAGAAGTTTGCGTCCAAGTGGGATTGGAAGGCTCTCTCCAATCGTGACGACATCTACAATAACTGGCGTCTGCTCGAAAAGTTTGCCGACAAGGTAAACTGGGGCGAAGTAATCACCAACTGGCATATCGAGAAGCCGCTTGAGTTCTTCTCACGTTTCCAGCATTACATCCCCATGTCCAAGTTTCAGGACTCGCGTCTGTGGAATGCAATGGTCGAAGCTCGCGCCAAGCATCTGATCCAAGAAGCCATCGGCATAGAATAAAAATCTCGGGTACGCAAATAGACTGCGTAACAATGTTGTAATTTTGCGCCCGGATTTCAGAAGCCATTTGGCTATTTGCTGTAAATCAAGTAACTTTGCGGTGGATAACTTTGCCTTCGGCATCGCGCACCGGCTAAAGCCGACATGCGCTAAGTTTCCACTCGCGATTAAATAATTGCACTCGCTTTCGAGGGCATGCTAAAAAGAAAACAATGCAGACAACGCAACTCAACATATCGTTCACAATGCTTCGCCGTAGCTATCGCAGCTTCGACAGCAGTCTCTATTGCATCAGTTATAGAGGCTACCGAAGTGTGCCCGGTGGATTGCTCCGACGATATACCAATGCGGTCTGTATAAGTTGAAATAACGCAACCACAGACAATCAGGATAAAACAGTCGGAAGGTCCACTACGCTTTCCGACTTTTTTTGTGCCCTGTTATGGCTTATCCTATTGTCACGGCATGGCACCCAAAAACAATTCAATTATGAACAAAGAAGACTATTATCGCAGCCATGCCAGTAAACAAAAATGCACTAATAAGATACAAAACCATAGACCGGTGCCTGAGGAACAAGTACAGGCGGTGGACTCTGGATGATCTCGTCGAGGCTTGTTCCGATGCTTTATACGAAATGGAAGGAATAACCAGGGGCGTTTCAGTAAGAACCGTTCAGGCCGACATACAAGTGATGAGGTCTGATAAACTCGGCTACGAAGCACCGATTGAGGTTTACGAAGGTAAGTTCTACAAATACTCCGATGAGGACTACTCTATATCAAATTCGCCGTTGGACTCAAATATGTGTGACCTCATTTCCGACGCAATCGACAAGTTGAGAGAATTTGAGACAGTCATACCCGTCCATGAACTCGGCGAAGTCTTATCAAAGGTAAAACATAAGCTTGAACTTCTGCTTGAAGACGCATAAAAAGAAGGCTTTGACATAACCGACATTCGGCATATTGTCAAAGCCTTTATTCATTTCGGTACTTCCGGCAGGAATCGAACCTGCGACCGTCCCATTAGAAGTGGGATGCTCTATTCCGCTGAGCTACGGAAGTATTCACTTGTATTTCCGGCAGGAGTCGAACCTGCGACCCTCACGTTCGTAGCGTGACGCTCTAATCCACTGAGCTACGGAAACATATTTTCGTTGCGGGGGGATGGACTCGACTCGACGAAGCTATGAGAGCAAAAATAAGCTTGCTTGAATCTTTGCCGAGGAGCGAGGAGAAGGCCGAATGGCAACCACCGACTCCGAGCTTATGAGGCTCGTTAGCTACCACTGCTACACCCCACATGTGTCTGGTACTTCCGGCAAGACTCGAACTTGCGACCCTCACGTTCGTAGCGTGACGCTCTAATCCACTGAGCTACGGAAGCATAAATTTGTTGGGGCGGTAGGACTCGAACCTACGATGTCCGAAGACGGGAGATTTACAGTCTCCTGCAATAGCCGCTATGCGACACCCCAGTATTCGCGGAAGCAGACAGATTGGCTCAGATTGAGTTTATTTCAGCGGTCTTCGCCGATTTGCAATTCGACTTTTCGAGCCTTTTGTGAGGCTCGGCCCATTAGCAGAGGGCTGGTTTCGACCGGTCACCCATACTTCCTTTTGTTTGACACAGCAAAGTTAGATAGCCCGAATGCAGCCTATCTGCGTAGCCTGAAAAAACTTCAAAAAATTTTTTCTAACGATAAAAGAGCATTGTTTTGGATGCCTCAGAAATTATTAGTAAATTTGTACTATACACCAATTTATTGAAAATGGAAGTCGTTAAACTCAATAGAATCAAGGCTGTGCTTGCCGAGACAGACAAGCAGGGAAAATGGTTGGCTCAACAACTTGGCAAAGACCCCACAACGGTCTCAAAGTGGTGTACCAATACCATACAGCCTGATTTGAAAACGCTTGCTGAAATAGCCGAAATACTTAATGTGAACATCCGAGAATTGCTCGTTAATACCAAATAAGACCATGACCAGTCAATCAGCCGAAAGGCTCACTACTATAAACCGTCAAGAGAAAGCTGCTCTGATTTGGGCGATTGCCGATAAACTTGTGGGTGTTTATAAACCTCATGAGTATGGCAACGTCATTCTACCAATGTGTGTTATCAAACGTTTTGAAGATACACTTGCTCCGACACGCGAAGCGGTATGGAAGAAGAATGAAGAGTTAGGTTCAATGGATGACGTACTGAAGGGACGTTTTTTAAGGAAGGAGGCCGGTCAGCAGTTCTTTAACACGAGTAAGTTTACATTCCAGAATCTTCTCGCTGACCCGGACAACATCGCCGACAATTTCGATGATTATCTTCAGCATTTTTCAGATAACGTTATAGATATAATCCGCCGCTTTGAGTTTGACAAGGAAATCAGCAAACTTGAAGACAACGGTCTATTATATCTTATTATAAAGGAATTTAACAGCGACAAGGCTTATCTCGGTGCCGACAGAATATCGTCGGTGGATATGGGTTATATTTTCGAGGAACTGGTACGCAAATTCTCAGAGAGTTATGACGAACAGCGAGCAGCAGGTATGAAAGTGCCCGACATTGCTCTTCTCAAAGAGGTTGCCTCCGCTTGCACTGACTGCAATGAACCGATGAACGATTATGAGTTCTTCTCTCACTTAAAAAAAGAGAAAGTGAAAATTGCACAGGGCAAAGTTGCTATGATGCGCAACTTCTACGGCAAGCGTAATCCCGCGATGTCCGAGGCATACGTCAAGCCGACTGACAAGTCGAGCGGCTTCGCTCCTGACTCCGAGTTGAAAGACAGCGAGATAATTCCATGGAAGACCGACTGCGACGAGTTCCTTGAAGACAATGTGCGCCCATACGCGCCCGACTTCTGGTATGACGAATCCGAAACCAAAATCGGATATGAGATACCCTTTACCCGTGAGTTCTATCGCTACACATCTCCACGCCCGGCAGCAGAAATATTCGAGCATTTCCGATTACTTGGCGAACGCGAACAGGAATTGATGACCAAAATCTTAGGCAAGTGATGGAACGCAAGATGAAAGACAGTGGCATCCCTTGGATTGGGGAGATTCCTGAACATTGGGAAATATGTAAACTAAGTAATTTCTTGACGCAGTTTACCGAAAAGAATCATGCTGACAAACCTCTTTTATCTGTTACGCGTGATAAGGGTGTAATTCTGCGTGGAGAAAAAGGCGATGACGACAACCATAATGTCATCCCAGAGGATTTAAGTGGCTATAAACATGTCTTGCCGGGCGATTTTATTATTAACAAAATGAAATCGTGGCAAGGTTCTTATGGTTTGACTGACTTTGAGGGAATTGTTAGTCCCGCGTATTTCACTTACCATCTGAACTTCACTCATAAGAAGTTTTTTTCTATTGCCCTAAGGAGCAGTGCTTATATTCCTTTCTTTTCGATGTTTTCTAAAGGAATTAGAGTCGATCAATGGGATTTGATTCCAGAAGCACTTAAGATGTTCCCATTTTTTGTACCTCCAGTTGCAGAACAGGAGCAGATAGCCTCCTATTTGGATGAGAAGTGTGACGAGATTGATGAACTGATTGATGTTGAGCAGCAGATGATTTCCGACCTTGAGTCATATCGCCAAGCTGTCATTACCGAGGCTGTAACTCATGGCCTCAATCACAATGCACCGAAGAAACATTCCACAATTCAAGGCATAAAAGATATACCATCTAATTGGAATGAAGTAAACTTATTGAAAGTGATTTATCTTCGTGCCAGATTAGGCTGGAGAGGTCTAAAAGCAGAGGAATATGTTGATGAGGGCTATCCTTTCCTTTCAGCGTTTAATATAGTCAACAATCAGCTTGTTTGGGAGAATCTAAACTTCATAAACCAGCTGCGCTATGACGAGTCGCCTGAAATAAAGCTCTCATTACATGACATTCTTATCGTCAAGGATGGAGCCGGTATAGGAAAATGTGCAAGAGTAGAGAATATGCCGTTGGGCGAATCAACGGTAAACTCCTCTCTCGGGGTAATTACAGTATCCGATACACTGTATTATTCTTATCTATACTACTTTTTCCTTAGCACCCCTTTTCAGGACAACGTTCTTTTTCTCAAAAATGGCATGGGTGTTCCTCATCTTACTCAGGAGAATCTAAAATCAGTTAGAATCCCTCTTCCTCCAGTTGATGAGCAGAGAGCCATTGCTAAGTTTCTTGATGGCAAATGTTCTGAAATAGACGGACTTATACAGGTCAAGCAAGAAAAAATAGAAACCCTTAAACAATACCGCCAGAGCCTCATTTTTGAAGCCGTCACCGGTAAAACTTTAATAACAAACAACGCATGAGTTTAGTATGGTTATACGGGGCTCGCGAAGATTCTTCTTTGGTTGAAGAAATGCGGAGTAGTTTAGCCACGGACTTTCCGGACATTAAGGTAGGGAATATTACCCATTGGGGTGGTGGCGGAAGAAACTACCAATACTTCATTCAACTGACGACTGAAAATTTGCCCAAAGGCTCTCACTATGAATATACGACAGATGGCTATCAGGGCTATTTTGAATTTCATCTTGAGGCAGAGCCTGATGATGAAAATTTCAAGCGTCTGAAAAAAATTGGCATAAGGCTCACACATGCCTTGGAGAATACGCCTGTTACTTGTGAACAGCGTGATAGATTGCCATTTGGCAACTTCTACTATACTTATGGTGGTATAAGGTCAATGAAGGATTTTGTTGACCGATTCAAAGAGTTATACAACATCATTACTCCTAACCTTAACGCCATCGACAAGAAGGTAGTAGAAGTAACTCTTCAAGGTAATCCACCCAAAAGCGAAGAGCCTCTAAAAGGACCAGTAGATAATAACCAGGAAGTAACTTCCGAAATTATGCCTCTCAAAAAGGTCATGGGACTGAAATTATGGTTGCCGGACTACCAAAGAGATTATTGCTGGGAAGAAAGGAACATCACAGACCTTTGGAAAAATCTTTTGAAAATTCAAAAGGATAAGCCGTTTCATCTTGGGACCCTTATCCTTCATGCCAACACCGAAAAAGGTGTCTATGACATTATTGACGGTCAACAACGCCTTGTAACTCTTTCTCTGATTCTCTGGGGACTTGGTTACGATGGCAATCTGCCTCTTTTGAGTGCAGAATATACGTTACCCGAGTCAATACGAAATATTGGTAACAGTAAGTTTATCATCAAGTCTTTGATTGAGAGGTCAGAAAATAGGGAAGATTTACTTGACAACATATTGAAAGAAGTGTCATTCGCTGTTCTTGTTGTGAATGAATCAAATCTGGACTTGGCATATACATTCTTCAATAACCAAAACTCAAAAGGTGTTCCCTTGTCGGATTTCGACCTTTTGAAAGCCCACCATTTGCGGTTCATACCTGGAAAAGAAGGTGGACAGGCTGAACACATGGCAAAGAAGTGGAACACCGTTTCATCTTTGCCCCCATCATACGGAGAAGCCAACTCTCTGGCACGAGTTTTGGGCACACACTTATATCGTCTTCGCAAATGGATGAGAAGAAAAGACTCTGATGAGAACTCCTACCGATATGTTCAGCACGAATTTCAAGCAGCCCCAATTATTCCGGACATACCACCATTCGGCGAACAGTTCCGCTTTTATGAAAAGATACAAGGCGGCACACACTTCTTCGTATATGTTGAGACCTTCATCCAGAGATTTGAACAGTTCTGTAAATTGGAACCCGTCAAGCTTTTAAGAAAGAATTTATCCGAGAGTCGCTACGAAACCTTTGCGGATTCAATCGAGACACTTCTGTTTGGCTATTATCTGAAATTTGGCAATCAATACATCGCAGAAGCACTGTTCTGTATTGCCCGACTGATGGCTTTGTATCGCTATAACTCCTATGCAGTGGCATCAAGTGGCGTTGGTGTCAGAGAATTTGCCAATAACAGTGAGATTATTCTTATGATTGATCAGGCTACTTCACCCACATTCTTCTTGGCGGAAGTTCTGGGCAAATTCGATAGTTACACAAATGGAGATTATCCCATACGCACAGGTCTTGATCTTGATGAAGCCCGCGGTGTCCGTTGGGGAATATATACTGCACTGAGAAATATTTTCAGAGATCCCAAACTGGAGATAACAGACTCGTACATCCTTCATAAAATCTTTGAGGAATATGGAAGAAAATAAATCATACTGCATAGTTCCTGCTGACGTTGCGAATGAAGAGAAGCACATGCTCTTTCGCATCCCGCTGTATCAGCGTCTGTTTGCTTGGTCGCCATATGAGGTAAATCAACTTATGGAGGACTTGAAAAATCATTTCAAGAAGCATGAAAAGGACTCCAAAAAGTATTACCTCGGTATGCTTACTGTTGTCAAACAAGACGGCAGACTTGATTTGATAGACGGACAGCAGCGCATGACTGTACTTTCGCTGTTGTCAATTGGCTTCATGCGTGCTCTTGAACACGTTGATAAAGCGGTGTCAGACAAGTGGAAGAAAGTTCTTTGCGATGAATCCGGAAAGCCACGACTTTTCTTCAATGGTCGCAGTGATGACTATACATATCTACAGGCATTATCCAAAGGCGAGAAAACCACATACGTCAATCAGAAGATGAGTGATGGCCTTGAAACAATCTCCGATTTTCTTACAGAAAATTTCAAAGATGATACGAAACAACTGATTAAATTTGCCAATCAGGTATATGACCGCATGGCATATTTTATCACAGAATTGCCTGAACATTATGTGGAGAATCCGTCGTCTCTGAACGAATATTTTGAGGCAATGAACTCCAGCGGCAAGGCATTGGAACAGCATGAGATTCTTAAAGTAGCCTTGTTGCAAGACCAACCGGATTCAAAAAAGATTGCTTTTACAAAACTCTGGAATAGAATATCAAACTTCAGTATGCCATTGCGACCCAAAGTTGAAGGTCGTAAGGATTCAAGTCAAAACATTGGCGTTGAAAGACAAAACAACCTATACAAGGAGTATATCGAAGCATGTCGTAACGAAAATTATGACTGGCTTATCGACGAACTTTGTGTCTCAGCAGAGAATGAAGCGGCTCAATCCATTGCAAGTATCGGTATTGAAAAGACGGAAGACAACAATGCTGACCGTTTTGACAAAGAGGATGCAATCCTGTCTTTTGCCAAGTTCCTGCTGATAGTATTGGCTATTCATAACGGTGATGATGCCATAGCCCGACAAAATACATCAAAGCTCCTCCAGACATTCAGGGAGAATCCGCCTAAAGATCTGGAAAAATTCTACCATCAGCTTCTGCAATACCGTCTTATTCTGGATATGTATGTTGTCAGAATCGAGAACACTGCTGGCGGCGGTGTCCACACTCTGATAGCACGAAACGAAGAGAATGAAGAGCTACCGAGAGCCAATGAACGAGTAAGACAGTATCAGGCAATGCTCGATGTTTCAACTGAGCTACATATATGGCTGCTACCGTTGCTGAAATCACTTGCAGAGAAAAACCTTACTCAGTCTGAGATTCTTCGCAATCTCATCGAAACTGATAAGCAAAATTCTCATCAGACTTGCCCCTGTCTGGATGAACTGGTATTCAGTAATCGCAACCGTAGCCGATATTGGTTTTGGCGTCTTGATTACGCTATTTGGGAGAAACAATTGCTTGCCAAGGAAGATGAAGATGTTTTTGCCGAAATTGGATTCGGAGAAAAGGCTGTTGACAAACAGGCAATTCTTGAATATGAATTTAGGGAGAACCGATCTATTGAGCATCTGCATCCCCAAGATGAGACAAAACAACCTGATAAATGGGAGTGGGATGAGATTAACCGATTCGGTAATCTGGCTATGATTTCTTCAAGTTTTAACTCTGAACAGAGAAACTGGCTCGTTGATTCCAAGCTGGAAAATATAAAGCCTCAGGTTGATAATAAGAGTTTGCAGAGTCTTAAACTGTACTTCATGTATCTACAAGCCAAGAAGGATGGCGGTTGGAAGCAGGGAGAGAATGGCTCTATGCAGACACATGAAAGAAACATCTATAAGTTGCTTGAAGAAAGCATGCTACAATACGAAGATGGACAACAGTAATTTGAAAGAAAGGAACTTTGAGGAAGACATTGAGCAATGGCTGCTTGAAAAAGGCGGCTATGAGCGTGGCTTCCAAATGACATACCACAAAGACGCAGCCATTGATTTGACTGTTCTCCAAGATTTTATCTCAGAGACACAGCCGAAGGAATGGGCACGTTATCAGAAAATCTATGGCGCAGAGAACGCTACGGATCAGTTCTACAAGGTACTGCAAGACGACATATCACGTTACGGTCTGATATACGTACTTCGCAACGGCATTGACGACCACGGCGTGAAAATCCGTATCGCCTACTTCGCTCCGGCCTCAAAGTTGCGGCGGTTGCTGCTCTTCATGCCTATACCGGCACCGGTCAGATTGGCGGAGCCTATGTAGGCGGACTCGAAATCAAATATAAGCATCTTGAAATGGACTCGCGGACACAGCATCCGTTCCAGTCCGGTTTTTAGAATCGGGTATCGGTCAAAATCCTCACGGAAAGCCGGACCCGGTTCTTTTGCATGGATAAGGCGCACTTCTACTCCTCTTTTGAGTAGTTTGGCAAGGACAGCAAGAAATGGCTCCGATGAATTGCCGGCTTTGACGTGAAGGTCTTTAATGTCGGCTGTACCAATCCAAAGTGACTTCCTCACGGAAGCCACTTTGGCCACGACCTTATCGTAATGGTCTTTACCGGAGATAAATTCAACCGACATTGGTCTTTACTTTAGTTCTTTTGTTCGGCAAACAGTTTGGAATGCTGCCAAACCGATATTAAACAGGATGGTTCGGACCCATATAACATTATTGCTATTGCAAATGTCTGTCTCTTCTATGAAATCCAACAAGTCCTTTACGATGTCATGTAGTTTCTCCTCCTTAACATACATTCTTCTCTCCACGTTAAAAGGCAGATTTAGAACAGGACATTCGTATAGAGCATCAGGCTCAAAATCCAATTCATATTCTTCACCTATCACCATGTGATATGTATAGTCAAAGAATTTCTCAAAAGTATAGAACGAATATGCGTAAATATCGGGCTTCCATGCCCAGTTATTAGAAACATTCTCAACAATGTGGTCTGCTACTTGATGAGTAGCATTTGTCAGAGTCTGAACAAACTCCTGCATTTGCTCCTCTGTTACTTTATGGTAAATTTCACCTGAATAGAATGGCTCATCCTGAGGCCCAAAGTTGCCACCCTTGTTAAGCATATCCCTAAAATAATTATGGATTGGCTGATACAATTCTTTCTCAGATTTCTGATTCCAATGAGAATTGAACGTTACAGACACATGCTCGTGTGGATAGAATGTGAGTTGGGAAATATCATCCCGCTGGTAGCGATGTTCCCCAAGTCCGTGCAGTCTCTGAATACGGTACCTTAAAGCGGCAATCACGTCCCTGTCCTCATCATCAAAGTCAAGGAGATTTATGTCTTTTTGAGCACTTGTAACTGCCAAATCATATTCGTTCCTCAAAGAGCCTTTGTTTAACCCTGTAGGGTTTTGAAGAAGGCGTTTAAGTTCGCTGTAATGTAAATCAAAATTTTTCATGATTGATTTGAAATTTTAATTGTGCAAAGTTACTTATTTTTCGTGAGATAGAGATAATAGTTGTAGTATGGGGACATTGCTATATCATCTTTTGCTTTTACCATCTTTGAATCCTCGCCGATGAGAGTGGAAAGATAATTCCAGAATGATTTGCGATGGTGCTTGTAGTTGTAATGTGCCATTTCGTGAAGTATTACACCGTCGGTCCATTCCTGTTTGAATATGACGAGGAACGGTTGCAAGGCAATATGATTGTTGAACGTGCAATAACCGAGAACATTCTTCCGGAGACGTTTCACGGTCACGCCTGTACCATGTAAGCCCTTCATATTCTCCCAATACTTTACTCTGGCAGGCAGCACAACTTTCGCAATCCGGAGTATGGTGTCGCGCATAAGTTCACGTAGCCACTTCTGTATCTTTCGAGTTTCAAAGTCTGTGGAGTCATGGTAAATCATATCCAAGATGCCATCGTGATATTGAACAAGCAACTCGACAGTGTTCTTATCTTGATACACAAAACGGTCGGGTATCGTCAAAGCAGCCTCGCACTCTAACGTGAATTTATCAACACAATGCCAAACCACCGACAGGTGCTTTGTCGTAAGTCGGAATCGTGGGTTTATCTTAAATATCGGTTCTTTTATACCTCCCATATTTTATCCATTATTTGTCTATAACCTTTTACTCCGTAATGGCCGATTTTCAGCCCATAAAAGCGAGTGCCGAGTGTCTTCTCCTTATTTATTTTCTCCAGAGTGGAGGGGTTGGGAACAGGAAACTCGAAATCTGAGACGATAAGGACATCAGCCATCTCGTATGTGCCTTTTTGCAGAACGTGAATAGCCTCGGCAAGCATCTGTTCACCATCAGTTCCACCACTGTAGCTATGTTCCAGAAAGTTATCAATCTTTCCCCAGTTACGCGGTTTGGCAAGGTCTATGGACTTTGATCTGACCGAAAAACTGATTAGATAACATGGTCGTTTCTGTTTCTTTGCCATCCGTAGCAACTGTTTGAGCAACGAGAAAGCAATCCGTTGAGGTTGTCCCGACATCGAACCGCTGGTGTCAATACTTACGATAATAGGTCCTTTTGTCAGGCGTGGGTCTTTGCGATGTTCCTCAATCTTTTTCGGTTTGTCCTTACCGGGGCTTGAAAACTGCTGAAGTTCTTTGGTTGCATATCTCTTGAAGAATAGATCTTCCGGCATAGATAATTCCACCGGAAGGACTCGCTCCAGATTGTCGCCTGACTCTACTCTGTCAATCTCTTCAACTGAGCTGTTTTTAGCCACAGTGGTGGGCAGGAAACGATACACTACAGTATCCTTTTCTTCTTTCGATGAATCCTTATCGCGCCCAATCATATCGACAATCTCTTTCAATTGCGGATAACGATGAACATAGTTCTCTACCTTCTTTTTATCTTCATAATCCCTCGTGCCGGCCTCTCGACTGAGTTGTTCAAACTGCATTTTAGCACGATTCAACATCTGACGCTCTTTCCGGTCGAGCTTTGCCTTACAAGCATTCTCCCAATCACTGGTCAATGCCGAAAATACAGCGTCCTTGTCGTCAGTCTTGAACTGCGCAGTGTATCCGGCAAGATTAACATCGTATTTCGAGTATCCCGCTTCAATGGTGCCGCAAACCTCCGTCCACATCATACGCTTTTTTTCAATAGGTGCTTCGTTGAACTTAGCGATCATGGCAAGTTCTTTCATTGCCTCAATCTGCATTGCACGGAACTGTTCCAGCAAAGCACTAAAGAATGAAATCAGGTCTTCTTTCAGCACTTCGACCCACGTTTCGTCTGAGCCGTCAATCTGAGGATTATTGTCAATGACCTCCTGCATATAACCGGCGAGGCAATCATCGGGTGGCATAGATGGAGGCATCTCTCCACATTCCATATAGAAGTCAAATGCCTCGCTATATTCCTCCAGTTTGGCGTCAACGTCGGTATAGTCTATCATTTTATCATCATTACTAAGTTGTTGAGTTTGACCTCAATGGTCTTTATCTGTTCGCTCACATCCTTCAGCATCTTATTGACCAGTGCAAGATCATTGGGAGAAAGGAAGATATTATCACAATCGGTCCAGTTTGACGATACCGACTTCTCCCACTCTTCAACACAATTTCTGAATAAGTCCTGAATCAAATAGACACGCTGATATACCGGCAAAGTCTGTAAAGATTCAGAACTTGTTACTGATTGAGCAGCCTTCCTTCGGAAAGCGTATGGCGTACCGTCGATAATCGCTCCATTCTGGCATCTCTGAATCTTGACTTTTGTCAGATTCGAGGCATTTTGCGATTTGGCATCAAAAGGTCTTCCCGGGACAATGGTGTGAATGATGATTTTCTTGCGCTTACTGTCATAATATCTTACTCCATCGCGCGTCTGATTGGACAATGCGGCGTAATCCCATTTTGAGAAATAGGTGTCTCCAGCCGGATAATTCTCCACGAGGTAGTAGAAATAATCATACTCGGCAAAATCATTCCCGTCTGTATTTAATCGTGACGGTGTCGATTGCTGTGCGGTCTGTTGCTGTGGAGTCATAAGCTGTCGAATTGACTTGTCAATTTTCGTCAGTCCTTTCAGTACAGAATCAGAGATACTTGAAGTAAACGCATTGAGCACATTCGGAATACACTCCGCATCATTCCAGAAACTATGTATCAGCAATAGATAGTCAGAAAGATTTATTTCACTGCGTCCATTCAGATATGCCGAGGTCTGCATAAGCCTGTACGCCTTTCGCCACCGACGGTCAGAGATATAATATCGCAGCTGATTACCATCCTCTTTCTCCAGAGTAGCAAGACTCTTCCGAATGTCTTTTATGGCACTGACCACCGAATCCTGAATGCCAACGGCCATTGATTCATTCTGCCATAAGGAATACAATTCATCAGTAATGAATAAAGACTCCGACAATTCCGACAGCTCAATTCCGGCACCCTTTATCATCTTGAAAAAAGACGTATCGCTCTCAATGCAGTTTGAAACCATCCGCACAAGGAAGCGATCCCACAACGCTTCAAGACCCACATCCTTGGCAGGAAGTTCGTTAGAGGCTGCAATAAGCACTTTCATAGGTGTGTGCATTATCTGTCCTCCATTATGGAAGATATGCTCGTTTATTACCGTCAGAAGGGTGTTCTGTATAGACGGCCCGGCTTTCCATATTTCATCGAGGAACACAACATCAGCCTCCGGCAAATATCCGGTGGTCAGTCGTTCATAACGGTCATCGTTCTTTAATCGGGAAATTGATATGGGTCCGAATATTTCATCAGGCGTGCTGAATCGAGACATCAGGTAATCAAATGACTTGCCATCTTTGAATACCATTTTCAAACGACTTGCAACCATACTTTTGGCTGTTCCGGGAGGGCCGAGAAGGAACATATTTTCTCCAGCCACAGCACACAGCAGAGCCACGGCTATAATCTGCTCCTTTTCAAAGACTCCCTGCGACATCCATTCGACAAGCTGACGAATGTGCTCTTTCGGAGTTGACGGGAATAGTGATTTAGTTCTGACTTTCTTTGCCATAAAAAACGGGGCCAATTATGCTTGCCGCAAAATTAGCTCCGTCATGTCGCAAATTTAGATACAGGTTATCTTTTTCTTATATTTTGGTCAACAAAATCATCGGATGCTTTGATCAAATCTTTCAGCACTGGAAGCATATACTTGTGTTGAAGTGCGAATCCGATTACAACACCGATATTTGCTTTTATCAAGGCGGAATGAGGTGGCCCGATAAAGCAGGCAATGCCCCCTAATATTCCGGGGAGTATGGCAAATTTGAGCAGTGCCAACTGCTTCTGAATTACTTTATCCATTCTCCAGTTCCTTTCCGGCGGCAAGTATCGTGACTTTTATCTCTTCATCTTTTATACTCTCATCGGGATATACAGCCCAAATGACATAAATGCTTTCAGGTAGTTCACTAACAAAATCGGTTAGTGCCGTCATTTCTTGCATCACCAAAGGCTGTTTATCTTCTTTGTTGAAATACAGAAATATAGAAAGTCGTTCGATTTTATTGAGCAGGGATGAAGTCAATGTACTTTTAATGAACCCTATAGATTCTGCAACTCGCTCATTACCATGCCCAGTCGCTGACTTTATAAAGAAATGCTTTGCGTCGGCAAGATTTGTCTGCAAATCATTGAAGTCATAGGCAATCATGCCTTGTGTCACTATCGGCTGGAGGATTGATTTTATTAGGTAAGGGTACTCTGTGTAAGAGGCTTCTGACACCACGCTGTCATAACAATCCAAATCGGCATTGTCAAGCAAACCAAGAGTCAAGACTCCGGCATCATGGAATGTTTTGGCAATACTGTTTGCATGATCTTCGTTGTCTTTTGCCACAATGATTACCATTTTATCCTCATCCGTTGGGACACACTCAAAGGGTTCGGTTAATACCATGGTGGACACACAATCGTACCCGTATGACTTTACTGTCTCAATTATTTCTTTTGTTGCCTCCCCGATACCAATTACGCGGAAACTGGTGGGGAGATTCGCAAAAGCAGGTTGGTCTAATAAATATTCTTCATTCATCTTCGTCCGGTTTTAAGTCAGATATACCGATAATGCGTAAAGCAATATCGCCCTTTACATCATCAGCATGTCCACAAATCAATTGGGATTTTATGCCACTTTTTGCCAAAATGAACCCCGTTGCTTTATAGAGTTGATTATCTTCCTCTTCAGTCATTGACTCGTTTTCATCGGTATAAACCACAATAATTACATCATGACAGTCCTGACAGAGGTCATCAAGTGTCGGGTAATAGTTTGAGAGTAAATCAATGACATAATCTACACGGGAGGGTTTGCCACAGACATGGCTCTCTCGCCACTCTTCACGAACACTACCAGCCTTCATTATCAAAGTTTCGATGTCTTCCTTGGGAACACCAGTCGTGGCTATGAGGTCATCAATAAGATGCTGACGTTTGTCGAGGCGTTTTAATTCCGCAATGCGGCGTTCTAATCGGTAGAAACGTTTACGTTTGCTACGGTTTTGATGCGTTTCGCCAAAATGGATTATATCCCATACCTCTTGTGTAAAGGCAATACCATAAGGCATTTCTGACTTACCTTTGAGTTCGCGTATCACGCGCTTATCCCTGATGTAAGGCAAGTAAAGTTTACGTTCAAGTCTCTCCGCCATTTCGCCATACTTGGTATAATGCTCTTCACGAGGAGACCAAGCACTGTGTTTGGTAAAGTCATAAAACGTCATACCCCAGAGAATTGCTCCGGCAAGTTCTGCATCTGTAAAAGGATTATCCTCAGGCCTGATTACCGTTTTCCCAACTGTATTCTCCCAATAGTCTCCTTCTACATTATAGGCAAGAAGGGGTAAGTTCCCGGGGGCAAACCAATGTTCTTTAGGGGTGACATCGAAAGTAACTTCGCCACCGGTCCCTTCAAATTCTGTATTGCAGATAATATCAAATGCTTCCTTATAACCGGAGAGACATCTGATAGACCTGTCGTTGCGATGGGTGTTTTGCAGGGCTTTGACAATGGCGTCAAAACCTACAGTTAAGAATAATTCTTTTACGGTCATAATCTGATATTTAATATGCAGTGATAGCAGATGGCTGACTGTCACTGCATAGATTAGTTCGCAAAGTTAGAGTTTCTCTACTTTGAGTTCGTTGCCGTTCATGTAACCAACGGGGAAATCCACGTTGTATTTCATCTTGAACTGACGCTGAATCTCTGCCTTTACTGTTGAATTTGAGAAAGGAAGAGTGCTTCCGTTGAAAGAGACCTCAGCGGTCATGCCGGCTTCGAGTCTTTTGCCTCCGCTAAGAAGGAGGCGCTTTGTCGTTACTTTGAAAAGTGCCATATCTGATATTTTAATGGTTACTCCGCAAAGGTAGAACAGTCGTGTATCAGATTTGGTGACACCCCAAATATTTTTCAGTCTTCGTCGTAAAAGTCCTCTAAATCAAAACCGTCTTCAAAATCTTCAGAATCAATATCTTCATCCGGATACATCATCTGCATAATTTCACGCTCGTCATAACCAGTTATCTCCCTGCGTAAGTCGACAATTTTCTTCTCGACACGATTACTTAATTCCCGTGCATGATGACATTCTTCGGCTTTCTTGACAAAATAATTGGGGTCTTTATCGCCGGTGTATAGATGATCCTCAAAGTGAAACAAATGTTCATTTATTTCTTCGAGCTCATCTTTTATTTCATATAGATCGGATAAAGCATTATCCTCGTCGGATGCGTAGTTTTCTTGTATTTCGTCAAGACGAGAAAGTATGGCTTTCAGTCTAATAGTAAAGGCTTCGTTCTGTTTCATATTCTATTTGATTTATTCAAGCGTATGATTAAAGTAGTTTCAATGCTATGGCGGCGCAAGCCTCGGCATCACAAAGCGCATGATGGTGGTTTTCCATGTCATAGCCGCAGGCGGCTGCTGACAAATGGAGCTGATGGCTCGGAATGTCGAGACAGCGACGGGAAGCAGCGAGTGTGCAATGAAATTCGTAACCGGGAAATTCCATGTCATATTCCTCAAATACAGCTTTTAAGCAGCTCTCATCAAAGGGACGATTGTGCGCCACAAGAGGCAAACCTTTTATTTTATCTGCTACCTGCGCCCACACTTCCGGAAATGTAGGTTGCCCATCGGTGTCACGACGTGTAAGTCCATGCACCTCAGTGGTCCAATATGTATAGTAATTGGGGGCAGGTTGAATAAGGCTATAAAATTTGTCAACAATCTCGCCACCTCGGACAATCACAATACCGACGCTGCACACACTTGAGCGTCGCCCATTAGCTGTCTCAAAGTCTATTGCTACAAAATTTTGCATCTTCAGTCATTCTTATAAAGTTCGTTCATATCCGAAATCCAGCCTTTCATCTCTTTGCGGAGTAATGCCGGACTGATTACTTCAATCATCGAACCGACATGGAGTAACTTCATTATAAAGTCATAAGTCGGCGATAGGTACAACTCAAAATCAGCATACTCACCGTAGTCCTCAATAAGTCGCTGACTATGATGCAGAGGGAGCGATTTCAGATAATGTTTATGGTCTTCGTTGGCGCGAATAACTATTCTCTCTGGCTTGACATCGTATCCGATGACTACGCCAAATTTGGTTGCGAAATACTCTGTCGCATCAAAATCTTTTGGTAGCTTGAAGAGTGTATCTGTTGGTTCTACGCTCTCCAGACGATCAAGACCGTATATCTTTATCTCATCGCGGTTATTGTGACCAAGCACATACCAACGGTTATCAAACAGTTTCACACAATACGGTTCAATGGGAAAACTGTAACTATGCTCCTTCTTGAACGGACGATATGAGATATTCACGACCCGGTTCTCTTTCATCGCCTCCAAGATTGTGGTCAGATGGTCACGCCCGGAAGGAATCTCATCAACCAATATACGTCCTTTCAAGGATAGATTCTCTCCGATGGCATTGCCGACAGCGAAAGAATCAAGCATCCACTTTTTGAGCTTGTCCTCGTCAATATCCTCTGGATTTGAGATATAATAAAGATAACCGCCTACTTTCTGACAGTCTATCATAATACCGAACTGCTCGTAGATTGCATCGCGCCAGCGGTTGAAGGTGGCACGGTGAAGCTCATGTCCGTCACTGAAATCTTTATTACGGGACCAGCGGTCAGAAAGATCCTTATGTGAAATCTTCCCGGCACGACGGATTGTATCAATCAGCCAAGTGTATTTTTGCAGTTGGTTCATAATTCACTAAACTTTATCGGACATTTTTCGTCATTTTCAGCGAGATCCTTTACATATTGAACGAAATTTGAAAACTCATTCAAAAGAGAAGTCTTACCGATATAGTTCCAGCATGTCCAGATGTCTTGTTCTTCTTTATTTTCCTTACCGAACTTCTTAAAAATACGATTAAGGTAATCTATCTCTGTTTTGGTCAATGATGCCGTTTCAAACGCGAATCCTATATATTTGCCGCCACGGCCATAGCCATAAGCAATATAACCACACTTGCCATTGATGGATATTCTCACGCCAAAGTTTTGTTGAACATATCCAAAGTCGGCCAAATCTATTAGTTCTAAATCTGATTTAGCTAACTCAGTTTGTATATGGGCGGCTTCTTTTCTGACAGAATAAGTTCCTTTGAGCTCGTTGACTGCATCAATGAGTTGTTGAAGGTTCTCAGAAGCCTCTGAAAGTGATTCTATACGCTGGGAAAAGTCCGCATCATTGTCATCGGATAAGCCTTTAAGTATATTTTCAGCTATCACGGTCTTTATACGTTGTCTCATATGTTGAAATTTGTCGGTTAGAAAAAAATATTCTTCTAAATAGTCCTGGTATTGATGTAATGCACTAATTAGATATTTCTCACTATTAGGAATTATTGGTGATAACTCCTTTATCCATTCATAAATGTCATGAGCATAATCTCTTACAATAATGTTGTCCTCAATTGTTTTAGAAATTCGATTTAAATTTTCACCATTTTCCGTCAGTGAAAAATCGGTAGGCTTTTCATGATGATTTGAATTTAGATATAAAACCCTAATCTGCTCTTCTTGATAGCCTGCTTCTAAAGCCAATTGCACATATCTAAAGATTTGTCCGGGTTGTTCTACGGCGCCATTGACTTTATTCTCAATGATAACGCAAATATCTCTGTCATAAATAGAAACGTCAATTCGGTCTTGTTCTGCTTTACGTACACTTTTAGAATGTACTCGTACTTTATCAATGCCCATAATTGATTTCATAAAAGAATCGAGAACAGTCTGATGTCGAATAAGATGTTGAAGTATTGAACTGTGAGCGGTTTCCTTCAATTTACCGACAGCAGAAATCGTAATGACATTGATATGCAATGGCATTTTTGACAATTCCTCTTCCCGAATATCTCCTATCTCCGTTGACATTAGCAACAAATTGATATTCGTGAGGTCTTCTGATTGCGTGAGTCCCTTTAGAACTGGTAAGAATTTCTCGAACTTGTCCATAATCATCTGCAAAGATAATAAAAACCTGTATCATTTCGTGCTACACGTCGTATTTTTTTGAAAGTTCACAAAACTCTTTCCAGTTCCCACGTCGGTAGTTATCGGCTAAGGCAATTGCTAATTGGTAGGGATTATCATCTTCAATAGTTAATTTTGAACCTGCTATAGCTTCCAATGGATTAACGAAATATTCAACCCAGACTCCGATTGGAGATTCATTAGTATTGCAGCCATAAAATCCATAGCAAATACTTGACAAGTATGGGTTCGGATCATTTGGCTCTGGGAGTCTTGGCTGGATGACCCGAAATAGATTCATAATTCTTCTGAGTGTTACAATTTTCTTCTTATTAGAGGATTTATTATAGAATGATACAATGCCCATTTCGGCCCCTGCTTCCAAAGCCTTCTTATTACTTATTCGCTTGAAATATTCTTGAAAGGTTGGAAGTCTGTTGACATATTCGTCATACGCTATTCCAAGTTCGATGTCATCAGAAGAATGAAAAACATCGAGCCTATCATAAGCATCAATAACATCGGGAAATATCCTCTTCATCTGCGTCTTCTCCTGTCGATATATTCATCCAACTATTACAGCAATAATCATCTTGCCACATAATTATATCACTTACTGTTAGTATTCCTTCGTCAGATTTTATAATATAGTATTGCTCATATTCCGTAAAATCCAATTGAATATAAAGCGTTATATACTTGCTGTATTCTGTTAGTTCAACGCCCATAAGTGCCAGCCACATGTCCTGCGCTTTTATAAAATCAGCGAATGAGGCATACTCCTCAGCTATCGCCGAGAAGTATGCCTGACGTTTACGCATCATTTCGATGCGTTCCGCCTTAGTCATGTCCGTTAAATCCATGCGCCATAGAGTTCTTCAGGGTCATCATCCGGGCAGGCATTATCCTGTGTTTTTTGTCGAGCCTCAGCCAACTCTCCGTCTGTTGGCGGTGGTAGCTCTACCATAAAGACATTACATGGCCGCTGCTTCATTCCGGCTTTGTGACGAAGCCATAGATTCTCCATCAAGAGTGCAACTCCATCGGGCGATTGGATAGTTTTCATATCATTCAAAGTTTTATTATTCATTCGCTTATAGAACTTTCAGGCTTTGACCAGTCCAACTTTGTCACTTGTCGGTCAATCCAAATCATGCCGAGATTTTTCTCCTTTCGGAGTTCTGTTGCTGCCAACAACAACGGAATAATGTAAGGGATACGCTCCTTTATCTCACTCCATGTCCCATCGAGGTAACAACTTGCTACGTATGCCATTCGGAGATAAAGCCTTACTTGAATCCTATCCTCATGAAAATATAGTGCAAAATCATTTTGCCAACCATATTCTTCTAATATGGCGGCAGCCTGAGCCATAAGTTCGTCACATTTACGACTTTCTGAATGTACGAAATTGCCGATACAGAATATTTCGCCCGCCTCTTCTGGTGACTCATATTCGTTTAAGGTATCATTTATTATGTTCGCTATGGACTTTATACTCATTTTGATGCCTTGAAGTTAAAGATTGGACGGATGATTGTGTCGATGGTGACTGTGTCGCCGATGTTGGCAATTATTTCCTCGGCCGGTTTATAGACCATCGGCGACTCGTCACGAGTGAAGTCGTTGACCGACTCCGAATAGATACCCTTCATGGATGCCTCGAAGTCCTCCATTGTTATTTTTTCGTAAGCCTGAGTACGGCTCAATACTCGTCCGGCCCCGTGAGGAGCTGAACTGTTCCAGTCAAGATTGCCCTTGCCCGTACAGAGCAAAGAACCATCGCGCATATTCAGAGGAATAATGCAACGCTCACCTTCAGCAGCGGAGATAGAGCCTTTGCGGATGATATTCTCGTCACTAATATAATTGTGGACGGATTCAAATTCTTCTTTTACCTCCACACCGGGGAAAAACCGCATGAGCAATAGAGATATAAGTTTACGGTTGAGCACAGCCCATCGCTGGCAGAGACGCATATCGTGGAGATAGTGCTCTCGCCCTTCTCCTTCGACATAGCATAAATCGGCGGGGAGATTCGGCTCCGCGTCCTGATGTTCCTTGCGCATTTTCTTTATGACGCTCTGCAATTCAGACCGACGACCTGCCACCTTGTACTCCTCAATGGTGCGTTTGATTGTTTCTTCAAACTCGTCAGCTCCGTCGGTAAGATGCTTCACAGCTTTTGCCTGATAGATGTCGGCAACCTGCTTGCCGAGGTTACGCGAACCGGTATGTATCACAAGGTAAACATTCTCTTCGTCATCTTTGTCAAGTTCGATAAAATGGTTGCCGCCTCCGAGCGATCCGATAGCCTTATTGATACGTCCCGAGTCTTTAAGCTCACGATAGCAGTAAAGTTCGGTCACAAGTTGCTTTGCCTCTCGGTAGATTTCCATTTCCTCGCCGACAAGAGGCTTGAAACCGAAACGATCCTCACGCACAATCATACCCGAAGGCACATTGCCACGGATATGCTCGTGGAATGCGTGAAAGTCTATCTCGGAGAGTTTGCCGAGATTGAGGATGCGCATACCGCAACCGATGTCAACACCAACTATATTAGGAATGACCTTGTCGCCGAGGTCACCGGTAAACCCTATAACGCAACCTGCCCCGGCGTGAACGTCAGGCATGATTCGTATCTTCTTGTCGGAAAACACGTCAATCGAAAGTAGTTCCTTGATCTGTTCCAAGGCATTCTCCTCGATGTTGTCCGTAAATATCTTTACGTCATGTCCTTCTATTATCTTCATATTCTGATGTTTTTAATATTTCGATGCAAAGTTAGAATGTCGTTGCGCAGTCATTTTGCGCACTAAGAAATTATCACGACATTCTTTCATGAGCGCAAAATTACACCAAGGGTGACGCATATTGCGGTACAGCATAAAGTTTGCTATATGTTAAATATTCTTAACTTATAAATAGCTGAAATATATGATATATACGCGCTTCGATGGGGTCGAGGAATATGAAAATCAGATAGATTTTAACAGACATTCACATTTGATTGAAATCCTTCATCGTATTAAACGAAGAGTACCAACACTAAAAAAGTAGTATGAAATTAGCAATCGTTGGCACTCGAAATCCGGGTGTGACTTATCAGGAGTGGGAGAAACTCCTACTCAACAAAATCAATCCCGACGAGATTCAGATGGTAATCTCCGGTGGCGCAAAAGGAGTTGACACTTTCGCCAAATTATTCGCGGCTCGCCATCACAAGCCCTACATGGAGTTCACTCCGCAGTATAACGTCTATGGACGATATGCGACACTGAAGCGAAATACTCAGATTGTCAAAGAGGCTACTACTGTAATCGCGTTCCCATCCGCAGAGTCCAAAGGAACTTATCATTCCATCAAAGAGGCGCAACGACTCGGTCGGCGTGTCATAGTCGTAAACCTCTAAAAATTTTGTGGTGTCTCGAAAAATGGGACACCACATTATTATCTTTGCATCGTGATTATGGAAGAACAATATAGAAAAGAAATAACCTGGTGGTTTGCCGAGCTTGGATCAGAGAGTGAGGTTGATAACTATCTCGCATTGTTTCCTGAACTTAATAGCCGACTGGCTAAATTTGCTATCGGCATATTGAAATGGAACATTGCGATGCTTATCGACATCAACAACCCCGATGATGTGAGTCGTGTACGGCTTATTCTAAGGGTCATTGACCAGACACCCGGTTTTGACTTTTTCGACAACACTTTCAATGAGTGTGACCCTGAGACTGTGTGCGAAATCTTGGGAATGTCACCAATGGCATCGGTTGAAGAACCGGAGATAAAATTTAACTATATGGTTGATCGTATCGGAGATTACGCTGACGCTCGACAATATATTGATATGACATCTTGGTGTATCGTTATCTCAGAAGAGTCTTTCAATGCTTATACAGCAAATGGCAACCGTTTCTACTTCTGTGGAAACGGCGAGTGGTGGGACACGCCTTGCATTCCGGGCTCAGGTTTTCCTCGTGACCGCTTTGGTTATTCTCTCATCGCCGTAGAGGTCAGCCCTGAAAACAAAATCGTTTCAATCACTTCAAGGTGGAACACCTGTGCCGGAGACACCGGTAACTTCATTACCGAAGACGAGCTAAAATCAATCCTCGGCATGGAGAATTACAACAAACTGTTTTGTAAACCCGCTGAAAATCACTAAATTTGTAATATATCCATAAAATCAAGTTTCTATGAGTAACGACAAACCCTTGTATGTAATGCGAACGGGATTTGATGTTGAAGATCAAATAAAACTCATTGTCAATGAGGCAAAGCAAGATCCTGCTTTGCTCCTTTGCCTGAGAGCAAATGAAATTCATATCTATTACAAAGGAGGAAAGATCCTTGGAATTAAAAAGAATCCCAAAACACTTACACTGTCGTTTGACGAAAAATATCTTAATATCGGAAATCCGGAGCTCTCTGCGGAATACGAATGGCTAAAGCATATCAACAAGACCAGCCGCAAACGTGTCGAAAATAACCCTAAAGAGTTTTTCAATGATGCGAAAAAGATAATGGATATCTGGTTCGACATTCATAGGAAGCAGGAACGTGATGACCAGCACAAGATTGCTCTGAATAACGTTGATATTATTCATGACGAGGATCTCGCGGTAGTGGACATTGAATTTGCCGTTTCGGCCAACTCGCCTTGCTACAACAGGGAGTATAAGAATACATTCCGCACCTATGACAAACGCTATCCAAATCCGCGATTTGACATCATTGCAATCAACAAGCAGGGCCAGATTTATGTCTTTGAATTAAAGACCGGTTTGAATTCTACTAAAAATTGCGAGACGCATATCACTGACTTTGCTGCAATGATTGGCTCCGAAAAGACCGGCGATTTTTCTGAAACGATACGTTATAAATCCTTCTTGGACGAGATGTCTGAAATGATAGCGGAGTTGAATCAAAACAGATTCAGAAACAATTTGTCTCCGCTGCCTGACGTCGACAAAAGCAAAGCCCCGATTTTCGGCTTTGCTTATACGGTTGAGAAAGAAGCGAAAGCTCCTGGCCATACGCCTGACTATCAGAAAATGAGAATCCAGAAAATTGTTTCCGATGCCCTTGAGAAAGCTATCAAATCGTCATCGGACAGAAGACTTGACAATGCTGTTGAAATGATGTATCGGGATGGCCGGATTCTAAGTCAAGTGATGCTGATTGAAGACGATTTCAAATTGAAAACAGCAAAGTGTTGAAATTTAAAGAAATAACACTTACTTATGAAAATCACAGTTCATCGTGGCTCCAATCAGATAGGAGGTTGCGTGACCGAATACGAGTCTAATGGGTGGAAGCTGTTTGTTGATTACGGCGAACAGTTACCGGGCGCACCTATGTCTGACAAAAAGTTGGAGATAGATGGATTGACTTGTGGAGACATACGAAAAAGTGCTTTGTTAATCACGCACTATCACGGCGATCATATCGGTAAAATTACCGATCTACCGGCAGAACTTCCCATATATATGGGCAAGATGGCCAAAGAAATAGCATCAGAACTTGCTAATCATTTAAGCACCGTAAGTGAAGAGCATCGTGAGATGGCCGAGCGTCTTAACAAAGTCAACACCTTCGTCCCCAGAAAACATTTCACTTTTGGTGAATTTGATATTATACCAATAGTAGTTGACCATTCTGCTTTTGATGCGTATGCGTTCTGCATTGAGGCTAAAGGACTGAAAGTGTTTCATTCAGGCGATTTTCGCAAACACGGTTTCCGTAGCGGAAAGTTGTCAACGGTTATTGAAAGATATGTAGAGAGAGCGGATTACGTTGTCTGTGAAGCTACAAATGTTAATAGACCTGATACAGCTATCATGTCGGAGCATGAACTTCAGAAGGAGTTTGAAAAAGCATTCACCGAGAACAAATATAATGTCGTCTATGTATCGTCAACCAATATAGACCGCCTGTTTGGTATGTATCATGCGGCTATTAGGGCAAACCGTCCGTTTTATGTGGATGCCTATCAGAAGCGTATTATGGATATAGTAGCCGGACGAGATAAAATCTGGGGGAAATCGTCTCTGTATAATTACATCGAAGGTAAGAAGCCTCAGACGCTTATACAACGTGGAACTGAATTTATTGCCAATGATAAATTTATAGATTTCGTTTCGGAACATGGTTATGTGCTTGTTGCAAGACAGGGAGAGCGGTTTGATAATTTGCTAAATCAACTTCCGGATGAAGGCAGAGTAAAACACCTCTCTACGTGGAACGGATACCTCGATGAGTCGAAAGCAGCTTATAATCCAGCTCTTGCAAAATCTGTCGGAGATGATTATAGGTATATGCACACCAGCGGACACTGCGACATGAAGAGTCTCGATGAGTTAATTACAGAGCTGGATCCTAAAGCCATTATTCCTATCCACACCGACAATCCACGAGCCTTCGCAGATTTATTCTGCGATAAATGGCCTGTGATTCTTCTTAACGACGGGGAATATTTCTCAGCTATAAGAGATCCGTGGTTTGACATTACTGAAGCTAAAATATATGCTTACGATAAGCCTCAAAAAAATCATAGATAATCCCGAAGGGCTACAATACTGGTCTCTTGATGAAAGAAGCCTTGGCGAGTTCCAATGCTGGAAGGATGCCGAGTTTGCATTACATCATGTAGTGTATGCACCAAATCGTCTGCTTGCATACTCTATTGAGACAGATGATGATATGGCTCCATCCCTGTATGTAGTTTACACCCCTGACTTCACTGTGTACTCCGAATATTCAGAGGGCGAGCATGAACCGGGTGGCGATAATTATCAAGAAAAATGCGCGTTTTCTTCGGGCGATAAAGTCTTGGCTATTATTGAAAATGAAGTACTTATGCCATGTATATTTGTAGGACCGGTATCTGAAGAGTTCTTCAAAGAAAAATTTCGCAGACGAGGCGCAGCAAATGAAGAGGTAGTGGAGAAACTGGTTTCCGACCTTTGGGATTGGGACTGGGATTCGGTTATCGTAAGACCACTTGTTAAAGTTGAGACCGAATTTAGAGAAATATCTTCCGATACCACTGCTCAGAGAATATACGTTTTCCCTTATAAAGAATGAGAACTGTAAATATACCAAACTATGAGTAAGACAATGATTCTTGCAGTCGGTGGTGCCGGTTGCAATATGGCTGAAACTATAATGCGCGTTGCCAATGCGCATTGGGTTAAAGAAATCTCTTTCGGACATATCTGTTAAAGTTCGCAATAACGAAGAGCTTACAGAACGTTATCCGGACATTAACTTCATAAATGCCTTTGAGTATTCCGATAAGGAAGCACTCAACGCAATCGAATCAGGACTTCTTTAATGAAAATACTCCACCTTTCCGACACTCACAACTGCCACCATCGGCTCCGGGATTTACCCGAGGCCGATGTGGTAGTACATTCAGGTGACTTCTGTATGGTTGGCACAGAACAGGAAGCCCTTGATTTCCTCAACTGGTTTTGTGACTTGCCATACAAACACAAAATCTTTATCTGTGGCAACCATGACGATTGCCTCTACGGAGCCAACATTGACGGACTGCCTTACAACGTGCATCAACTTTCCAACTCCGGAATTGAGATTGATGGTGTTAAGTTTTATGGTGTCCCGATGTTTCTGGAAGATTGCATAACCGAACGTCAGAGCCGCAACTACGAGAAAATTCCCGGCGATACCGATATATTGATTACTCATTCTCCAGCTTATGGCATACTTGATTATGATGATGGTATCAACTACGGATCAGAAGAGATACTCACGAAGCTATCCGACCTTCACCTAAAAGCACATCTATTCGGTCATATCCATGCTCAGCACGGAATCTTGGAAAAAAACGGTGTCATATATTCCAATGGAGCGATTATGAATGCCGATTACTCCGTTTTAAACAGTCCGAATTTGATCTTGCTTTGAGCGGAATTAATCAATAGATGGTTTCACGCCATTTATTCAGGCCATTCCAACCGGTCTTATTCATCTGATTTAGAATTGTAATGTCTGGCGGCTATGCGAACGCTTTCGGCTACGCGCTCCCGGAACTCTGGCGGAGCAATGACTTCAGCATGGCCGCCGTAGCCGAGAATCAGGCGCTCCAGTTCGTTGTTTATAACCACCTTTAGCGACAACTGGATTGAGCCGTCGCGGAAACGTTGTTCCACTTTCTGCGATTTATGAAATGGCTTTGACTCAACGTAAGGCGCCTGTTGGCGGTCAATTTTAATTACTACACGTCGTGCTTTGTCATGTATTCCCTTGGTTACACCGATTGTGTCATCAAAGAAGTGTTCCGGATCAAAGTCAACGCATTTCTTGAATGGATGTTCCTTGTCAACAGATACTGACTGAATACGATCCAGGGCAAATATATTGACCTGCGGCACGCGGTTAGTGGCTTTCTCGCCGATAAGAAACCATCGGTTGCGATACTCTTTCAATAAATAGGGATATACCACCAATGCCTCGGACTGACGAGCCTTGAACGACTGATATTCTATAATGATAGTCTGCTGTTTACGCACCGCATCATATATGTCGCCTATAAATTTTGCCCCCTTATATCCTGCCACATGTTCCATATCCATAGCCGGAAGCGATGTGCCCGTATGTCGCGAAATCTGCTCGTTGAGCTTGCTTATTGTGTCAATAGATGATGCCAACTGCGGAAAGCCCTGCAACTGGCGTAAGATGTCCAAAGCCGAGTTGAGAGCATCAAGACCTTCATCATTCAGCGGAAGATGCGTGATGCTGAAATTAGGGTCTTCATATTCATAATACTTGTTTTCCCTGACGACAATCGGGGCATTGTAGCCTAAGCGGTCGCTACGCATCAAAGCAAAGTCGTTCTGAAACGTCCGGCGACTGACAGGATTGCTTCGTCCTTCAAATTCCGCCAGCGCATCGGTGCAGGCATCAATCAAATCATTGATAGTCCAACGTCGATAATGGTTCTGAAGACACTTGTCAATGGTCGATATTCTTATGAGAGTGGCGCGATTTATAGGCATAATCAGATATTTTTTTACAAAAATAGCAAAATTTATAGTAGTGCGCAAATCCATTGCGCACACACATTTCAACTTTGCGACATGATTATAAATGGAAAAACAACATCGGTTGAGATTTTCACCGATAATATAGAGCAGTCGGCTCTCGACTGGATAACTGAACTATGCGACCATCCGGCAATGGAGGGTGTGCCTATCGTGCAGATGCCCGATGTTCATGCCGGGAGCTCGTGTAATGTAGGCACAGCCTATCCGATAGGAATGTATGTCAATCCCGACCATGTTGGCGTTGACATCGGTTGCACTATCTCTATGCACAAACTATCTTGCAGCGTCAATCCGGAGGACTACCCGCTGCTTGACCATCGCATCCGAGAGGCTATACCGACAGGCACTGACATCTGCGCGAAGAACTCACTCAATGAGAAAGAGTTGTTCCACTTTCTCAACACACAGTATCAGAAGGCCCGCTCCGCTGCTCCTGACCTTGTCAATGAAGCTCCTCGCATAGATGCAAGTTTCATCACTGACTTCTGCCGTCGCATCAAGCTTCAGGAAGGGATATTCTACAAAAGTCTTGGAACACTTGGCGGTGGCAATCACTTTATTGAGTATGGTGAAGATATCGAATCCGGCGACGGTTGGCTGACAATTCACTGTGGTTCACGAAATCTCGGAGTAAAGGTAGCCAATCATTGGCGCAATATTGCACAGAATCCCAAACGCGCCAAATTCACAAGCTTTCTCTGGGGTGATGCCCTGCGCGGTTATTTGTCAGATATGATTATAGCCCAGGCATACGCACTCTACAATCATCAGCTTATCTGCGACCGTATATTCGCTATACTCAAAAAGTTGTGTAAGGCAAAATGCACAGAATCAATTTTTACCTCACACAACTATATATCGGTAACGGACGACGTGCCTATGTTACGCAAAGGTGCGATAGACGCATCCGAGGGTAGAAAAGTAGCAATCCCGTTCAATATGCGCGACGGCATAGCAATCTGCATAGGAAAAGGGAATGGCCATTGGCTCAATACCGCGCCACATGGCGCCGGACGCATCATGAGTCGCGCCCAAGCAAAAAAACAAATATTGTTGAGTGAATTTGAACATTCAATGGCGGGCATCTATTCATCATCTGTCTGCACCGGCACACTTGATGAATCTCCGATGGCATACAAACCAACCGACGAAATTATCGAACTTATCCGACCGACAGTTGAAGTTATCGCCATAATAAAGCCCAGACTCAATATTAAAGACAACGGAGAATGAAACACTATATACAAATCACTGCCGGTCGAGGTCCGGTGGAGTGTGCCAGAGTAGTCACACTCGTGGCCCGCGAACTGCTAAAAGTAATCCCATCTATACAACTCGCTGATTGTGAACCACACAATCAGGAGGAAGGCTGTTTCATGTCAATGACATTCACAATGGCAGAACCAATACCTCAGTCGATTGTAAATGACTGGCAAGGCACTGTGCTATGGCGTTCAACCAAGAATCCTTATCGTCCGGGACACAAACGCTCCAACTGGTTTGTCGGCATCAACTTTTTTGATGATGTGGAACTGCCGCATATTGATGAATCGGACATCGTTTATGAAACTTGTCGATCAGGTGGGAAAGGCGGTCAGAACGTCAATAAGGTAGAGACAGCAGTGCGTGCAACTCATATCCCAACCGGACTATCTGTAAAATGCTCTGATGAACGCTCCCAATCGCAAAACAAGTCTCTTGCAAGAGAGCGACTTCTATTAAAACTCCGTCAACAAAATGATAAAACTTTAGCCGATTCTCAGTCACGCCAATGGAATAACCATGACAATCTGGAGCGTGGTAATCCTGTCAAAAAATTTTCAGGGCCACTGTAAATTTTATATGCTGTATCGCATTTTGATACACCCTGATTATAATTTTGCATCGTACAACAATACATATAAGCAATGAGAGAATTAGACCTTCACAAAGCAAAAAACGCCGACAAATCAAAACAAAAGAATGATGCAAAGAATGCTAAACCCAAAAGCGTTCTGGAGGCGTTTGAGTATATCGTTGAACTTGCCGAAGACTCTAATCTTGATGATGACTTTCTGGAGAAAGCCTCGTCTCATATAAAATATGCAGCCCGCAAATTGAAAGTATCTGCCATGCAGGTGGTTTTACTCGCCATGTTTGTTGACAGAAGCGAGGATAGCCGCATCATGATCTCAGAAATTGCCAAATATGCCGGTTGTCGCACTACCAAGATACTGCGACTTTCCGATGACATAGATATTCTTGAATCCAAGCATTATCTTCGTGCATCACGTAGTCGTAAATCGTTAAGCTACCGTGTCCCCGGAACTGTTCTGAAATCCTTGCGCAAGAACCAGCCATACATCCATGAAGAAGAACCTGTGGCTGATACTCAGACTTTCTTCGATAGATTCGACAAGCTTATGAACGAAAAAGATGATGATGAACTGACCCACGATTCCTTGATGGAGCAGACAATGGATATGCTTGAGGAAATCAAGGATACCAAGTTTGCCACGGAGTTGCGTCGCTGTGGTTTTGGCGATGAAGATACTCTGCTATTTGTCTTTATGGCTCATTTGTTTGTGGAAAATAACGATGACAATATCGGGTTCCATGACATTGACGACATATTCGACGACAATGAAATTCCGAGTTGGGTAAAACGGGAATTTCGTACCCGCGAATCAGAACTCTTTGAGAAAGAGCTTATCGAGAATGTCAATGAAGACGGCATGGCTCGTTCTGATGCCTTCAAACTGACTGACAAAGCTAAAGAGGAACTCCTTTGCGAGCTTAATATCAACGAAACAGGCAAATCAGTCAAAGGGCTTATAAAAGCGGAGACTCTTGTAGAAAAGAATCTTATATACAACACTTCTGAATGCGACCAGATAACCGAACTGTCATCCATCCTTTCAGAAAGCCGGTTTAACGAAGTGCAGAGCCGTCTTCGCTCCGCAGGCATGAGACCCGGATTCTGCTGCATCTTCTACGGTGCTCCCGGCACAGGTAAGACCGAGACTGTCTATCAGCTTGCACGGCAGACCGGTCGTGACATCATGCGCGTCGATGTTGATAAGATTAAGAGTTGCTGGGTAGGCGAAAGCGAGAAAAACATCAAGGCTCTTTTTGACCGTTACCGCAACATCTGCAAGAACTCAAAGCTTGCACCGATACTGCTTTTCAATGAGGCTGACGCTGTGTTGGGTGTCAGAATGGAGGGGGCAGCACGCGCCGTTGACAAGATGGAGAACTCCATTCAGAACATAATACTTCAGGAAATGGAAACCCTCGAAGGCATTATGATAGCCACCACCAATCTGACCACCAATCTTGACAAAGCATTCGAGCGTCGCTTCCTATACAAAATTCGTTTTGACAAACCATCTGTCGAATCACGGGCAAAGATTTGGCTGACAATGCTTCCAGACCTTTCGGAACACGATGCTCAGACTCTTGCATCACAATTTGACTTGTCCGGTGGGGAAATAGAAAATATTGCACGCAAACATTCGGTCAATGCCATTCTGAAAGGCAATGATTCTATTGATGTTCAGGAGATAATAAATTCGTGTCAGCATGAAAGACTATCTCATAACAATCGCCCCAAAATCGGTTTCTAATATTTTAACACACAAAAACTCCCGCATAATCAACATGAATTATACGGGAGTTATCTTTATGGGGCGAAAAGTGCAGCAAGCTCCGTCAATCTTCTATTATATAATCCTTTATGCCATTTGCCTTTGTAGCGGCAGTGGGAGGTGTAGGCTTTGAAGATATTGCGGTTGCCTGATTTCAGTTTTTTCAGGATGCTACTTTTGTTGACCACTCCAGGACCACAGTTGTAGGCGAGTGCGCCGAGAAGAACGGAGTCCTTACCGTACTGGGAGTAGAGAGCACAGCACTTGGCGAGGTCTTTGCGGAGCAATGCGTCAGCCTGTTCCTCGGTTAGCTGCACGCCTCGGCGGTATGGTTCGCCCGGCTGGACTTGATGACCGTAGCCGACATAGGGCCAGTGCTTCGGTTTATGGAGCGTTTCAAACTTTTTGATTATCAATACTGCCCGCTCAAAGAGCGGCAGCTCCATTATACTTCGTTTTGAGGCGAAGGCTGGCGAAGTGACCGCGATGGTCACTATCGCCATGAGGAATATCAGGATTCTTTTCATAAGCCGATGGGTGTTATGGTTCCGGGGTTCACAGGCGTGATGATGCAGGGAATCTTGCCTCCGTTATCATCGCCGCTGTCCTTGCTGTTGAACTCGAAAGTCTGCTCCCACGGGGTTGAGCCGAAGTTGTCTTCTACCACCACGAGGAATTTATGAGCGTCGGAGGACTGGGCGGTGTAGTTCAGCCGGAAGGTCTTGCTTTCGAGAAGCACTCGGTCGTTGTTGACCAACACCGGCCCGTCAACAAGTTTGAGCGTTCCCTCACCGTCATACTGGAAGTAGCGGATTGTGTAGAGGGTATTGGCATAGTTGCCTTCGGGTTTGATTTCGAAGCGCAGCTCGACGGTCTCGCCCTTTGTGATTTTGTCGCCGTATGGCATGACTTCCACGGTGAAGGGATAGGACTGCTGCACGTCGAGGTCGTCGGAACAGGAGGTCAGAGCGAGGACGAGAGTGAAGAGGATTGCCCAGAACCCGAAGAAGCGGGCGGGAGTGAGGCGCGTTTCGCCGATTTTGTTGATGATTGTTTTCACGATTTTCAGAGTTTGAGTTTTGTTGAATTTTTCGGATAGAGCGACATTAGGTAGTCGTTCAAATCCTTGTGGTCGGGATAGAGTGCCGACTTGTCCATGACCCTGTCGCCGAACTCTCTTTGGAGTCTGGCGAGTGCCGCGCGTCCTGCGGTGTCATTATCAAGGCAGCACTGGATTACAGTGTAATTGCCGAGGGCTGGGATTGCCTTCTGGAGATTGGATACAGAGTTGAGCACGATGGTATCGAGACCGTCGTTATAGCCGAGGCGTTCCGCTGAAAGGAAGTCTATGAAGCCCTCAAACACGTTACACCGGGCGTTGCCGTTGGCAATTAAAGTGATGTGCTTGGGTGGGTAAGAACCCTTAAAGAAAGAATTCCTCAACTCTAAACCATTGGCGTTGTTGGGAAAGCCGACGGCATAGTATCGTTTTCCATGAAGCTCATAGTCAACCTGTACGCAGTAGCGTTGGGCTATCTCTTTCGGTATGCCTCTGTCGGCGAGATAGCGCAGCAGTACCGGCGACACCAGACGCGACACTTCGATATTCTCAAATGTCGGTTCCTCGACAAACGGCGTTGGCTTATAGGGTTTAGCGACCGGGAGGCGCATCTTCTCCGCGATGTAATCGGCTTGCCTCAAAAAGTCCGTTTCACCGGACATTTCTCCGGCAAGCGAGAAGATGTCGCCACCCGCGCCCGTTCCAAAGTCATACCACAGATTTCTCCGTGGATTGACATGGAACGATGGTTTTCTCTCACTGCGATACGGAGCGTAAAACCAGAGACCTTTGCTGTCGCGTCCGGTCGGCTGATAACCAAGCTGATTCAGGAACTCGACAAGCGAGATTTTCTTGATGTCATCGATATTCATAAGCGCATCCTACGTTTAGACTTGTCAGGTTCCTGTTCCTGTTTGGAAGGTTCCACCTTTTGGGACTTCTCCATCCCGGACATCTGTCCTGCGATGTATTGGTTCAGTTCCGACATATTGCACGAGCCTGTCAACTCATAGGCAAGGTCATAAATTCCACCATAAGCACCCGATTTGGTATCACGCCAGAGGTTTGTCTCGATGTTGATTACCATTGTCGGTCCTGGCTTGTCATCGTATGGTGCATTGTAAATCCTCAGATTGCCGTCGGCTGCCACAGGGTGTTCCTGACCGAGAGCCTTCATAAAGTCAGTGAGTTTCACTTTCTTTATGTCAACGCCGACAACCGTCGGCTGCTGTGGGTGACGTGCCATTGCCGAAAGTTCCTTGCCCTGCTCATACTCGTTCATATACTTCAGGATGAAGTCACGCGGATCCATGTAGAGATTGGGATTCATCTTCAGGGCGGCGAGGTCGATGATGTCGCCACTCTGGTCAGTGGCGTGGTCGTACCATCGGTTTGTATTGGTATCGACCACCAGCATCGGCTCCGGGTCGTCTCGCTGCGGCGCATAGTAAAGCTTCATATCCCCGAAAGCCTTGACAGGCTTTTCTCCGAGAGCAGCCATGAACTCCGTCAGCGGTATGTTCCTGATGTCATTCTTTGTGTACCGCATAGGCTAAAACTGGTATTTGAGGTGTAAGCCATAGGCGAACAAAAAATGTCCTGTGTCATTGCCGAAAACAAACCGCTCCTTTATGTGCGCTCCGAGAGCCACATTGTCAGAGAGATAGATATCGGCAGACAGCGTTACCGCACCGACATAGATGAAAGCATCTTCCGCCTGAACGGTCGAGCCATCGGGCAAAAGCTGTTTGCCCCAGTTTACCGTCTCATATCCGGCAAGTGCGGATAAGGCTCCATAAAGGTGGAAGGTCTGCGAATAGTCACTTACAATATGGAGATTATAACCGACTTCTCCGGTGAACTCAGCAACGGGGATTCTACCTTTCTCGCCGTAAGGTTTATAGGTCTGGAGGTACTCGCCACCGAAAGACCATGTGTTGGCATTGTTGCCCTTGATGACCGAATAGAACACTCCGATATTATATCCACAGTCGCGGGACTTTCCGATGCAGCAACTCAGTTTGTTTGCATAACTATTTGATAATCAATTTATAAAACTTTGTTTATGAAATTTTAGCAACAGAATAGCAACAATTATTCGTCAATTCCTGCAAAAGTCGATTTTTGAGGCTTATTTTCCCACGCAGAAGTGGGAGAAGATTTCGCCGAGGATGTCGTCGGTGGAGATTTCGCCTGTGATTTCGCCGAGGTAGTGCATACATTCGCGGATGTCTTGGCTTACGAAGTCGCCGCTGAGGCCGCTGTAGAGGCCGTCGATGCTGCGTGTGATGGCTTCGCCTGCGCGCACGAGGGCTTCGTAATGGCGTGCGTTGGTGACGATTACGGCTTCGTCGTCGGCTACCGATGGCAGTGCCGCCATCTTGATGATGGCTTGGTTGAGGGCGTCCATATTTTGGCCGTCGCGTGCCGAAACGTAGATGGTTTGGGCTTCCACGTTGCCGCTGATTTGCTGCTCTATCACGCGTGCCACTTCGGTTTGGGTGGCTTGGTCGGTGGTGTCGATTTTGTTGACCACCACGAGCAGTTTTTTGCCTTCGCAGCGTGGCAATATCTGCTGGCTGAAGGTGGCTATTTCGTCGGCTCCCTCGCTTGGGTCAACCACCCACAGCACGAGTTGCGCCTCGTCGAGTTTTTTGAACGAGCGTTCGATACCCATGTTCTCAATCACGTCGCCCGATTCACGAATGCCAGCGGTGTCGATAAAACGGAAGAGCGTGCCACCGAGGGTGATGGTGTCTTCTATCACATCGCGTGTGGTGCCTTTGATGTCGCTCACTAAAGCACGGTCGTCGCCGAGCAGAGCGTTGAGCAAGGTGGATTTGCCAGCGTTGGTCTGTCCCACGATTGCCACAGGCAAGCCGTTTTTGATGGCGTTGCCAGCACTGTAGGAATCGGCAAGGCTGTAGATGACCGACTTGATTCCTGTTGCCAGGTCGATGAGTTTGCCACGGTCGGCAAAGTTCACCTCCTCCTCGCTGAAATCGAGTTCGAGTTCAATCAGCGACACGAATTGGAGCAACTGGGCGCGCAAACTGGTGAGGCGGCGGCTGAAAGCGCCACGCATCTGGTTCATTGCCACACGGTGCGATGCGTGCGACGACGATGCAATCACATCGGCAATGGCTTCGGCTTGCGAAAGGTCGAGTTTGTCATTTCCGAAGGCGCGTTGGGTAAATTCGCCGCCAGTGGCCGAGCGGCAGCCAGCGTCAATCAGCGTGTTCACCACTTGCTGCTGAATCCACATCGAGCCGTGGCAAGAGATTTCAATCACATCTTCGCCCGTGAAAGAGTGCGGCCCGCGAAACAGGGTGAGCACCACCTCGTCGAGCAGTTCGCCACAGGTGTCGAGCAGGCGGCCAAAGTGCGCCGTATGGCTTTTCATTTCACTGATTGGCGCGCCCTTCCATCGCTTCGCCACAATAGATATGGCTTCGTCGCCACTCACTCTCACCACTGCTATGCCACCCATTCCGTGGGGTGTGCTGATAGCCACAATTGTATCGTTGTTGATTGTCGTCATTCGTTTATTTTTTGTTAGTGCTGGTCCACATTTCAATGTCGGCATTCGCCTCCATCTGTCGTTCTAATTTATCGTCAACTGCCGAGAAAAAGTCGAGCCCGGTCATTCGTTCGATATAGTCAACGCTCACCACATGCTTAGTGTAGGAACCACGGATTTTCTCATTATTGAAAATGAAGCCGATGGCGCGACCCTGGTTGGGCGCATAAATCACCTTGAAGAACGCTCCCGGCACCGATATATTTTGGTCAGTGCCAATGCGCTTCATCTTGTTTTTCAACACTGGCCCTGCCGCCACAATCAACCGCTTGTCGCGCTTCGCCCAACGGTGAACCACCATTTCGAGCTGTCGCCAGCAGCCATCGTTCAGCGCATGGAGTTGCGGACACATATTCGTCATGTAGAAACATTCCTTCATGGCGGTTTTGTCCCACTTCATATCGTTGGCAGGCACCATGTGTCCACGGTCGTAGCCAGAGCCACGGTATTCATACCAATCGGGGCTGTCGGGGCATTTCGGGTCGGCAAGAAACTTATAGTTCTTGCGTCGCTCTGCGCCAGGGGCATCGCATTGAGCCACTTCGGTGGCCGACAGTTCGTAGATTACGCAGTTGGGGATGCGGTGCTCCTTGTTGAAATAGCACACATACGCCATGTGGTTGATGCGCTGGTTAGCCACCCCTTGCGGCAACTTCACCAGCAGGAGCGGATTCTTGTCGGTGCTGACAAGTTTGCCAACAGGGCTTCTTTTCTCCACATTCTCCACTTCGGCATCGGCAGTTTGCCCTGCGGTGAACTTAACAGCAAAGCACACAATCCCTGCGCTCAGCAGCAGGGCGATGATGGAGTATGATAATTTCTTCATATTGCGTTGAAAATTACATTTTTAAAACTGAAACCAACTGTCGGCATCAACTCCCGATTCAAGTCGGCACTGCTCGGCATCGGGGAGCGTGCTGAAAAAGTCGAAGCCCGTGAGGCGTTCCACTTCGGCCACGCTCACGGCATATTCCGAGCAGGGCTTGTCGGCATCGGCGTTGGGCATCACAAACGCGATGGCGCGCGACGGACGGGCATAAGGGGCAAACACCACCTTGAAAAACTGCCCAGGCACGGCAATTTTGTTCGTTTTGCCAATGGTAGGCATCTGCTTGGCGAGAATCGGACCGGTGAAAACCACAAGCACACTGTCGCGCATTGCCCATTCCCTCACTTTTTCCTCCAGCATCTGCCATGCGCCGGTGTTCAGGCTCTTGCGCTGTGGGCAAATGTTGAGCATGGTGTAGGATTGCTCCAATGCTTGCTTGCTCCACTTCATGTCGGCAGCCGGAGCCATGTGACCACGCTGGTAGCCACTTTTGGCATACTCCGACGGCTTGGCGCACCCATTCACCGAATCGGCACAGGTGAAAGTGCCGCTATACGATGCCTTGCCTCCGATGTGGCTTCGCAACAGGCGGTAAACCACATAGTTTGGAATGTGGTGGGCGGCGTTGAAGTGCACCGTGAAGCCGTTAAGCGTTACCACCTCGTCGGGCGTGGCGTCGGGCAACTGCACCTCGCAGATTTGCGCCAGCAGCGGCTCATCTATCACGATGCCCACCGATGCCGAACGCTGGCACCTGACCACCTGCACAACCACCGCCGCCGTCACTGCCACACCCCAAATGCCCGTAAGCAGATGAAGCCGCCAGCGGTGCGAAGCATAGGTTTTGCGCTTTTTACGAATTGCCATCATGCAAATGCCATGTTTAACATTACAAAATTACAAAAATTATTATTACCTTTGCTCACATAATACGCAAATAAACTGCCCACGCCTATTTAGGTGTGGCTTAAACATATAACCACAACATGAAATTAGTAGATAGATTTCTCCAGTATGTGAAGTTCGATACTCAAAGTGACGAACTTACCAACCTCACTCCCTCCACACCAGGCCAAATGGTGTTTGCACAAGAACTCAAGAAAGAACTTGAAGGCATGGGCCTCAGCGACATCTCGCTCGACGAAAACGGCTACTTGATGGCAACTCTCCCTTCAAACACCGACAAGAAGGTGCCAACTATCGGCTTTATCGCACACCTCGACACCGCCCCCGACATGAGCGGCCACGGTGTGAATCCCCGTGTGGTGAAATATGAAGGCGGCAAGGTGGTGCTCAACGAGGAAAAAGGCATCGTGCTCGACCCTGAGCAATTCCCCGAAATGGCCGACTTCGTGGGTCAAGACCTCGTGGTGACCGACGGCAACACGCTGCTCGGTGCCGACGACAAGGCTGGCATCGCTGAAATTATCAGCGCCATTGAATACTTCCAGGCACACCCCGAAATCAAGCACGGCGACATTCGCATCGCGTTCAACCCCGACGAGGAAATCGGTATGGGCGCACACCACTTCGATGTGGAAAAATTCGGTGCCGAATGGGCTTACACCATGGACGGTGGCTATCCTGGCGAACTTGAATACGAAAACTTCAACGCCGCATCGGCAAAAATCACTTTCACCGGCTTGAATGTGCACCCTGGCATGGCGAAGCACAAGATGCTCAACTCTATCCGAGTGGCTAACCAGTTTGCGGTAATGATTCCACGTTGGGAAACCCCAGAACATACCGAAGGCTACGAAGGCTTCTATCACCTTATCGGCTTTGAGGGCACAGTGGAAAAAACCGTGCTCACCTACATCGTTCGCGACCACGACCGCGCACGCTTCGAAAGCCGCAAGCGCGAACTCGAACATCTTTGCCACAAAGTGAACACCGAGTTCCCCAACTGCGCGTCAATCGAAATCAAAGACCAATACTACAACATGCGCGAAAAGATTGAACCAGTGATGCACATCATAGAAGTGGCAGAAAAGGCAATGAAAAACGCCGATGTCACCCCTATCGTTCAGCCTATCCGCGGCGGTACCGACGGCGCACAACTCTCGTTTAAAGGTCTGCCATGCCCCAACATCTTCGCAGGTGGCATGAACATGCACGGTCGCTACGAATACGTTTCCGTTCAGGCAATGGAAAAGGCAATGCGCACCATCGTAGAAATCTGCAAAATCGTAGAATCCGAAGCCTAACCCCCACCGCTTCGACCAAAACAACACCCCAGAGGCTGAGTCGCACCCACCCCAAGCGGCCCAGCCCCTGTGTTTTTACTTGGGGGGGGGAGGATTAAGCAATGTGGTCGAATCGTGAATGGAACCAAAAACAAAAACATAAAAAACAGCCTTGGAGCAACGT